>Ga0114129_10017442_pt1 | contig 10223 bp, 7 predicted proteins | sample RhiMetdeltSRZDD1_FD_80071 | JGI IMG/M metagenome (GOLD analysis project Ga0114129, IMG submission 80071) | Populus rhizosphere microbial communities from Tennessee, USA - Rhizosphere MetaG P. deltoides SRZDD1 (version 2) (version 2) | ecosystem: Host-associated > Plants > Roots > Rhizosphere >... | reverse complement strand
ATCCGCTCCTCGAGCGGCTCAAGTTTCTTTCGATCTTCAGCACCAACCTCGATGAGTTCTACATGGTGCGCGTGGCCGGGCTTCGTCGTCAGGTTGCTGCGGGAGTAACCTCATCACCAGCGGATGGTCTGTCGCCGCAGGCGCAGCTCGACGCCATCGAGCGGCGAGTACGCGATCTCCTCGCACAGGCGCGCGAGTGCCTCCATGACCGCCTGCTGCCGGCGCTGGACGAAAAGGGCATTCGCTTCGTGCGGATGAGTGACCTAACGCCGAGCGAATGGAACACGGTCGATCTGTTCTTCGAGTCAGAGGTCTTTCCGGTCCTCACGCCGCTCGCCGTCGACCCGGGGCATCCGTTCCCGTACGTCTCGAACCTCTCGCTGTCGCTCGCGGTCGAGATACGCGACCCTGATCGCGGTCTGGACCATTTCGCGCGCGTGAAGGTCCCCAAGAGCCTTCCTCGGTGGGTGTCGTTCGGTCGCGGGAATCACTTCGTTCCACTCGAGGAGGTCATTGGAGCGAACCTCGGCTCGCTATTCCCGGGCATGCAGGTACTCGGCTGCTGGGCATTCAAGGTCACGCGGTATTCGGACCTCGAGCTGGACAAAACGATGGACGATCCGGAAGACCTGCTTGCAATGATCGAGGAGCAGGTCTTCCAGCGGCGGTTCGGCGAGGTAGTGCGGCTCGAGGTCCAGCACGACATGCCGCCGCACATTCGCGCGCTGATTCTCGAAGAGATGCGGGAGAGCGAAACGTTGCCGGGAATCGTTCTCACCGAGCGCGATGTGTACGACGGGGGGCCGTTGCTCGAGACGGGCGATCTCATGTCGATCGCGACGCTCGACATCCCCGAGCTTCATGATCCGCCGTTCGTGCCGTCGGTACCCCAGGCCGTGCGCGATGCGTCGCGCTCGATCTTCGACGTGATTCGCGAGCGCGACCTGCTGGTGCATCACCCCTACGAGTCGTTCACAGCGACCGTCGAGCAGTTCCTCGACGCGGCGTCGCGGGACGATCACGTGCTGGCGATCAAGCTGACGCTGTACCGCACGTCAGGCGACACGCCCATCGTCCGCGCGCTCACCGAGGCGGCTCAGCGAGGCAAGCAGGTGGCTGTGCTGGTCGAGCTGCAGGCGCGGTTCGATGAAGCCAACAACATCACGTGGGCACGGACGCTGGAAAATTTTGGCGTGCACGTCGCCTATGGTCTCCCCGGACTCAAGACGCATTCGAAAGTCGCCCTCGTGGTTCGACGCGAGCCGGACGGGATTCGTCGGTACGTTCACATCGGCACCGGGAACTACAACACCAAAACGGCTCGCACGTACACCGACCTGGGGCTGTTCACTGCGAGTCCATCCATTGGCGCCGACCTGAGCGATCTGTTCAACTCGCTGACGGGGTTCTCGCGTCAGCGCGTCTACCGCAAGTTGCTCGTCGCACCGGGCAACATGCGCGACCGCTTCCTCGAGCTGATTTCGAACGAAACGAACGCGGCACGTGAAGGACGACCGGCGCGGATCATCGCCAAGATGAACGCACTCGTGGACCCCGGGATCATCGCTGCGCTCTACGAGGCGTCGCAGGCTGGCGTCGATGTCGATCTGATCGTGCGCGGCATCTGCTGTCTCCGCCCTGGCGTGCCCGACGTGAGCGACCGAATTCGCGTGATCAGCATCGTGGGCCGGTTCCTCGAGCATTCGCGCCTGTTCTATTTCGCGAACGGCGCCGAGGATGAGTACTTCATCGGGTCGGCGGACTGGATGCCGCGGAACCTCGACCGCCGCGTCGAGGCAGTGACGCCCGTCGAAGACAAAGCGCTTCATCCGCGGCTTCGCGCCCTGCTCGAAACGTGCCTCGCCGACAATCGACAGGCCTGGGAGCTGTGCGCTGACGGACGATACGTTCAGCGCCATCCGGGCGAAGAACCCGAGCGGGCCACGCATCGCCTGTTGCTACGCGATCCCATGGGAGTGGAAAGCGCGGAGCGGCTGTCGACGCGGACGCCCGACGCCACTCCCACGCCCGTGGCCGAGCCTCGAGGCTGACCTGCCTGACGCCTAACGCCTGGCGAATCAGTCCGGCGATTGTTCGTCGGCGTCCTGCGGCGTGACGACCGTACCGTCGGGCGCCACGACCTCGACGGGAACCCCCGCAACCTTCGCCAACAACTCGGACTTCCGGCTCGCGCCCCAGAGGTCCAGACGCAGCGACTGTGCGCGTCTATTCGCAACGGCTGTGATCCGTAGCGCGCGATCGAGCCACCGGACCTTCACCCGATCCACGGCGCCGATGTGCCCGCGATCGAGTCCATCTGCTACTCGCAGAATCGCCGACATCTTGCGAATGCGACGCCGGAGTCCGCGGTCGAGCATCCCGTAGTTCGGATGCTTTCGTTTCGGCGCCGAGCCGCGGTGATACCGCGCGACGTTCGCGATCGCCACTTGTTCTTCGGGCGACATGCCCAGCATGTCGGCGTGCAGGATCAGGTGGTACGAGTGCTTGTGGTGCTTTTCGTAATTGATGTGATAGCCCACGTCGTGCAGCAGTGCGGCGTCGGCCAGGATCTGACGATCCGTCGCCGAGAGCCCGACCCGCGCGCCGATGGCGTCGAAGAGCTGGAGAGACAGACGCTGCACGTGGCGCGCATGCGGCTCCTCATAGTGACACCGCTCGGCGAATTCGCGCACTGACCGCTCGCGTGCTTCGCCGCGATCGGAGACCGTGGGCACCACGCGCGCAGTCTCGAGAAGCAGACCCTCGCGGATGCCGTACGCCGACGCGATGAGCTCGCGCGACTCGACGCGAGCCATCACTTCGGCCGCTACCGCGAACCCGGCAACAATGATGTCCGCGCGGGCGGGATTAAGTCCCGGTACCGCGGCTCGCTGCTCGGGCGACATATCCTGCAGCATGTCGAGGATGTGCTCGAGGTCGGCGTGGGGAAGGCGAGTGCCGTGTATCGTTCGCGCGGTCTGGACGCCCTGCCGCATCAGATAAATGCCGGCGAGGTTCGTGAACGTTCCGCCCGATCCGATGACTTGTGCGCCGCGCCAGTCGCGCACGGGCAACGCTTTGCGAATGTCGTCCCGAATGGCCGCGCGCAGCTTCCGAACGCTCTTTCGACGGGTGCGCGGGCCGAGGAATTCCTCGGTCAGGCGGATCGCGCCGAACGGGAGCGAGATGAGGCGATCGAGCAACCCGTCAGCGCTGAGCGCGAGCTCCAACGATCCGCCGCCAATGTCCATGACTACCGTGCGACCAACCCCGAGCTCGAAATGCGCCACGGCACTGCGGTACGAGAGACGAGCTTCGTCCTCGCCCTTCAACACCTTGACCTTGAGTCCCGTTTCGGAGCGCACGAGCTCGAGGAACGTCAGGCCGTTGGCAGCGTCGCGGACGGCGCTCGTCGCCACGGCCTCTACACGCGAAGCGCCTAACTGGCGCGCGAGCGTCGCCATGCGATTGAGCGCCTCGAGCGCGTGGCGCATGGATGTCTCGCTCAAGAGTCCGGTCTCCCGCACGCCCGCGCCCAGACGCGGAGCGGCCTTCATTTCGTCGACGACGCGGATCGAGCCGGTCGGTGATACGTCGGCGACGATTTGCCGGATAGAATTGGAACCGATGTCGATCGCCGCGAGCCGAACGTCCTGTTCGGCTCGCGGCGATCGCGATGCAGCGTCTGAAGAGCGAGAAAATGCGGGGAGTGCCACCTAACCCGTCGGTTGAGGGACTGCCGTTCGATCTCGCTGCTGGTCCTCGAAGTGATGCTTGATCTGCTTGCCTTCAGCGAGGAACACGGCGTCCTCGCCAATGTTCGTTGCGAGATCCGCCACCCGCTCGAGATTGCGGCTCACGAGCAGTAGCTCCAGCGAGGGCGTGATCGTGCGGGCATCGGCCATCATGTGCGTCAATAATATACGAAATACGGAATCGTGTAGAGCATCGACCGCGTCGTCAGCTTTGCAGACCTCGCGTCCCACGGCGCCGTCGGCCCGAATGAAAGCGTCCAACGCCTCGGCGAGCATGCCGCGAGCCCGCCGCGCCATGTCTTCGATCTCCGGGGTCGGCGTAATTTCGACGTGCAAGGCGATGAGACGCAACGCCGATTGCGCGATGTTTACCGCGTGATCACCGACTCGTTCCAAATCGCTCGTAATCTTAATGGCGCTGATCAGGAAGCGAAGGTCCCGTCCCATTGGCTGCTGCAGGGCGAGAAGCGAAACGGCCAGCTGTTCGCAGTCGAGCTCCATCATGTCGAGCTCGCGGTCACCGCTGATAACGGCATCCGCTTTGTCCTTATCGCGTGTGAGCAGCGAATCGACGGCGAGGTCGATCAGTTCCTCGGCCCTCGCTGACATGTCGAGCAGACGCTCCTTGAGCGTCTGCAGCTGATCGTGAAAATGGCGAAAGGCTTGAGTCTCGGGGCTCATCCGAATCTCCCGGTGATGTATGCCTCGGTGCGCTCCTCGCGCGGGGTCGTGAACAGCTGACCGGTCTCGTTGACTTCGATGAGACGTCCGAGGTAGAAGAAGGCGGTGTAGTCCGAGACACGCGCCGCCTGTTGCATGTTGTGCGTGACGATGACGATGGTCAACTCCGATCGCAGCTCGTACAGCAGCTCCTCGATCTTCTGCGTTGCGATCGGGTCGAGCGCGCTCGCCGGCTCGTCGAGCAGCATGACCTCCGGCTCGTTCGCGAGCGCTCGCGCAATGCACAACCGTTGCTGCTGGCCACCCGAGAGTCCGAGCGCGCTCTGTCGCAGGCGATCCTTCACCTCGTCCCACAACGCGGCGCGCCGCAACGACTGCTCGACGATCTCATCGATCTGTGCGCGCGAGGCGCTCCCGTTGATCCGCGGGCCGTAGGCGATGTTGTCGTAGATGGACTTCGGGAACGGGTTCCAGCGCTGGAACACCATCCCGACGCGCTGACGCAATGAGACTGGCGTCATCGCCGCACCGTACACGTCTTCACCATCGAGCTCGATTGTCCCCGTGTGCCGAGCGCCTGGAATGAGCGCGTTCAGCCGGTTGATCGAACGCAGGAACGTCGATTTGCCGCAGCCGGACGGTCCGATGAGCGCGGTGACGGCCCGCGAGGGAATCGTTATGCTGACGTCGTACAGCGCCTGTTTGGCGCCGTACCAGAACGAGAATTGGTTGGCGGATATGACGCCAGGGTGAACCGCGGGCTGGGGACTGGGGGCAGGGGACTCGGCGGGCGACGCATCCGGAGATGCAGGCTCGCCGCGCCGGGTGGCGTCGCGCGACCTCGCCGAGTCCCCTGTCCCCAGTCCCGATGTCCCCACCGACGTCATCCGAACCGGCCCGTTATGTAGGCTTCCGTCCGCTGATCCGACGGCGTCGTGAAGAGCGAGTTGGTTGGCGCGAACTCCACGAGCTCACCGGTGAGCATGAACGCCGTGCGGTCGGAGACGCGCGCCGCCTGCTGCATGTTGTGCGTCACGATCACGATGGTCATGTCGCGCCGCAGCTCGTACACGAGCTCCTCGACCTTCTGCGTGCTGATCGGGTCCAACGATGCCGTCGGCTCATCGAGCAGAAGAACGGCCGGCCGGGTCGCGAGCGCGCGAGCGATGCAGAGACGTTGCTGCTGCCCGCCGGAGATCCCGACAGCGCTTTCCTTGAGCCGTGTGCTCACCTCGTCCCAGAGCGCGGTGCGGCGCAACGCATCTTCCACGATGTGATCGGTCTCGCTTCTCGATGGTCTCTCTCGGCCGAGGATCTGGAGCCCGGCGGCGACGTTGTCGCGAATCGACATCGTCGGAAATGGTGTCGGACGCTGGAACACCATACCGATGTGCCGGCGGACTTCGATCGCGTTGACGCCGCGCGCGTAGATATCCTGGCCATCGAGTGTCACCGATCCGGCGACGCGTGCCGTCGGTACTGTCTCATGCATCCGGTTGAGGCAGCGGAGCAATGTCGACTTCCCGCAGCCGGACGGACCGATGATCGCGGTGACTTCGCGATCGCGGAACGTGATCGAGACGCCGCGAATGACTTCTACCGCGCCGAAAAATGCGCTGAGCCCAGTCGCCTCCAGCCGGACACGCGTGGTGTCGGCTGCGACCGGCGGAGCGGCCGAAGCGGTGGGGCGTGGGACTCGGGGCGACTCAGTCGCCACCACGACCGAATCGGGAGCGCGTCGCGAAGCGGGCTGCAAGGCTGATGACGAGGACAATGCCGATGAGGACAAGCGCGCCAGCCCAGGCGAGTGAATGCTGCTGATCGTACGGGCTGATCGCGAAGATGAAAATCTGGAGAGGCAGCGCCGCGATCGGTTCGCGCAGCGACAGCGACCAGAACTGATTGCCTAACACCGTGAACAACAGGGGAGCGGTTTCGCCGGCGATGCGAGAAACCGCAACGAGTGCGCCGGTGACAATGCCGGGCAGTGCCGTTCGCAGGACGACCACGAGCGACGTTCGCCAGCGGGAGTAGCCTAACGCGAGCGCCGCCTCGCGGAGCGAGACCGGCACGATCCGGATCATCTCCTCGGTGGTACGTGTGACGAGCGGAATCATCATTGCCCCCAGCGCGATGCCGCCCGCCAGTGCCGTGAATTTCCCCATCGGCCGCACGAGGAACTGCCAGGCAAAGATCCCCATCACGATCGATGGGAGTCCGTTGAGCACGTCGGACAGGAAGCGCACGCCGTTGGCGATCAGCGTGCCGCGATTCTCCGCCAGGTACAGGCCCGCACCGATGCCGACGGGGAGGCCGAACAGCGACGCGGTGACAATGAGCACGAGCGTGCCCGCCATCGCGTTCGCCATCCCGCCGCCGGATTCACCAGGCGGCTTCGGGATCTCGGTGAAGAAGTCGAGGTTGATCGACGACGCGCCCGCCTTGAGCAGGTGTCCGAGAATGAAGAGCAATGGAAGCGTCGCGACGATCGCCGCGACAAACGTGATGCCCACCATCACGACATTCACGACGCGGCGCCGAGCGATGGTGGTGCGCGTTCGCTCAGCGGCAGCTCGCTGCACGCCCGACGAACGAATGCTGCGAGCCGCAGGTCTTGGCGGCGGCACCGGTGCACGAGGAGGTGTGGGCAGCGTCATGCGCGTGCCTCACGCGAGACGCGCCAAACGAGCCAGCGAGCCAGCGCGTTCACGATCAACGTGACGATGAACAGCACGCCACCGACCGCCATCAACGCCGACAGATGAAGATCACCCGTGGCCTCGGCGAACTCGTTTGCGATCAGCGAGGCCATCGTGTAACCGGGCGCGAACAACGACGCCGAGATCTTGTGCACGTTCCCAATCAACATCGTCACGGCCATCGTTTCGCCGAGCGCACGTCCAAGGCCCAGAATGATCCCGCCGATGATTCCCGAGCGCGCGTAGGGAACGACGGCGTCGGCAATCATCTCCCACTTCGTGGCACCGAGCGCGAGCGCCGCTTCACGCTGAGAGCGCGGCACCGCCATGAGAACCTCGCGCGACACCGCGGAGATGTATGGCAGCACCATGATGGCCAGGATGAGCCCGGCGCCTAACATGCTCGGCCCGTACGCGGGACCCTCGAACAATCCGGACTGGCCAATCAGCGGCAGGCCGGACAGAAACGGCATCACATGCTCGCGGAGCAGCGGCTGAAGCACGAAGATGCCCCACAACCCATAGACGACGCTCGGAATGGCCGCGAGCAGGTCCACGAAAAACGCCATGGGCTGTCGCAGCCAGGCCGGTGCAAACTCCGAGAGAAAGATCGCAACGCCGAGTGCGAGCGGCGTTGCGATGATGAGTGCGATGATCGACGACACGATCGTGCCGTAGATCGCCGGCGCCGCACCAAAGACGGCATGTGGCGGATCCCAGTCGCTCGACGTAAGGAAGCCAAAGCCGAACGCCTTGATCGCCGGCCACGCCGCGGCGCCCACCTCGAGCGCGATGAAAAGCAACAGTACCGGGATGCATAACGCGAAGCCAGTCGTCATCCAGCGGTAAATCGTATCGCCGATAGCCGATCCTTCGATACGCGCCGCGATTCCCGCGTCATCGTGACGCGCCGTGACGACCGGGCGAGCAGCTTCACTCACGATGCCGTGCCGATCTGAATCGAGTTGAGTCGCTCCGTCAACCGACCGCCGAGGGACGCAGGAAGCGGCGCATAATCGAGCGCCGCAGCCGCGGCCTCACCTTCGGTCAGCGCCCATCGAATGAAATCGACGAGCTTCTTGCCCTTTACCGCATCGGCCTGGCGCTGGTAAACGAGCAGCCAAGTGAACGACGAGATCGGGTAGGCTTCCGCGCCCGGTGCGTTGACGATCGAGACGCGATAGTCAGTCGTCGGCGGCAGTTTTTCGACGGCGCCCGCTGCGGCTGCGGTGATGGATGCGATCGTCGGTGCAACGAATTGTCCCGCGGCGTTCTTGACCTTTGCAACCGGTAGCCTGTTCTGATTCGCGTACGTGAGCTCAACGTACCCGATCGTGCCAGGAGTCTGCTTTACCTGGCCAGACACGCCGTCGCTGCCGCGACCACCCAACCCAACCGGCCACTTGAGCTCCTTCCCCTTACCCGGTCCTGCTGCCCACGCCGGGCTGACGGCGGTGAGATAATCGGAGAAGATGTATGTCGTGCCGCTCCCTTCGGAGCGATGAACCACGAGGACGTCGCGGGCGGGGAGCTTGACGCCGGGATTCAGCGACGCGAGTCGGCTGTCGTTCCATTTCGTGATCTTTCCAAGGAAGATGTCGGCGATCGTTTCGCCCGTCAGGTTGAGCGGCTGTGTGATCTCCGGGACGTTGTACGTCAGTACGACGGCGCCGAGCACGGTAGGGATATGCAGAATCGGCCCACCCTTCGCCTTCGACATCTCGTCGTCCGTCATCGGCGCGTCGGACCCTCCGAAGTCCACCGTACCTTCCTGCAGCTGACGGATGCCGCCACCTGAGCCAATCTGTTGGTAATTGATCTTGATGCCCGTCTTGGCCAGGTAATCCGAGATCCACTTCGAGTAGACGGGATACGGGAACGTCGCGCCCGCACCGTTGAGGTCGACGCCCCCGCTGCTGGAGGGAGCGGGAGCGGCGGCTCCTGCAGCCGAGTCCGACGTCTTCTTCGATTCGCCACCGGCACACGCAATGGCTGAGACGAGGCCGGCCGCCGCCAGCGAAAACAGAGTCGATCGAGTCACTGCGCCCTCCAGATGGAGTTCATGAACGTTGTTCGGGAATCGGGCCAAGCGGAGCGGAGGCCGCGTAACGGCCACGTCACTTTGTGTTTATCAATGACCCGTTCGCTTACTGCGTGGCTGCTGACCCCGCCATCCGAATGGTGCCAAGTCGCTCGACGAGGCGATCGGCGATTGCTTTGGGCAGCGGTGCGTAGTCGAGCGCCGCGGCCGAGCCCTGCCCAGTCGTTAGGGCCCAACGCATGAAATCGACGAGCTTCTTTCCCTTGATCGGATCCGTCTGATCCTGGTAGACGAGCAGCCACGTGAACGACGTGATCGGGTAGACCTGCGCGCCCGGTGCATTCACGATCGAGATCCGGTAGTCCGTTTTCGGATTCAGCTTGGCAAGGGCACCCTCGGCAGCGGCGGTCGCTCCCTCGACGGACGGTTTCACGAACGAGCCGGACGAGTTACGAATCGCCGCGTACGCCAGATTGTTTTGACGGGCGTACGCCAGCTCCACATAGCCGATTGATCCCGCGATCTGTTTCACCTGACCGGCAACGCCGTCATTGCCTTTGCCACCGAGCCCGATCGGCCAGGCGACTTCTTTCGATCGACCAGGACCGGCCAGCCACTCCTTGCTCGCGGTCGAGAGGAAGTCGGTGAGGATGTACGTCGTGCCGCTTGCCTCGGACCGGTGCACCACGAGGATGTCACGCGCCGGCAATGAAACGCCGGAATTCAGCTTTGCGATCTTGCCGTCGTTCCACTTTCGCACCTTGCCGAGGAAAATGTCCGACAACGTGCTGCCGTCGAGATTGAGCGGCGCCGATAGTCCGGGGACGTTGTACACGATCGCAACGGCGCCGATGACGGTCGGGAAGTGAAGGACTCGACCGCCTTTTGCTTTCTGCATCTCGCCATCGGTCATGGGAGAGTCGGACGCCCCGAAGTCGACGGTCCCTTCGGACAGCTGACGGATCCCGCCGCCGGATCCGATTGCCTGGTAGTTGATCTTGACGCCGGTCTTCGCGTAGTCGGCGAACCATTTCGAGTAGATCGGAT
>Ga0114129_10017439_pt1 | contig 10224 bp, 5 predicted proteins | sample RhiMetdeltSRZDD1_FD_80071 | JGI IMG/M metagenome (GOLD analysis project Ga0114129, IMG submission 80071) | Populus rhizosphere microbial communities from Tennessee, USA - Rhizosphere MetaG P. deltoides SRZDD1 (version 2) (version 2) | ecosystem: Host-associated > Plants > Roots > Rhizosphere >... | reverse complement strand
TGCCCATGGCAGGGATCCGGGGCGCCCAGGCCACCGGCGTCAGCGAGACCAGCCCCGACTCCTGCAGCTCGGCGATACCCTTCCCGGCAAAGACGAAGGCCATGTAGTAGAGCAGCGCACTGGTCACTCCGAACAGCGGCTTGAGGGGGAGCTTCACGCCGAACCGGTTGATGGCCAGGTACACACCCGCGAGCACCACGCCGCCGATTGCGATCCCCAGGGCCAGCGGGGCCAGCGACCCCGCACCCCCCGACACCGCCAGCGCCTTATAGAACAGCACCGTCTCGAACCCCTCGCGGAACACCGCGAGGAAAGCCACCGAGGCCAGCGCCAGCGCCGACCCGCGGGTCAGCGCATCCTGCACCTTGCCCTTCACGAACCGGTTCCACTTGGCCACTTCCATCTTGGAGAGCAGCCAGTAGCTGACGTAGAACAGCGTACCCATCGCCACGAGCATGACGGCGCCTTCCAGCCGCTCCTGGTGGGACCGCGACAGGGCGAACACCGTCTCTAGCGCCACCGCGGTGAGCAGGCTCATCACCACGGCCGCCCCGACGCCCAGGTGAATGTCCCGGCGCCGGTGGCTGTTCCCGGTCTTGACCAGGAACGCCATGAGCGCACCGATCACCAGGATGGCCTCGAGTCCCTCGCGCATCAGGATGATGAACGACTGGGCGAACACGTTGGTCGGCGAGATCCGGTCCGCCACGGCTCGCTCGGCCGTCTCGAGCCCCCGGGCCAGCTCCTGGCGGATCTGGGTCAGCTCCTCGGCGGAGGGCGCCGCGCCCGCGCGGGTCCGGAGAATGAAGAACGCCGCCTCGATGCGGGCGGTCAGGTTGGGGTCCTTCACCCGGAGCACGCGCTCGACCTGCTCGAAGGTGATGTAGGCGTCCATCGAGGCGGTGCGGGCCTCTTCCCTGCGGCCGGCCCTGGCGAGCTCGACGGCGCTGTCGAGCTGCGCGCGCACCTGGGCGAACACCCGGTCGGTCACGGCGGTCACGGGAGCGGCATCCTGGACCGCTCGCACCGCGGCCACCTGGGCGCTGGTGGCGCCCTTGCCCAGCGCCGCCAGCAGCTCCGCGTCACTCATGCGCGCGGTGGCGGGGAAGGATCGAAGCGTCGCTGGAGCCTGGCCCGACGGAGCCGGGAGCCGGAGCGTCGCGGCGTAGAGCGCCACGGCCCACCGATCGGCGGCGGGCATCGAGTGCTCGAACGGCGCCATCCCGGTTCCGGCCACGCCCACCGTGATGCGACGGTAAAAATCCAGCGGAGAGCTCCCGCCCAGAGCGACGGACTCGGCCAGGTTTGCGGGGGGAGGATTGAGGGCGGCTGCGGCCGGGCCGTCACCCCGGCCCGCGATGCCATGGCAGCTCGCACAGGTGGACTGGTAGATCTCCCGGCCGCGCGACATGGACGGCGGCTGGGACGGCACATCGTCGAACACGATGTTGAGCTCGCGACCCAGCTGGGTGAGCATCACGCCAACCCGCGTCGACACCGAGTCGGGGTCGGCGGTCCGAGCCACCATGCGGTCGAGAGTATCGAGCGCCGCCACCGCCTGCGCGGTCGCCCGGGACGGAAGCGTCGTCACGTTGCGGCGCGCTTCGGCCAGGAACAGTCGAGCCTCATCCACCTCGGCGCTGGCCACGATCCGGCCATCGCTCACGCCCAGCCGGTACTCCTCCGCGGCGAGCTGAGTGAGGGCCGCGACGCGGCGAGCGGCGGCGACGTAATCCTGAGCCGCAGCCGGCCGCACGGCGACCACGCCGAGGAGAATAGCGACGATCGCGCGGATGAGAGTAATTCTCAAATAGTCTTTTCGCATCGCCGGAATAGTAGATCAAAACACTCGGGATTCCAAGATTGGCGGTGCGAATTGCGGACCATCAGGGCCAGGGCAGGCTCCAGTACCAAACGGCCAGCGGCCGGAGAAATCCTGGTACGGGAAGAAACCCACCGAGCATCAGCCCCAGCCAGGCCGTAAGCAGAAGCAGCGCGACACCCACGAGGACCAGCGGCCGCCAGGGCCGCCGCCACTCGCGAATCTGCATGGTGCGCCGCTCCCAGGAATCGTGTTCCTGGCGGGCCATGGCGCGGAGCTGATCCCAGGCGCCGGTGAACTCGCCGGCGGTACGCCGAATCGCTTCGCCCCAGTCGACCGCCGGGTTGCCGAGCTCCCGGGTCACTTCCTCGAGACCGATGCCCGCCGAGGAGAACCTCGCGGTGAGCACTCGCCGTTCCTCGGCGTCGGGGAGCTGCGTCGCGACGCGGCGACCCGGGAAGCGGGAGATCGCCGCGGCGTCGCGGATCCGGCGCTCGATCCCGGCGAACATCGCGGTGCTCGCCTCCGAGACAGCCCGCTCCCAGATGGCGAGCCAGGTGTCGCGCCCGAGCGTCGCGCGCGCCGCAGCCTCGTCTCCGGCGGCGAGCTGTTCGCGGGCCCGGCCGGCCCGCTCGAACAGCTCGGAGAGCAGCGTAACCCGGACCGGCTCGAGGTCGCGATCGCGGGTGGCCGGTGTGTCGGGCGCAGCCAGGCGCCCGAGCAACGGGCCGAGCTCCGGTAACCCGCCGGCCGGCACGGCAACGGTCATCGGGATTCCCAGGAGGGCGGCTCGGTGCCGATGGCGTCGAGGGTCATCGCCGCGGGGGTACCGGTCCGTACCGCAAAGCGGGCTGCGAACGCCGACAGGGATTCCGGCGTGAACGCGCTCCTCTGAAGACCGCTGGCCCGGATCCCCGCGTCGATGCTTTCGGCGTCGCCTTCGATCTCGATCAGCGTGTCCATTCGCGGATACCACTCCAGCCGGACGTTGGTCATGCCCAGTTGATAGTATTCGACGTAGCGCTCGATGGCGTACAGCGGGGAGTACCCCAGCGCTTCGAGCAGCGCGTGTGGACTTTCCTGACCGCCGCTGATCACATACTCCAGCTCGCGCCGCTCCTTGAGTCCGTCCGCGGTGACCGACGTGGGGCCCTTCCAGCCCAGCACCGCCCGGCCCGCGGCCTCCGGGTCGTGAAACACCCGGAGTCGCAACACCTCATCCCGCGCCAGCAGCTCGCCGTTTCGGTCCCAGCGCACGTCGACCATCATGCCGGCGAACGCCGGCACCGCCCCGGCCGCCAGGAGTCGATCGCGCACCGCGGCCGGATCGGGCACGACGGCCTTGAGCTCGCGCTCTAGGATAGGATCGCCTCCCTGGCCCGCTCCACGTCCGAGAAGTCCGCGAAGACGCGGTCGGCGCCGGCCGCTTCGAGCTGCGACACGGTGTACCCCCCCGTGGCCACGGCGATAGTGCGGGCCCCGATGCATTCCCCGCAGCTCACGTCGGCCGGCGTGTCCCCGATGATGACGACTTCGCGGCCGTTGGGAATCCGGCCGAAGTGGGGCTCGGCCCGCCGGGCGGCGACCGGCGCCAGCTCGTTTCTCGCGTGGTGATCGGAGCCGAACGCGCCGACCCGGAACCGTTCCGGATCGATGCCCGCCGCCTCCAGTTTCAGCCGGGCGCCGGTCGCCACATTGCCGGTCAGCAAACCGAGCACGACACCCTGGTCCGCTTCGAGGGCGTCCAGCAGCGCCGGGATTCCTGGCATCACCGTGGATCGGCGCCCGTGCCGCTCGAGGTCGCGCTCCAGGTGCGACACGTATAGCGCGAGCAGCTCGGTCACCCGGTCGGAGTCGGGAGGCACGGCGTCGCCGCTGGTCGCGAGCAGCTCGATAATGATCTGGGGATCGGTCTTCCCGTCGAAGCGGATCCCCGACGCCTTGCCAAGGTCGACGCCTCGCTCGGTGAGCGCGGCATGGATGGCCCGCCGCCCGGCGCCGGCCGAGAGGAGAAGGGTCCCGTCAATGTCGAAGAGGACGAGCTTCCGCTTCACGCGTTGGTCGTTCCGCCCCCGGTCTCGACGGTGCAGGTCCGGCAGAGGGTGACGCCCCGAAGGTTGCAGATCAGGCAGATGAATGTGCCGCAGCGGGAACAGGGGTAGCCCTCCGACGCCCGCTCCTGGCGGCCGCAGGCGCGGCACTCCATGAGGTCGGTGGCGGGCTTCCGGGGGCGGGGGGGCACGGTCGCGTCCTAGTCGGTCAGTCCGTACAGCTTGATCTTGTTGATCAGCGTCGCGCGGGAAATACCCAGCTCCTTGGCGGCGCGGGTCCGATTCCCGCCGTGATAGCGCAGGGTACGCTCGATGTGCTGCCGCTCCAGATCGTCAATGCTCATCGGGGTGTGCCGCCGGTCGCCGATGCCGGGGCGGGCCCGGAACTCGCCGGGCAGGTGCTCGACACCGATGGCGATCTGCCCCCGCGCGAGGATCATCGCCCGCTCCAGCACCTGCTCCATCTCCCGGATGTTCCCCGGCCAGGCGTATTCCAGCAGCCGTCCCAGCGCCTCGGGCGTGATGACCGTCGGGCCCTCGGGATACACCCCCTTGAGCTCACCGTGAATGGCGGCCACCAGTCCGGCGCGGTCGTCGGGAGAGCGATCCCGGAGCGGCGGCAACGCGAGGGACATGACGCTGAGCCGGTAGAACAAATCCTGCCGGAAGCGTTCGGCATCCACCTCGGCGGACAGCTCCCGGCGCGTGGTGACCATCAGCCGCGTGTCGGCGACGATGTCCTGGGTACCTCCGACTCTCCGGAAAGTGCGCGTCTCCAGCACCCGGAGCAGCTTCGGTTGCAGCTCCGCGGCCAGGTCGGAGATTTCCCGCAGCAGCAGCGTGCCGCCTTCGGCCAGCTCGAGCAGCCCGCGTCGCCGGTCGGTGGCTTCGACGAACGCACCCTTCTCGTGCCCGAATATCAGGGACTCCAGGTACGTGGGATTCTGGCCGCCCAGCCGGACGTCGAGGAAAGGCCTGCCGGCGCGGGCGCCGAGATCGTGAATCACGCGGGCAGCCCAGGCTTTGCCCACGCCCGACTCGCCGGTGATGAGCAGCGTGGTGCGTTCGCTCTGGGCCAGGAGCCCGATCTGATTGGCCAGCTGCCGGAGTGAGGCCGATCCGCCCAGCGACTCGACACCGAATCGGGGAGAGCCCTTCCGGAATTGCAGGTCGGCCACCCGGCGCCGGCGCCCCTCGAGCGCGGCGCGCTGGGACACCGACACCAGCAGGTCGGCGTCGGTCGCGGTATCGGCAACCTGGCTGGCGCCGGCCGCCAGAACCCGCGCTGATGCCGCGGGATCGAGCCGCTCGCCGAATACGACGACCAGCGCGTGATCCGTGGCAAGCTTCTGCACCAGCGTGGGAGAGCCCTCGGCCATGTGCATCGAGACGCAGACGACGTCGGGGTGGGCCTGCGTCAGGGTGGCCGCGCCGGCATCACCGGACAGCTCTCGCAGCACCTCGCAGCCCGATTGCTCGAATTGGGCCCCGATGCTCCGGAGCAGGGCACTGTCGTCGTGGATGAGGAGGACGGAGTCAGTCATGGTCTGTCAAGAATGTAGTCAGTTTCTCCCGAGCGCAATACGTCGGGATCTGATCGGTCAATTCCGGGAAACCATGACGGTGAGCGACGAGGGTACCACCTCGGCGGTGAATGGGGTCGTTCCAACGGGATCGCCGTCGAACTGGACCGGCAGCGGATCCTCGGATGTCACGGTGAAACAGGTGCCGCGGGCATAGCGAATGTGAGAGCTCACCCGGATTTCCTCGCGGCGGCCCTCGAACACCACGCGAAGCAGCCCGCGGATGCCTTCCCACGGCGTGTCCGCCGCCACCGAAACCATGTCCAGCAGGCCATCCTCCGGGTTGATCTCGGGCCGGATCCGAATCAGGGGTGGAATCATCTCGCCACAATTCATGATCAGCACCAGCGCTGCTCTGACATCGAAAGGAGTGCCGTCGACCGTGACCGTGCAAAGGGAGCTCCTGAGCGTGGGGAGCACGCGCAGCGTAGAGGCCCAGTAGGCGCCGATTCCCCAGCGCCGCTTGTCGGCCAGCTTGGTCTCGCCCATCACCCGCGCGTCGACTCCGGCACCGCAGGCGACGCCGAAATAGTGCTCCCCGTCGGGCAGCATGACCCGGCCGAGATCGATCACGCGGGGACGGCCGCTGACCAGGACTCGTGCGGCCTGGATCGGATTCGAGGGGAGGCGGAGATTCCCGGCGAGGAGGTTGCCGGTGCCTCCCGGAATCAAAGCGAGCGGCACGCCGGAGCCGACCATGCCGGCCACGGCCTGCATCGTGGTTCCGTCTCCCCCGAAGACGGCAATAGCGTCGACGCCGGAGGTCACGCCCTGCGCCGCCATCTCGCGGGCGTCACCGGCATTGGTGGTGACCGCCACCTCGACCTGCCAACCAGCGCCCGCGAGGAATTCCACGACGCGTTGCCGGGTGACATCGGTGGTGCGGGCCGCGATCGGATTGGCTATGAGGAGGACTCGGCTCACCGGTACTCCCGGTCCCAGCGGAGATCAGCGCCGAATTGATAGCGTCGGGATGCGGCGAGCGCTTCGGCCCCGATGCCGAAGCAGGTCCGTACCGGCTCGGCGGAAATGACCATGCGGAGATCGCGCTGGAAGCGGTACTCGACGCTGGCCCCGAAATTCTGGGCGGTCAGCGCGGTCACGTTCTGACAGAAACCGGCATTCGCCGTCACGAATAGTTTGCTGCCGATGGACTTGCCGACCGCGATCTCGGTTGCCGCCCGCGCCGAACCGAGCAGGTTGTAGGACACGCCGGGCCTGATCTCCACCATGTCGCCGAACCCCGACAGGAGGGTCCGCTGCAGCTCGGCGGTGAGGACGTTGAGCCCCCAGGTGTAGGCGAAGGGCCCCGGATCGAAGCCGGGTTGCGCGCGGGGATCGTCGGTGCCCAGTACCAGGAGCGAAATGAGCTCAGGCTCCGTCCTCGGAGGCTTGTCCGGAGGCGTGGTGAGAGAAAGCTCGGGCACCTGCAGCGTGCCGGTGATGTGCGCGATCACCGGCGTATCGCTGGCACTGGTTTGCGCGGCCAGAACGTGGCGCGCCTGGACGTCGAGCTCCGCGTTCAGATCGCCGGAATACCGCACCGATCCGCGTTCCACCGTGAAGACTCGGCGAATGGGGCCGATCTCCAGGGTGTAGCTCCCGCGCGGAGTACTCAGGGCGCCCTCCATCCGGTACACATCCAGCGTCTTGTTGACCCGGAGGCGGCCTTCGAGCTGGAAATTCGCCTCATTGGACCGGAGCCAGACGTTCTCGCCGATAATGAAATCGAGATCGCGGATGCGGAGCGAGTCGAGGAAGCGGCTCTGGAAGTCGGCCCGAAGACCCTGCCTCCGCAGGGCGAGCGTGTCGACCAGGTCCGCAGTCATCGGGTCGTCCAGATTCACGATCTGCTTGGTCACCAGATCGGAGAAGTAGATGATGCTGTTGGTGAGCCGGCCGGCGCCGGTCAGCACGGGTTGGAGCAAGGGGCCCGACAGGTTGACGTCACCCCAGGCCTGGATCGTCATGTACTCCTTCACGTCCATGAGGTCGAATTCCCGGCCGGAAAGCGACAGTCCCAGGATCGGCTGAGTGAGTCGCTCCAGCCTCAGGCCGCCTTCGACCTGGAGCTCCCCTTCCCTGCCGGCCACCCGGAAGTTCTCCGTCAGAATGGAATCGCCGGTGAAACGCAGCCCCCCCTGCACCGGCCCGTACCGGACTCCCAGGGCCGGGACGTAGGCGCTCCCGTCGAGGAAGCGCGCCTGCCCCGCAAGGCGCGGGGCGTCCCAGCTCCCCTGGACCCGGACATCCATGTCGAGGAATCCGGTTACCCGCCGGAGGTTGGGCGTAAAGGCCTCGACGATTCCCAGGTCGACGCTGTCACCGGTGGCCACGATGTTGAGCGCGCCGGGAAGCTGCCGGTGCGGTACGGACGTGAATGCCAGGTCGAGCGGCAAAGTCGCGTCCACCTCGACCACCGGGACCCCGGTGCGCCAGAAGGTGAGGTTGGAGCGGAAGACCTGATCGCGGTAGTCGAAGGCGGCACGGATCAACGGGGCTTTGAAGTCGCCGAAGATTCCACCGGTCAAGGCGCCGGTACCGCGGAGCTCGGGTGCCCGGGAGGTGCCGGTAACCCGGGCGTCGAGCATGACCGACCCATCGATGCCGGTGGTATCCTGCTGCGTCAGCCCGTAGATCTCGCGCAGCTCGACACCGAGCGCGGTGATCGCCAGGTTGCTCGGGGCGCCCCGCGAGAGGTCGCCCCGGGCCTCGACGCTGCCGGCCCCGTCCTTGGTAATCATCCGCACCGTGTCGAGCGAGATCAGGGAGTCGCTGATTCGCGCGTCGAGCGGCGAGGCGAGGCGCCACGATCGGCCGAACAGGTCCAGGTTGAGGCTGTCGGCGTGAACCAGCCGCACCTCGCCCCTGGTTTCAAAGCGACCGCCCGCGGACACCCGCGCCGAGTCCTTGCCCACCAGCGAACCGGACCACTGCAGCGAGTCGGCCCGGCCGCTCCCACCGGCGACGACGTTGCTGAAAACCATGGACCGCACGATCAGCGAGTCCGCCGAAGCGTTCAGGGTCAGGGCGGAGCTTCCGCTCGTCCAGGCAAACTGGCCTCGCAGATTGGTCGCCTTGTACCCGAGCCAGCGGAAGGGATTCACCAGCACGGAACCCTCGAGCTGATACGCGTCCAGCGCTCCCGTGAGCGTCACGTCCGCGGTGGCATGTCCCTCCATGATCGGGTCGACGGCCGAGATGGTGTCCCGTTTGAATCCGGTGAGGGCGAGACCCAGCGAATCGAACGGCGCCAGGTCCACCGTATCGGCGTGGATGGTCAGCTTTCCGGTCTTGGGCGAAGCCCAGCCGATGGACCCGCTGCCCGCGACCCGGCCTCCGGCAAAGGCCACGCGCAGTGTGTCCACAGCGATCACGCTGTCCGCCGCCGACAGCCGGGCCGAAGCCGAATCGAGCACGAACTCCCGGATCCGCCCCTTGCCGAGAGTGAGTGACACCCTTCCCTCGGGCGCCACCGCGGAGTCAGCCGTGCCGGTGAGGTCCATCGTCCCCGCGAGGTCGGTCTTCGGCCCTCGCCGAGCCATGGCGGCGAGATTGACTCTCGAGAACGTCAGCCGGAGCGAGTCGGCGCCCCATTTCGGCGGCAACACTGTGGCAATGCCCAGCGCACGGATCTGCCCGATCGCGCCGCCGACATCGGCGTCGACCGCGAGGCGGTCGAGAAAGCCGTTGAGCTTGACCGGACCGCCCAGCGAACCCTGGAGCTCCATAGTCGGGAAGGTCCGCCGGATGCCGTCGAACGACAGGGAATCGAGCACCACGTCGGTCTCGAGGCCGAGGATGTCCCCGCGGGTATCGAGCCGCACCGTCCCGGCCAGACGGCTGGGCGGGCGGCCTTCGTCACGGTGCTCCGCCCTCCCGCCGAAGACCACGTTTTTCCACGGCCCGGTGAGCGAGCCATCGAGCGCCAGCCTTCCCTCGAGGATCACCGCCGGGGAGACCATTCTCACGGTTCGAAGATCCACGTCGGTGTTGGAGAGCCGGGCACCCTCGAACACCATCCCGTCGGCCCCGCCCAGGCGGAGCAGTCCGTCCAACCCGATGCGGCTCTGCGCACCGGCAACCCTGGCGTCGCTGAATTGCCAATCGAGCGAGACCGTCATCCCCTGGAAAAAGCCGTCTGCGCCGAGCCGTCCGGAGAGCTTGCCATAGAACGGAATCGAATCGAGATACGGACGCACCACGTCGATGTCGACGTTGCCGAGCCCGAGGGCGAGGCGGCGGAATCCCAGGCCCTGGTAGATGTCGGTGATCGCGACCAGGCGGCCGCTGACCCGGCTGGTCGCGTCACCCACTACCAGATCGCGAATGTCGTACTCGATGCGGGAATTGCTCACCGAGCGAGCCGTGACCGCACCCTTCCCCGTATAGTCCGGGAATCCCGGTGAGATCCAGCGGAGATCGGCGAGCGCCACCCGGCTGGCCTGCAGTCCGAAGCGGTATTGAAGAGTGTCCTGCGGCCAATCGATTCGCCCCGCGCCTCGGAGCGAAGTGCCCGGCAGCTCGGCCCGCTCGACGCTGAAGATCAAGCTGTCGTGTTTGGTCTTGAGATCCGCCTTCAGCTCGATGACCCGGACGGCGGGATCGCTGATCATGGTCGACAGGCGCTCGATCTGCACCAGGGTCGGCGCGTTGTCGGGGCTGGAGATCCGGACCAGCGACATGGCCGACTTGACGTCGTCGAGCGTCCGGATCAGCTCCAGGCCTTCGGGACCTTCCTCGATCCGCCGGCCCGGTTCGAGGCGGG
>Ga0114129_10017438_pt1 | contig 10224 bp, 5 predicted proteins | sample RhiMetdeltSRZDD1_FD_80071 | JGI IMG/M metagenome (GOLD analysis project Ga0114129, IMG submission 80071) | Populus rhizosphere microbial communities from Tennessee, USA - Rhizosphere MetaG P. deltoides SRZDD1 (version 2) (version 2) | ecosystem: Host-associated > Plants > Roots > Rhizosphere >... | reverse complement strand
CGCGCTGCCCTGGTTCGTGCTCGTCACGACGGGGTCTCCCAGCAAGATGAGCCTCGTTCTCGCTGCGGAGATCCTGCCGATGGCGATCCTCGGCGTTCCCAGCGGCGCGCTCGTGCAGCGGCTCGGCTCGAGGACGACGATGCTCGCGGCCGACATCGCGCGTGCGCCGATCCTCGCCTCGATTCCGATCCTGTACGCGGCGGGCGTCCTCGACTTCTGGCTGCTGCTCGCGATCGTCGCCACGCTCGGCGCGTTCGCGCCGCCGTACTTCGCGGCTCAGCGGACGATCCTCCCGGAGCTCGTCGGCGAGGACGAGACACGGATGTCGCAGGCGAATAGCTCGATCGAGGGCGGCAACGCGCTCGCGGCGCTCGTCGGGCCTGCGCTCGCGGGCGTGCTGATCCCGTTCATCGGCGCGTCGAACGTCCTGTACGTCGACGCCGCGACCTACGTCGTCGCGTTCCTCCTCGTCCTCGCGTTCGTGCCTCGCCGGAAGGCGATCACGAGCACGGCGAAACACGGCGTGCTCGCGGGTCTGCGCTTCCTCGCCTCGGACAGGCTGATCGGCCCGCTCGCCCTGACGGTCACGGCGTTCGGATTCCTCGGCGCCGGGATGTCCGCAGGGCTTCCGTACTACGCGTACGACGAATTCGACGGGCACTCCTGGATTGCCGGACTGTTCTACACGGCGCTCGGCGCCGGCGCGGTGGTCGGCAGCGTGCTCGCCGTCTTCGCCGTGAGAAAGGTCTCGCCCCTGCGACTCGCTGCGTTCGGGATCCTCGCGTTCTCGATCCCGCTGTGGGTGCTCCCGTTCCTTCCGCCATGGCCCGTCGTGTTCGTGGCGCTGTTCGCCGCGACGCTGTTCACGCCACTCGTCAACGGGCCGACGCTCGGGGTCGTGACGTCACGGACGCCCGTCGAGCTGCGGCCGAAGGTCATGACTGCCGTTATCTCGGCGAACACGCTCGCTGCGCCGCTCGGCTTCCTCGTCGCAGGCCAGGTGCTCGAGCGCTGGGGGGTCGTGCCGCTCTTCACCGCCGTCGTGCTCGGGATCACGTGGATGGCCATCGTTTTCGCGGCGATCACGTGGCGGCACTCGGATGGCGAGCAGGTCCCCGAGCTCGCCCCGACCTAAGGACGAAACGACCGCCGACGCAGGACGGAGTGCGCGCCGGCGGTCGTTCGACCTCCCCCTTACTTGATGCAGATGGCGTACAGATTCACGTTCGCCGGGGCCGAGGAATCGAGGTTCAGCAACCCGATCCCCCAGGTCGTGTCGGACACCGGGCCGTTTCCCACGGCGATGATCACGGCGTTGTCGGCGGCGAACCCTCCGCTCAGGACCTTCTGGCCGGTGTCGCAGACGATCTGGAACGCCTGAGCGGCGCCGGCTCCGAGCTGAGCGGACTGCGTCTTCGTGGACACCAGGCCGACCGCCGTGCTCGCTTCCCGCGCCCCGGGCGGCGAAAGCGCCACCGCGGCCTTGGCGCCCTGCGCGGCGCCTTGCGCCACGATCTGCGGAGCTGTCTGACCACCGACCTTCTTGGCGTTGTCCGCGACGAGCGCCCGCTTCGCGAGCGGCACCGCCGCCGTCACGACCGCGCCGGCGGTTCCGCCGAGCGCGACGAACAACGCGATCATCGCGACGACGAGCGCTGCGCTCGGTCGCTTCTTCAGAACGGTCATCGAACCTCCTTCCGTGACTGCCCCTTGCGGGCTGTCGTGCGGACCGAAGATGCGAGAACGCCCTCAAGGAACGCTCAAGGCGCCCGTACGAGGGGACACGTGCGAGCGCCTTGATTCGTTCGGCTCGCTCAGGACTGGAGCGTCGCGGTGTAGGTCTTCACGCCGCTCGAGCAGATGTAGCGCGTTCCATCGGACGTGAAGTCCGCGGTGCCGGTCACCGTGCCCGTCACGGTCGTGCCGTCGACCTTCCCCGTGACGGTGTCGGTGAAGCTTGCCGGTAGCCCGTCGATCGTCCCTGTTCCCGTACCCGACACCGAGAACGTGCCGTCAGCGGCGATCGGGAAGCGGCTCGATCCCCAGTCGAGCGTCCCGTAGATGTACAGGTTGCCGTTGCAGTCCTCGCGGAGGTAGTTGGAGCGGAAGCCCGTCACCATCCGGTCCGCCGTGATCTCGAAGAACACGAAGTTGCCGTCGAGGAGCCCCTTGTACTGGCCGGGCGTGACCGGGCTCGCGGGGGGAGGCGGCGGCGGCGAGGGCGGAGGCGGTGGCGCCGGCGGCTCCTTCGGCACACCGGTGACCTTCTCGCAGTCCTTCGCGATCGTGTCGGTTGCGTCCCCCCGGGCGGTGTCGCGGCCTGGCCCGCACGAGAGCTTGTCCGCGCCGGGGCCGCCGACGAGAAGGTCGTTCCCGGCGCCGCCGATGAGCACGTCGTTTCCGGCACCGCTGTAGAGCTTGTCGTTCCCGCCCTTGCCGTTGAGCTTGTCGGCCTTCGCCCCGCCGCGAAGCGTGTCGTTCCCGGCGGTGCCGGTGATCGTCGCCGCACTGACGGTCGCGACCGCGGCGAGCAGCACGAGGCAGGCGAGCGAGGCGGTGGTGATCGAGCGCCTCTTCACGTTCATCTTCCTGTACCTCACTTCCCGCGTCGGCCCCGGCGGGCCGACGCATTGCGATGTGTGCGAGTCCAGGCTTCGCGAGGAAGCTCAAGAAACGCTCAAGCGCCCGCCTGTTCGCATCATCCCTCACTTCGTCCGGATGTGTGCACAGCTCGGTACGGTCGTGTTCCCGGCGCGATCGACAGCCCGAACGCAGTGCTGGTATGTCCCGGCAGCGCCTGCCGGCACGTTCCACGGGATCGCCACTGTTTTCGTCCGGACGGCCGAGGAGAACCACACCTGCTTGAAGCGCACGACGCGCTTGCCGCGCAGCCTGATCTCCTCGAGCACGCCGACCTCGCCCGAGTCGTCCGAGATGCGCGAGACGAGCTTGGCCACACGGCCCTTGCGGGCAGTGCCCGCGAGCGCGGTCACGGTCGGGGCGACGACGTCGGGAGGGTTCGGCAGTTGCAGCTCGCCCGCCCCGTAGACGTTGTCGAGTCCGGGCGCGCCCAGATCACGCGCGGCGTCCATGAGGTACGCCCTGATCTGGTCGGGCGTGAACCTCGGATACGCCTGCTTCACGAGCGCTGCGGCGCCTGCGACCTCGGGAGACGACGCCGACGTTCCGGCGAATGCGGACGGGCATGCTGCGAATCCGCCATAGGTCGCTCCCGACACGCTGTCGTGGCCGACGATGTCGGGCTTCACGCGACCGTCGATCGTCGGACCCTGCGAGCTGTACGGCTCGAGCGAGCGCGTCTGCCAACATAGGGCGCCGACCGCGAACGCCGCAGGTGAGGAAGCCGGAGTCGCGATGCTGCCGGCCGCGACCTGGTACTCGAGCGGCGGGCTCCAGCTGTCGAGGTCGAGACGCGGCGACGAGACGACGCGATACCCGAGGATCGCCCAGAAGACGGTCAGATCCCGGCCGCTCGTCTGGCGGAGACAGATCGCCTCGAACGGCGATGCGCCGTAGCCCTGCTCGTCCTCGGAGACGTCGATGAGCTGGTTCGAGCCCGACAGTGCAAGCACGAGGTCGAAGTCGGAGGCGGCCGTGGTCCATTCGTCCCACTTCAGGAAGCCGCAGATCGCCGAGCCGTTAGGCCACACGAACGTGTTGCCGATGTCGCCGCTCGGACTCCACTTGTGGATCGGAGGTCCGACGGGATCGAAGGTCCCGGACCAGTGGGTCATCGCCTCGTTGCCCGCCGAGTTCACCCACAGGATCCCGTTGGCGCGCGCGTCGGCTACGGCCGCGCCGATCGGCCCGCTGCCGTCGTCGCGAAACGGGCCCTGCCACCCCATCGATTGATTGACGACAGTGACGCCCTGGCTCTTCGCGTAGCCGACTGCGCTCGCGAGGTCGACCTCCGTCCCGACGCAGAGGAGGTACAGCTGCGCGTCGGGCGCCATCTCGTGGACGATCTCCGCAACAGCCGTGCCGTGATCGTCGGACGTGCTCAGCTCGCCGCCGCAGAAGTCCTGGGTCACGACGTTCGCAGGCAGCTCGCCCGCGGCCTGTCGATCCGCGAGCCCGGCGAAGCCTCCGTCGATGATCGCGACCTTCACGCCCTTTCCGGTGAAGCCCTTCTCGTGCCACGTGGAGGCGAGCGCTGCCCCGACCTCCTCGCCGCTCACTGCGGTCTCGATTCGGGAGTACGGGGCACGCACACGGGCGACACCCGGGCGCTCGGCCAGCGCGACGACTGCCGCGGGTGAGACGAGCGCCTGCACGAGCCCGCGAGCGCTGCGCTCGAGGCGGCCGCCTGCTGCGAGGACGGCTGCGCGGGCCTGCGCTGGGCTCCGTGACTCGATGACGACGCGAACACGAGTGCCACGCGCTGCGTGGGGCCTGTACGCCTCGATGCCGAGGGTGCGTGCCGAGATCGTGGTCGGGCCCTTGCCGCCGGATACCTTCGACCAGAGCCCGCTTGCCGCCTCGATCCTGTCCGGCGCGATGGTGCGAGCGGCGGGTCCGGTAAGGAGCGGACGCGCCGCGGTGCGCGGAGACGCGGCCGGCGCCGATGCGAGCACGAACGCCGCCGCGAGGGCGACGCCGACGGCCGCGGTCCCGGAGATCGTTGGCTTGACTGCCTGCATCGGTGCACTCCTTCGATTTGGATTGACGAGTGCACCGTTTCGGACATGGCTCAAAGGGCGCTCAAGCTTCTCGCCACGTCATGCTCGACGGCGTTACCGCTCGACGAACTGAATTGCGGTTCGGCTGGAGAGGATCAGCCGATCCTGCTCGTACCAGCGTCCGGAGAAGTCGTGCCAGCCCGCGGGAAGGCCCGCCGGAAACTCCGCCACGTCGACCCTCCGAACCGCGACGCCGCCCTCTTCGTGGACCTCGCTGAGCATGGGAACGACCTCGCCGTCGACGGCGAGCTCGAACCGTGTGCGATCGTCGAACGCCTCGGCTTCCGGGCTCGGCGACTTCGGCTCTGCGACGAACCCGTAGCCGATCCAGAAGGGCTCTCCGGCGGTGAAGACCGCGGGCGTCGCAGACCCGGGGAAGAGGTTGAGTCGCTCGCCCGGACGCGCGTGACCGTTCACGGGGCCGGGGGGAACGAGGACGAACGCTGCCATGTGCTGCTCCTTTCGTCGTGGGTGGCAAGAGAAGGGGGCCGGCGAGGCCGGCCCCCTTGCGTCGTCCCCCTCAGTTGACCCTGGTCGGAAGCGCGATGATCTCGTTGTCCGCCGGGAGCGCGTCCCGAGGGCCGTTGATCGTGGCGACCGCCCTGAACGTGACCTTCCCGACTGCCTTGTCGTCGCTCGAGAACGTGTAGAGGACGCTGAATGCCGTCGTCTTGTTCCCGGACCTCACCGGGACGGTCTGGGTCTGCGTGCCGACCTGGTCCCACCCGCCGCCGACGTGGCTGCGGTAGAAGGTCACGGTCACCGACTCCGCGTAGCGGAGGTTCTTGAGCGCCACGGAGAGCTCGCGCGACTGCCCCGCCGCCGCTGACTGCGGCACGACCAGCTTCGTGATCGTGACGTCGTGCGTCCTCACCTGCACCAGCCGCTGCGTGGACGCGCTGCGCCCGTCAGCCGTCGTCACGGTCAGGGTGACCGTGTAGTCGCCGTCGGCTGCGTAGCGGTGCTGAGCCGACTGGCCGTCGCTGCTGGCGCCGTCGCCGTAGACCCAATGCCACGTCGAGATTCCGGCACCGGCCGGGTCGTACGAGCCGTCGACGAACTGGATCTGGTCGAACACGGAGGCGTCGTACGGGTAGTGGTAGTTGATCGACGCGACCGGGTCGGGTGCGACGTCGAGCGTGAAGGTCAGCTGCCCTCCCTGCTGCCCGAAGCTCCCGACCTGGAAGTAGTAGGTCACACCGGCCTGTGCGCGGAACGTCACCGGCGCGGCGTATCCGCATCCGAGCGCCTGCAGCGAATCGAGGCTCGATCCCGAGTACGCGACGATTGCCACGGGTGCCCACGGTGCGTAGGTCACGCGCGCGGTCACCGACCGCGTCTCGGCGGGCGTGTAGGAGTACCAGGCCGTCTTCTCACCGGGCGGTCCGAAGCACGAGCCCGCAGGCTCCTGCGGCTCGGCGCTGGCGGCCGTCGTGTCGACGTCGTTCGAGTACGGCAGCGCGCCGATCGAGGTCGCCGACGCGAAGTCGTCGTTGGCCGGCGGCAGGATCTCCTGCACTCCGACGTGGACGCTCCCGAACGGGAAGTAGTAGTAGGACGAGGCGCGGATGTAGTACGTCTCGCCGGCCTGAGCGGTGAAGCTCGACACGCCTCCGTTCCACGTGTAGACGCAGTTCATGAACGAGAGGCCGGAGATGCCCCCTCCCGTGTCTCGGTAGATGGCGGCGAATGCGCCGGGATCGCTCGAGCCGGCGATCGAGACGCGGAGGACCTGCGTGGCCGCCGGCGTGATCGCGTACCAGGCGGTCTTTGCCGGCACGTAGCAGGACTGTGGATCGCCGCTCTCGTCGATCGCCTCTGTGAGTGAGACGTCGTCCGAGAACGGGAGGGACGAGATCGTCGTCGCCGAAGCGAAGTCGTCGTTCGAGGGTGGAGCGGCGCTCCCGGCGCTCGGCAGGGCGAGCGCGAGTGCCGCGATGGCAAAGACGAGTGCTGAGCGCACCGTGCGCCTCCTTGAGTTGGATGTGCGACCAGGTTCGGCGGAGGCGCTCAAGAGCCGCTCAAAGCGGGATGGAAATTCCGCGAGTCGCGTGAGATGGTGCGACCGCACACGAACCACTGAGGGGACAACATGGACGGAGCGCGCGGGGCAGGCACCCCAGAGCTCGAGGTACGTCTCCTCGGCCCGATCGAGGTCGAACGAGGCGGTGAGACAGTCGCGCTGGGCGGTCAGAAGCCGCGCACGCTTTTTGCTGCGCTCGCCCTCGAGCCCGGACGAGTCGTCTCGGTCGATCGGCTCGTCGAGGCTCTCTGGCCGGGCGATCCTCCGGAGACGGCGGCGCACGCGGTCCAGGTGTACGTCTCGCAGCTCCGCAAGGCGCTCGGGCCGGTTCTCGCGACGAGGGCGCCCGGCTACGTACTCGAGCTGGAGCCGGAGCGTGTGGACGCGCACCGCTTCGCGCGCCTCGCGCAGGAGGGACGGGCCGCGCTCGAAGGCGGCGAGGCGGAGGCCGCGGAGGTCGCGCTCCGCGAGGCTCTCGCGCTCTGGCGCGGCCCGGCGCTCGCGGACTTCCTCTACGAGCCGTTCGCACAGACGCACATCGCGCGACTCGAGGAGCTCCGCACGGTCGTCGTCGAGGAGCGCATCGAGGCGGACCTCGCGCTGGGTCGGCACGTCGAGCTCGTCTCCGAGCTGGAGGCGCTCGTCCAGGCCGAGCCGCTGCGCGAGCGCCCACGGGCGCAGCTCATGCTCGCGCTCTACCGCTCGGGTCGGCAGGCCGACGCCCTCGCCGCGTACCGCAACGCACGCGACACGCTCGTCGAGGAGCTCGGCATCGACCCCGGGCCGGAGCTGCGCGAGCTCGAGGCCGCGATCCTCCGCCAGGACGAGTCGCTGCTGCTCGAGGAGGCGCCGCTTGCCCGCCCGGCGATGCAGTTCCGCCGGCTCGTCACGATCCTCTTCGTCGACGTCGTCGAGTCGATGGCGCTCGCCGAGGCGCTGGATCCCGAGGCGCTCGCCGCGGTGCTTCGCCGCTACTTCGAGACGGTGTCGACGGCGATCACGCGCCACGGCGGCGTCGTCGAGAAGTACGCCGGCGACGCGGTCATGGCCGCGTTCGGGATCCCCGTCTCGCACGAGGACGACGCACTGCGCGCGGCTCGCGCCGCGCTGGACGTCAAGGCAGGGATGGCCGCGCTCAACGAGGAGCTCGTGCGCCAGCATGGGATTGGGCTCGAGATCAGGGTGGGCTTCGAAGCGGGCGAGGTCGTCGCGACGCCGACCGAGGCGCGCCAGCGGCTGGTGACGGGGGAAGCCGTCGGGATCGCCTCCCGCCTCGAGCAGGCCGCCGGCTCCGACGAGATCGTCGTCGGCGAGGTCGCGGGTCGGCTGATCGATCATGCGGCCGAGCTCGAGCCGCTCGGCGAGCTCACGATCAAGGGCAAGCGCGACCCGGTGCATGCCTACCGACTCATCGGCCTAACGGCCGCCGCACCGGCGTTCGAGGCGCGTCAGGATGCGCCGCTTGTCGGGCGTAAGCGGGAGCTCGCAGCGCTTCGCCGTGCGCTGAAGCGCGCGGTCGACGGCGGATCGACGCAGGTCGCCGTCGTCATCGGCTCGCCGGGTGTCGGCAAGTCGCGCTTGGCCGCAGAGCTGGCGCGGCGCACGCGAGGCGTCACGACGCTCTGGAGCCGCTGCCTCTCGTACGGCGACGGCATCACGTACTGGCCACTTCGCGACGTTGTCGCCCAACTGGCGATGAGCCCCGAGCGCGACGCCGTCGTTGCCGCGCTCGACGCGGAGACGCCGCCGCCCGCGCCCGAGATCGCGCTGCTCTTCCGGCAGCTCTGCGAGGCACTCGCGCGGGAGCGGCCGCTCATCCTCGTGATCGACGACGTCCACTGGGCCGAGCCGACGTTCCTCGAGCTCGTCGAGCACCTCGCGGACAAGGGGCAGGCGCGGATCCTCGTCCTCTGCATCGCGCGCGAGGAGCTCCTCGAAGAGCGGGCCGAGTTCCTCGACGAGCGCGCGAACGCCGCGCGGATCGTCCTCGACCCACTGACCGCCCACGAGACGTACGCGCTCCTCGACGGGCTCGGCGGCACGGTGCTCGAGTCGGATCAGCGCGAGCGGATCGTCGCGACCGCCGAGGGCAACCCGTTCTTCCTCGAGCAGCTCCTCGCGCTCGCGCTGGAGGGTGGGCTCGTCGAGCGCGGCCTGCCGGAGACCGTGCAGGCGCTGCTCGCTGCGCGTCTCGACCGCCTCGGCCCGGGCGAGCGCGCGGTGCTCGAGCGCGGCGCCGTCGTCGGGAAGGAGTTCGGCGCTGACGACGTGGTCGCCCTCCTCGACGCCGCCGCTGTGCCGACAGCCGACGCGCATCTACGCGCCCTGGCGGACCGCGGCTTCGTACGACCGCGCGGCGACGCGCAGTTCACGTTCCGCCACGTCCTCGTGCAGGAAGCGGTCTACCGCGCCGCGCCCAAGCGGCTGCGCGCCGAGCTTCACGAGCGCTTCGCCGATCGCCTCGACGAGACGTCGCCCGACCTCGCCGAGCTCGACGAGTTCGTCGGCTACCACCTCGAGCAGGCGTACACGCTGCGGACGGAGCTGGGCGAGAGCGACCGCCGGACGGAGCGGTTGGGGCACGACGGGGGGGCACGTCTCGGCGACGCCGGAATTCGGGCCATCAAGCGTGGTGACATGCCCGCGACGATCAGCCTCCTCGAGCGTGCCGTGGGTCTGCTCCCGCCTGATCGTGAAGCGCGGTACGAGCTGATGTGCGAGCTCGGGATTGCGTACCTGAGCGTCGGGGAGACGAACGCGGGCAACGCCAGGTTCCGCGAGGCGGTGGAGGGTGCCGCGGCGAACGGCCACCGCCGTATCGAGTTGCGGGCGAGCGTCGAAGCGGCATACGGACGCCTCGTGACGGAGCCGGAGGGTGCGGCGGAGGAGCTCCTCGCCCTCACCGAGAAGGCGGTCCCTGCATTCGAGGCATTCGAGGACGACAGGTCGCTCGCGAGGGTCTGGCTGCTAAAGGGTTACGTCCTCGGTGGCATGCGCGGGCACTACGCAGCATTGGAAGACTCCGAGGAACGCGCACTCACCTATTACCGGCGGACGGCCTTTCCAACGGCCACCTGTCTCCAGCAGCTTGCTGGAGCCATCTACTGGGGGCCGACGCCGGTGCCTATGGGGATCTCCCGCTGTACCGCGCTGAGTGCCGACGCGACGATCGGTGTTTTCGGGCGCGCATCGATCCTTCCGCTCGTCGGGGGTCTCCAGGCCCAGCTCGGCGATTTCGCTGCGGGGCGCCAACTCATCGACGAGGCAGAGCATGAGCTCACCGAGCTAGGAGCATCGGCGCCGGTTGCGGTCTTCTGCGGCGCCGCGCGGTCGGACCTCGAGCTTCTCGCGGGTGAGCTCGAAGCTGCCGAGGCGACGCTTCGGGATCAGTGCGAGTACTTCGAGCGCATTGGGAACCGAATCACGCTGGTAGCGCGGGCGGCGAAGCTCGCGGAGACGTTGTACAGGCAGGACCGCTTGGACGAAGCCGAGCACTGGGCG
>Ga0114129_10017437_pt1 | contig 10224 bp, 8 predicted proteins | sample RhiMetdeltSRZDD1_FD_80071 | JGI IMG/M metagenome (GOLD analysis project Ga0114129, IMG submission 80071) | Populus rhizosphere microbial communities from Tennessee, USA - Rhizosphere MetaG P. deltoides SRZDD1 (version 2) (version 2) | ecosystem: Host-associated > Plants > Roots > Rhizosphere >... | reverse complement strand
TGACCACCCCGTCTGCGCTTTCAAAGGTGGCTTCGCGCCATTTTCTTGATGCGCAGCCACCCCTCCTATCCTAGGAGGGGACTACGGCTCGCAAAATTCAAACCTACCGCTCGCAAAAATTGAACTACGACAATGCAGCCGCGCGATCTGCAAAGATCACGGCTGCATCCCTACGAACTCTCCCCGCTGGAATAGAGCGATCTCCGTCCCGCAGCCGACGCAACATCCCCGCCTTTTCCGCTCCAGTTACCAACCAAAGTACGCGGCGCGCACGATTGATGATCGGATAGGTCAATGTCATCCGGCATCTGCCCTGGTATGGCTCGGTGAGCGCAACATCTGCGTCGGTCACTTCCAACACTGGATCGCCAGGCACGAGCGATGCCGTGTGACCGTCGGCACCCAGACCGAGATGGATGAGATCGATTACAGGTGGAGAGCCGGCGAGATTCGCAACAATCCGCGCATATTGCGCGGCGGCCTCATCGAGACTCCCGGATTCCACTGGCATGGCATGAATCTGTTCCGGGCGCAGCGATGTGTGGCCGAGCAAACTCTCATGTAAGTGGGTGAGGTTTCGCTCGGGATCTCCAGCAGGAGCAATTCGCTCGTCGACCTGCAGCACTTGAATTGCATCCCACTGGAGCTCTTCATCAGCGAGAGCCCGCAGCATCAACCAGGGCGTTGTGCCTCCGCTGAACGCTGCGATGAAGCGGTCTCCAGCAGCGATGGCCGCCCGGCATTCTGCCGCAACGAAAGCGGCGGCAGCGCGGGCGGCGAATGCCGCCTCCGCAGATACTTCGATGTTCACTGTTCCCTCAACTTCCGATAACGGCGGATAAGGTTATTTGTTGAACTGTCATGCCCGAGCGCGGGCTCGGACTTACTTTCGAGTTCCGGAATGATGCGCTGTGCGAGAACCTTGCCCAGCTCGACGCCCCACTGGTCGAAGGAGTCAATGTTCCAGATCACACCCTGCGTAAAGACCGAGTGCTCATAGAGCGCGACAAGCTTGCCTAATGTCTCCGGTGTGAGCCGCTCCGCAAGAATTGTGTTCGACGGCCGGTTCCCCTCAAAAACGCGGTGCGGCACGAGCCACGCCGGCGTTCCCTCCGCTTCGACTTCGGCTGCCGTCTTGCCGAAAGCCAGTGCCTCAGCCTGAGCGAAAACATTTGCCATCAAAAAATCATGATGACGGCCGAGCGGATTCAATGTTTGCGCGAATGCGATGAAGTCGCAGGGAATGAGTTTGGTTCCCTGGTGAATCAATTGGTAGAAGGAGTGTTGTCCATTCGTTCCCGGCTCACCCCAGTAGATCGGTCCGGTCTGGCCCTTCACCTCGGTCCCTTCGAGCGTCACGTGTTTGCCGTTGCTCTCCATCGTCAACTGCTGCAGGTAAGCGGGGAACCGCTTCAGGTACTGCTCATAAGGCAACACTGCGACAGTTTGCGCACCGAAGAAATCGTTGTACCACACCGTCAGCAGTCCCATGAGTACCGGCAAATTGCGTTTGAAGGGAGCGGTGCGGAAGTGTTCATCCATCTGGTGAAAGCCTTCGAGCATCGACCGGAAATTATCTGGACCGATAGCGATCATCGTCGAAAGACCGATCGCGGAGTCCATCGAGTAGCGCCCGCCGACCCAGTCCCAAAATTCGAACATGTTGTTCGTGTCGATGCCGAACTTCGAAACCTCCGCAGCGTTCGTCGAGACGGCGACAAAGTGCTTAGCGACAGATTTCGCGTCGCCTCCGAACTTGGACAGTAACCATGAACGCGCCGACTGCGCATTCGTCATTGTCTCCAGTGTCGTGAAGGTTTTCGATGACACGATGAACAGTGTTTCCGGCGGATCCAGGTCACGCAGCGCTTCAGTGACATCCGTGCCATCAATATTCGATACGAACCGAAAGTTCATCGCGCGCGCGCTGTAATCCTTCAGCGCCTCGCAGGCCATGACCGGACCAAGATCGGACCCGCCAATGCCGATATTGACAACGTTGCGAATGCGCTTGCCCGTGTGGCCGGTCCACGCACCGGTCCGCACACGATTGGAAAAATCCGCCATCTTGTCGAGTACCGCGTGAACTTCGGGCACAACATTTTTGCCGTCCACAATGATGGAGGCATCGCGCGGCGCTCGCAGCGCCACATGCAAGACCGCACGATTTTCTGTGACGTTGATCTTCTCTCCGCGGAACATCGCATCGATTCTCGATCGCAGGCCGCTTTCCTCGGCAAGCTGGAGAAGTAAATCGAGCGTCTTGTCGGTAATCCGATTCTTGGAGTAGTCCAGATAGATACCTGCCGCCTCGGCCGTCATCCGCTCGCCACGGTGCGGATCATCGGCGAAAAGCTGCCGCAGATGCACCTTTGACACATTCTCATAGTGTGATTGAAGAGCTGTTCGACTAGTCATGATGTGGCGAGTTCTCCAACGCGTAAGTTGCAGCTCCGATCAATGCAGCATTCGTTGTGATGACGCGAATCGGAATTCGCTTCATGAGATCCGAAAAGCGACCTTTATTTGTAAAAGCTCGCATGAACGTGGGCGTCTGCAACAGAGTCAAGATATTCATGGCGATGCCACCGGCCATATAAATCCCTCCGGTGGCGAGAACCTTTAATGCAAGATTTCCGGCTTCGCTGGCGAGAATAGAAACGAACGTGTCCATTGTCGTTCGGCACAATTGGCTCGGGTGGAGCGGATCAAGGGCTGCATCGGCGATTGCTTTTGTAGGATCTTTCGCCGCGGCAATCCGTTGTGTGATTTCAGGCAATTCGTATACGTGCTCGACGTCGCGAAGGTATTCGTAAATATTTGGTATGCCAATTCCAGAACAGACGCGCTCGACGCTCACATGCTCGAACCGAGTCCGCATGTATTCCAGTAGACGAATCTGCCGGTCGTTCGTGGGGGCGAAGTCTGCATGGCCGCCTTCGGAACTCTGCGGCATATAACGCGCACCGTCCCATACAAGAAACGACTCGCCAAGGCCGGTGCCCGGGGCTATAACTCCAATCGTCGTCTTAAGGACGGGTTCGCCGAGATTCAACGTAACGACATCACTTTCTCCGAGCACGGGAATCGCCCACGCGATTGCTTCCAGATCGTTCATCAGATGAACGGCTTTCACCTTCAAGTGTGACGCAAGTGATTCCTCGTCCATGGCCCACGGCAAATTGGTCGTTACGACCGACCTGGCGATAACTGGACCGGGGACACCGAAAGTGGCGCGCTCCACGGGCACCTTCATATCGGCAAGAAATTCGGTGAGTATCGCCTGGAGACTAACGTAGTCGGCGCTGTGGAATTGCTTGCGAGCGACCGGTGAGTTTGGATTCGATCCTGTCGAGTAAATCGCTAAGTCAGTTTTTGTGGCACCAACATCACCAGCAAGCAACATGGCCGGCCCCACCTTTAGGGCGATGTATCCGTAAGTGAGGTACACGTTGTTGCGGCGTGGGCGATGCCGGGCGAATCGCAATCATTCGATCTATGGAAAACGCACCCGCGCCACGGATCATCAGAAATGCTGACATCGCGATCACCAGCACGTGGAATTCGAAACCCTCGCCTTGTTGTGTGCCGGTCCAATTCATGAAAAAACCGAACGGTCTATGAACCGTCGCAATAGCAACAACCATATTCGTTGCGATACCCAGGGCGGCGATTCGAGTGAGAAACCCCACGATTAGTGCCAACCCACCGAAAAATTCAGCTGCAATGGCCAGAAAAGCAAGCGCGGTTGGAACATGCATTACCTGGGTGAAAGCATTCATTGTCGTGGAGAAGCCAGGACCTCCGAACCAACCTAACATTTTCTGCGCACCGTGCGCGAAGAAGACGATCCCTAACACGATCCTCAGAATAGTCGTCGCTACGCTGTCATCAGTGGCAAATATTCTATGAAACATACGGCGGGTCCCCTTTCCAGTCTTTTGCGCATCCAATAACGTGCAAACTGTTTGCCAAGAAGCCGAAACCCTGCCGTTGTAAGTGATAACGCTGTCGCGAAGTAGGCGAATCCCGACACAGGCCCTATATATTAAGGATGTACCGTACAAATGTTCGCGTCGCGTCGTAGGTGCAATGGAACGTCAGGTGATTGTGTTTATGGTTGGAAGGCGGCGATATGGCGTATCAACCAATTGAGAACTACGGCGTCATCGGGGATATGCATTCCGTCGCGCTTGTGGGGATGAATGGGTCGATTGACTGGTATTGCTATCCTCATTTCGACTCGCCGAGCATTTTCGGACGCATTCTGGACGAGAAAAAAGGCGGCTTCTTTCAAATTGCCCCCGCGAAGAGCGCCCGTCAAAAGCAACTTTACTGGCCTGCAACAAATGTTTTGATCACCCGTTTCCTCAATCCCGACGGAGTTGGCGAAGTCACGGATTACATGCCCGTGGGCGAGGCGCGTGAACGCGATGATTTCCATCGGGTGATTCGCCGCATCAGTGTCGTTCGGGGATCGATGAGCTTCCAGGCAGACTGCCAGCCCGCCTTCAACTATGGTCTGGATACCCATCGTACAGACCTGGTTGCCAGCGGCGTGTGCTTCCGATCGGGAAATCTCCACATAGGGCTCGCCACCAGAATTCCGCTGACCGCAGATGAAAAGGGAATCCACGCTGAGTTCACCTTGAACGAAGGAGAAACGGCTGTATTCGTTCTGCGCGAAATCGAAGAGGGCGCCGACTGCGGCCTTATCATCGACCAGCGTGAAGAAGCCGAGTTGTTTCGAAAAACCGTGCATTACTGGCGGGAATGGCTCTCGCGATCCACCTACACCGGACGCTGGCGGGAAATGGTGGAACGCTCGGCACTCGTGATGAAACTCCTCACCTTTGAACCGACCGGCGCATTCGTAGCGGCGCCAACCTGCAGCCTTCCAGAATTCATTAATGGGCCGCGGAACTGGGATTATCGATACACATGGATTCGTGACGCCGCGTTCACCATATACGGCTTTGCGCGAATCGGGCTTGCTGAGGAGGCCGGCCGTTTCATGGATTGGCTGATCGATCGAATTCAGGATCACAATCCGGACGGATCTTTGCAGACAGTTTATGGAATCGATGGACGCAAGAATCTGACGGACAGGATTCTGGATCATCTCGACGGATATCGAGGTTCTCGGCCAGTCCGCGTCGGCAACGACGCTTATACGCAACTGCAACTCGACATCTACGGCGAGTTGATGGACGCTGTTTATCTCTACAACAAATACGGTTCTCCAATTTCGTACGACCTCTGGGTCGGACTCCGCCGACTGATCAACTGGGTATGCGATAACTGGCAGCAAAAAGACGATGGCCTTTGGGAAGTGCGGTCCGGACGCCAGCATTTCGTCTACTCAAAGGTAATGTGCTGGGTTGCGCTGGATCGTGCGCTCCGGTTGGCGGACAAGCGGTCTTTTCCGGCGGATCGTACCAAATGGCTCAAAACCCGCGATGCGATTTACGAAGAAGTGCTGACGCAAGGGTGGAACGAACAGAAACACGCGTTCATACAACGCTACGACACCGACGCGCTCGACGCCGCGTGTCTGATCATGCCACTCGTTTTCTTCATGGCGCCGACCGATCCGAGAATGCGCTCGACAATCGATGCGATTAATCGGTCGCCCGCAAAGGGCGGGCTGGTGTCGAGTGGTCTTGTTTATCGATACGACACCCGATACGGACCCGACGGAATCTCCGGCGAAGAGGGCACCTTTAACATGTGCTCGTTCTGGCTCGTGGAGGCCCTCACGCGCGCCGGTCAACGAGATCGGCGCCGGCTCCAGGAGGCGCGGCTGTTGTTCGAAAAGATGCTGACGTACGCCAACCACCTCGGACTGTATTCGGAAGAGACAGGTCCATCCGGCGAAGCGCTTGGCAACTTCCCACAAGCATTCACGCATCTGTCACTCATCAGCGCAGCCTTCAACCTGGACCGCGCCCTCAGCGAAAGAAAAATGAGAACGTAACGATCATGGCCGGAGCAACGCGGCGATGCCTCGTTCGGCATCGCGGGTTGCGCGCGCGAAGTTGAGCCGCGCGAGATCGTAGGAATACGGCGACCTGGTTCCGATGGTCGAAATATCCGCATCTGTATGCTTGTGTCAGACCTTACTACACGCGAATGCGGCTTCCGCTTATGGAGGTAATTAGGAAGAACGATGCATGCTTCACCTGTGACTTACCTGCTCGCGCTCCTGCTTGGTGTAGTTGCAGGATTGCGCACCATGACTGCACCGGCACTGATCAGTTGGGCCGCGCACACCGGATGGCTCGACTTGAACGGAACATGGCTGGCCTTTGTGGGCAATACGTGGGCGCGATGGATTCTGACGCTACTCGCGTTGGTTGAACTCGTAGTCGACCAGCTTCCGTCGACTCCCAGCCGCACGGTGCCGGCGCAGTTCGGCGCGCGCATCGTGACCGGCGGATTCTCCGGGGCAGCCATTGGCGCCGCAAGTGGGTCGACGATCGGCGGATTGATCGCGGGAGTTGCCGGAGCGGTCATCGGTACTCTCGGCGGGCGGGCCGGCCGTGCAAGGCTCGCGGCGGCATTCGGCAACGATCACCCCGCTGCGTTCATTGAAGACGCGGTAGCCATCGGCGCGGCGGTACTGATCGGAGTGGCATTGCGATGAAAACATTTGACGCGATCATCATCGGTGCAGGTCAGGCCGGGCCATCACTGGCAGGCAAATTGAGCAACGCGGGAATGACCGTTGCTTTCATCGAGCGAAATCTATTCGGCGGAACCTGCGTCAACACCGGCTGCATGCCGACGAAGGCGCTTGTTGCCAGCGCGTATGCGGCTCACCTCGCACGCCGCGCCGCTGATTTTGGAATCGTTCTCGGCGGCGCGGTTCAGATTGACATGCGAAAGGTGAAATCGCGCGTGGACGCCATTGTTATGAATGCCCGCAAGGGCGTTGAACAGCACCTGCGCGAGTTGAGAGGATGCACCGTGTTCTCAGGACACGCCCGCTTCGAAGGTCCCGATCTCGTCCGTGTTGGCGATGAACTGTTAACCCCCGCGCATTTTCATCAACGTCGGTGGACGTGCCGTCGTACCCGAACTGCCTGGAGTCAGAGAAGTTCCTTTTCTGACGAACACCTCGATGCTCGCATTGGATTACGTGCCCGAGCATTTGATCGTCGTGGGCGGCAGTTATGTCGGCCTGGAGTTCGCGCAGATGTATCGGCGCTTCGGCGCGCAAGTGACGATTGTCGAGAAAATGCCGCGCCTGATCCCTCGCGAAGATGAAGATGTCTCGGAAGAGATTCGGCAGATTCTGATGCGTGAAGGCATTACCGTGCGGACGAGCGCGGAGTGCATCAATCTCGCACGACATGAGAAAGGCCTCGCCGTCGGTGTTAATTGCGCCGAAGGCGAACCTGCATCCATCGGATCGGACGTACTGCTTGCCGTTGGACGCCGGCCAAACACCGACGATCTCGGCCTTGAAAAAGCAGGCGTCAAGACCGACACACGCGGCTACATTGTCGTAGACGACAGCCTCGCCACCACCGTTCCGGGCATCTGGGCGCTCGGCGACTGCAACGGGCGAGGAGCGTTCACCCACACCGCCTACAACGACTTCGAAATCGTTGCTGCGAATCTACTCGACGATGCGCAGCGACGCCTCAGCGACCGCATACTCGGCTACGCGCTCTACGTTGATCCTCCGCTCGGCCGCGTCGGAATGACGGAACGTGACGCGCGCGCGAGTGGCCGTCCGCTCCTGATCGGACAGCGTCCGATGAGCCGCGTCAACCGCGCTGTGGAAAAAGCCGAAACGGCAGGCTTGATGAAGATCATTGTCGATGCACAGACTTGCCGGATTCTGGGCGCCGCGATCCTCGGCACCGGCGGTGACGAAGCAATTCACGGAATTCTGGACATCATGAATGCAGCCGTTCCTTACACCGTGCTCGAACACGCAGTGCCCATCCATCCGACAGTTTCGGAGCTCATCCCGACGATGCTGGGGGAACTTCGTAAAGTGAGTTCTTTATAGCTGCGCCTATTCCAGCAGGCGCCGGAGGATTTTCACCAACGTACGCTGCTCTGCCTCGGACAAACGATCGAGAATTTCCGGCGGCTTGGCTATACGTTCCAGCACCACCGTACGCAGCCGAACTCCGGCGGGCGTGAGGGCGAGGACTTTCAAGCGGCGGTCTTCCTCCGACGGCTGGCGACGAACCAGCTTTCGCGATTCAAGCCGATCCACCAGCCCCGTCACATTGGATGCGTGGCACGCCAGGGTTTCTGCCAGTCGGCCCATCGGAAGCGGCTTTCCGGGCTGAATGAGATGCAACACGTGACACTGCGCGGGCGAGAGATCGAACTCTCCCGCAAGCGCCGGCAGGTCCGCCCGCTGAGAAAAGAAGAACTTCAGAAGCAGCTCCCAGGCTTCACACGCTTCCGAATTTGCGGCTTTCATATGACCAGTCACAGTTTAGATCGTCAATAGTTGACAACATCAACTATATGCATATCGTTGGGCTTATGACAAGACTCATGCTGATTTCTCTTGATGACACGGTAGTGTTCCCCGGAATGCCGGTAACTCTTTCGTTTGACGCGGGCAACGAGAAGCACGTGTTTCTCATGCCTCGCGAGGGCGGGAAATACGCGAAAGTAGGGGTTGTGGCCGAGGTGAACGAACGCATCCAACTGCCCGGCCGCGGAGTTGCGGCTTCAGTTGTGGGTTTGCACCGAGGTGTGCCCGGCGCTGCTCAGGCAGACCACAACGGGGTGCTTCGAGTCGATGTTGAAGCGCGTCCGGACGTGATCCCCGCGCCAACGCTTACACATGAGCTGGAGCGTCAATATCGTGCAGTCGTCGAGGAAATCCTCGAACTCCGTGGAGACGACGGGCGACTCAGCGCCTTTGTAAGATCGATAAAAGATACGGGAGCCCTGGCGGATACGGCCGGTTACTCGCCGGACTTCAACACTCAGCAAAAGATTCAGCTGCTCGAGACGTTCGACGTCGTGGAACGTTTGAAGCTCGCGCTGCGCTTACAGCAGGAGCGGCTGACGGAGTTGCATCTCCGCAAGAGAATTCGCGATGAGGTGGAATCGGGCGCACAGAAACAGCAGCGCGAATATTTGCTTCGCCGCCAGATGGAAGCCATACGCAAAGAGCTCGGTGAGAACGAAGAGTCCATTATCGAAGAATATCAGAAGAAAATTGCCGACGCGCAGATGCCTGAAGCTGTGCAAAAGCAGGCGGAACGTGAACTCTCCCGGCTGGAAAAGATGGGTGATTCCAATGCTGAAGCTTCGATGATCAGAACGTATCTGGACTGGCTACTCGCTGTGCCGTGGTCGAAGCGTTCCGATGAGCGGCTCGACCCGAAATATGCGCGCAAGGTCCTTGACGAAGATCACGCGGGCCTGGATGACGTCAAGTGCCGCATTACCGAGTACCTTGCCGTGCGAAAGCTGCGCGCGGAGCGGGGTCTTACGGATACCCGCCGTTCGGGCGCGATTTTGACTTTGGTCGGGCCTCCGGGCACCGGCAAGACATCGATTGGCGAATCGATCGCTCGCGCGACAGGACGCAAATTTGTTCGCATGTCGCTGGGCGGCGTCAGAGATGAAGCCGAGATTCGCGGGCATCGCCGTACTTACATCGGCGCGTTACCCGGCCGGCTGGTCCGTGCCTTGCGCGATGCCGGAACGATGAATCCGGTAATCATGCTCGACGAAGTCGACAAGCTCGGCGCCGACTGGCGTGGAGATCCGTCGGCAGCCCTGCTTGAAGTGTTGGATCCGGCGCAGAATCACGCATTCCAGGATCATTATCTCGATGTCGAGCTCGATCTGTCGCACGTGCTCTTCATCGCGACCGCGAACGTTGCGGAGACAATTCCGACTCCGCTTCTCGACCGGATGGAAGTCATCCGATTCGACGGCTATACCACCGACGAGAAGGTAGCCATCGCTCGCGGCTACCTGTGGCCGCGCCAGATTGAACGGAATGGCCTCCGCGCGGATGAGGTCAGCATCGAAGATGCTGTGCTTCGCCTCGTTGTCACCGACTACACGCGCGAAGCGGGCGTCCGCCAATTGGAGCGCGAACTGGGAACGCTGTTACGGAAGACGGCGACCCTGATCGCCTCCGGTGATCGGCAGCCGCCGCTTTTCGTCGATCTGCCTGAAGTTCGCGAAGCATTGGGCAGGCCAAAGGTGCATCATGAAGCTGCCGCT
>Ga0114129_10017436_pt1 | contig 10225 bp, 5 predicted proteins | sample RhiMetdeltSRZDD1_FD_80071 | JGI IMG/M metagenome (GOLD analysis project Ga0114129, IMG submission 80071) | Populus rhizosphere microbial communities from Tennessee, USA - Rhizosphere MetaG P. deltoides SRZDD1 (version 2) (version 2) | ecosystem: Host-associated > Plants > Roots > Rhizosphere >... | reverse complement strand
CTGCCGAGATTGCCGGCGCCGACGAGCGCCACGCTCCAGCGGCGCGAGAGCCCGAGGATGCCGCGGATCTCGCGGCGCAGCCCCGAGACCTCGTAGCCGAAGCCGCGACGGCCGAACGAGCCGAAGTGCGAGAGATCCTTGCGCACCTGTGCCGAGGTGACGCCGGTGCGCTCGGCCAGCTCCTGCGACGAGACGATGGCCGCGCCCTGCGGATCGAGCTCGTCGAGCGCGCGCAGGTATCCCGAGAGCCGGCGGACCGTGGAATCGGAGATGCGTACCATGCGATCAAGCACCATCTTTCACAAGCTGGTCCAAGAGAACGGGGCCGGGCTCGCTCCTCCCGGCCCCGCGCTCCGCGCGCGTGTCTACTCGGGACCGCCGCCGTTGCCCGAGGGCGCGCCGTCGGCCGACTCGGCGACCTCGGAGGCCTCCGCGCCCTCGCCGTTCGCGACCTCCGCCTCGTCCCCCACCATGCGCGTGACGTCGGTCACCTGATCGCCCTCCTCGAGCGACACCAGGCGCACGCCCTGCGTGTTGCGGCCGATGACCGAGATGCCGCGCACCGGCATGCGGATCACCTGTCCCTGGCGCGTGATCACCATCAGCTCCTCGCCGTCGACCACTTCCTTCACTGCCACCACGTTGCCGTTCCGCTCCGTGGTCTTGATGGTGATGATGCCGAGGCCGCCGCGATGGCTCACGCGGTACTCGCTGATCGGGCTGCGCTTGCCGTAGCCGTTCTCGGTCACGGTGAGCAGCGAGCCGTCGCGCTTCACCGCCACCAGCGACACCACCTGGTCGCCGTCCTCGAGCGTCGCCGCCTTCACGCCGTACGTGGTGCGCCCCATCGGCCGCACCTCGCGCTCGTGGAAGCGGATCGCCTTGCCCAGGCGCTTGGCCAGGATCAGGTCCTGCGTGCCGTCGGTGATCAACGCCTCGATCAGCTCGTCGTTGTCCTCGAGCAGGATGGCGTTGATGCCCGAGCGCCGCGGGTTGCCGTAGGCCGAGAGCACGGTCTTCTTGATGAGCCCGGCGCGCGTGCCCATGACCAGGAAGTGCTGGTCGTCGAACTCGCGCACGGCGACCACGGTCTGCACCCGGTCCTCGCGGTCCATCTCGATCAGGTTGACGATCGGCCGCCCCTTGGCCGCGCGCCCCGCCTGGTCGATCTCGTGGACCTTGAGCCAGTAGCAACGTCCCTTGGCCGTGAGCACCAGCAGGTACGAGTGCATCTGGGCCACGAACAGGTGCTCGATCCAGTCCTCTTCCTTGGTGCGCGCGCCGATCAGTCCCTTGCCGCCGCGGCGCTGCGACCGGTAGAGGCTCACCGGATTGCGCTTGATGTAGCCGGCGTGCGACAGCGTGACCACCATGTCCTCGTTCTGGATCAGGTCCTCGATCGACAGGTCGCCCTCTTCGGGCACGATCTCGGTGCGGCGCGGATCGGCGTACTTCTTCTTCAGCTCGAGGACCTCGTTCTTGATGATGCGCATCATCTTGGCCGGCGAGGCCAGGATCGAGCGCAGCTCCTCGATGAGCTTGATCGTCTCCAGGTACTCCTGCTCGATCTTGTCGCGCTCGAGGCCGGTGAGGCGCGCCAGGCGCATGTCGAGGATGGCGTTGGCCTGAATCTCGGAGAGGCCGAACTTCTTCATCAGGCCTTCGCGCGCCGCCTCCGTGTCCTTCGACTTCTTGATCAGCTCGATGACCGCGTCGATGTTGTCGAGCGCGATCTTGTAGCCCTCGAGGATGTGGGCCCGGCGCTCGGCCTCGGCGAGGTCGAACTCGGTGCGCCGGCGCACCACGATCTGCCGGTGCTTCACGTACTCGTCGATCATGGCGCGCAGCGAGAGCGTCTGCGGGCGGCCATCGACGAGCGCCAGCATGATGGCGCCGAACGTGGTCTGCAGCGGCGTGTGCACGTAGAGCTGGTTGAGCACGACGCGCGGCTGCGCGTCCTTCTTGAGCTCGATCACGACGCGCGTGCCTTCGCGGTCGGACTCGTCGCGCAGGTCGGAGATGCCCTCGATCTTCCCGTCCTTCACCAGGTCGGCGATCTTCTCGAGCAGGTTCGCCTTGTTGACCTGGAACGGGATCTCGGTGACCACCAGGCTCATGCGGCCGGCGCGGCCCTCCTCGGTGACCACGCGGGCGCGCACGCGGATGAGCCCGCGCCCCTTCTCGTAGCAATCGCGGATGCCCTGCAGGCCGTAGATGATCGCCCCAGTCGGGAAATCCGGGCCCTTCACGATCTTCCACAGCTCTTCGCCGGGCAGCTCGGGCTTGTCGATGACCGCGGCGATGGCGTCGCAGATCTCGCCCAGGTTGTGGGGCGGGATCTCGGTCGCCATGCCGACCGCGATGCCGCTCGAGCCGTTGACCAGCAGGTTGGGCAGCACCGCCGGCAGCACCACCGGCTCCTCGCGCGTCTCGTCGTAGTTGGAGCGGAAGTCGACGGTGTTCTTCTCGAGGTCGGCCAGCATCTCCATGGCCACCGGGGTGAGGCGCGCCTCGGTGTAGCGCATGGCCGCCGGCGCGTCGCCGTCCACCGAGCCGAAGTTGCCCTGCCCGTCGACCAGCGGGTAGCGCATGTTGAAGTCCTGCGCCATGCGCACCAGCGTCGGGTAGACGACCTGCTCGCCGTGGGGATGGTAGTTGCCCGAGGTGTCGCCGGCGATCTTGGCGCACTTGCGGTAGGCGCGTCCGGGCGCCAGGTTGAGGTCGTTCATGGCGACCAGGATGCGGCGCTGCGAAGGCTTGAGTCCGTCCCGGACGTCGGGGAGCGCCCGCGAGACGATGACCGACATCGAGTAGTCGATGTACGAGGTCTTCATCTCCTGCTCGATGGTGATCGGCAGGATCTTCTGGCGGGGCGTCAACGAGCTCATCGTTCCTCTCGATCGCGCGGGGGCGTGGTGGCGGTGCGGGGATGCGCGCGACTCAGATGTCCAGATTCCTCACGAACGTGGCGTTCTCCTCGATGAACTTGCGGCGCGGCTCGACCAGCTCGCCCATGAGGACGGTGAAGATCTGGTCCGCGGCGACCGCGTCCTCGAGCTTCACCTTGAGCAGCGTGCGCGTCTCCGGGTCCATCGTGGTGCGCCACAGCTGCTCCGGGTTCATCTCGCCCAGACCCTTGTAGCGCTGGACGGTGACGCCCTTCTTGCCCAGGCGCTCGCTGGCCGCGTCGCGCTCGGCGTCGGAGTAGCAGTAGATCTCGTCCTTGCCCTTCTTCACCAGGTACAGCGGCGGCTGCGCGATGTAGATGTGGTCGTTCTCGACCAGCGTCTTCATCTCCCGGAACAGGAAGGTGAGCAGGAGCGTGCGGATGTGCGCGCCGTCGATGTCGGCGTCGGTCATGAGGATGACGCGGTGGTAGCGCAGCTTGCCGACGTCGAACTCCTCCTTCACGCCGGTGCCGAGCGCGGTGATGATGGTGCGGATCTCCTCGTTGGAGAGCACCTTGTCGACGCGCGCCTTCTCGACGTTCAGGATCTTGCCCTTGAGCGGCAGGATGGCCTGGAAGCGCCGGTCGCGCCCCTGCTTGGCCGAGCCGCCGGCCGAGTCGCCCTCGACGATGAAGATCTCGCACTGCGCCGGATCGTCCCAGGCGCAGTCGGCGAGCTTGCCGGGGAGTGCGGCGCCGTCGAGCAGCGACTTGCGGCGCGCCAGCTCGCGCGCCTTGCGCGCCGCGTCTCGCGCCCGCGCCGCCGAGATCATCTTCTCGCAGATCTTGCGGGCGACCGGCGGGTTCTCCTCGAAGAACTCGCGCAGCCCCTCCCCCACGATCTGCTCGACGATGCCCTTGACCTCGGAGTTGCCGAGCTTGGTCTTGGTCTGGCCCTCGAACTGCGGGTCGCGCACCTTGACCGAGAGCACGGCGGTGAGCCCCTCGCGCACGTCCTCGCCCGAGATCTGGCTCTTGAGCTGCTTGGCCAGGCCTTCCTTCTCGGCGTAGTTGACGAGCGTGCGGGTGAGCGCGGAGCGGAAGCCGATGAGGTGCGTGCCGCCCTCCGACGTGCTGATGTTGTTCACGTACGAGTACACGTTCTCCGCGTAGGAGTCGTTGTACTGGACCGCGAAGTCCACCTCCACGTCGTCCTTGGTGCGCGAGAAGCTGATGACCTTGGAGTGCAGCGCGCTCTTCATCTGGTTCAGATACTTCACGAACTCCACGATGCCGCCGTCGTAGCGGAAATCGTGGCTCTTGCCGCTGCGCTCGTCGGTGATGGTGATGCGCAGGCCGCTGTTCAGGAACGCCAGCTCGCGCAGGCGCTGGGTGAGGACGTCGAACGAGAACGTCGTCTCCTCGAACACCTTGCTGTCGGGCTTGAAGCGAACGAGCGTGCCCGAGTCGTAGCCGTCGCCCGCGCGCAGCTGCAGGTCGAGCTCGGGCTGCGACGGCTTCTTGGCGCGCCGGGCCGCGGCCCGCGCCTCTTCCTGGCCGCGGATCTTGGTCACCTCGACGGTGCCGTCGACGGTCAGGTCGCCGGCCGGCTTGCCGCGCTCGTAGCGCTGGCGGTGGTAGCGCCCGTTGAGCGCCACCTCCACCTCGAGCCACTCGGAGAGCGCGTTCACCACCGAGACACCGACGCCGTGGAGGCCGCCCGAGACCTTGTACGCCTTGGAGTCGAACTTGCCGCCGGCGTGCAGCGTGGTCATGACGACTTCGAGCGCCGGGCGCTTCATCTGCTTGTGCACGTCGACCGGGATGCCGCGCCCGTTGTCGACGACGGTGCACGAGCCGTCGGCGTGCAGCCGCACGTGGATCTCCGTGCAGATGCCGGCCAGCGCCTCGTCGACCGAGTTGTCGACCACCTCGTACACGAGATGGTGCAGGCCGCGCGTGCCGACGTCGCCGATGTACATCGCCGGACGCTTGCGCACCGCCTCGAGTCCTTCGAGGACGGTGATGTTGGTCGCGTCGTAGTGATGGCCTTTGACTTCGGGTTCCTTTTCTCTCACCGCCATGTACTCTCGCCTTCACGGGGATCGCTCAAGATCAGGCGGAACTCCCGGACCACGCCGGGGCCGCACTCTTCGTCGAGTCGCTTGCGGAGGCGCACTTGATGGAACCGGATCTCCTGCATCCACACCGGGGACTCGGCCTCCACGACCAGCACGCCGGCCTGGAAGGACCGCGCCCGCGCCACGCGCGCCAGCTTCTCCCCCACCACGCGGCGCCATGCCTCCAGCACATCGGATGCGCGGAGCGTCTCGGAGAGTCCGAGATCGCCGAGCACCCCGGGCAGCACGTCCCCGAGCCGCGACGCGCGGCCGGGTCGGCTCATCCGCGCCGGCCGGCGCCCGCCATCGCCACCTCGTTCGTCTCCGGCAGGCGCAGAGGCATGATCAGGCAGAGCAGCTCCTCTTCCTTGTCCGCGAGCCCTCCGTCGGGCTCGATGACGCCCGCGTTCGTGGGCTTGTCGAGGCGGACGACCGCGCGCTCGGAGTCGAGGCTCTTCAGGATGTCGAGCAGGTAGTTGGCGTTGTAGGCGACGGACAGCGCCTCGTCGTCGTAGCGCCCGTCGAGCGTCTCCTCGCCCGAGCCCACGTCCGTGGTGTTGACCCGCACCGTCACCTTGCCGGGCGCGATGTCGAGACGCACCTGGTGCGTGATGTTGTCGGAGTGCGTCGACACGCGGTCGATGGCCTCGCGCATCTCGCCGCGCGCCACCGTGAGCGTCTTCTGGTTGGTCTTGGGGATGACCTGCTCGTAGTTGGGGAAAGGTCCCTCGAGCAGCCGCGTGTAGACCACGACGTCGTACGCCCCCACCTTCATGCGGAACGCGGCCTGGTTGCGCGCCGGCGCCAAGCCGATCTCCACCGGGCTCGTGGCCTCGGCGGCCATGCGGCCGAGCATGGTCACCGTGCGGCCGGGGACCACGAAGCCATCCTTGCCGAGGGCGCCGAAGGATCCGGCGCGGCGGGCACGGGCCAGGCGATGGCCGTCGGTGGCGACGAGCGTCAGCTCCTTGTCCGAGGCGGCGAAGTAGACGCCGTTCAACACGGCGCGCGTCTCGTCCGACGACACCGCGTAGGCGGTGCGCTGGATCAGGCGCGCGAGTACCGGCCCGTCGATCGAGATGCGTCCTTCCGGCTTGACGTCGGGCGTCATGGGGAAGTCCTGATCGTCGAGGCGTGGCACCTGTGACTTGCCCTTGCCGTAGAACACCGTGAGCCCGCCGTCCTCGTCGGCGACCCGAACGCTGTCGCGCGGCAGCTTGCGCACGGCGTCCGAGAAATGGCGCGCCTGCACGGCCGCGCGTCCACCCGACTTCACCGTGCACGGCACGGTGACCGAGGTGGTGACGTCGAGATCGGTGCCGGTGATCCGAAGACCGCCGTCCTGGACCTCGAGCAGCAGCGACTGGAGGATGGTCAGCGTGCTCTTGGCGGGAACGCTGCCGAGGGCCGTGCCCACCGCGAACGCGAGGTCCGACTGCTGGATGGTGATTTCCATGCGAGTGCCTTTTCCTTGAGAAACGGGGGCGCCTAGCGGGGACGCCGGAGAGCGCAGAACGAGCCTCTCGAGAGGGTCGTTTTCGCTTCCTCACGCAGTATAGGCAGGGGGCCCCTCGGGAGCAACGCCAGAATTATCCTAATAGCCTATTATTTCAATAAGTTATTAGTCTCAAAGACCTAGTTCTAGTAAGCGGGTGGACAACCCGGCTGAATACTCATATAAGTGTCTGTAAAATAACGTGTTATCATGTAAATATAGCCGTGGACAACCCAGGGGCCTTTCCAGACCCGTCCCAGGCCTCTCGACCGTGTCCCCGGGACGGGCCGTTTCGTCCCCATTCATCCCCGGTCCATCCACACCCTTTTCCGACCCGGATCGGACCCCAAGACGAAGGGCCCCGCTCCGACCGGAACGGGGCCCCGACGGCGCGAGGGGGAGAAGACTAGGGGCGCTCGAGGCGCTCCAGGATCTCCCGCAGCGCCGACGACACGCGCGGATCGCGCTCGCGTACCTGATCGATCTTGCCGCACGCGTGCAGCACCGTGGTGTGGTCGCGCTTGAACCAGGCGCCGACGTCGGAGAGCGAGAGCCCGGTCTTCTGGCGCGCCAGGTACATGGCCACCTGGCGGGGGAGGGCGATCGTGCTCGTGCGCCGCTTGCCGCGCATGAGGTCGAGCGACACGTTGAAGTGATCCGCCGTCACCTGGGCGATGCGCTCGAGCGTCAGGGCCGGCGCGTCGGCGGAGGCGTAGTCGCGGAGCACCTCCTCGGCGAGCCCGACCGTGATCTTCGTGCGCCCGAGCTCGGTGAGCGCGGTGAGCCGCACGAGCACGCCCTCGAGGTGCCGCACGTTGGCGCGCACGCGGCTGGCGATGAGCAGCGCCACCTCGTTCGACAGCTCGTGCCCGTAGGCCGCCGCGCGGCGCTTGAGGATGGCCACCCGGGTCTCCAGGTCCGGCGGCTTCATGTCGGTGACCATTCCCTGATTGAAGCGCGACACCAGGCGCTCCTCGAGCCCCTTGATCTCGCGCGGCGGCTTGTCGCTCGTGAGCACGATCTGCTTGTGCGCCTCGTGCAGGGCGCCGAACGTGTAGAAGAACTCCTCCTGCGTGCCGTCCTTACCGGCCAGGAACTGGATGTCGTCGATGAGCAGGAGGTCGACGTTGCGATACTTCTCGCGGAAGGCGAGCTGCTGGCCGCGCTGGATGGCGAAGATCATCTCGTTCATGAAGCGCTCGGCCGAGATGTAGAGGACGCGCGCCTCGGCGCGGCGCTCGAGCACGGCGTGGCCCACGGCCTGCATGCAGTGCGTCTTGCCGAGCCCGGTGCCGCCGTAGATGAAGAGCGGGTTGTAGATGAGCCCGGGGCTCTCGGCCACGGCCAGGCAGGTGGCGTGCGTGAGCTCGTTGGACGGGCCGACCACGAAGTTGGCGAAGGTGAAGCGCGGATTGAGCCGCGGCTCGAGCGTCGAGACCACGGGCGGGCGGCGCGGCGCGCCCCAGGTCTCGGGATGGCTGGGCGAGAGAGGGGCGAGCGGGGGAGCGGCCGCCTCGGCGTGGCCGTTGGTCTCGCGCGCCACCTCGAGCTCGGGGCTGATGGCGAAGCGCAGCTGCGCGTCGCCGCCGGTCACCGAGCGCACGGCCTCCGACAGGGCGTTCAGGTAGTGCTCCTGGATCCAATCGACGAAGAACAGGTTCGGTACCTCGAGCTCGATGAGGTCCGCGGCCACCAGGCGGGGGCGCAACGGGCGGAACCAGGTCTCGAAAGCCTGTTCGCTGGGCAGCTGCGGCCGCAGGGCGGCAAGAATCCTTTCCCACCCCTCGCTGACGCGCGCGGGGTCCGGGGCGGTGGCTTGCATGGAACCGTTTCCTTCTTGGAAAAGGTGGTGACGGAAAGCGATTTCGAAGCGGATCGTTTTCCACAGACCGTCGAAGTCGATGGAAGCCGCAGCCGAAGGCTTCATCCTGCGGGTGCGGGTTCCGAATCGCGGCGCGCGCTCAGCAGTTGTCCACGCGCGTGGCGCCGGGCCCAAGTGGAAGTGACGTACGGCGATGGGTTGGAAATCCCTCCCTTCTATCCACGAGTTTTCCACCGATCCGGGACGATCGCGGAAGCCTCGCGCGGCGGGGGCCGAGGGCACTGCAACGGACGAGAACAATTCCTTGGAGACACACGAGTTGTCGGAGCGAGAAGGACGCCTCTCGGTACGGCGACAGCCGGTCTTCGAAAGGCGCGAAAATCTAGCACGCGTTCTTCGGCGCGGACAAGCGGAATTTGTCGCGATTTTTTTGCGCCGATACAAAAAGGTAACTCGCTCGATCGGATTCGGATTGCCTCGCGGCTTGACGCGCGAGCAGGCGCGTCCGAATCTCGCACGAGCCGTCCGGCCGTGAGAAGCGCACCGTACAACAGGATCCGACGATGACCCAACCCCGGTTCGCGCGCGCGGCCACCGCGCTCACGAGCATCGCCCTGGCGCTCGCTTCGCCGGCGGCGCACGCCGCCCGCGCTCCGTCGTCCGCCGCTTCCGACCTCGGACTCACGATCACGCACCACGAGCTGGGCAATGGGCTCCGCATCTATCTGTGCGAGAACCACACGGTGCCGACGATGAGCCTGTGGACGTTCTATCGCGTGGGCTCGCGCAACGAGCGTCCGGGCATCACCGGCATCTCGCACCTCTTCGAGCACCTGATGTTCAACGGCGCCAAGAAGTACGGGCCGGAGGAGTTCGACCGCGCGCTCGAGTCCAACGGCGGCTTCTCGAACGCGTTCACGGACAAGGACGTGACCGCCTACTACGAGGACTTCCCGTCGTCGGCGCTCGAGCTGGTGATGGATCTCGAGTCGGATCGCATGCGAGACCTCGACCTCTCGCCGAAGTCGCTGGCCACCGAGCGCGAGGTGGTGAAGGAGGAGCGCCGCTTCCGCACCGACAACTCGATTCCGGGGAAGATGGGCGAGCTGCTCTACGCCGCCGCCTACATGGCGCACCCGTATCACTGGCCGGTCGTGGGCTGGATGGCCGACATCGACTCCATCCACACCGACGACCTGGCGCACTACTTCCGCACGTTCTACGCCCCCAACAACTGCACCATGATCCTGGCCGGGGATTTCGACTCGAAGCGGGCGCTGGGGCTCATCGACCGCTACTTCTCGTCCTTGCCGCGCGGCCCGGCGCCGCCCCCGGTGCCCGACAACGAGCCGCCGCAGACCGGCGAGCGCCGCGTCGAGCACCACTTCCCGGCGCAGGCGCCGGCGTTCTACGCCGGCTATCACATCCCGTCGGTGTCGTCCGCCGACCTGTATCCGCTCGAGGTGCTGGGCACCGTGCTCGGCACCGGCGAGTCGTCGCGGCTCCATCGCCGGCTCGTCTACCAGGAGCAGATCGCGCTCTCGGCCGACGCCGGCTTCCGCTGGCGGCTCGACCCGGGCCTGTTCACCGTCTACGTCGAGATGGCGCCCGAGCACGCGGTCGTCCAGGGCGAGAAGTCGGCCTACGACGAGATCGCCAAGGTGGCGGCCGAGGGTGTCGGCGCGCGCGAGCTGACCAAGGCCAAGAACCAGGTGCGCGCCGATCTCCTGCGCTCGCTCAAGACCAACGAGGGCCGCGGCGAGCAGATCGGCACCTACGATCTCTGGTTCGGCGATCCCAAGGCCATGAACCAGGCGCTGGCGCGCATCGAGGCGGTGAAAGCCGAGGACGTGAAGCGCGTGGCCAGGCAGTACTTCGACGCCAAGAACCGCACCGTGGTG
>Ga0114129_10017435_pt1 | contig 10225 bp, 4 predicted proteins | sample RhiMetdeltSRZDD1_FD_80071 | JGI IMG/M metagenome (GOLD analysis project Ga0114129, IMG submission 80071) | Populus rhizosphere microbial communities from Tennessee, USA - Rhizosphere MetaG P. deltoides SRZDD1 (version 2) (version 2) | ecosystem: Host-associated > Plants > Roots > Rhizosphere >... | reverse complement strand
CGAGCAGCAGCTCGCCTTTCGGGTTGAGCGGCCACACATCCGCCTTTTCGGCGTACTCGTCGGCGGTGATCCCCCAGATGCGCGCGGCCGTCGGATTACCGTGTACGCCACGCCGCCCGCCGTACGCCGGAAAGCGCACCGCTTCGACGAACGCGCGCACCGCGCCCGGCGTGTCGGCATGGCACAACAGAATGCCGTGCACACCGGTCGCGAGCACCTGATGGAACATCCACGCGTTCGCGCGTACCGTCGCCTCGTCGGTGCCGTTGACCGGGACGTTGACGATGACCGCCGGCGTGCGATGACCGCTCTTGGTCGGCCCGCCCTTGACGAGGCCTTTCATGTAGTCGGCGAGGCCTTTGACGTCGAAGGGCGCGTGCTCCATGTCGTAGCTGATGTAGTCGGCATAGGTCTGCGCGTCCTTGACGCCCTGCTCGAAGTTGCCCTCGGTCCCTTCGTGCGAGCCGGTGTAGTAAATCGGCTGGCCCTGCGAGAGCAGATCGACCGCGCGATTCACGCGCTTGGCTTTGGGATCGTCGGCGCGCAGGCTCGCGGCGCACCAGAGGACAGCGACGCAGAGCGCGAGGAACCGGAGGAGCGTTCCCGTACGTTTCATGGCGTGAACCTCCTGGTCCGCCTCAAGGCGGACATTGACCGAAGAGAAAGGCGCAGTGTAACAGATGTCCCGCGTTCGGCTGTGGGCTGTTTGAGGCTCCAAACGGCGCGTTCGGTTACTCTGCGCGGAGGATGGCGCTCGGGTCGACTCGAGCGGCGCGACGCGCTGCCACATAGGACGCAGACAGGACGACCGTCGTGACCGCGGCGACCGCTGCGAGGAATCCCGGAAGATCGTAGGATCGCGTCACTGGGACGACCGCTTTGATTGCCCGAATCGAGGCGACAGCTCCCACCGTTCCGAGCGCCACACCGACCATGCACAGCACAGCGCCTTCCTTCAGAATCAGTTTGATCGTGTCACCTTCAGTCGCCCCGACGACCCGTCGAATCCCAATCTCTGCGCGTCGCTGAGCGACGACGGAGGCGAGCAGTCCCGCCAATCCGGCGACGACGAGGATGACGGTGATCATGGCGAAGGTACCAATCAGGAGAGCATAAAAGCGAGGAAGCGCCACAATCCAATTCACGATGTCGTCGTAGCTACCGATGTCTGGAGCCTGGGTCGCATCGATGTTCTTGAAATCGTCGCGCAGCTTCTTGACGAGGTTCGCGGGATCATCGTGTGATCTGAGGACGATTGACAGCACCGGCATGGGATGCTGCAAGAACGGGACGTACGCGATCGCTGTCGGATTGCTCATCTCCTGCGTATCACCGGCCACACCGACGATCGTGCCGACGCGCGTCAGATCGCCTCTGAGCGATCCGGTTGTGCTCAACACAGTGATCGACACTGGCTGCCCCAAAACACCGTCCCCAACGCCGAGCCGGAGTCGCAACGTCTCGTTGACGATGACTGCGACGGGTGATCGCTCGTCGTCTGTAATCGTGAACGCGCGACCAGAACGAATCGGAATCTTCAAGACGTCAAAAAAATTCGGACTCACAGCCCTGTACTGGACATTTGGCAGTTGGAGCGGCGCCGAGTCTCGTTTCGTGTCGACGGCGACCGTGGCAGCCATGAAGAACCGGTCCAGCGGCAGAATACTTGCGACGGCCGCCCCCTCGATCGAAGGGTTCTGCGCGAGACCATCGACGACCGATCGATAGAACGTCCGCCGCGAAGGACCGTCGGGAAACCGTACGGGGTTGAGCACGAACCGCACCGTGATCGTCCGCTTCGGCTCGAAGCCCGGGCGAGAGGGCCACACGTCCGCCAGTTGACGTAGGACGACCGCCGCGTCTGCCGCGAGTGTCAGCGCCAACGTGAGCTCCGCGACCACAATCAATCGACGGGTTCGCAGACGCCGCACGGAGCCGGCGGGGAGCTCCCTCAACGCCTGGACCACGTTCATGCGAGAAAGCTGGAACAGTTGAAATCCAGCGACCGTGCAGCCGCTCACGAGGGCGAGACCAATACTGATCGCCACGATGAAGCCGTTCATTCTCGCGTTCGCGAGCGTGTGCATGTAGGGAGGCGCGAACGCGACCAACAATTCGAGGCTCCAATGCGCGCACAGCAGACCGAGTCCGGTGCCGATGATCAGCAGGATCGCGGTCTCCGTCGCAATCTGCCACACGAGATCACTCCAGCTCGCACCAACTGCAGTGCGGAGCGCGAGCTCGCGTTGTCGGGGTATGTCGCGAGCGAGCAGCAACCCCGCAACATTGAGAGATGCCATCAGCAGCACGAGAAGAACCGCGCCAAAGAGCATCAGGAACGGAGGTCCATTCTGCCCGACCACCTGGTCGGACAATCGCCTCACGATGACCTGCGAGCCCGCGTTCGTCGCGGCGTACTGCACCGCGAGCCCTGACCCGATCACGCCAAGCTCCGACTGCGCCTCCTCGACCGTCACGGCCGATCGCAGACGGCCGACGACCGTAACGGTTCGAGCATCGCGACGATCGTAATTGGAATCGTGGAACCCGAGAGGTAGCCATACGTCGATCGGTTCCTGCCCGGGCGTTCTGAACGAGCGATCGAGCACGCCGACGACCGTCACCAACGTGCCATCGACTTCGAGAACGCGGCCGAGGGCTCCCGGGTCGCGACCGAACTTCGATCCCCAGAATCCATCGGACAGGATGGCCACCGAATCGGCCGGATCTTCGCGCCGCAGCAGCCGACCCAGCGTCGGGCGCACGCGGAGCGCATCGAAGAATTCAGGAGAGGCCTTACCGCCGAAAACCCGCTGTGGTCCTTCGGCCGACGTCAACGTCGCAAGAAACTCGCTGTACGCGCCCAGAGACGAGAAGGCCGTGGCCTGCGCCTGCCAATCGCGGTAATTCGGGATTGAGACCGCGAACCGAGTGACTCTCTTGTCGGTGCGTTCCCCGATCGTCACGAGCCGCTCGGATTCGCTGTACGGCAGCGGGTGCAGCACCGCGGCATCCACCACGGTGAACACGGCAGTCGTCGCGCCGATTCCGAGCGCCATGCACAGAAGGACAGCGCTCGTCGTCGTGGCCGACTTTCGAAGCCGTCTGATCTCGGCCTTGAATGGGGCGAGCATCACGACTCAGTTCGCCAACGCCGTACCAGCGATGATGGCGGGTCCGGACGCTGCGCGCACATTCGCCCGTGTCTCCGCATACGCACGGTACAGCAAGTCGTAGATGACCAGCTCATGCTCGTTCCGTGGATTTCTCAAGAACCTGTTGACTGTCAGATGAACAAAGGCCTGGAGAAGGTCGGCGATCGTTCTGCTCAAGACACCGGCGACATCCAGTTGGCGGATCTCGGTCACGGTTGGTCGTATGATCGCCGTGCGCCTGCTCAGCACGTCGCGGATAGCTTCGATCGCCTCGTCGTGATCGCAGCCTGTCACCAGATTCCGGACGCGCTCACGTTCCGACCGAAACAGCTTGCCCAAGGACCGTTTTCCCTCGCCGTCGACATGTGCGACACGCACGAATCGGTCCTTCAGATCCCGCGCGAGAGTAGCCTTCTCGGGAGGCTCCAGACTCCAGTCGTCGAGCAGGGCGTCGACCGACAAAAACGTGGCGGCGACGCGCAGCCAGGATCTCCGGTGCTCACCGAGACGGCGCAGCGTGTCGGCCGCAGCCACGCTGTCGGCGGCGAAGATGCGATGGGCGAGCTCCATCGCTCGTGGTCCGCCGTAGCGGTTCAGTTCCGGAAAGTAGGTGTCGATCTGCACGCTCCCGACGTCACGAGATTCGACGGCCGGCGACAGTGCCGCCAAGGTCGTAGAAAGACAGGCGACGGCCATTGTCGGATTGCTCACTCGCAGCCGCAGGCGGAGGTGGCGATGCGGATCGGCGTACCGGATGAAGAACCACTCGGCGAGCTGTCCGTTCTCGATCAGCGGCCTGATGATCGTGTCGCGCACGAAGAGAAGCACATCGTCCAACTCGGCACGCCCGCTGTAGACCTTGAGATATGACCATTCCGACCCAGGGGCGTACCGGGTTGCCGCGACCGCACCTGCCAGGGCCGGATGCGGCTTCGCGCGTTGCCGCGGCGCAACCGACGTGTCCGGCGGGGCCACCCACATGGTGATCAATTCGTGAGCGGCCCGGCCGGTTTTGTCCGATACGACGGCCTGGTCGACGGCAGGATAGTGTTCGAACACCGAGTGGGAGCGCGTCCGCGCGAATCGCAGAAGGCAGTCGGCGCTCAGGGGATTCTCGAAATCGATCAGGAGCTCCCGGTCGGCGTCTGCGAGACACACGAGCCGCGGCATGCGTCGCGATTCCCGCCACTGCTGAACGGCGGCATATCGCGCCGCCAGGTTCGCAATGTCAGCGAGTCGTGAGATCTCGCTCGGCGCCACTCGCCACCGCGCCCTGGCAAAGACAAGCTTTTCATACGTCACGCGCGGCAGGAAATCCCGCGACTTCAACACACCCCACGTCCACGCACGCGACTGCGCCGTGGCGTCATTCTGCAGAACACAAAGGAATTGGTACACGCTCGGCAAGCGTTGATAGTAGTTGTGGGCTGACGACAAACGGGGCGCCACCTCGACGTTCTGCCGAGACCAGCGCAACACGATGCGGCCGGCATCGACCGTGACCGTCAATTCATCGATCGGTATCTGCCTCTCCGGCGGGAGACCGGATCGGCCGAGGAATGGAATCTCGTAGTCCCGAAGTATGGGCCGGCCCACGACGTTCGCAAGCCCCTCGGCCGGCACGTGAACGATCTCCGCGTAGAGCTCGTTCCGACCCCGCTCTTCCGCCTCCGTATGGCGCCGGAGCAACATGCGCAGGTCTGGATCCATCTGCGCGAACCGGCTGAGGAGTCGGCCGCCACAGGGGCCAACGACATGCCGAACGAACAGATCGAACTCGCCGCGATCCACGGCTTCGCTGCTGGCCGCCCCGATGGAAGCGTTCACATAGAACGACTCTGGCAAGGGACGACTCTCTGCAACGGTTAGCGTCTTCAAGTCGAATTCATCCAGCGTCAGGCTGACGTCAGGGTCGCACGTCATCGATGCGAGCCGCTCGTACAGGTACTGATCGCGCGGCGTCCACGGAGGGAATTCGTCTTGGCGCGGCTCACGCCGCAGGTCGATCGGCATCGACAGGCCAATCGAATCGGCTGACCTCTCACCAAAACCCAATCCGCGCTCTTCGTCGAGTGCCTCGACGAGCGGGATTTCGTCGTTTCCGTAGCGCTCTTGAAACGACGTTGCGAAATGGACGAGGCGCTCGTCGCGGGCGTCCGGAGCAATTCGATGAAGGATGTCCACGGCACGCCGCAGTGCGGCAACGACGTTGTGGCCGATGGTGAGGTTCGACGCCGGTTTTACGAGGTCGACATGGAAGCGCGTCGGCACCTCACTTCCACACAACTGCACGACCTTCTGACGGACCTCGTCGTAGTCGGACGCGTTCGACCCAATCTCTGCGCAATCCAGACGAGCAAGGCAGACTCTGATGTCTGCGAGCAGCCTTCGCGCGTCGGCCGCCCCCGGGATTCGTTCGAGGTCCATCAGCAGGTGAGTGAGTGGCGTGTCACCAGTCACGGGCGGGGCCAGCGTGCTGACGAGCAGACTATTGGCAATGAGATCCCGGACGAATGCGATGGCGTCTTCGAGTCGGTCGAAGCAGCACCGGTCCTCGCTGTCCTTGGCTGCCAGAGCCGCATCGACCAGCGTCTGGAACGACGCCGGCCGCCGCGCGATACCGATCACCGCGTCGAGTGGAGGAGTGCTCGCGACGCGGACGTAGTCATACCGTCTGTCGCGACCCGAACCGACGCCTTCAATGTAGTGAATGTGCGACCCGTCTCGATGGAGACTGGAGCTCACGCAGTAGTCGAGGTCGCGCTCGAGCGCTCGCTCGAGCGCTTTCACAATTGCCGACAGGGTATCCGCATGAAGTTGCGTGTGACGACGCTCTCGTTCCCGCTGTTCGAGCCCAACCGAGGTTCGTGAATCGATGGTGCCTACCGAGTATGCCGCGAACAGTCCGAACGGCGTGGGTCTGCCGCAACAGCGGGACGCATACGCCACCACCGCCGATTCGAGCGCGCCGGGGAGACGCGCCTCACCCGAGACGAACGACTCGAGCGCACTGCACAGCGTCGGCGACGCCAGAAACAATCCCTCGCGAAACACCGGTCGAGAGAGGAGCGCGACCAGGTTTTGCCGAAGTCGTGCCATCGGACGATCGGCAGGGAGGCGCTCGTCAGCCGTCTCCTCGAGTCCCTCGGTGAGATTGACAAAATCATCGAGCGAGAAGACAGGCGTTCGCAGCACGAATGCATCCGGCTCGAGGCGGTATGATCGCATCGGACTATGGCATGCCGTAAAACAAGCCAAGCAGACGGTCCCAGCCCGGATCGGCGCCACTGGTTGCTGCCAACAGCGCGAGCCCGATCCCGCTCGATCCGGTCGAGAAGCTCGGATCGGCCTGCAATTCGGGAATCCCGTCCACGTTCTTGTGACGAACGGCAAATCCGCCGATGCCGATCCCGATCGCGATCTGTCGATGGTCTTCGACGTGCGCGTACCAGCGTTCAGCAGCCGTCCGAAGTTCGGCACGCGCGGTGGATTGGTACAATCGGCTGAAGAGGTGCGCGTTGCCGCTCGCTCCGTGGCACAGGCACGCGTCGCGCGCACGTTCCGGCGGATTCAACGCGGCATTCACGGCGACATCGGCGATGTCGCCGATGAGCGCGGTGCGGCCTCGATCGCTTGCGGCGGACATCAGCGCCGCAGCGATCCCAAGATCGCCCCAGCACCACCCGTAATACCGGCCGGGGTGCGGCCCCGCCGCCGTTGTGCGTGTGAACCGATCTGGATATCCACGGCGTTGTTGCGCCAACACCCATTCGGTTGCCCCGCTCGCGAGGGCATCGGCGACGCGGGCGGCGATTCCCATCCGCGCGATCTGCCTCAGCACGGGGATAACCCCGCTCACGCCATGCGCGACCCCGATCGCGTAGTGCCCGGCAGGCGACAACTGATCGTCGAGACGACTCTGATGTCTCGGCTCGGTGAACCACGCGATGCCGGCCGCGCTCTCGTGCTTGATCTCGTCGAGGCGCCTGACGATGATTTCGAGCGCGCGAACGGCCATGGGCGCCGGGAACCGCTCGACAAAGTAGACGGCCAGAGCGGCAAGACCGGCCGACAGGTCGAAGTGGCCGGTCCACGGGCCCTCCTGCGAGATGGTGTCGCAGAGCGCTTCGTCCAACTCCGCGAACACGTCGGGCGGCGCCGCCACATCGAATCGGCAGGCGAGATGGGCGCGAACCCATGCGACCTTCAGCACTCCGCGGTGGAGGTGAGCGAATACTGAAGGGTCGATTGAGCGACTGCATTCGGACACCGCGTGGTCCGATAGCTGTACCGCGAAATCGAGGATCGCGGGGTCGCGTCGATGCTGAGAGTAATACGCGAAGAACAGCGCGGCATCCGCGACTGACGCGGCGGATGCGGGGCCACCTCTCAACCAGTCACGCGCGACCCCACGAAGGTCGCTGGCGATCTGTTCGGCGCATTCAATGGACCTGAGGGACGCAGACTCCGTCAAAAGCGGCTGCCACGCGGCGGATGTCTGAGGGCACATGTGAGGCGCATCTCGGAAAGGCGGTGTCGCAGTCCGATGCTCCACGCGGAGCTGGATGCGCCGTACGAGGGCTACGGCACCGTCTCATGCCGACGGCCGCTGTCGTCGACTCGTCGACGCACTCGATGCGCGATTCAGAGCGCGATGACGCAGCAGCAGCAGTTGTCAGACGTATTGCACGTATCGGACGTCGACGGGCTCGTGTCCTCCAATTTGACGTCACCGCGGGACGGTTGAACTGCAGTGCGCAGCGTACGAAGGGTCTCTTTCGTGAACTTGAATCTCGCCGATTGTCCGCCCTGCGGCGTCACATCTGGACTTTCCATGCGTCCCTCCAGGATGGTTGTGGGTCGCCGAAAAGGGACTGGATTATCGCGCCGTGACAGATGTGTGTCAACACTCCTCACACCACGATCGTCTGTCGCGCGATCGGTCCGGGTTCGGCTGCTACACACGGCTGGGCTTGACCTTCGCCGCCAGCGCTTCGCTCTGCCGCGCGAGGAGGCCCGCGCCGCTCCCGACGGCCACGAAGAGACACCCGAGCTCAAGAGAGAGCGTTCTTTTTCGTGTGTTCGTGATCTTCGTGATCCTCGCCGTTCTCGTGTCTGTCCGTCTCTCGTCAGAACTTCACTTTCACCGCCACCTGCACCTGACGCTCGGTCGTCCCGCACAGCGCGCACGACGGGCTGGCGAGCATCGCGGAGATCGTGCCGAACGCCGCATTGCCGAGCGTGCCGTTCGGCTGCGCGAACTGCGGATGATTCAGCACGTTGAACGCTTCGAGGCGGACCTCGGTGTCCAGGTGGCCGATCTTCGTGTTCTTGATGACCGACATGTCGATGTTGAAGTCGCCGGGGCCGCGCACCGAGTTGCGCCGTGTGTCGCCGAAGGTCCCCGTGGTGTCGCCCACCTGCTGGAAGCACGACGTGTTGAACCACCGATCGATCGTCGCGGTGTCCAGCCGTGGATCGCAGACGGTGTTCGGCCGGTTGTTCGTGATGCCGGTCGATGTCATCTGCTGCGTCTGCGTGATGTTCACGGGCAGACCCGATCGCAGATAGAGAATGCCGGAGAGCTGCCATCCGCCCCACGCACGCTGTGCCGCCCACGGCAGCTCGTAGATCCACGTCGAGCTGAACGTGTGCGTCACGTCATATGCGGCCGGCGCCCGGTCGTATTCGGGATTGAAGATGTTCGTCAGCGTGACGGTGCCGTCGTTGTCCGAGTTCAGGTCGATGGCGCGCCCGTACGTGTACGAGTGGAGGAACGAGAAGCGGTTCGCGAACCGCCGCTGGAACTTGACCAGGAACCCGTTGTACTCCATGTAGCCGCTGCTCGACAGCGTGCCCACCGTACGCAGCGCCGGCGCGATCCTCGCGAACGGGCGGTTCACATTCGGATCGCTCACGCCCACGGTCGGCGGCGCCTGATTGAGATCGGTCTTGAGCGCCGCATCGCGCGTTCGCGATCCGGAGTACGCGGCTTCCACCATGTAGTTGGCGCCGAACTGCCGCTGCACGTTGACGTTGAAGTTGTGCGCGTGCGCATCGCGGAAGTTCACGTCGAACGCCGACCGCGTCGTGCCGGCCGGCGCGCGGTTGGGATCGACGCCCGGCGGCGCCGGCAATCCCTGCGACAGCACGAGATTCGTGCCGTAGCTCGTCGTGAAGGTCGTCGCCTGCAGGAACGGCGGGTTCTGCGCCTTCGACGACGACGTGCCGCCGGGCGTGAAGTTCCAGAAGACGCCATAGCCGCCGCGGACGATCGTGCGGCCGTCGCCGGTGAGATCGTAGGCGAGCCCGAATCGCGGTCCGAAGTCCCGCCTCCCGTAGGTCTGCAGATAGCGGCCGACCTTGACGCCGTTGATCATCGCGTCAGGCGAGGCGACGATGAACTTGCCCACCGACGGATCGAAGTTCGACTGCTTGTCGTCGATCTCCACCCACGGGATGAACAGGTCGTAGCGCACGCCGGCATTCACCGTCAGCTTGTCGGTGAGCCGCATGTCGTCCTGGAAGTACGCCGCAGTCTCCGGGCGCGTTTCGGTGTACGTCCCGGCGTCGAACAGCCGTCGATCCTGCTGGTCGGAGATGCCGAGCAGGAAGCTCGCGAAGTCGAAGCCGCTCGTCGCCACCGGCGTGCAGCTCGTCGTGACGCCGGCGCAGCTCGACGTCTGGTTCTGGCTGAACCGGAATTGCCCGACGATGAGATCCGCGTTCAGGATTTCGCGCGAGCGGTGCGTCCAGATGCCGCCCGTCTTCAGCGTGTGGCGCCCCTTCACCCACGTGATGTTGTCGAAGAGCGCGAAGTCGTTCTGATTGGTGATGAGCGGCTGGTTGCCGTTCGAGCCGATGTTCCGCATGCCGCCGTTGTTGAACGTGATCTGGCTCATCGCCGACGTCACGTCGTTGAGATTCACGCCGGGTATGCCCATTTTCTGCGCGAGGTTCTGCCCGTAGTCGATCGGGGTCATGAAGAACTTGATCGAGGTCCATCCGAAGCGGAACTCGTGCAGCAGGTTCGAGCTGATCGTGTGCGTGTCGTTGAACGCCAGGCCCTG
>Ga0114129_10017434_pt1 | contig 10225 bp, 9 predicted proteins | sample RhiMetdeltSRZDD1_FD_80071 | JGI IMG/M metagenome (GOLD analysis project Ga0114129, IMG submission 80071) | Populus rhizosphere microbial communities from Tennessee, USA - Rhizosphere MetaG P. deltoides SRZDD1 (version 2) (version 2) | ecosystem: Host-associated > Plants > Roots > Rhizosphere >... | reverse complement strand
GGACACGGCCTGCCCGGGCTCGTACGGGAATCGACTCCCGGCGAGACTGAGACGGACGATTCGAGCGCGCGGTGTCGCCTGTACCACTTCGCGCACTGGGAGGAGCGGCATGATTTTAAGGCCTGATCTCACAATGCGTGTGCCCGCCGGGGAGACACGTCGCTCCCCACTCGCGACCGACCCAATCGGAGCTCGCATCTAGTTGTATTTACAAAGTTTATCGATACGTGAGAGGTGAGACGAAGGCGTGACGGAGAGCAACCGGACGACCGTGCGGCGCCAGATAACCACCCGGCGGAAAGCCATTAGTCTGCCTGTTGGCTGACTTACCAGGGGGCCTACGAAAAGGTGATTCCCGGCTCGGCCCGGAACCACCTTGTCGCGTGTCGGACTACTCGATCGCGAGGCCTCCCGTGTTCAGGAACGCGCCAGCGCGGGTTTTCATGAACAGTTGGCCATCGCTATATGTATCGTTGGCATAATTGCTCATGCCGGATGACTGCCGGTTGTGCGAAATCATGGACCCGCTTGCTAGACTCCCGGTTCGGCGCGGCGAACCATGGTTTCGACGAGACGCTCGAGTGCCGCCCGCGGATCTTTCGTGCGCCCGGTATGGACGGGCGACATCTGGATGATCGTGCTGCGGGGCGAGACCAGCCAGCGAAAGCGTCCCCGGGGAGGCAGGGCACCGATCGGCCCGGCATCCGGGCCGCCCGTGCAGACGACGGGAATCGTCGCAAGGCTGTCGCGGAGGGCGTCGAGGTCGATGCTCGAGTCCAGGGCCCGCAGGCGGTCGGCATCGAGCTCGATCCTCGCCTCGAGGAAGTCGCTGTCCACGCAGGACAAGATCACACCGACGTTGATCTGCTCGCCGCGCTCGACGCGCGGGACGATCCGGATGATCGAGTAGTCGTACGTGTAGTCAGCGGACACGTGCCGCCTCCTCGACAAAGGCGCGTGGCGCCGCGAGCCGATCGACCAGGTAACGCACGTACGCGCCCCGCACGGCTGGCGGTCCTGATTCGGCGGCTTCGCGCAACCATCCGTCAGGGACCGAATCGACGATCTCGGCGATGGTGCGGGCCGACAGCTCGCCGGCCATCGCGTCGTCGATCGCCGGCAGCGCGGATGCAAAGGGCAGCAGCACGTGATTGCTGATCAACGCGAAGCTCTCGCGGGCCCGGCTGGCCGCTGTTTCCCAGCCGGGCATGTGGTGAAAGTAGAGCGTCGCGCCATGATCGATCATCCAGAGACGGCGATGCCAGAGCAGCAGGTTCGTGTTCCTGGCGGTGCGGTCCACGTTGCTGACGTACCCGTCGAACCACAGGATGCGTGACGCAAGCTGCGGATCGGGCTTGTGCACGGCAGGATCGAACGTCACGGAGCCCGGCAGGTAGTCGATCGCCAGGTTCAGGCCGGCGCTGTCCTTGATCAACGCGTGGATCTCCGGATCGGGCTCGGTGCGGGCAAGGTCTTCCTCGAGCTCCGCAAAGACAATCTCCGGGACCGGCAGGCCGAGAGCCCGCGCAAGCTCGCCGGACACGAGCTCTGCGATCAACGCCCGCGGCCCCTGGCCCGCGCCACGAAACTTCAGCACATACAGCCCGTCATCATCCGCCTCGACGATCGCCGGCAGCGAGCCCCCTTCACGGAGCGGCGTGACGTAGCGGGTGACGCGGATGGTTCTCAGAGCCGGCACCGGCTGATTGTGGCACGCCGCAGTCCGTGGTCCGCAGCCCGAGGACGCGCCGCCGAACCCGCCGGACTGCGGATGGACCGCGGACTCCGGGTGGGTGACTACAATTCCGCATGCCCCTGGCGATCAGGCCGGCAACCCCTGGCGATCAACCCGGCGCGTACCGCGTGTGCCTGGAGACAGGAAACGACGGCGCCGACGGCACTGCCCTGTATGCCGACGACCCCCACGCGCTCGGACGGATCTACGTGGGCCCGTACTTGCGCTTCGAGCCGGAGCTGAGCCTGGTGCTCGAAGATGACGACGGGATCTGCGGCTATGCGCTCGGCGCGTTCGACTCACGGTATTTCTACGATCGATATGAGCGCGAGTGGCGCCCCCGGATCTGCGCGGAATTCCCCGAGCCAGGCGGTGACCCGCGTCAGTGGACTCCGGTTCAAGAAATCCATCGTCACTACCATCATCCGAGCTATTTCTGCCCGGAACCGTACGAGTGTTTTCCCTCGCACCTGCACATCGATCTGCTGCCCCGGGCGCAGGGCCGAGGCTATGGGCGCCGGATGATGGAACGTAATCTCGCAACGCTGCGGCGCCTCGGGTCCCCGGGCGCTCATCTCGGCGTCAGCCTTCAGAATCCCAGGGCGGTGGCGTTCTATCGCCACCTCGGATTCCGCGAGCTGGTGACTGAAGGGTGCATTTACATGGGTCTGGAGTTGAGATAACAAGTTTCCAGTTACCAGTTTCCAGTTACCACTTGCCACCATCAGCGCGGATCCAAGAACAGGCGACTGGCAACTGGCAACTGGTGACTGGTGACTGGTAACTACGAGTGACATGGTGCTGGCCCTGTTTGGCGGATCGCCGATCCGCACACGACCGTTTCCCTCCTGGCCCGTCTTCGGCAAGACGGAGGAAGACCGCTTGCTCAGCACGCTGCGCAGCGGGGAATGGGGAAGGCTCGACGGCAAGCAGGTCGAAGAGTTCGAACGGCGCTTCGCCGCGATGCACGGGTGCGGCTACGGCGTTGCCGTGGTCAACGGCACGGTCTCACTCCGAATTGCGCTGCTCGCAGCAGGGATCCAGGCGGAAGACGAGGTCATCGTGCCGCCGTACACGTTTCTCTCCACGGCCTCGGCAGTCGTCGAAGCGAACGCGGTCCCGGTCTTCGCCGACATCGACCTCGTGACGTTCAACCTCGATCCGCGATCGGTCGAGGCGGCGATCACGCCGCGCACGCGCGCGATCATTCCGGTACATTTCGCCGGGCAGCCCGCCGAGATGGACGCCCTGCAGCGCCTCGCGGAGGCTCACGATCTCACGCTGATCGAAGACGCGGCGCATGCCCACGGCGCGTCCTACTGCAGCAGAGCCGTCGGCTCGCTGGGTCACATGGCCTCGTTCTCCTTCCAGTCCAGCAAGAACCTTACGGCGGGCGAGGGCGGCATCATCGTCACCAACGACCAGGCGTTGGCGGCCGCCTGCCGGTCGATCCAGAACTGCGGCCGCGTCGAGGGCGGGATCTGGTACGAGCATCACGTGATCTCAGGCAATTACCGCCTCGGGGAGTTTCAGGGCGCCGTCCTGAACGGTCAGCTCGATCGGCTGGAGCAGCAGACGGCCACACGCGACGCCAACGGCGCTCACCTCGCGCGGCGGCTCCAGTCGTTGCCCGGTCTCTTTCCTCAGCGCCGGCCGCCGGAGTGCACCCGCCACGCCTACCACCTGTTCATGGTGCGGCTGGACCCTGCGGCATTTGGCGCCTCACGCGACGGCGTTATTTCCGCCCTCGAAGCCGAGGGTATTCCCTGTTCGGCCGGCTACGGCTTTTCGTTGACGGCACAGCCGCTGTTCCGCACGAAGGCGTTCGGTCCGTACCTTCCGGGTCTTCGAGATCGGCTGGACTACAGTCAGGCGAGTTGCCCCAACAGCGATCTCATCTGCACGCAGAGCATCTGGCTCGAACACCCGCTGCTGCTCGGCACCGCTGACGACATGGACGAGATCGCCGCTGCCTTCGAGAAGATCTACTGCCATCGCGACGAGCTCGCGGGCCGATGATCGAGCGCCTGACTGCAGCGCTCGGCAGGCTCGATCGGAACCGGTATCTTGCGGCCATCCGTGCCGGGATGGTCGCGGTCGTTCCCCTGACGATCGCTGGTGGCCTGTTCATGATCGCGGCGAACCTGCCGCTTCCCGGGTGGAATGCGACCGTTGCGCCGTATCTGCCGCTGCTCCAGATTCCGGTGACCGCGACGTTTGGCGTGCTCGCGATCGTCGCGTGTGCGGCCATCGCTCACGAGCTCGGCCGCAGCTTCGGTCAGGACGCCTTCGCGAGCGCGACGATGGCGGTCGTCGTCTTGTTGATGATCAGCCTCGATCCGGTCAGCCAGACGTTCCTGCCCGACACCTTGGGATCTCGCGGACTGTTCACTGCGATCGTGGTCGCGGTCGTGGCTGTGAGGGCACAGAAGGTGTTCGACGACCACGACCTCGTTATCCGAATGCCGGCCGGTGTTCCCGCGATCGTTCGCGAGTCGTTCATGTCACTGGTGCCATTGTGCGCGTTGATCATCGTGTTCTGGCTCGTGCGCTTCGGCGTCGGTCTCGACATCAATGCCGGGGTGCAGGCGATGTTCAGCCCGCTGATGGTCGCCCTGAACACGCTGCCGGGAATTCTCGCGTATGCGCTGATCGTGACGCTGCTCTGGTCGGTCGGCATCAACGGCGACAACGCCGTCGACGTGGTGGTGGCACCGATCTTTCTGCAATACCTGTCGGCCAACACCGAGGCCGTGAGCCACGGAGGCACGCCGCCGTTCGTGACCGCCTATGGTTTCTTCACGACGTTCGTGAACGTCGGCGGCACCGGTGCGACCCTTGCCCTCGCGCTGCTGCTGTGCCGGTCGAGAGATCCCGGCTATCGCCAGGTGGCCCGGTTGTCGTTGCCGACGCAGATCTTCCAGATCAACGAGCCGATTTTCTTCGGCCTGCCGATCGTGCTGAATCCGATTTTCATGGTTCCTTACGTGCTGAACGCGCTGTTCCTCACGGCCGCAACCTACGCGCTGATGACCTGGGGGCTGATCCGTCGTCCGTTCATCAACGTGCCCTGGACGACCCCGCCGATCCTCGGTCACTACCTGGTCACCGGCGGTGACTGGCGTGCGGCAGTCTGGGGTGCGGTGTCGATCGTGATGGCGATGATGGTCTATTACCCGTTTGCGCGCGCCGCGACCGCCCGCCGGGGCGTTCAGGCTGCGGCACCCGGAAGCCTTTCAGAGGAGGGCCAGGAGATCAGGAGTTCTCTTGCGAAACCCGAAGGCTCCTGATCTCCTGGCGCTCCTGTTTACGAGGATTCTTGCCGGCGGCTGTCGCCCCGGTATTCGTGGGCCGGATTCGAATGGATGACGAAATGAAGAAGTGCAACCTGGTCGCGACCGCGATTGCGGCCGCCGCCCTGGCGATGACCGCCGTGAGCGCTCAGGCACCGGGGACGTATCTGCAGAAGACCCGCACGTTCCACTCGGCCGAAAGCTTCGCGAAGGAGACTGGCGGCACGCTGACGGTCGAACGCCGGCTGGACGAGCCGCGGCTGGCCACGCTTCGCCGCTCGATTACCAGCTGGCCGGTGACCGAGGTCACCGTGCTCGGCCCCGAATCGCCCTCGGGCCTCTGGGTCGGCACGAGACGGGGCGCGATTCGGTACAGCGACGGCTACAGCCGGCACGAATACTTCGCGGGACTGCGCTGGCTGCCAGACGACGAGGTCACGGGCATCGCCGTGGATGGCAACACCGTGTGGATCGAGACGCCAAAGGGATACTCCCGGATCGAGTACCGCCCGACGACGCTCGCCGAGAAGTCGGACGCGTTCGTCCGGAGAATCCAGGAGCGGCATGTCCGCTGGGGCCTGACCGCCGATTCTCAGCTCCGGGTTCCCGGCGACGTGTCGACGAGCCGGACCAGGTCGACGGACAACGACGGGTTGTGGACCGCGATGTATGTCGCGGCCGAATCTTTCCGGTTCAAGGTGACCGGCGACGCCGGCGCCCGCGAGAACGCCCGGCGCGGGATGCAGGCGATCGTGCGGCTCGAGCAGATTACCGGCCGGCCCGGATTCCCCGCGCGCTCCTTCATCAAAGTGGGAGACGACCTCCAGCCGGAGGATGGCGAGTGGCACGACACGCCGGACAAGCTGTGGAGATGGAAAGGGGACACGAGCTCCGACGAGATCGTCGGCCACTATTTCGTCTATCCGATCTACATCGATCTCGTCGCTGATGAGCGTGAGAAACCGGCGCTGCGGGCGGTGATCGACCGGATCACCAATCACATCCTCGACAACAAGTACCAGCTGATCGACGTCGACGGGAAGCGCACGCGCTGGGGATGGTGGGCACCCGAGCTGATTTGGGAGGACGCCGACGAGACCGGGCTTCGCGCCCTGCACATGCTGTCGCACCTGCGCGTCGCGATGTCGTTGACCGCCGACCCGGCCAATCGAAAGAAGTTCCAGACCGCGTACCACGACCTCGCCGTGCACCACCGTTACAGCCTGCTGATCCGCAACCAGAAAATCACGATCCCGGGACACATCAACCACTCGGACGACGAGCTGGCGTTCATGTCGTACTACCCGCTGCTGCGATACGAAAAGGACCCGGCGCTGCTGGCCGTCTACAAGGAGAGCCTCGAGCGAAGCTGGCAGATCGAGCGGCCGGAACGCAATCCGCTCTGGAATGTCATCTACGCCGCGGGAACGGGCGCGAAGGAGTTCGACCGGGACGAGTCGCTGCGGACCCTGAGAGAGATCCCGATGGATCAGGTCGAGTGGTCGGTGACGAACTCCCACCGGCTCGACGTTCCGCTCGACCCGCTCGCCGATCGGTTCAAACGCCGCCAGGCGCTGATCGTGCTGCCGTACGACGAACTGCCGATGTCGAAGTGGAACGGCAATCCCTACAACCTCGATGGCGGCAGCGGCGGCCGCAGCGAGGACGACGGCGCGTATTTTCTGTTGCCGTATTGGATGGGGAGGTTTCACGGGCTGTTCAATGACTGAGACTGGGACATCGCTCGCGGGCTCGCGGGTTCGCGGGTTCGCGGGTTCGCGGGTTCGGCAAACCAGTGGTAGTCAGAGGCAACGGTTGCAAATCCAAGAGGCTTGTTGCCTCTGGGTATCGCCGGCTCCGAACCCGCGAACCCGCGAGCCGCGAACCCGCGAACGTAGGCGCCCATGACACAATGCGCCGATCCGAATGATCCCCCCCGTCGTCCGCGTCGAAGGCATCCGCAAACTCTACGGCCGCACCGTCGCCGTCGATGACGTGTCGTTCGAGGTCAGGCCCGGGGAGATCTTCGGCCTGATCGGACCGAACGGGGCGGGGAAGACCACCACGATGGAATGCGTGGAGGGTTTGCGATCACCGGATCACGGAAGCATCGCGGTGCTTGGACTCGATCCTGTCCGCGACGTCTACCGGCTCCAGGATCGCATTGGGGTTCAGCTCCAGGAAGCGCAGCTGCAGAAACGGATCAAGGTCCGCGAAGCGGTCGATCTCTGGGCGTCGCTGTATCGCACATCGGTGAATCCTGAGCGGTTGCTCGAGCAGCTCGGGCTCGTCGAGAAACAGAACGCGTGGTTCATGACGCTGTCCGGCGGCCAGAAGCAGCGGCTGTTCATTGCTCTGGCGCTGATCAACGATCCCGAGCTCGTGTTCCTCGACGAGCTCACCACCGGCCTCGATCCGCAGGCGCGGCGCGCGATCTGGGAGCTGGTGCGCAACATCCGGCAGCGTGGCAAGACCGTCTTCATGACCACGCACCTGATGGACGAAGCCGAGCGGCTGTGCGATCGGGTCGCGATCATCGATCGCGGACGGATCATCGACATCGACTCCCCCACGGCCCTCGTCCGCCGCCACTGTCCCGAGCGAACGGTGATCGTCACGACTCCCCAGCCGTCGGCCGATGCGATCTTCCAGCAGCTGCCGTCGGTGACCGCGGTGGAGCGGCGGGACGACAACGTGTCGATTCAGGGGCGCGGCGACGACTTCGTCACCACCGTGGTTCAGTGCCTCGCCGTTCACGCGATCCCGGTCACCGATCTGCGAACCGAGTCGCCGACACTCGAGGACGTGTTCCTGCGCGTGACCGGCCACTCGATTCGCGCCTGAGGAGCGGACCGTTGCTGAGGGGACTCTGGAAACTGACCTGGCTGGAGATCAAGATCTTCCTGCGCGAACCGCTCGGCGCCATCGGGACCCTGCTGTTCCCGATCCTGATCTTCATCCTGCTCGGAAAGGTCGGCGGCGGACGGATCAGCGCGCCCGACCGGAACGCGCCGAGCGTCGTCGGCCCGGACCTGCCGATTTTTGCGTCGATCCTGATTGCGCTGAGCGCGGTGCTGTCGCTCGCCACCATCGTCGCGATCTACCGGGAAGGCGGAATCCTGAAGCGGCTGCGCGCCACGCCGATGCGGCCGCACACGATCCTGACCGCGCACGTCGTGGTCAAGCTGCTCTTCGCGCTGGCGACGCTCCTCGCGTTGATCGCCGCCGGCAAGCGGGTGTTCCCCGCCCAGCTGAACGCGCCGATGTTCTCGTTCTCCCTGGCGGTGCTCTTCAGCACACTGAGCATCTTGTCACTCGGCTTCGTGCTCGCGAGCCTGATCCCCACCGCCAGGTTCGTCCAGCCGGTCGGCGCGCTCCTGTTCTATCCGATGGTCGCGCTGTCCGGCCTCTTCTTTCCGGTCGAGGCGCTGCCGCCGACACTCCGGCTGATCGCCCGCCTGCTGCCGCTGACCTACGCCGTGTCGCTGATGAGAGGCACGTGGCGCGCGGAAAGCTGGTTCGCCCACGGGACCGACGTGGCGGCACTCCTGCTCGTGATTGCCGTGAGCGTGGCTGCGTCGGCGCGGTTCTTTCGGTGGGAGTGACCATTGTCGCGGGTTCGCGGGTTCGGGGGCTCGCGGGTTCGGTGAAGCCGGTGGTATTCAGAGGCAACGGGTGCAGATCCGAGCGGCTGGTTGCTTCTGGTGACCACCGTCTCCGAACACGCGAACCCCCGAGCCCGCGAACCCGCGACTGAACTAATATTCCCGCGATGCGCAGGCAAGTGCTCCCGATGCTGATGCTTGTCGTGGCGGCCGTGGCGGCCGGCCATGGCGCGGTGCAACCGGTAGCTCAACGGCTCCCCAATTTCGTCATCGTCTATGCCGACGACCTCGGGTACGCCGACATCGGATCGTTCAGCGATCTGCCGAAGGCGAAGCGTCCGGCGACGCCGAACCTGGATCGGATGGCCGCTGAGGGCGTGCGGCTCACGAGTTTCTATGTGGCCCAGGCGGTGTGTTCCGCGTCGCGGGCGGCGCTCCTCACCGGGTCGTATTCCAACCGCGTCAGCATCAGCGGGGCGCTGAACCACACCGCGGACTACGGTCTCAATCCGGATGAGATGACGATTGCCGAGGTTCTGAAGCCTCGTGGTTATGCGACCGCGATGTTCGGCAAGTGGCATCTCGGGCACCGGCAGCCGTTCCTGCCGCTGCACCAGGGATTCGACGAATACCTGGGGCTGCCGTACTCGAACGACATGTGGCCGCGGCACCCCCAGCAGAAGAACTTCTATCCCGACCTGCCGCTCATCGAAGGCGACCGCGTCGTAAAGCTCGATCCGGACCAGTCCCAGCTGACCACGATGTACGCCGAGCGCGCGGTAAAGTTCATCGAGGGCCATCGCCACACGCCGTTCTTCCTCTATGTCGCGACCGCGATGCCGCACGTGCCGTTGTTCGTGTCGTCGAAGTACAAGGAGCGCACCGGTCGCGGACTTTATGGAGATGTCGTCGCGGAGCTCGACTGGGGCGTCGGCCAGATCCTCGACGCTGTCAAGCGCGCCGGTCTCGACAACGACACGCTGGTGGTTTTCACCTCGGACAATGGTCCCTGGTTGTCGTACGGCAATCACGGGGGATCGGCCGGGCACTTCCGCGAGGGTAAAGGAACCGCATTCGAAGGTGGAGTGCGGGTGCCATTCGTCGCGCGCTGGGCGGGTCGGCTCCCGAAAGGCACGGCGGCGCGGGTGCCCGCCATGACCATCGATCTGCTGCCGACAATCTCGAAGCTTGCCGGCGCCCAGGTCTCGCCCGATCGCATCATCGACGGCCGTGACCTCTGGCCGGTGCTGAGCGGAGAGAAGAACGCGCCGCCGCCGCACGATGTGCTCTATTTCTACTGGGGACAGGAGCTGCATGCGGTTCGCAGCGGCAAGTGGAAGCTGCATCTGCCGCACCCATATCAGTCGCTGGAAGCGGCAGGCGCGGATGGCGCACCCGGGAAGTACGTCCGGAAGGACCTCGAGCTGTCGCTTTACGATCTCGAGGCTGATCCGGGTGAAACGCAGAACCTCGCGGCAGCGAATCCGGATGTCGTTGCCACCGTGATGAAATATGTCGAGCAGGCGCGCGAGGATCTCGGAGATTCGCTGGTGAAGCGCTCGGGGAAGAACGTGCGGCCGGTCGGACGGGTT
>Ga0114129_10017433_pt1 | contig 10225 bp, 9 predicted proteins | sample RhiMetdeltSRZDD1_FD_80071 | JGI IMG/M metagenome (GOLD analysis project Ga0114129, IMG submission 80071) | Populus rhizosphere microbial communities from Tennessee, USA - Rhizosphere MetaG P. deltoides SRZDD1 (version 2) (version 2) | ecosystem: Host-associated > Plants > Roots > Rhizosphere >... | reverse complement strand
TTTGCAGCCGCAGTACGGTACCGGCACGATCCGGCTGGTGGACGAATATCACACGGTGATCGATTTCGACGAGCACGGCATCCGCCGGTTCTCGACGTCGATGGTCAAGCTCGAGCGGTCAGCAACCGTCGAGCCTGGGAAACCGCCGAAGCGGACGCGCAAGAAGGCCGTTCCCAAGGAATCGTAGAGCGCACGCTTCAGCGTGCGCGACTGGCGCGACTAGTCCGTCACGCACCCTTCGGAGGCTGACCTCACCAGCCGCACATACTTGGCAAGCACCCCGCTCGACGCTTTCGGAGCGGGGGCTTTCCACGCCCTCTTCCGCGCCGCCATCTCTGCATCACCGACATCCACACTGAGCGTGCACGCCGCGGCGTCAATGGTAATCAGATCGCCGTCCCGCACCAGCCCAATCGGTCCGCCCTCCTGCGCTTCAGGCGTGATGTGACCGATGATGAAGCCGTGCGATCCACCTGAGAAACGGCCGTCCGTCAGCAGCGCGACGTCCTTGCCAAGACCGGCGCCCATGATCGCGGACGTCGGCGTCAGCATCTCCGGCATTCCCGGTCCGCCCTTCGGTCCCTCGTAGCGAATCACGACCACGTCGCCCGTGGAGATGGCCTTGTTCTCCAGGCCGGAGAGCATCGCCTCTTCAGAGTCGAACACTTTGGCCGGACCCGAGAAGAGCTCCCCCTCCTTGCCCGTGATCTTGGCAACCGAGCCGTCCGGCGCGAGGTTGCCGTGCAGGATCCGGATGTGTCCGCGTGGATTCACCGGCGTCTCGATCGTCTGAATGATCTGCTGCCCGGTCATCAGCGGCGCCGCGTCGGCCAGGTTCTCGGCCAGCGTCTTCCCTGTCACGGTCATCGCATCACCGTGCAGGAATCCACGCTCCAGGAGGTATTTCATCACCCCCGGCGTGCCGCCCACGGCGTGCAGATCCTCCTGCACGTACTTGCCGCTTGGCTTGAGGTCAGCGAGTAGCGGCATGCGGTCGCTGGCGCGCTGGAAGTCGGCGAGTTCCAGTGGCACATGTGCCGCCTTCGCGATCGCGAGGAGGTGCAGCACCGCGTTCGTCGATCCGCCGACCGCCATGATCATCATCATGGCGTTCTCAAACGACTGCCGCGTCAGGATGTCGCGGGGCTTCAGGTCGCGTTCGAGTAGCGCGCGCACTGCCGCGCCGGCGCGACGGCACTCATCGGCCTTGCCGGGGTCTTCGGCCGGCATTGACGAACTGTACGGCAGCGATAACCCGAGCGCTTCAATCGCCACGGCCATCGTGTTGGCCGTGTACATGCCACCGCACGCACCGGCGCCCGGGCAGGCGTGACGGACGATGTCGAGGCGCTGCTCGTCGGTGATCGTGCCAGCCAGATACTCGCCGTAGGATTGAAACGCCGAGATGATGTCGCGCGGCTTGCCCTGCGCGAAGCCGGCGCGAATCGTTCCACCGTAGACCATCAACGACGGCCGGTTGAGACGTGCCATCGCGATGACGCTGCCCGGCATGTTCTTGTCGCAGCCCGGCACCGTGATCAGCCCGTCGTACCACTGCGCGCCCATCACCGTTTCAATCGAGTCGGCAATCAAGTCGCGCGACGGCAGCGAATAGCTCATGCCGTCGGTGCCCATCGACAACCCGTCGCTCACGCCGACGGTGTTGAAGCGAAGACCGACGAGCCCAGCGGCCTGGACGCCTTCCTTGACGCTGGCCGCCAGCCGGTCGAGATGCATGTTGCAGGTGTTGCCCTCGTACCACATGCTGCAGATGCCGACCTGGGCCTTCTGCAGATCGGCGTCGGTCAGGCCGATGCCGTACAGCATCGCCTGCGACGCGCCCTGGCTGCGAGGCTGGGTGACGCGAGATGAGTATTTGTTCAAAGCCTACACTGTCGCTGGCTGAGGCAACTTCACCGGATCGAGGAACGGCATCATGTCCCGCAGCTTCGCGCCGACGATCTCGACCGGGTGGTTCGCGTCCTGCTTGCGCATCTGCTTGAAGTTCGGATAGCCGCTCTCGGCCTCGGTAATCCAGTTCTTGGCGAACGTGCCGGACTGAATGTCTGCCAGGATCTGCTTCATCACCTTCTTCGTTTCAGCAGTCACGATCTTTGGGCCGGCCGTGTAGTCGCCGTACTCGGCCGTGTCGCTGATCGAGTAGCGCATGTATTGCAGGCCGCCGCGATACATCAGATCGACGATCAGCTTCAGCTCGTGGAGGCACTCGAAATAGGCGATCTCCGGCTGATAGCCGGCTTCGATCAGCGTTTCGAATCCCGCCTTGACCAATGCGCTGGTGCCGCCGCACAGCACGGCCTGCTCACCGAACAGATCCGTCTCGGTCTCCTCGGCGAAGGTCGTTTCGATGACGCCGGCCCGCGTGCAGCCGATGGCTCGCGCGTAGGACAGCGCCGTGCTCTTGCCCTTGCCACTGACGTCCTGATGCACGGCCAGGAGGCCCGGCGTGCCCGCACCTTCTTTGAAGACTTCACGGACGCGATGCCCCGGCGCCTTCGGCGCCACCATCGTCACGTCCACGTTGGCGGGCGGCACGATCCAGTTGAACCGGATCGCGAAGCCGTGCGCGAACATCAGCATCTTCCCCGCCGTCAGCTGCGGCGCGATGTCCGACTTGTAGACGCGCGCCTGATGCTGATCGGGAATGAGGACCATGATCACGTCGGCCCACTTCGACGCATCGGCGACGCTCATCACTTTCAGGCCGGCCGTTTTCGCCTTCTCCGCTGACTTGCTGCCAGCCTGAAGTCCGACGACGACGTCCGCGCCGCTGTCCTGAAGATTGAGGGCGTGCGCATGGCCCTGCGAGCCGTAGCCGATCACCGCCACCTTACGGGCGCGAATCAGTTCGATGTCCGCGTCCTTGTCGTAAAACATCGTCGCCATTTCTTCTCCTGAACAATGCTCAATGCAGAATGCGCAATGCTCAACTTCGAATCAAACTCACGCCCGCGTTGAGCATGAGCCTTGGGCATTGGGCCTTACTCATGAATACTGCGTCGCGGACAACGCGACATCGCCGCGGCGCATCGCGACCTGGCCGGTGCGGACCATCTCGATGATCCCGAGCGGCTCGAGCCGGGCAATCACCGAGTCCACGTGCGGCGGCTCACCGGTGATTTCGAGCGTCATCGTCTGTTCACCGGTGTCCACGATGTGCGCGCGGGTCTCATCCACGACGCGCAGTAACTGTGCTCGATCGTGCCCGGCGACCGCGACCTTCACGAGCGCGAGGTCGCGCGCAATGGCCGGCACGTCTCGCAGGTCCTCGACCTGCAGCACGTTGACCAGCTTGTACAGGTACGCGGTGACCCGGTCGACACTGACCTCGTCGCTGTCGACGACGACCGTCATGCGTGAAACGCCGGGCACGTCAGTGCGGCCGACGGTCAGCGATTCGATGTTGAAGGCACGGCGCCGGAACAAAGACGCAACGCGATTGAGGACGCCGGGCTTGTCCTCGACCAGCGCCACTAACGTATGGTGCATTTCGACTCCTGAACGCGCCCTAGATCGGATCGGCGCCGGTCTCGACAAGGACGCTCGGCGGCTGCTGCGGCCTGCGGATCATCGCGTCGAGGTCGGCGCCTGCCGGAACCATTGGGTACACGCTGTCTTCCTGCTCGACTCGGAAGTCGATCAGCACCGTGCCCTCGGCCGCGCGCGCCTGCTTCACCACCTCGGCGACCTCTGGCCGCTTCTCGGCTCGCAAGCCGATCAGGCCATGCGCCTCCGCGAGCTTGACGAAATCCGGGCTACGCAGTGGCGTCGCCGCGTAGCGCCGTTCGTAGAAGAACTCCTGCCACTGGCGAACCATGCCGAGAAAGCCGTTGTTGATCACGGCGACGTTCACCTTGATGCCTTCTTGCGCCGCAGTGGACAACTCGGCGGCCGTCATCTGGAAGCCGCCGTCGCCGACAATCGCCCAGACTTCCGCGTCTGGCCTGGCCATTTTCGCGCCAATTGCCGCCGGCAGGCCGAAGCCCATCGTCCCGAGACCACCCGAGGTGATGAGCGTCCTCGGCTTCTCGTGATGGTAGTACTGCGCTTCCCACATCTGATGCTGACCGACGTCTGTCACGACGATGGCATTGCCTTCGGTCAACCGCCAGATGTCGTTGATGACGTGCGGGGCATACAGATGGCCGTTGTCGGGCAGCGACTGGATGTCGCGGACGGCCGAATCGCCCTTCATCGAGCCGATGTATTTCAGCCACTGGCTGTGATCGCCGGGCTCCACCACGTCGAGCAGATCCTTGAGCGCATGACGCAGGTCCGCCACGATCGCGGCGTCTGCCGTCACGTTCTTGTTGATCTCCGACGGATCGATGTCGATGTGGATCTTCTTGGCGTTCAGCGCGTAGGTTTTGATGTTGCCGGTGACGCGGTCATCGAACCGCATCCCGAAGGCGAGCAGCAGGTCGGCTTCCTGGATGGCGTGATTCACCCACGCCTCACCGTGCATGCCCATCATGCCGATGTTGAGCGGATGACTGGCCGGGAAGCCGCCGAGTCCGAGCAGCGTCATGGCCACCGGCGCGTTGATGCGCTCGGCGAACTGACGCACTTCCTTCATCGCGCCGCTTTGGAGAATGCCCTGCCCGGCCAGAATGACCGGCCGCTTGGACGCCTTGATCAGGTCAACGGCCTTCGCAATCTGGCTCTTCGCGACGGTGAGCTTTGGGCGATAGCCCCGCATCTTCACCGGGGTCGGATCCCACTCCCAGGTGGCCTTCGCCTGCTGCGCGTCTTTGGTGATGTCCACGAGAACCGGGCCAGGACGCCCAGACTTGGCGAGGTGGAACGCCTCCTTGATCGCCGGCATGATGTCCTCGACGCGCGTCACCAGGTAGCTATGCTTGGTGATCGGCAGCGTGATGCCGGTGATGTCGGTCTCCTGAAATGCGTCGTAGCCAATGAGCTTGCTCGGCACCTGCCCCGTGATGCACACGATCGGGACCGAGTCCATTTGCGCAGTGGCAATACCGGTGACAAGGTTCGTCGCCCCGGGACCTGACGTCGCAATCGCCACACCGACGCCGCCGCCAGCCCTGGCGTACCCGTCCGCCATGTGTGAAGCACCCTGTTCGTGGCGAACCAGAACGTGGCGGATCGGGTAATCCAGCATCGCATCGTACGCGGGCAGAATCGCGCCGCCGGGATAACCGAACACCGTCGTCACGCCCTCATGGACGAGACATTCCCAAATGATCTGAGCCCCAGTGCGATCGAGTGCCATACCTGCTCAGTGTGCCCTTGTCGGGCCGTATCAGTCAAATTGATAGTCGTTCGGACAAGATAAGCATCTGTAATGTCCGGTTCCGAGGACCCGCAACTGTGCAATTCCTGCCGGAACTGTCGATAAGAGGAGCGTAGGCTGCGCAAAACGGCTGACGTTGGCTTGGATTTTGTACGGCCCGATCCTTGAAGTTCACCGTTTCGGGAGAGAAATACGATGACCAAACATTTGATGTCCGTTGTCCTGCTCAGCACGGCCCTGGCGACCGGATGCGGAGGGAGCAGCAACGAGACTCCGCAGAATCCGGAGACTCCGGCACCGGCGCCCGCCGCACAGCCAGCGACGACAGAAGCGCCGCCACCGGCTGCGCCCGCACCGGCCGCTCCGGCGCCTCGTCAAGCCGCTCCTCGCCAATCGGCAGCGCCAAGCCGGCCGGCTGCACAGCCAGCGGCATCCAACGCTGCGCCGGCTCCGGCGCCTCGCCCGGCCGAACCGCCGAGGCCGGTCTATCGCGACGTGAGCGCGGCTGTCGGCACTTCGCTGTCGCTATCGCTCATCACGCCGCTTTCCACCGAAACGGCGAAAGTCGAGACGCCCGTGACCGCCCGCCTTCGTCAGCCGGTCGTCGTGGACGGCTTCACGGTCGTGCCCGCCGGCGCAACGCTGCATGGCGACGTGATCGACGTCGAGCGCGCCGGCCGCGTGAAAGGACGTTCGCGCCTGGTGATTCGCTTCTCTGAAGTGCAGGTAAACGGTCAGCGTGATCCGTTCCGCTCGAACGCACTCACCTTTGAGGGTGAAGCCACTAAGGGCGAGGATGCGACGAAGGTGGGCGGGGGCGCCGGCATCGGCGCGGTGATCGGCGGCATCGTTGGAGGCGCGAGCGGCGCCGCGAAGGGTGCAGCCATCGGCGGCGCAGCAGGCGCGGGCACGGTGCTCGCGACGCGCGGCCGCGATGTGGAGCTGGCGGAAGGGACGGAGCTGAACACCTCGCTTGCGTCGCCGTACAGCGTCCGCGTCGAAGTGAAGTAAACGCGACTACGAGTCAGCGGGTGTGTCGGCGGCCGCAGGTCCGGCCGCCGCCTCGCCCGCCGCAAAGCCAATCTTCGAATGCGTGCCGTCGCAGAACGGCTTGCGCGTCGAAGCCCCGCATCGGCACAACGCGATCGGCCGCCGTTCGATCGCGTACTCCGCGCCATTCCAGTCGATGACCCGCACATCCTCGCTCTCGATCACGTACGGACCGTTCTTTCGCAATCGAATCGTCATCACGGTTGGCCTCATGGAAACTGCGCCGGGCTTCGCCCGATGGCGACGATGCTGCACGCGTAGATCACGTTGAGCCCGCGCCGCGCCGCTTCCGCCATCAGCGCATCGTCCTCGGCGCCGGGGTTGATCCAGATCTCTGGGATCTGCTTTCGCTCGAACTCGGCGAGCAATCTCGTGGCAATTTCCGGCTGCACATACACCGTCGCCATGTCGATCGGTCCCGGCACATCGAGAACCGACGCATAGGACTTGAGCCCCTCGACCTGCGCTTCGTGCGGGTTGATCGGAATGACCGTGTGGCCTTCCGCCTGAAACGCCCGCAGCGCCTTGTTGCCGAACTTGTGTCTGTCGTTTGAGGCACCGACGACGGCAACCGTTTTGGCCATAAGGACATTATCGCAGCGTACAATCGGTCCCCGTGTCCTTCGACCGTCGCCTGGGACTGGCGACTCTCCTCCTGTTCTGCGTCTTCACGTTCTTCCTCGGCCTCGGTCGTCAAGCGATCACCGACGCCGACGAGGCGTTTTACGCCGAAGCGTCGCGTGAGATGGTCGAAAGCGGCGACTGGCTGACGCCGCGCTTCAATTATCAGAACCGCTGGGAGAAGCCAGTCCTCTATTACTGGCTGACGTCGGCAACATATCTCATCACAGGACCCACCGAATTCGCGGCGCGTCTATGGGCGGCGCTATCAGGCGCGGGACTGGCGCTATTGGCGTGGGGCATCGCCCGTCACCTGACCGGCCGACTCGACATCGCGTGGCTCACCGGTGCCGTCGCGGCGACGAGCTTCGGCTACTTCTCGATGGCGCGCTCGGCGCTGCCGGACCTGCCGCTCACGTTCTGCATCACGTTGGGAATCTGGGCCACGCTCCGCGCCGCCGACGCCGCAGGTCTGCGTAGCGCCGGTCCTTCCGGAACCGGTAGGGCCGGTCCTTTTGGACCGGCCAGAATATGGTGGGCGCTAGCCGGCTTCGCTGCAGGCGCGGGGTTTTTGACGAAGGGTCCTGTGGCGCTCGTCGTGCCGGCAGTCGTGCTGCTGCCGATCGCATGGCGCGAACGTCGCCGACTACAGCTCGATGTTCGCGGGATTGCTCTTGCGGTGCTGATTGCCGCTGTCGTCGGTCTGCCGTGGTATGTCGCGATGTGGCTCGAGCACGGTAGCGCCTATGTTCAGAGCTTCTTCGTCAGCGACAACCTGGAACGCTTCACGACCGAGCGCTTCAACGACGCGCGGCCGTTCTGGTTCTATCTTCCCGTTCTGCTCGGTGGCCTGATGCCGTGGTCGGCGTACCTCGTCGCCTTCAGTGGCGACGGGTTGGCTCGCCTCCGCCGGCGAACGCTTCATCTCAGCGATACCGATTGGCGACTGCTGATCTGGGCGGCCATGCCCGTGCTGTTCTTTACCGTTTCGATCGGCAAACAGCCTCGCTACATTCTGCCCGTCCTCCCGCCCCTTGCTGTCTTCGTCGCGCGCGGCATCGTCGAGCGGATCGGACATCAACGCGATCGACTGCTTACGACCGCGACATGGATCACCGCGATCGTGTATGCGGTGCTCGCGTTCGTGTTCGTGCGCATGGAACCGCTGTTCGTCAACGCCTATCCTCTGGCCACGTGGATCGGTGTCTGCCTCCTCGGAGGTTCCGCGATCACGCTGGCCGGCATCGCCGCCACTTCGTCATGGCGAGTGTTGCCAATCGGCAGCAGCGTGGCTGGCGTGCTGGTCCTGATGTCGGTGTGGTTCGGCGCTCTCGCCGGCAATCGGCCCGAGCCGGTCGAACAGATGGCGGCGTTGATCCAATCGCACCGCTCCGCTCAGGAGCCGATTGGCGTGCTCGATGTGTTCACGAGGAACCTTGGCTTCTATACCGGAGCCCAGCGAATGCAACTGTTCGGTGTCGAGCAGGCAGGACTATTCCTGCACTCGCCGGAGCGCGTGTTGCTGGTCATCCGGTCGGTCGACCTGCCGGCGGTCACCGCTGCGTCGGGCCTGAACCCGAAGACCCTCGGCGAAGTTCGCTATCTCAATACGGCGAATATCCGATTGCGAACGCTCCTCCGGCCCGACCCGACCACGGAGATTGAACTGATCTCGTTGGTGACGAACCGATGAAGTCGTAGAGCGCAGGCTTCAGCCGGCGCGGACACGTATCAGGGAAAGATCTTGCCGGGATTGAGAATCCCGTTGGGATCGAACGCCGTCTTTAAGCGCTTCATCAGCGCGATCTCTTCCGGCGATAACTCGATCGGCAGATAGCGCGCCTTCGCGAAGCCAATGCCGTGCTCGCCGCTGATCGATCCTTCGAGCGAGACAACGCGCTCGAACAGCTCGCGCTCGGCCTGCGTCGCCCGGGCGCGCTCCTGCGGATCGTCTTTGTTCACCATCAGGTTGACGTGAATGTTCCCGTCACCGGCGTGCCCGAATGAAGCCACTCGCAGCGCGTGGCGCTGCTTCAGATCAGCGATGACGTCGAATAACTCTGGCACACGTCCGCGCGGCACGACGACGTCGTGGTTGATCTTGAGCAGCCCAGTCGCGCGCAACGCCAGCGACAGCTGACGGCGGACGTGCCACAACGCGTCGCGGTCGGTGTCGGTTGTCGCACGGGTAACGGCGAGCGCCTTCGTGTCCTCGCACGCAGTCGCGACACTGGCCATCTCCTCTTCGACGCCGGCCGCCGTGCCGTCGCACTCGACGATCAGCAGCGCGCCCGCGCCGGCCGGCACAACCGAGCGTCCGACGTACGACTCCACCGCCCGCAGCGAGTCGTCGTCCACGAGCTCAATCGCTGCTGGAACCACGCGTCGGGCGATGAGTGCGCTCACGGCGTCAACGGCGTGCCGCACGTTCGTGAATGAGGCCGACAGGGTTGCCCGCGCCGGTGGCTGTGGAATCAGGCGCAGCGTGATCTTCGTGATGATCGCCAGCGTGCCTTCCGACCCGACCAGCAACTGCGTCACGTCGTAGCCGACGACGTTCTTGACCGCCTTCGAGCCGGTGTGCAGGATCTCACCAGTCGGCAGCACCGCCTCGAGCGCCAGTACGTAGCGCTTCGTGGTGCCGTACTTGAACGCGCGCGGTCCGCCAGCGCATTCCGCGACGTTGCCGCCGATTGAAGATGTGTCGAGACTGGCCGGATCTGGCGGATAGAACAAGCCGAGGCGCGCCACCGCGCGCTGCAGGTCGCCGTTGATGACGTTGGGCTCGACGACGGCGACGAGATTCAGTTCGTCGATCTCGAGAATCCGATTGAGCCTCGCCATCGACAGCACGATGCCGCCGCTGGTCGGCACTGCCCCGCCGGTGTACCCGGTGCCTGCGCCGCGAACCACTAGCGGAAGACGGTGTTCATTGCAGAGTCGCGCGACGGCAGCGATCTCGGAGGTGGACCCTGGAACGACGACCAGATCGGGAGGATGTCCCTGCCCTAGCGCATCAGCCGCATGGGCATTCAGTGAAGGCTGATCGGACAGGACGTGGCCGTCACCGAGCAGTGTCTTGAGTTGCGCGATGAGGTCTTCGGTCAGTTTCAGCGTGATGCCCCGGCGTTAGCTGGCCGCAGCGAGTCGGCAAAGCGAAGGATGCGCGTCGCGCCCTCCCGCAGCTGCTCCATCGACGTCGCGTAGGAGATGCGGAGGTAGCCCGGCGCATCGAACGCCTCGCCCGGCGTCACCACGACGTGCTCCTTCTCG
>Ga0114129_10017432_pt1 | contig 10227 bp, 8 predicted proteins | sample RhiMetdeltSRZDD1_FD_80071 | JGI IMG/M metagenome (GOLD analysis project Ga0114129, IMG submission 80071) | Populus rhizosphere microbial communities from Tennessee, USA - Rhizosphere MetaG P. deltoides SRZDD1 (version 2) (version 2) | ecosystem: Host-associated > Plants > Roots > Rhizosphere >... | reverse complement strand
TCATTGACCCGGCGTTGAACCGGGCGTCGGCCGATCAGGCCACGGCAGCGTTGCCGCGTGCCGTACTCGCCGCGGGAAGCTGGTCGTCCTTCCGGGGACCGCAGGCATCCGGCACCGCCGACGGCCTCAATCTCCCCGACCGATGGGACGCCAAAACGAAACACAACATTCTCTGGCGGACTCCCATCCCCGGCCTGGCGCATTCGAGCCCGATCGTCTCTGGGGACCGCATCTTCGTCACGAGCGCTCTCAGCAGCAATCCGAACGCGTCGTTTCGTCGGGGACTGTACGGCGATGGTGACGCCTCGGACGATCGCTCGCACCACCGCTGGATGCTCTTTGCCATTGACCGACGAAGCGGCAGGACCTTGTGGTCGCGCGTCGCGTACGAGGGTGTCCCCATCGACAAGCGCCACATCAAGTCGACGTACGCGAGCTCGACTCCGGTCACCGACGGCCGAGTCGTCGTGGCATGGTTCGGATCGCAGGGTGTCTACGCGTACGACGTCAACGGGAATTTCCTCTGGAAAGTGGATCTCGGCCGCCTCGACCTCGGCGCGTACGACATCCCCACCTACGAATGGGGACCTGCCAGCTCGCCGATCATCTGGAACGGTCTCGTCATCCTTCAGTGCGACACCCAGACGGATTCTTTCATCGTCGCGCTGAATGCCGAGACCGGCCAGACCGTGTGGCGAACCGCGCGCGATGAGCTTCCGTCATGGGGAACACCGACGGTCGCAACCACCTCGGCGGGCCCCGAGCTTGTGACCAACGCGCCCAACTTCATTCGTGGGTACGACCCGCGCACGGGCAAGGAACTATGGCGACTCAGGCCGAGCTCGAAGATCACCGCGCCAACACCAGTCTTCGGTGAGGACATCTTCGTCGTCGCCAGCGGCCGCGCGCCTGAGCGCCCGCTCGTCGCGGTGCGTCCTGGTGCTCGCGGCGATCTGACGTTGCCCAACGGCAAAACGAGCAGCGCGTCAATTGCCTGGAGCCACATGGGTCGCGGCTCGTACATGCCGACGCCGTTGATCTACAGGGGCCTTCTCTATGTCCTGGCCAACAACGGTGTCCTCGACGCGTATATCCTCAGGACTGGTGAAGAAATCTACCGGCAGCGGCTTCCGCTCATCGGCAGCGGATACAGCGCGTCACCTGTTGCGGCGGACGGCAAGATCTATCTCGCGAATGAGGATGGCGAGATGCTCGTGATTGCGGCCGGGCCCACGTTTGCGCACATCGCCACCAACTCGATGGGAGAGCCGCTGATGGCGACGCCGGCGCTGTCGAACGGCGTCATGTACGTGCGCTCGTCCGCAAGCCTGTTCGCAATCGGGCCAAGACCTTGAGGTACTCATTGTGAGCACATCAGAAGACAGCCTCCGAACCTGGCGTTTCAAGCAGCTCCGACGATCGCTCCTGGCGCTGGCGCGGCCGGCATCTGATCAGGTCTCACTCTTTCCGGATTTCGTGGTGACGGCCGATGAGCTCGCACTGGACTTCGATCATTGGGCAGACGTCGTCAGCACTCACTACGGAGACGAGCTCTCGAGAGAGCGAACGGAGTCGCTCACGGCAATTTCGGCCAGGCTGGCAACGATGTCGAGGGATGGCGCCGAATTCGATCCCAACCTGTGGACTGAGGAAGGGTTGAGGACGAGCGAGCACTGGGAGCAGATCCGTCAGCTTGCATCGATTGCGTTGACGGAGTTCGCGTCAGAAGAACTTGTCACTTCACCACTTCCTCCGTCTTGACCTGAAAGCGTCGGAAGCGTCCGTACGTGGCGACGCCACGAATCTCACCCTGGCCGTCGGGATACCAATCGCGCATCTCGACAGGCACGTTGATGCCGAGCTCCTCGTCGAACTTGTAGAGCGTGATGATGGAAACTGGAGATGACTGGTTACCGATCTTCAGCTCCGTCTTCACGACGCGCCCTGTGTTCTCTTCAATCCACGCCAACCCGCGCGACAGAATGTCGCGGTTGCTGTTGCCCCTCAAGATCGTGGGAATCTTCCACTCCTGGAATTGAACCGTCCTGACATTGGGACCCAGCTTCTTTTCGATGCCAGCGAGATTGAAGCGGAAGCGCGGCTGATAGTTGTCTTGCAGGAACGCCATCGCAAGAAGCGGATTGTTGAGCGTCCCGATGTCGATCAGGTTGTACTTCGCGCCGGCGGACTGGACGTCGGTGGCCCGACGCAAGGCGTCTTTCGATGGTTCCAGGAACAGCCTTGTCAGACGTTCTTCTTTGTCGCGGACCGGCTTGCCGTCGACCTCGGCAACGTCCCGAAAGGAGATCCACTCGGTGTCTTCTGCAAACCGCACCAGCAGATAATCCGAACGGAGCGTGCGCTTTCGTCGCGGAACGGTGATCTCCTGAACGAGGTTCTCCTCAGCGACGACGTTCGAGAAGTGTTGGACGAACTGCGACACATACGCCGCGGTGCGAGCCATGAGCTCCTCGGTCTTGTTCGCCTGAGGAGATGCGATCGACGGACACACGAACGCGATCCCGACGAGACTGAGAACGAGGCGTATGGACATCACGAGCCTCCCCCACTCATTTCACGGCGGCGCGCACCTTCTCGGCCCAGCTCCGAGCCTCGACGAGAATCGCCGGCTCATCGAGCGTCAGCATCTTCCGAGCGCGCATCAGGATCTTGCCATCGACGACGGTGTTCTGGACGTCATCACCCCTGGCGACATAGACAAGGTGCGAGATCGGATCGTACATCGGCGTCTGACGGGCGCCGCTGACCGAGACGGTGATGATGTCCGCATGTTTCAGCGGCTCGAGCGAGCCGACTCGCTTGTCCAACCCAAGGGCACGAGCACCGCGGATGGTCGCCATCTCGAGTGCCGTGCGAGCATTGAGCACTCGCGGATCGACCGTGACGTGCTTGTGAAGAAACGCGGCCACGCGCATGGCCTCGAACATGTCGAGGTCGTTGTTGCTCGCAGCGCCATCCGTGCCGAGACCGATGTTGATGCCCGCACGAAGGTAGGCCGGCACCGGCGCCGTTCCGCTCGCGAGCTTCATGTTGCTCTCGGGGTTGTGCGACACGCTGACACCGCGCTTCTTGAGCACAGCGATGTCGGTATCGGAGACCCAGATGCCGTGGGCCGCGAGCACGCCAGGCCCGAAGAAGCCAAGGCTCTCGAGGTACGCGACGGGCGACGACTTGAATCGCTCCTGCGCAGCCTGCACCTCGTCGCGAGACTCAGCGAGGTGAATCAGCGTGGGCACCCCGTATCGCCGCGACAGATCGCGCGCAGCCTTGAGCGTCGGGCCGTCCAGCGTATACATCGCGTGCGGTGCGACCGCGGGTGTGATGAGCGGATCATCCTTGAACGCGGTGATGAACGCGTCGGCGCGGACGAGCGCGTCGGCAGGAGTCTTCGCATCGGCCACGGGAAACTGGATGATCGTCTGACCCAGTACACCTCGAAGACCGGCGGCCTTCGTCTCCTTGGCCACCTCTTCCTCGAAGTAGTACATGTCGGTGAAGGTGGTCGTCCCTGATTGAATCATCTCCAACGCCGCGAGCCTGGTCCCGGCGCGCACGAACTCGGGCGAGACCATCTTGGCTTCGGCGGGAAAGATGTACTTGTTCAACCACTCCGTCAACGCGAGGTCGTCGGCCAGACCACGAAAGAGAACCATGGCCGCGTGTGTATGTGTGTTGATGAGACCCGGGAGCACGATCTGACCGGTGGCGTCGATCGTCTCGCGGCCGCGGAATTGACGAGCGATGTTGTCAGCCGTATCGACGGCCACGATATCGGTGCCATCGATCGCGACAGCCCCATTCGACACCACACGATTCGCCGCGTCCATGGTGACGACTGTTCCGCCTGTGACGACGAGCGACACCTGCCGCGGCGCGTTTTGCGCCGACGCCGAAGCCACGACCCAGACGACCGCGGCGGCCGCGGTCAGAAACCGGATTCGCATAGGAGGATTTTAGTACTATTTGCGTGTGCCTCTTCACGTGATTACACACCCTCTTGTGCACGATGCGTTGATGGAGCTCCGCGACGCGCGTACCGCTCCGCCCGCCTTCCGCCGCGCCGCCAATCGCATCAGCGTGCTCCTGGCCGCCGAGGCGCTGCGGACCCTGCCATCGGAACCCGTCACGGTGACGACACCCCTTGGCCCGGCGGACGGACGCATCGTCCTTACAGATGTCGTCGTTGTTCCCGTGCTGCGGGCGGGACTCGGAATGTTGGACGCAGTGCTGGAGCTGCTGCCAACGGCGCGCGTCGGGCATATCGGTTTGCAACGGGACGAGGCCACGGCGATTGCGTCGAAGTACTACTCGAAGCTGCCGCTCCATCTGTCCGAGAGTCACGTGTTGATGATCGATCCCATGCTTGCCACGGGAGGCAGTGCCGTGGCGGCCATCGACCTGATCAAGGCTGCGGGCGCCAAGGCCATCAGCATGATCTGCATCGTCTCGGCGCCCGAAGGGGTGGCGCTGCTCGAAAAGCAGCATCCCGATGTCGACGTCTATACGCCCGTCGTCGACCAGAAGCTCAACGCTCACAAGTTCATCGTCCCGGGCCTGGGCGACTTCGGCGATCGGCTGTACGGGACGACCTGAAACAACCGTCGCGCGCGGCTGAATCTGGGACAGCCCTTCGCCACTCCCTCACGAGCATGTCAACAATCGAAGGCCGGCTGTCATCGACGCCGTGGTACGCCCAGCTCGGCAAGCTTTGCGGCTACTGCCTGGCCATGCGTCGCCGGTCTCACGCGCTTGTCGACGTACGCAATCCGGCCGTCGCTACCAACGAAGAACGTCCAGCGTGACGCGAACGGCTGATCGGCGTCGACGACCCCATAGGCCGTCGCAACCGTCTTCGATGGATCGCTGAGGAGCGGGTAGTCCACGCCGAGTGACTGCGCGAACGTTCTATTGACGTCCGGAGGATCGACGCTGATGGCGAAGTACGTCACGTCGAACGCTCGAATGTCGTCGCCACTCTCACGGAGTGAGCTGCACTCGGCCGTTCAGCCTTCGCTGAATGCCTTGGAGAACCACGCCAAGACGACAGTCTGCCGCCCTCTGTAGCTCGCAAGGCGATACTCTCTCCCGTCGGAACCCGGCAATGTGAAATCGGGAGCGACGTCGCCTACCATCAACGTGCGGACGGTCGCAACAGTCCCCTGAACGGCCTGCCTCCCCCCGGCAGGAGCGGGAGCCTCTTGGCACGAAGCGCAAGTGATGCAAGCGCCCGCAACGCTGGCGCGAACGCAGCAACCCCAACGGCTCCGCATTGGCGAAAGATACCACGGGATGACGCCAGGGAATCCGGGCGCGCAGGGCTTCAACTGGGTTGGATCGCTATAATCGACAGCGCCGCCATGTCCCATCGCCGGTTCAACGAAGGCATCGCTCCATGCCCGTGACGATCGGTAGTCGGCTGGGCTCCTACGAAATCATCGAACCGCTTGGTCGCGGGGGGATGGGTGAGGTGTATCGCGCCCACGATACCCGACTGCGGCGCGATGTTGCGTTGAAGTTGGTACATCCCCATCTTCTCGATCAGCGCTACCTCGAGCGGTTCCATCGTGAGGCTCGTGCGCTCGCGACGTTGGGCCACCCTAACGTTGCGATCGTGTACGAGCTCGGCGAGGCCGACGGGACGTCCTTCATCGTGATGGAGCTCGTTGCGGGCGAGACGCTTGCCGATCTCCTCGCTCGCGGGCGACTGCCGATCTCCGAGGTCGTCCGCATCGCAAGCCAGGTGGCCGCCGCTCTCGAGGCCGTCCATGACAAAGGCATCGTCCACCGCGACCTCAAGCCGGCCAACATCAAACTCACCGCCGACGGCGTTGTGAAGGTGCTCGACTTCGGCCTGGCGAAGACTCTCCACCTCGATCACTCACGCGCTGACCTGCTGACACAAACCTTGGCCACCCACGAGGGGACCATCGCTGGCACCCCTGCCTACATGAGCCCGGAACAGACGCGTGGGCTGGAGGTCGATCGACGTACGGATGTGTGGTCCTTCGGCTGTGTCCTCTACGAGATGCTCGCGGGGCACCTCGCGTTCAAAGGCTCCACGAGCGCAGACACGATCGCCGCAGTGATCGAACGCGACATCGATTGGGGGGCGATCCCGCCCCATGTCCCTCCGGCCCTCACGCGGGTGCTGCGGCGATGTTTGCGGCGGGATCCAAGTCAGCGCTTGCGCGACATGGGCGACGCCCGGCTGGAGCTCGATGAAAGCATAGCGGGCACAGACGCCCCTGCGGTCACGCCTGCGCGTCGGAGCGTACCGGTTGTTGCGGTGGCCGGACTGTTGGCAACGGGCGCTGCGCTGGGCGCGTTGGCAACCCTCATGCGAGCGACGCCAGTCACCAACGCCGTCACACCTGTGCGCTTCACTGTGTCGCTCCCTGAGACAGCACAGATCGGCGGCCTCGACTTTCCAAGCGTAGCGATCGCGCCCGACGGAACACGACTGGCGTACATCGCAAACCGAGGTGGTCAGACTCAGTTGTTCGTTCGTTCCATGGACGCCCTCGACTCGGTACCAATTGCCGGGACGACGAACGCCGTGGGTCCCTTCTTTTCGCCGGACGGACAGTGGATCGCGTTTTTCGCCGATGGCCAACTGAAGAAGGTCGCGGTGAGGGGTGGCATGCCGGTCACATTGTGCCAAGCGCCTGTCGGTCTCGGTGGAACATGGAGTCGCGATGACCTCATCGTGTTTGCTGCTGCGACGGGTTCGGGGCTGTCACAAGTCTCCTCGGCGGGAGGCACACCGCAGCTCGTGACAACGCTCGACGTGGGGCAGGGCGAGTTCAGTCACCGCTGGCCGGAGTGGCTTTCCGACGGCGAGACAGTCGTCTACACGGTTGGTACGTCCGGAAGCTGGAACGACGCGAAGATCGTCGCCTTCTCCGTAAGAACAGGTAAGCGATCAACCTTGGTGCAGGGCGGCACCAACGCGCACTACGTCGCCCCCAATGCTCTGATCTACGGGCAGAGGGGCCGCATCATGAGGGTCTCATTCGACGTACGCAGCTTGACGGTCACCGGAACACCAGTCGTCGTACTGGAGAACGTCCTGCAATCATCCGACGGCGCCGTTCAGCTGAGCGTGTCGTCGTCTGGCAGCGTGGTGTTCGTCAGCGGCGGGTCGGAATCCGGTCAACGCCGCTTGGTGTCGGTCGGCCGGGACGGCACCAGTGCACCCTTCGCAGCTCCGCCTGGTTCGTACGCGACGCCACGAGCGTCGCCAGACGGCCGGAAGCTGCTCGTAACCCTTGAAAGCCCGAATCCGGATCTCTGGATCTACGACATCACCGCCGGGACATCGACCCAGGTGACGTTCGATTCGAGCGCGACATCACCGGTCTGGAGTCGCGACGCCCAGCGGGTGGCGTTCAGTTCGACGAGGACCGGGGTGCCAAACGTGTTCATGACCACTGTTGGGCAAACGGGGTCAGTCGAGCGACTGGCCGCCAGCGAGAACCAGCAGAGTCCCGGGTCGTGGGCACCAGATGGGACGCTGGCCTTCGTCGAGCGCCGAGTGAGTAGTGGCCGAGACATTCTGTTGTTGACGGCGCAGGACCGTACGCCGCGCCCGTTCCTCACCTCGCCGGCCGATGAAGGTGCGCCCGCGTTTTCACCTGACGGTCGGTGGCTGGCGTATGTCTCGAATGAATCCGGACGCAACGAGGTGTACCTGACGCTTCGATCCGGCACCGAGCGCGCGCGGCGAATCTCCACTGACGGCGGCAGCGAGCCAGTCTGGGCCCCTGACGGGCGTGACCTCTTCTATCGTGAAGGCAGGAGGATGATGGGCGTTGCCATTGACAAGGCCGACCGGGAAATCGGCCGACCCCGAATCGTCTTCGAAGGAGATTTCGCTCGTGGAACGATCGACGCACCCAACTATGACGCCATGGCGGATGGACGCTTCGTCATGATTCAGCGCTCGCTGCAGAACTCTGCGCCAGAGACGTTGCACGTCCTCCTCAACTGGAGTCGCGGGCTCGGCGCCGCGTCATTGCGTTGAAGCCGGACGAGGCGTTCCCTTCACCTCCGCACGGTACTGAGCGGCTCCGAACGGCCCCTCGGCCTTCTCCACCGCTGCAACGAGCGACTCCACCTTCACCTGTTGCGGATCGTAGGTCACAATCGCTTCAGCACGTTCCAACGTCACCTGCGCACGCGTGACGCCTGGGATCTCGAGCAGTGCCGACCGCACTGCGGCCACGCAGCCCACTCAAATCATTCCGGTGATGATCAGCGTGACCTCCGCTGATCGCGGCTTGGCGCGACACGCTCCCGTCGCGATGGCGATCGTCAGCAGCAACTCGCGTCTCGACATGCCTGTCATGTGTGTCTCCGTGCGGCGTAGCCGATGAACGCCGATTCACCGACCTGGTCTACTCCGCCGGGCCGATTGTCATGCCGAAACATGAGCGGGTCAAGCGGCCACCTCCGACCGGCGCCGTGAGCTGAAATTGCTTCGATCGACGCGTATTAGGGTGACTAGCGGCGCCGATGTAGAATCCGCGCGCCTGCCCCCCTATGACTCCTGAACGCTGGGAACGAATCAAAACGCTGTACGACCAGACAAGCGCCCGCCCCGCTACGGAGCGCGCCGCGTTTCTCGCCCGTGCCTGCTTGGGAGATAACGAGCTGCAGCGCGAGGTGCAGACACTGCTCGACCAACCGGTCTCCACTGGTGGCCTAGGCGGCCCGTCGCCGGGTTTGGTCGCGCAAGCGATCAGTGAAAGTCACGTGTCTCTGACTGGCCGCCGCATCGGGACTTTCGAAGTCAAGGCTCTATTGGGTCGAGGTGGAATGGGCGAGGTCTATCGCGCTCACGACACCAAGCTGGGTCGTGACGTCGCCATCAAAGTCCTTCCCCGGGCCTTCACGACAGACGCCGGTCGCCTGGCCAACTTGGAGCGTGAGGCCCGTGTCGTGGCCTCGCTCAGCAATCCGCACATCGCGGCCATCCACGGGCTCGAGGAGAGCGAGGGCATTCGTGGCCTGGTCCTCGAACTGATAGAGGGCGACACCCTTGCGCAAAGGCTCGCCCAGTCTGCAGGTTCGTCGCGACCTGGTCTGCGAATGCCCGAGGTCGTCAACTACGCGCATCAGATCGCCGACGCGCTCGAGGCCGCACACGAACGAGGCGTCACCCACCGCGACCTCAAGCCGTCAAACATCAAGATCACGCCGGATGGATTGATCAAGCTGCTCGATTTCGGAATCGCCAAGGTCGTAACCGGCGACGTCCCTGGGATCGATCTGACGCAGGCTCACACCGCAATGGCCGGTGGAACGGGCACCGGGCTCATCATTGGTACCGCGGGCTACATGAGCCCTGAGCAGGCGCGTGGGAAGACGGTCGACAAGCGCACGGACATCTGGGCATTCGGTTGCGTGGTCTACGAGATGCTGTCTGGGAAGATGGCGTTCGAGGGCGATACGGTCTCGGACACGATCGCTGCCATCCTCGATCGGGACCCGGACTGGTCGACGCTTCCGGCCGAAACGCCTCGTCCCCTGCGACTCTTGATTCAGCGCTGCCTCGAGAAGGATCCAAAACAGCGCCTCCGCGATATCGGCGATGCGCGACTCGAGCTCGATCACCTCGTTCGAACGCCGGAGGACGAGATCGACCCTGTGGTCGCAGCGCAGCAGACGAGCACGTGGCGGCGGCGGACGACGATGGCGGCGTCAGCCGCCGTTCTCTTCGCGATCGTGTCGACGGCGCTGGTTTGGTACGCCTCGAGTCGGCAGGCCGCCGCTGGCGACAGCCGTGTGTCGCGCTTCACGCTCGACTTCCCGAAGGACACCTTCACGGTGCCGACGCTCAACCCAATCATCGCGCTCTCTCCTGACGGGAAGCAGCTGGCACTCACACCCTGGCCCGATGGTCCGGTGGTCGTGCGGCGGTTGGATGCCCTCGACTATCAGGGGATTGACACGACCAAGTCCCCCGCGTGGCGTCAGGGGCCTCAGTTCTCGCCGGATGGCAGCGCCGTGGCCTTCATCGACGGCAACGGAATCGTCTCGAACGTCAGACCATTTTTGAAGGCACCTCTCTCGGGCGGCCCCGTCGTCAAACTGGGCGACTACGACAACTTTCACGTCGGCGATTGGGCGGAGGATGGTTGGATCTACTGGACGAACAGCTATCCCGGGGGCATCGTCCGAGTTCGGGACTCCGGTGGCCCGATC
>Ga0114129_10017429_pt1 | contig 10229 bp, 14 predicted proteins | sample RhiMetdeltSRZDD1_FD_80071 | JGI IMG/M metagenome (GOLD analysis project Ga0114129, IMG submission 80071) | Populus rhizosphere microbial communities from Tennessee, USA - Rhizosphere MetaG P. deltoides SRZDD1 (version 2) (version 2) | ecosystem: Host-associated > Plants > Roots > Rhizosphere >... | reverse complement strand
TCCACGCGGGTCGATCACGGCGCGCGAACGATACGGCGCCGCCTTGTACCAGACGGGCGGCAGCCCAAGCACCGGCCACGGATAGCACGAGCAGAGCGTACAGACGACAAGGTTGTGGACTCTGGGAGTGTTCTCGAGGACGACGATGTCCTCGCCCTCACGCCCCGTGTAGCCGAGCTCGGCGATCGCCGCCGAGCCGTCGGCCAGCAGCCGCTGCCGATACGCGGGATCGAGCCAGGCCCGGGCCACGACGCGTGCGCCGTTGCGCGGCCCGATCTTGGTCTCGTAGGCCTCGATGAGGCGATCGAGCGCAGCGGGATCGACGAGCCCCTTGTCGATCAGCAGTGACTCGAGGGCTTTGACGCGAAGCTGCGCGTCGCTCAGCGGGGGCCCTGCGCCGACATGGTCGTGATCATGATTGTGATGATCTGGGCTCACACTGACGTCTCCTTTCGCGAACCACATCTATCACAACAATGAGGGCAGGACATACCTCTTCAACTGCTCGGGCCATGAGCCCAGGCTGTTGCAAAGGACTCAGCGTTGTCCCTGCACCTGTGCGCCGAACGCGCGCATTCACCTGCCGGCGGGGGAGTGAACGCGAGCCCGCTGGTCAGGCGGAATGCGTTGTTGGGCAGCGCCTCACGCGGTGGTGGGCGCCGCCGCGCGCATTTCTTCTCTGTCCATTCGCTTCTCCTCCTGTATCAGGCCATGGACGACTCCGGATTCTTGTTGTTTGCTCTCTCCCCTACGAGGTCGGAGGCCCAAAGACTTGTCACGTCGCTGTCTAACGACCCGTTGAACCGTGGGCACAGACCGAGCCGCAGGCGAGGGAGCGTGACCATCGGGTCCAACGGTCTGTTAGGCCCTCTGTTAGGCCGGCTTCCATCCAACGATCTCGCGCCACGCTGTCGCGAAAAACACCACGGGATCTCGCGCCTCTCCACGGAGCGCGGTGGCCATGGTTGCCGCGACATCGGGCCCGATCAACCCAAGAGCAATCGCCTGTTTCATGAACCCCGCTTCTTCGCAGAGGCGCGCGTTGCGCTCGCAGGTGTCTAGGTTCGCTTCGGGCGTCCAAGCGCCACTGAACGAGGCAGACATAGCGAGAGCGCCGAAGCCGGTTGAACGAAGTAATGCGCCCAATCGGAGCCCTATGTCGATGTCGCCACCATTGTGCGCCAGCACGCGACCGAATAGCTTCCACAGCCGATCCTGCGCTGAATCGGGCGGTTCGCTAAGGTTGTGTGCAAAGCAGGGTTCCCGGAATCCTGCAAGGCCGCCCGGTTTCAGGATCCTTGACACTTCCCTCAGAACGGGGATTGGGTCTTGGAACTGCATCAAGATGGTGTGGCCAAAGACGACGTCAACTGCGCTGTCGGGAAACGAGAGGTCGCGCACGTCGCCAACCTCGAAGCGGGCATTGGCGACTCGCTGGTCGAGGGCGTGCGCGCTGGCAAGTCCAATTTGGGTCGACTCGATGTCGACCCCCACCACCTCGCCAGGGGCGACGATCTTTGCAAAGCCGACTGTAATACTGCCCGGTCCGCACCCCAGATCCACCAGACGCATGCCAGGCCGCAGGTAGGGTAGGAGAAAGCGTGCGTGCATGTCGGCCGTGCGACTCGCCATGATCTGAATCGACGCAGGCGTATAGCCGCAGACATAGGTGTTTCCGCGAGCCTCACGCGCGTCACCGGATGTCGGTTGAGGGACCGTGGTCATAGAACGCTCCTTCGGAACTCGGCCCAACGCGCGGTTCAGCCGCGAAGGCGCGCCTGACGTCGTCGTGTTGCCTGCCGCGGTCGTCGCGCCTTCGTCGGCTGCAAGCGCTTGTTCGGCTGCGCACGGCTGACCAACGGATATCGTTCCGGATGATCCAGCGACTCGATGGCTAGATCGACATCCAAGCGGGGCCAGTACAGATGATGCGGACTCGGGAGGTCCACCTTCATCAGGTCCGCGATCGTAACGTCACGAAACCACGGGGAATTCTTGAAGGACACGAAGTGCTCCTGTTGCTCTACGAGGAGCCAAAAGCCATGCGGTGACACGTTGGTCACCTCAACCGCCAAAGTGCTTTGCCCATGCCGAGCAGATGTCATTCGCATGCTCCTCGATGATCTTGCGAACTGCGTTGATGCGAGTCGGCCCAAGTCCGTAGTCGGTTGCCAATTCTACCCGCGGCTCCAGCCAGAACTTGGCCTCACCGCTGACATGCTGCACGTGTACGTGAGGGCGCGGCTCCTCCCGCGAGAAGAAGTAGAACCGGTAGCCGCGGACGCAGAACAGTCGGGCTCACGCATCAAGGATATCCGATTTGCTCTGGCGCTCGACAAGCTGCCGAACGCCGCGGTGAGCGGCGCGCGGAGCGCGTCCGCCCCACTGCGAAGTTATGCGTCCCTTCTGCGTCTCCACGCGTTGGGATTCCGGGCTCCATGGAAAACGCCGTACACCACAATCTGACGCGGCTCGATCTCGTAGAAGATGGCGTACGGGAACCGCCGAACGAGCGCCCGGCGCATAGTCCGATCGACGAGCATGAAGGCCTGCGGATGGCATTGGATCGTTGCGAGGCACGCGTTGACAGCCGCGAGGAAGGCCGGCGGCACGATTGGGCGCTTGCCTGTAATACCAGAGGTGAGCCTCGTCGAGATCAAGCTCCGCCTCGGGCGTGAGGCGAAGCCGCTTCACTTACGGCGTCGAAGCTTGGCACGTATCTGGGCCCACGACTTCGCGGCGGACGGATTTCGCGCGTGGGCACGGCGCCGCCGCTCAAGTTCCTTCCGCTGGGCGTCAGTCACCGGAACCGCCTCGGGTGTCTCGAGGACGCTGTCCCAGATTTCTTCGAGAAGCTGCAGCCGATCGGGACACTCAGCGACTGGATCTCCTTGAGGACGGTGCTCATGGCCGCTTTCTCCGCTTCTGGTTCTGTGACCGCAAGCGCATGTCAGTACGCATAACGCCGCGGTCAGCGGCCGACCGGCGAGCAACGCGAGCCGGCGGTCCGCTGCACTGCGAAGTTCGGCACGCAAAACGCAACCCGAGAGCTCGCCGTCCTTGCCAATCGTTCGTCCTCCTGACTGTGCCGACCGATGCGGAGGCTGCCACTACCCCAGCGCGCGGAGAAACTTCATGACAGGGGGCAGTACGACATCGGCCCGATAGAAGGCCTCGGGATGATTCAGGCTCGGGAACGACACGAACGTGGCATGCGGCAGCTGCTGGACACACTTCTGCATGTCGGAAAGTACGCCATCCACCTCGCCGCTGTAGAGGAGACATGGCATCCTCATCGTCGGCAGGATGTCCTCCATCGGAGGCCGATCCCCCTGAGCCGCCGCCAGCGCCAGAAAGTCGTTGTCGAAGAACTCTGCTTGCTGCTCAGGCGATAACGTTGCGAAGGCGACTCCCAGTCGCGCAAGGAGGGCTTCGACAAATGCCTTGGGATCTGACCCATCGAGACGAGCGGAGGGTGGCAAGCGCCGTTCGTACGGATGTGCACCGCCAATAATCAGTCCGCGGACTCGCTCCGGCGCATACTTCGCGAGGCCAAACGCGATCCATCCCCCCATCGAGTATCCCCAGAAATGTGCCGTATGAACATCGAGGGCGTCGAGGACGGTGACAACGTCTCCGACGCGCAGCGGGAGATCGTACGCAGCTGAGTCGTGCGGTTTGTCACTCGCGCCGTGCCCACGGGCATCCACGAGAATGAGTCGATAGTGCGGTCTCAAAGCCTCGACATACCCATGCCGTGACCAGCCTTCCATGTTCCAGGTGAACCCGTGCTGAAGAACCAGGGTCGGGCCCTCCCCCTCGACTCGGTAGTGGATCCGAACGCTTTGATTGGTTGCGTATGGCATCATAGCTGGCTCCTACCGGTACCAGCCGTCGGGTGTGCGGCACGTCATCCCTTGGGTGATTGCTGCCTAACGCTCCGTATCAGCTGCGGCGCGGAGCGCCGTCAGCTGAATGCGGATGTTAGATGGCAGTGGTTCAACGCGCTCCGTAGCGCCTCGATGCTCATGCCCTCCGCTATGATGCTTCACTCAAGAATCTGAGCCGCCCGTAGGAGCAAGGACTGCGGAATCGTAAGCCCCAGCGCCTTGGCGGCCTTGAGATTGATCACGACGTCGAACCGCGTGGCCTGCTCGACGGGCAGCTCTGCCGGTTTCGCACCCTTGAGGATCTTGTCAACGAAGACGGCGGCACGTCGCCAGAAACCTGGGAGGTTCACGGCATAGGCCATCAGGCCACCCGCGTCGGTGTACTCCCTGTCGCCGATCGCCGGAATTCGGGTCTTGGCTGCGAGGTCCGCGATCTGTCGCGAATTCCCGATCAGCACCGGGTCGTCGATCATCACGATCCCGTCGACCCGCGTCTTGGCCATCGCCGAAAAGGCGCTGGCAAACTCATCTGGCCCCCGGACCTGTACCACGTCGAGATCGACCTTCGACGACTTGGCTCTCAGCTTCATCGCTCCGAGTGCGGGCTTCGCGGCGAGATTGTCGGGGTTGACGAAGGCGGTCATCCGGATCGCGTGTGGCAGGGCCTCCTTGAGCAGCTCTAGGCGCTTCGCCATGAGCTCGGGAAAGAAGAACGTCGATCCTGTGATGTTTCCGCCCGGGCGGGCAAGGGTCGCCACGAGCCCGGTGGCCACGGCATCGCCGCTGATCGCCATCACGATGGGGATCGTCGTCGTCGCTTGCTTGGCCGCCCGGCTTCCTGGCGTCCCGTGGGTGACGATGAGGTCGACCGGCAAGCGGATCAGTTCCGCCGCGAGCGCCGGAAGCTGGTCGTACCTCCCCTCCGCCCAGCGGTACTCGATCGTGAGGTTCCGGCCCTCCACATAGCCGAGCTCGCGGAGCCCTCGCCGAAAAGCCTCTAGGAGTTGGGCATGGTAGCCCGAAGCGGAGGTGCTGCCCAGGTACCCCAGCCGGTGAACCTTCCCTGTCGGCTGCGCCACGGCGGCGAGCGGCGCGGTGAGGAGGGCGCCGGTCACAGTCACAAGGAATGTCCGGCGCGAGTTCATGAAGGCCTAAGCTCGCCGCCGCCGCGGGCAGGATGACGACCCCCACGGCCGTGACGCGTCATGTCGCCGCTGATGTGTATTGTTCTAGCACCGAGTATCGCCATTTTCACCGCACGGATGGGCTCCTGTTGACCATCTAACGCCGCGGTGAGCGGCGCGCGAAGCGCGACCGCTCTAGTGCGAAGTTATGAGGCCGATTCAAATGCCGTTGGCCGAATCCCAGGACGATTTCCCAAACGGAGCGTTCAGATACGCGAAGACGGCAAGCAAGGTCAAGCCGAGCGTAAGCAGAACGCCGGCGGCGACATTGAGGTACTGGGTGAACGTGCCGTTGCGCTCAAAGCGACGCTCGTAGCGGCGGGCTTCCGCCTCCCAGGTGCGCCGATCATCGGCACTGGCCCCCGGATTGGGAGGCTTCTGAAGTGTTCGAAGAAGTGCGCTCTGCCACGAGTGAATCCTGCTACTCGTGTACTGCGACCCAATCGAGGAAAGGAAGGAGAGGATGAGGCTGGCCCAAGCGCAAGCAAGGACCCAGGAGGTAGACGTCAGTGCCCGCCCGGCAAGGGAGTTCAGGAAGGTGATGGAGAGGACTATGGCGCCGCCGCTTGCCCACGGAACTAGCTTGTCATACTTCTCCATGCTCTGACGGTACGCTTCACGGCTCCGCTCCGTGCGCTGACGATACTCGTCGTCGGGCAACGGACCCGGCAGCGGCTGGGTCGACTGCGTCAAATCGGGCGGTTGCCTCCAGACGACCCTCCCAGCGATTAGACCCACAACGACGCCGAGAAGAAACGCGCCACCCAGAAGCAGCCAGGCAGTCATGCTGTCACGCCGAACCCTGCGTCAGTCCGCATAACGCCCACGATAACGTGCGGCGCGAAGCGCCGTCAGGTTCATCGTGTTGTTATGCGGGGCGAGCCGACGAGCGCTTCTGGGACCGGCGTCTCGTCAGCCGAGGTATGGCCGACAGCACTGACGGTGGCCATGGACATGATGCTCGCTCGCGGGTCGTCAAGCACTGCTAGGCCCGCATCCAGCTCCAGCTCAGTCAGCCTGCCCGAGCGGACAACGAGTCCGCGAAGTGTTTCGATCGTCATGCGGAGGAGGCGCGCTCGCTCGGACGCACCTCGGGAGATGTCGAGGTGGACTTCGGCGCGGACGTCCCTGAGCCCTGCATCGCTGAGCAACCGCAGAAGCTTCCGGCCGAAGAAGGGATCCACCACACCGGAGACCGACACAACTTCGGTCAACGCTGCGGTCAGCGTCTGTAGGGCGCCTGCGTTCGGCGACGCGTCATCGGCCGAACCAAAACACAACGCATCGCTGGCCTCCGCGAGGAGCACGCCGCCAGGGCGCAAGGCGTGAACCATGTGCCGGAGCGCTTTCTCCGGCTCCGAGAGGTGCTCGAGCAGATACCGACTATGGACAAGATCATACGGCCCGTCCAGCGGATCGATGAGGATGTTGTGCTGACGCACCTCGACGTTAGCCGCTTTCAAATGACTCAGAAACCTCGGGTTGATGTCGGTGGCGACAACACGCCCGTTCGGACCGACGCGCTCGGCGAGCATCCGCGCAACGGAGCCGCGGCCCGCGCCTACCTCGAGGCATCGCGAACCGGGGACCACTCCGATTGCGTCGAGGTGACGAAGTGTAATGGCATCCCCGTAAGCCTCAACGAGTTGAAGCCGCTCCTCTTCGATCTCGAACGCGGAATCGGCGGCGAAGTATTTGCCTTCGGCTGGTGTCATTTTGCTCCTCCGACGAGCAGCCGCACTTCCGCATAACGCGCACGTTGACCGGCCGCGGCGAGCGAACGCGAGCCAGCGGTCCGGTCGAACGTGTTGTTGGGCAGACAGGTCTCCTCCCGACTCACTTGACCGGCACCGCCCCATTGGCCACGATGACTGCCGCGCCCGTGGAGCTTCGAACGAACTCGATGAACTTGGCAACAGTCGGAGGTGGCGTCAATCTCGTAACCAGAAACGAGTCTCGGGTTAACGTGTAAGTCTTGCTTCCGACATTCTCCGTGCTGGGGCTGATTCCATTGAGCGATACGGCCTTGATCTGTCCTCGACTCTGTTCCACGACAGTGGCTGTCGTCATCCCGACCGCGCCGACAGTGCCAGCGAGCTCCTTCGCCATGTCCCCCGACCTGGCCATCACTCTCACGCCCTCGGCCATCTTCAGGTCCCTCAAGCACGCGATCTTGTCTCTGACGACTTCGGTGTCAACCTCCGAGTCGGGCCGGGTGCGAGCGGCGATAGGAAGATCGGGTCCGCCGAACGCCTTCCAGCTGGTGACTCTGCCTCCGTACGCCTCACATATCTGGGCGTCGGTGAGGTTCGCCACGGGTACGCTCGCGTTCACGCCGAAGACGACGGCCACCTTGGCGATCTCATGTACCACGATGCCTCGCCGGCTCAGTTCTTCGACAACCAGGCCGTGGCTGGCCAGAGCGATGTCGATCCTTCCTTCTTCCAGGGCCTGAAGCCGCGCCTTCGTTCCGAGGCCTTTCCCGATCTCCACCACGGCGGCTGGATGGCGCTCTTGGTATGCCTTGGCGAGCGCCGCCACCAGCGGCATAACCCCAGTCGACCCGTCAACGACGAGCCTCTCGCTCGCTGACGCCGCGCACGGGGCTGTCAGGATGAGGCCGAGCATCAAGGCGCTGGTAGGGTATGCCAATCGACGTCGCAAGGCCCGCCCTCCCTCAAGCAACGACGAGCTCGTCAGCCAAGTTCAGTTGCACTGCGGCGATGCCCTGCTGCCCAACGCTCTCTATCTTGAACTCGGTGATGAGTTCGCACAGGTCTGTATATCCAGGCTCACCGTCCAGGACCCGGCTGGAAGGGCCCTGGATGTTCGCGGGGTTGCGGCATGTGGTGCGATGCGGTCGTCGGGATATACGGCAAGACGCTGGTGGATAACATCCGGGGTGGCGCAGCGCTCCGATCTCCTGAGGGTCGAAGCGCCGAGCGGCAGCATGAAGTCGGCTGGCTCCTGGGGGTTGACCAGGGAGGTGGCAGATCCGGCGACGGCAGACCGGCTCACACCGGGGAATCATAGGTCCGGGAGAGAGCATCCACAAGACTCCATACCACCCCGAGCGAGCGCCCGTGCGTCGCAGTATGCTTCCGGCGGGGGTCCTCATGACACTGGCCGCTGCGGAGGTCGAGGTCGCCGGGTGGGTGGAGGCCATCGAGACGTATTGCGAGCGCGGCTGGACCGACGGCCTGCCGGTGGTGCCCGCGACCCCGGAGGCCGTGCGGCGGTTCCTCGAGGCGGCCGGGCGCGCGGCCACCGACGTCGTCCTCACCGAGACCACGCGACGCCGCACGATCACGGCCGAGAAGATCGCGATCAACGCGGTGCTGGCAGGCTGCCTCCCGGAGTACATGCCCGTGCTGCTGGCGGCGCTCGAGGCGATGGCCGATCCGACATTCACGCTGCACGGGGCGATCACCAGCACGGGCGGCTCGGCCACGCTGGTCGTCGTCAACGGCCCGATCCGCCGGCGGCTGGGCTTCAACGCCGGCGGCAACGTGTTCGGCCCGGGCTGGCGCGCCAATGCGACCATCGGCCGGGCGATCCGGCTGGTCACGCTCAACTGCCTGGGGGCCATGCCCGGCCTGCTCGACCGTTCGACGCAGGGTCACCCCGGGAAATACACGTACTGCATCGCCGAGCTCGAGGAGGCGAATCCGTGGGAGCCATTGCACGTGACGCGCGGCTGCCGGCCGGGGAGTAGCGCGGTCACCGTTTTCGCCGCCGAGGGGCCGCACAACGTGCTGAGCCACTACGGCGAGACGGCGGAGGAGATCATCGTGGCGCTCGCCGACACGATGGCGTGTCTCGGCAGCTTCAGCCCGGGCGAGTCGTTCCTGGTCCTGGCCCCCGAGCACGTCGCGATCCTGGTCCGCGACGGCTGGACGAAGCCCCGGCTGCGGGAGTCGCTCCACGCGCGCGCCCGGCGCACGCGGGCCGACCTCAAGCGCGGCGGCAAGCTGGCCGGCGCCGTCGAGGCCGGCGACGAGACGACGTGGGTGCACCGCGGGCACGGACCCGAGGACATCCACGTCGTCGTGGCCGGCGGCGGCGCCGGCGGCCACTCGGCGTTCATCCCGTCGTGGAGCCGCGATCGCAACTCGCTGGCCGTCACGCGCGAGATTCCAGACTCACACCGGGGGAGCCATCCACGATGACGCTGAAAATCCTCGATCCGACCGTGAGCGCCGACGCAGCGGAGGACACGGCCGTCGCCAAGCGCGTCGGCGACCTCGACGGCAAGGTGCTGGGGCTGCTGCACAACGGCAAGGTCAACGGCGACCACCTGCTCGAGCTGGTGCGCCAGCGGCTGGCGTCGCGCTACGGCCTGCGCGACGTCGTCGTGGTGCACAAGCCGAGCGCCAGCCGCACCGCCGATCCTGCCGTGCTCGACCGGCTGGCGCGAGAGTGCGACGCCGTGGTGACCGCGATCGGTGATTGAGGGTCCTGCTCCACGTGCAGTTTGCACGACGGGATCGAGCTGGACCGGCGGGGCGTACCGGCCGCCGTGATCTGCACCGACCAGTTCGTCGCCAGCGCGAAGGCGCAGGCGGCCATCTGCGGCAGCCCGGACTATCCGTTCGCGGTGGTGGCGCACCCCATCGGGAGCCTGACGCCGGCCGAGCTGCAGGCGCGGGCCGCGGCGGCGCTGCCCCAGGTGATCGCGATCCTCACCGGCTCGGCGTGACCGAGGGGTCCAGCCAGACGTCCTGCAGCCGGCCCCAGCCGTAGAGCGAGTGGTGCGGCACGAGGTTCTTCACGTGCGGCCACGCCGCGAAGTAGTCCAGCCGCCAGCACAGGATGGGGCTCACGGCGGCCTCGGCCAGCTTGAGCTGGAGCGTGCGCACGAGAGCAGCGCGCCGGGGACGGTCCAGCTCCTGCGATTGCTGCTCGATGAGTCGCGTCAGCTCGGGGTCGCAATACCCCGAGTAGTTGCGCGGTGAGCCGCACGAGTAGTGCTCGTAGAACGTGGCGTCGGGGTCGTCGGGCTCCATGGCGGTGCGGTCGGCACCGAGGATGAAGTCGCGGCGCATCTTCTGTGGCTCCCACTGCGAGGTCTCGACCTGCCGCACGGTCGCCTCGATGCCCACGCGCTTGAGCTCGGTGGCGAGGAACGACGCCAGGTCGAGGAAGGCGGGCAGCC
>Ga0114129_10017428_pt1 | contig 10229 bp, 12 predicted proteins | sample RhiMetdeltSRZDD1_FD_80071 | JGI IMG/M metagenome (GOLD analysis project Ga0114129, IMG submission 80071) | Populus rhizosphere microbial communities from Tennessee, USA - Rhizosphere MetaG P. deltoides SRZDD1 (version 2) (version 2) | ecosystem: Host-associated > Plants > Roots > Rhizosphere >... | reverse complement strand
CGGCGTCGAGCTCTTCGACGTGCCCGACGCGCCGCTCGCCGATCCCGCGACGCCCGCGCCCGTGCGCTTCCTCGCGCAGTACGACAACGTCTTCCTCTCCCACGCCGACCGCTCGCGGATCGTCGAGCCGGCCGACCGGCCGCAATTCGGCTCCTGGGACGGACGCTTCTTCCGCATCGTGCTGGTCGGGGGCTTCATTCGCGCCATCTGGCTGCCGGAGGACGGGGACATCGTCGTGAAGCCCGTGCGCCGCCTGTCCAAGAAGGACACCGCTGGCGTGGAGGCCGAAGGCCGTCGGCTGGCCGCGTTCATCGGTGCCGGCGACGTGCGCATACTCCCCTCGTGAGCGGCACGCTGTACCTGGGAGCCTCCGGCTTCTCGTACCCGTCCTGGAAGGGCGGCTTCTACCCGGCCGACGCGAAGCCGGACACGTTCCTGCGCCACTACGCGGAGCGCGTGAACTCCGTCGAGCTCAACAACACCTTCTACCGCGTGCCCGAGGAGGACCAGTTCGACCGCTGGGCCGCGCAGGTGCCCGACGGGTTCCGCTTCGCCGTCACGATGAGCCGTCGGCTGACCTCGTTCGGGCGCGTCGAAGGCGTCGACGCCTTCTGCCGCATGGCGCTGCGGCTTGCCGAGCGCCTCGGGCCCCTGCGCGTCAAGGTGCCGCAGGCACGCGACGACGGGTTCCTGCGCCTCTTCCTCGACTCGCTCGAGCCCGGCGTCCCGGTGGCGATGGACTTCCGCCACGACTCGTGGGACGCGCCCGAGGTGACGGCGATGCTCGACGAGCGCGGCGTCGCCCGCGTCGACGCGCTCGAGAGCGCCGCCCCCTTCCGGTACTTGCGCTTCCGCGACCCGCCGTACGACGAGGCCGCGCTCGCGGGCATCGCCGGAAGGATCAAGCCGCTCCTGGACACGGGCGCCGACGTCTACGGCTACTTCCGCCACGAGGACGAGCCCACGGCGCCGCTCTACGCCGAGCGCCTGCGCGAGCTGCTCGGGGAGTAGGCTTCCGGCCGTGACCGGCAGGCCCGAGGTGATCGTGGACGTCGTCTTCGAGGACGGGCTCCTCTACCTCGCCGTCGCGAACATCGGCGATCGCCCCGCCCTCGACGTGAAGACCACCTTCAACCGCAAGCTCGTCGGCCTCGGCGGAACGAAGGACGTCGCCGCGCTCCCGCTCTTCGCCAACATCCCCTTCCTCGCGCCGGGCAAGGAGATCAGGACGCTCCTCGACTCCACCGCGTCCTGGTTCAGCCGGCGCAACGCGAAGACCGTCGTCGCCCGGGTCGCCTACCGCGACGCCGAGAAGAAGGAGTACAAGGGCGCCATGACCCACGACCTCGAGATCTACCGCGAGATCGCCTACGTGAGAGGAGACTGACCGTGCCCGCCCGCCGCGACCCGTACAAGAATTACTCGTTCCTCGTCGAGATCGACGGGATCGCCTCCTCGGCCTTCAAGAGCGTCAGCGGTCTCGGCGCCGAAGCCGAGGTGATCGAGTATCGCGAGGGGTCGGACCCGCTCACCTCCTCGCGCAAGCTCCCCGGCCGGGTCGAGTACCCGAATGTCGTACTGCGCCGCGGCCTGAGCACGTCCCGCGACCTGTGGGACTGGTGGCAGACCGTCGTCGACGGCACCGTCGAGCGGCGCGACGTGTCCATCACCCTCCTGGACGACTCGCGCACGCCCGTTCTGCGCTGGCACGTGCGGAACGCGTTCCCGGTCAAGATCCTGGCCTCCGACCTCGAGGCGGAGGGCAACGAGGTCGTGATCGAGACGATCGAGCTGGCCCACGAGGGACTCGAGCTGGCCGACTGAGGGAAGACCGCTCGCCTACTGCTCGCCCGAGAGCAGTCGCTCGCCGACCTCGCCGCCCGTTGTCAGGCGAGTCACCTGGATGCGACCGAGCGGCTGGTCGCTGCCCGCTTGGGCCCGCGCGTTCACGTCCTGCGTGAAGATCGCGGGGTAGCGCGCCACCAGCCAGGGGAGGAACTCCTCCGGAATGCGGGGGTCGTTCGTCCCGTCCTGGCCGTAGTTGCCGTAGGGAGGCGCGAACGCGAGCGGGTCGTAGGACGGGATGTTGTCGGCAAGCGTCGCGTGCCCCCACTCGATGTCGGAGTGGGCTCGTTCCCGCCAGCCGTCGAGATCCTCTCCCTCCTTCCGGTAGGCGTAGAAGGGGCCGAAGTCGTCGGGCCCAGGGCCGAACCGGATCTGCCGATGGCCGTCGCCGGAGTGGAGCTGCAGCTCCCAACGCGGGCTCTCCTGCACCAGCCCGAGCTCGTCCCACGTCAGGTACTCGGGATCGCCCGCCTCTACGCGGCCGACATCGACGAACATGACGGCGTTGAAGCCGAGCTTGTCCAGGATTCCGTGTGCGCCCGTCCAGGAGTCGGCGCGGGCATCGTCGAAGGTGAGAAGGAGAGGCCGCGGCGGAAGCTCGACATCCTCGCCCGCAACGAAGCCGACGTATGTCTCGAGATCGACCGTCTGGTAGCCCGCATGCTTGATCATGGTCATCTGCCTGGCGAAGTCCTCGAACCCAACGCCGTATTCGGCGTCTGCGGGGCTTGCGAAGTTGCTCTCCGGACCGATCCCGTGGTAGAGGAGGACGGGGATCGCCGAGCGATCGGGGGGCAGCCTCGCCCACGCTTCCTCCTCGGCGGGCGTGAGCTCGACCCCGGGTGCCGAAAGAGGTGTGCGCGCGGCGGCTTGCTCGGAGTCGACAGGCGCGTCGTCGGATCCCCCGCAAGCTGCCAGCGCGAGCGACATGCCGCAGGTAAAGGCAACGAGCGCCGCCGCCGATACCCTCATGGCGGCTCACTGTACCCGCCTCGCTCCTGCCGTCGGCGACGGCGCTCACTCCCGAATGCGTCTCACTTCGATCATCCTGGTCTGCGTGCTTGCCATGGGCGCCGGCACCGCGGCATCGGTCAGAGCCGGCGACGGCGCGCGGTCCTCGCACGGCGCCGCTCGCGTGTCCGACTCGCTCGCGTTGAGCGTCACGCGCCTGGCGGCCGACTCTCTCGTCGCGCGCGCGCGGCCGATGCCGCGCGGGGGACGAGCCTGGCGCTCGGCGATCCAGGCGCCTCATTACCAGACGGATCGGGACGTCGGCGCGGCCTCGATCGGCGAAGGGCTGCTGGCCGCCTACGCCGTCACGCGGGATGCTCGCTACCTCCGCGCCGCCGTCGCCGCCGGGGACTTCCTGCTCGGCGTCGCGGAACCGGTGGCCGGAGGTCTGCGCTGGCCGGACTGGGCAGATCCGGACGGGCGCCGCTCCACGACCCACTTCACCAGCTTCGACGACGGCGCCGCAGGGATCAGCGACTTTCTCTGGCGCCTGTCCAGAGTCGCGCACCAACCGCGTTTCCGGACGGCGGCGCTGCGGGGCATACGATGGCTGGTCGCCCAGGCGCGTGGCCCATCGTGCCCGGACGTCGCCTGCTCGTGGCGGTGGACCGACGACCCCGACTGGCGCGTGGCCTACTACGGCGTCGGGATGGGACAAGCAGGCGTCGTCATGACGCTCGATACGTTCGCCGACCGCACCGGGAACCAGACCTATCGCACCTACGCCCGCGCCGGCGCGGCACGCCTGCGGGGGGTGACCGAGGGTGGGACGAAACCTCTCCCACGGGGATCCGAGAGCTCGACGCTCGAGACCGGCTTCCTCTCCGGATCGGCCGGCGCCGCGTACATGTTTCTCGACCGCTACGTTCGCGATGGCGATCCCGCCGACCTGGCGGCGGCACGCGCGCTGCTCGCCTGGGTCAACGACCGCGCGCTGCCGCACCCATCAGGCGGGCTCCGCTGGCCGGTCGCGGACGACGACGGATCGAGTGCGTCCGGGTACGAGCTCGGCGTGGCCGGCGTGGCCTGGGTCAACCTCCGGGCCGCGCGGATGACCGGCGACCCGTCCTACCTCGACGTCGCGCGTCGCGCGGGAACGTGGCTGAGGCACGTCCGGCTGACGGACGGGGCCTGGCGCGAGCTGGGCGAAACTGAATCGCCTCTCCATGTCGGGCTCGACAGCGGTGCCGCCGGGATCGGCTGGGTGCTCGAGGACCTCGCGCGCGCAGGACTGGACGCGTCCGCGAACCGGGAGGCCGCGCGGGCAGCTCTGGCAGGGTTGAACGCCGCGGTGGCACGCGATGGTCTCGGCGCTTTCTGGTACGAGAATCGTACGGGCGGTCGGCCGCGTCTCCGTGCCGAGCCTTCGTGGCACTGGGGCTCCGCCGGCATCGCAGCATTCGCCGCCGGTCTAGCCGGCTGGTCCGGCCGCGGTCCCGGCGGCCAGATCGCGCCCTGATCATGCCGGGAGCTGGATGATCGAAGCCAGCCGCGAGTAGCGACACCTCGCCACGAGGGCCTCGAGCTCGACTAGCTCTCCGGTCCAACGCCGACCCGCTGGATGTCCCAGACCACGCGCTCCTTGCGCGGCCCGCTGACGAGTGCGGGAGCCTCGGCTCGCAAGGCGGATGCCGCGGAGATGGCCCAGAAGCCGAGGGGGTACAGCGGACCGAGCAGGAACGCGAGTCCCGCGGACCGGTCGTAACGCGCTTCGACGCCGATCGCGAACGCGAGCTGGATCAGGGCGATGACCGCGATCGCGATCCCCCACGCGATCCCGAAGCCGAAGATCCTGGGCTCGCCTTCGACGACGGAGGCAAGGAGCGCGAGCACGACCGACAGGGCGAGCGCGATGATCCAGACGAGCGAGATCACGGCTCCGGCTGTGGAAAACCACATCCTTCGGTTCTTCCATTCCAGGATTTCACCGAGATGCTCGTGGATGACCTCGCCCTGGCCTCGCGCCCAGCGCTTGCGCTGCGCCCAGAGGGACCGCATCGTCGTCGGTACCTCCATGCCGACGAGGGCGTTCGGCTCGAACCCGGTGTGCCAGCCCGCGAGCATGAGCCGCCAGGAGAGGTCGATGTCCTCCGTGGCCATCCTGCCGTCGTAGCCGCCGACGTCGAGCACCGCATCGCGGCGGAAGATGCCTAGGACGCCCGCCACGACGCTTACCCGCCCGAGGACCCCGTGCGTGCGACGAATCAGACCGATGATCGACGCCGCCTCGAGGCTCTGGAGAGCGGGCAGGAACCCGGTGCGGTTGGTCACGTGCGGCGCTCCAGCAACTGCGGCAATCCGCTCCGAGCGGGTGAGCCGCAGGACGAGGAGCTTGACCGCGAGCGGATGGAGGTGGGTGTCTGCGTCCGTGACAGCGACGAGAGAATGCCGCGCACGCCTGAAGCCGACGTTGAGACGCTCGGCCTTCCCCCGGTTCGTTGCATCCCGGACGACGTCGACCCGCGGGTCTCCTTCGGCGACGCCCGCGGCGACAACGCTGGTGCCGTCGGTCGAGCCGTCGTCCAGGACGATGATCTCGAGCTCCGGATAGTCGACATCCCGCGCATGCTGGACGCAGGACGCGATCACCGGCGCCTCGTTATAGGCCGGGATCAGGACGGTGACGCCCGGCCAGCCTCCGACCGGGGTCTCGACCGTGACCTGCTCCTCGACGAGGCGGAAGAGCAGGCCGCCCGCCATCCAGAGACCGGCCGTGACGACGGGGTAGAGCGCGACGAAGGCGAGCAGCAGCTCAGCGGAAAGGCGCATCTTCGCGCTCCTCCCGGAGGCGGCCCCGACGACCGAGCGCGAGCAGGACCAGGCCCAAGACGCCCGAGCTTCCCGCGATGAGCAGGCCGATGCCAATCAGATCCGAGCGGTGCATCACGATGGCAACGGCCTCGAGCGCCACGACCCAGATGAGAGGCCCGGCGAGAAGCAGCCACAACTTCCGGCGCCTAGTAGGCGGGTGCAGCGGATCGAACTGGCTGACGTCCGTGCTCATGCCAATCGTCTACCGGAGCCGCTCGACAGCGTAGCCGCCCTCGTCGAGGCGGGCGAGCAGCTCCTCGCAATGTGCCTCGTCGCGCATGACGAGGGTGAGCTGGATCTCCGTGCCGGTGACGGGCAGTGCCATGCCCTCGCGGTGGTGCTCGACGCCGAGGACGTTGGCACGGTTCTCCGCGACGAGAGCGAGCAGCTCGGCGAGATTGCCCGGCCGGTCGTCGACACGCGTGCGCACGACGAGGTAGCGGCCGGCGCGCGTGAGGCCGTGGCGGAGCACCTCGATGAGCATGCTCGCGTCGATGTTGCCGCCCGAGAGGAGCGCGCACACCGGGTCTTCGCCGTCGACCTTCCCGGCCAGGAGCGCCGCCACCGACGCGGCCCCGGCACCCTCGACGGTCAGCTTGCAGCGCTCGCTGACGAGCAGGATCGCGCCCGCAATCTCCGCGTCGGTGACGGTCACGACGCTCTCGAGCCTGCCGTCCAGGATGCTCCGAGTCATCTCGCCCGGCTCCTTCACGTGGATGCCGTCGGCGATCGTGCTCCCGGTTGGCTCCTGTCCCGCAAAGGGCGCGCAGGCCGCGGGCTGGACACCGACGATCCTCACCTCGGGCCGTAGCTCCGCCAGCGCGAGAGCGATGCCCGAGGCCAGCCCGCCGCCGCCGATGGGCACGACGAGTGTCTCCACGTCGTGGCCCAGCTGCCCGGCGAGCTCGAGCCCGAGCGTCCCCTGGCCGGCGATTACGAGCGGATCCTCGAAGGCGTGGACGAACGTCTCCCCCGCCTCGACCCGCTCCTGGGCCGCGGCGGCCGCTTCGTCGAAGTTGCGACCCGCGAGCACGACCTCGGCGCCGTAGCTCTTCGTCGCCTCCATCTTCGCCGTCGGCGCGTCCTCGGGCATGAAGACCGTGGCGTGCACGCCGGCCTCGCGCGCCGCCCAGGCCACCGCCTGGCCGTGGTTGCCCGCGCTCGCGGTGACGACGCCCGCGGCGCGCTCGCTGTCGCTCAGCTTGGAGATGCGGTTGAAGGCACCGCGGATCTTGAAGGAGCCCGTGCGCTGGAGGTTCTCGGCCTTGAGCCAGACCGTGCGTCCGCTGAGGCGACCGAGGGTCTCGGACGAGAGCATGGGCGTCTCGCGCGCCACGCCTTCGAGGCGCCTCCGCGCCTCGTGCATGTCAGCGAGCGTTGGCCCCGTCATCCCGCACCTTGAATACCCGCTCCATGATCTCCCGCACCGCGGTCAGGGGATCCAGCTCGCGCCGCTGCACCTCGCCGAGCAGGCGGCGGAGCTCCTCGTCCTCGGCGACCGCTTCCTGGAGGCGCGTCTTGGCCCGAGCGCTCGCGACGGCGAAGACCTCGCCGGCGAGGTTCCGGGCGCGCCTCTCGGCCAGCGTGCCGCTGTCCTCCAGATACGCGCGATGCTCCTCGATCTTGCCCCACAGCTCCTCGATGCCCTCGCCCTGCACGGCCTCCGTGAGCACGATCGGCGGCTTCCAGTCCCGTTCCGTGTCGAGCGCGAGGATCGAGCGCACCTCGTTCAGCATGGTCTTCGCGGCGGGGTGGTCGCGCTTGTTGACGGCGATGACGTCGGGGATCTCCATGATCCCGGCCTTGAGCGCCTGGATCGAGTCGCCGGAGCCGGGCATGAGCACGAGGAGGACGGTGTCGGCGATCGTGATCACCTCGACCTCGCTCTGACCGGCGCCCACTGTCTCGAGGAAGACGATCTCCTTGCCGGCCGCGTCGAGCAGCAGCGCGGCCTGGAGCGTCGCCTCGGCGAGACCGCCGAGGTGTCCGCGCGTGCCCATCGAGCGGATGAAGACCTCGGGGTCGAGGAAGTGGTCGGCGAGGCGGATGCGGTCGCCGAGGAGCGCGCCCTTCGTGAACGGGCTCGAGGGGTCGACGGAGATGACGCCCACGCTTCTGTCCTCGCCGCGCACGCGCTTGACGAGCGCGCTGATCAGGCTCGACTTGCCGACGCCCGGCGGGCCGGTAACGCCGATCGCGTACGCCTTGCCCGTCTCCCTGTAGAGCTCCTTCACGAGCTCGTAGGCGAGCGGGTCCGAGCTCTCGACCAGCGTGATCGCGCGGGCGAGGGCGCGGCGGTCTCCGGTGCGAACGCCGTCGGCGAGCGTCTCGAGGGTCCAGCTCGTCGGCACTAGGAGTTCGCCGCCGGCGCGGCCACGCGGCGCATCGCCTGCGCGAAGAGCTCGTTCTCCTCGCGCGGGCCGACGGTGATCCGGATCGCGCCCGGCGCCCCGAACGGGCCCAGCGGGCGGACGATCACGCCTTCGCGCAGGAGCGCATTGAAGACCGGCCGGGCGTCCTCGGCCACCTCCGCGTAGACGAAGTTCGCGACCGCAGGGGTCGCGATCGTGAGCCCGAGGTCCTTGCAGAGCTCGACGAGGTGCGCGCGGGACTCGGCGGTGACGCGGCGTCGGCGCTCGAGCTCCGCCGGGTCGTCGAGGCTCGCCACGGCGGCGTCCTGCGCCTGCTGAGTGATGTCGAAGGCGTTGCGCACCTTCTTGATCGCGTCGACGACCTCCTTCTGGCCGATCCCGTAGCCGACGCGCAGGCCCGCGAGGCCGTAGATCTTCGAGAACGTCCGCAGCACGAGCACGCGCCGGCCCGCCTTGAAGTGCTCCTCGATCCCGTCCGGGTACTCAGGTTCGGCCAGGTACTCGTAGTACGCCTCGTCGAGCACCGTGAGCACGTGGTCCGGGACGCGCGCGAAGTACGAGTCGACCGCGTCCCGGCCGATCATCGTCCCCGTCGGGTTGTTCGGGTTGCAGAGGTAGACGATCTTCGTCCGCTCGGTGATCGCGGCGAGCATGCGCTCGACGTCGTAGTGGTGGTCGGTGAGCGGCACCTTGACCGGCGCCGCGCCCATCTTGAGCGCGGCGAGCGGATAGCTCGCGAAGGACGGCCAGCCGAAGACGACCTCGTCGCCGGGGTCGAGGGTCGCGAGCGAGAGATAGGCGATGATCGCATCCGCGCCCGCGGCCACGGCCACGTTGGGCGGGTCGACGCCGTGCCGCTCGGCGAGCCGCATGACGAGGCGGTACGCACCGCCGTCCGGGTAGCGGTTCAGGTCGGGAAGCCCGCGCTCCAGCGCCGCGAGCGCGGCCGGAAACGGCCCGAACTGCCCCTCGTTGGAGGCGAGCTTGACGACGCGGTCGAGCCCGAGCTCGCGCTGGACCTCCTCGACGGGCTTGCCGGGCTCGTACGGAACGAGGTCAGCGATCGCAGGCCTGAACAGGTCGCCGGGCATCCGGAAACCTTAACCTGTGGCCCATGGACGAGATCGGACTCTTCCCCCTCAACCTCGTGCTCGTTCCGGGCGAGCAGGCGCCGCTGCACGTCTTCGAGCCGCGCTACCGCGAGCTGATCAGCGAGTGCCTCGACTTCGGCAACGACTTCGGCCTCGTGCTCGAGGACGACGAGGGCCTGCGCGAGATCGGGACGCGCTGCAACGTCGTCGAGGTGATCGACCGCTTCCCCGACGGGCGGCTCAACATCGTCGTCGAGGCGACCGAGCGGTTCCAGCTCCTCGAGCTGACCGACGGACGCGCCTACCGCACGGCGGAGATCGAGCCGCTCCCCGACGAGTTGGAGACCCCTTCGGAGGACGAGGTCGAGGACGTCCTCGCCGCATACGCACGCGTCGTCGCCGCGGCCGAGGCCGAGCTCGACGACCTCGACCTGGACGCGGACTCGGTCGCGTACCAGATCGCCGCCCGCATCGACTTCGGCACCGTGGTCAAACAGGGCCTGCTCGAGCTGCGCTCGGAGCGGGAGCGCGTCGTGAAGCTCGCGCCGATGCTGAACCAGGCCGCCGAAGCCGTCGAGCGCGAGCGCGAGATCCGCACGCGCGCCGGCGGGAACGGCCGCGTCGAGCCGCTGTAGCGCTCTAGGCCGGGCGGCGGACGCCGTGGACCGGGCGGCCGGCCGCTTCCCAGGCGTAGTACGACGCGCTCGGGCCGTAGCTCCGCTCGTACGGGACGATGCGCGGGTTGCGGCCGACCTCCTTCGCGCGCTGGGCATGCCAGAGGAGGTTGGTGTCGTCGCGCTCGGCCCAGACGAGGATCAGGTGCACGGCGGTCATGAACTCGGCCACGAACACGCAGCCGGGCGCGGGGCACGGAAAGGGATCGGTGCGGACGCAGAACCAGCCGGCGTGGTCCTCGTCGGAGTCGTCGATCCAAAGCTCCTCCTCCTCGACCAGCTCCTGCTCCTGGAAGAGGAGGGACCCGCGTCTCGGCTCGAGCGGCTCGGTCATCCGACGTGCTTCGCCATGAGGATCGCGTCCACGTAGCCGTCGTCGCGCCGGTAGTGGCGGCGCCTGTAACCCTCGCGCTCGTAGCCGAGCT
>Ga0114129_10017427_pt1 | contig 10229 bp, 7 predicted proteins | sample RhiMetdeltSRZDD1_FD_80071 | JGI IMG/M metagenome (GOLD analysis project Ga0114129, IMG submission 80071) | Populus rhizosphere microbial communities from Tennessee, USA - Rhizosphere MetaG P. deltoides SRZDD1 (version 2) (version 2) | ecosystem: Host-associated > Plants > Roots > Rhizosphere >... | reverse complement strand
CTCTATCCAGATTTCGACGGGCTCGCGAGAGAAATGAAGCGCCGCTTCCTCTTGAAACCCCTCAGTCGAAGAGGGAGCACGACGCTCAAACTCGGGTGAGGTGCGCACCAAGGTAGCGACCACCCGTAGATTGGCTCAGCTTAGAATTCCCAAGCCAGATGCCCACCGAAGCGGATACCTGTCGAACAGACGTTGTCCCACGCCTGCAAGCGGCAGGCTGGGACGATGAGCCTCACTCAATCGCCGAACAGCGAACCATCACGGATGGCCGAATTGTTCCCGTAAGCAGGCGGTTCATCCGCAGGGCCCCCAAGCGGGTGGACTACCTCCTGCGCTACACACGGGACTTCCCGTTGGCGGTGGTTGAGGCCAAAGCCGCCTACCGATCTGCGTTCGATGGACTCCAACAGGCCAAGCAATACGCCGAGATGCGGGGGCTGAAGTTTGCCTATGCGACGAACGGCAAGGAGATCGTCGAATTCGACTATTTCACAGGAGTCGAGACTGCCCACTCTGCCTACCCGACGCCAACAGCACTGTGGGAGCGATACTGCCTTGGAGCCAGCATAAAGAATCAGACGACCGCCGAGCCTCCTCACGCCGTTCAATCATGACGTGCACCAAGGCGGGCGTGCTCTTCGCGGATGTGCGCGTGGTACGCGTCCCGGCGCAGGTCTCCCGTGTCCTAGTTATCGGGCCGCTTGTCCCAATCCACGGCCGCCATCCCGTTGAGGTCGTACACGACCTTCCCCTCGCGGAGCGTGAGCTCGCAGATCAGCCGCTGGTTTCCCTTCAACCGTGCGCTGTCTTGATCGATGAAGCCGAAGGTCCCTTTCTCCACACGCAGGACGGCGACGTCGGCCCCCGAACCGACCGAGAGATTCCCGAGTTGCTCCTGCTTGATGGCCTTCGCGGCATTCCACGTGTTCGCCGTGACGACCTCGTCGACCGTCATGCCGAGCGCGAGGAATTTGCTCATGAGATTCAAGATGTCCTTCAGGCCGGCATTCATGCTGTGCGTGTGCAGATCGGTCGAGATCGTGTCGGGCAGGAACCCCGCCTTCATCAACGGGACGGCCACACGCCAGCGAAAGCTGCCAGCGCCGTGACCGACGTCGAACAGGATGCCTTTCTTGCGTCCGTCGATCATCGCCTGACTGGGCCCAAGCGTCTTGGGGTCCTGCTCGCCGCGGTTGCCGCCATACATATGCGTCCAGATGTCTCCCGGGCGGAAGATTCTCGAGAAGAGCTCCGCCATCGTGCGCTCCCGGGCGCTGCCGAAGTCCACCATCACCGGGATGTTCTCGATCTTCCCCACTTCGACCGCGCGCTCGAACGGTGCCCACTCCGGCCCTGAGTAGTGCGCGCTCTTGACGCCGACGATGAGCCCCTTGTACTTGTGCGCCATGTCGGCTGTCGGCTTCACCTCCATGTCCGTGAGGTCCTGCTCGTACTGGCCCCCGGCCAGGCCGTGGCCGACGATGTTGATCAAGGCGAGCACGCGCGTCCTCGAGCGGTCGATCACCATGTCCTTCATGTGCTCGAAATTGCGCCATCCGGAGCCGCCGGGATCGACGAACGTGGTGACGCCGGCGCGAAAGCTGAACCCGTCGGGATACACCATCTGGTTGTCGGCGCGGAATCCCTGACCGTATGTGGGTCGATAGACGTGCGCGTGGATGTCAATGAGGCCGGGCGTGACGTACAGTCCCGTGACATCCACCGTTTTCAGCGCGCGCGCGGCCGGAATGTTCTCGGCGACGGCGGCAATTTTCCCGTCCTTGATGGCCACGTCGCGGACTGCGCTGATCCGGTTCCTGGCGTCGAGGACGTGACCTCCCTTCAGGAGCAAGTCGTACTCCTGCGCGAAGGCGGAGCCCGTGAGAAGGAGGCAGAAGCTGATGGACAAGAGCGCCCGAAACATGATTTCGAGAGCATACTCCTGGCGGTACGCGCAACGCGCGTGAAACTCACGCAAGAATCAGCGACACTGATGCAGGAATAAGAAATGGGCATCCGGTTCACGATCCTCCTGGCTGCCGTCGCGCTCTGTTGGCCGCCCGGCGATTTGCTTCGGGTCGAGCAGAACGACGAAGCCATGGGCGCGACGTTTGCGGTCGTGCTGTACGGCAACGACCGCCGGCAGATGGACAAAGCCGCCGACGCCGCCTTCGACGAGGTCCATCGCCTCGACCGGCTGCTGTCGAATTACAAGCCGGACAGCGAATGGAGCGAGGTGAATCGGACCGCCGGCCTTCGACCGGTGAAGGTCTCGGCCGAGTTGTTCCAGCTCCTCTCGGACTGCCTGAAATACAGCCGGCAGAGCGATGGGGCGTTCGACATCACGGTGGGACCGCTCATGAAGGTCTGGGGGTTTTACAAGGGCGAGGGTGCGCTGCCGCGCTCGACCGACGTGACCGATGCGCTCACGCGTGTCGGGCATCGGCACGTGCGGCTCGACGCCGCGGCCAGGACCGTTCAATTCGATCGCCCCGGCGTGGAGCTCGATCCGGGCGGCATCGGCAAGGGCTACGCCGTCGATCGGATGGTGGAGGTTCTGCGGCGGAGCGGCATCCACATCGCGCTCGTCTCGGCGGCCGGCAGCAGCATCTACGGGTTGGGCGCGCCGCCCGACGAGCCGGCCGGTTGGCGGATCACGATTCGCGCACCGGACGATCCGAACAGATCGGCGGCGGAAGTGTTTCTGAAGGACATGTCGCTCTCCACATCCGGCAGCTACGAAAAATTCTTCTGGGCCGATGGGCGGACCTACGCGCACATCATCGACCCTCGAACAGGCTATCCAGCCCAGGGCATCTCGTCTGTGTCCGTCATGGCGCCGCGAACCATCGACAGCGAGGCGTGGGCGAAGCCCTTCTTCATCAACGGGCGCGCATGGACTTCCGCGCACAAGCCGGCAAACTTTCGCGTGCTCGTCTGCGACGATACCGGGCGGCCGGAGGCGTGCGCGTGGGTGGACGAGTCAGGTGATCAACGCAGGCGAAGCGTGCCGAACGCCTCTGGGACGTGAAACGTGGTGCCGTTCGTCGGCCGCCATGAGTAATGCGTTTTGGGATCGACGCCGGCAATGCGAAAAAGGCCGATCCGTAATTCGCGTCCCGGTTGAGGCGGACGCGCATCGATCGCGCGAAACGGAATGCGCATCAGTCCGTACCAGATCTTCGCGCGAGCATCGATACGGCCGTTCACCGCATAGCCGGAATTCCAGCTCATCCCCGCCTGGCCCCTCGGGTTCTCCCGGTCGATGTCCAGATCGACCCATTCACTCTGCGGAGAGACCTGGAATTCCTTGTACCGCCCGATGTGCTCGACATCCGACCCGATGAACGCCTCGGCGACGTCCCAGTTCCAGAGTCGCGGGGTCTCCGCGGCGGGCGTCGGATCCGGCTTCAGGTTCAGTGCATCGTACGGACAGATGTACAGCAGGTAGAGATTTTCGTTCGTCCACCGCGAGCGGATCTCCATCGGCGCGCCCGGAACCGGCCGGCCCGCCTTGTCATTGCCGGCAACCACGCGCGGCGCGCTGCGCCATTCCTCGCGCTGCGGATCGGCATCGAGCTCGAGCTCCCGCGCCGAGTACGCGCTCTCGAGCACCGCCGCGTCACCCGCCGCGTCGAGATCGACGATCGCGATCGCGATGAAGCTGGGCACCGAGAACTCGGTGGTATTTCCGATGTGCCGCAGGTCGGTCAACGCCGCGTTCGAGCGTCCGTACGCGGCGAGCTTCGCCGGCTGGTATCGCCCCAGCAGCCGAACGCGAATCGTCTGCGGATCGTCCGCCTGCCGACGGCGGCTTCGGTCGAAGGCGAGGAGGTACAAGCGGGCGCGTTTCCCGTCTCCGGTGAGACGCGCAATGACGGTGCTGGTGCCGTAGAGGCGCACCAGACGGTTGTCGTCGCCGAGCTTCGCGCGCACGCGCGCGGCAAAGTCCACCGGGTTCCTCGCCGCGTCCTTGGGGAAATCCGGTGTCCCGAGCTGCACCGTGAGACCAAGCGCGGGATCGGGCGCGGAGACGACGCGGTACAGGAGGTTGCGCCGCGTGAGCATGTTGAGGGCTTCGCCCATCGGGCCCGATCGATCGTCCACCACGCCGATGTTCGCCATGGCGGGCAACGGCGGCCGGTCGTTCGCCTTCAGGAACTGAAGCATGTTTCCCAATTCCTCGACGTCAGCCGGATCCGGGTTCAGGATGGCGTCCACATTGAAGGCAAACGCCTCGGCGGCGGCGAGCGGTGCGGAACCGGCGGGCAGCTTCGCGTAGTGCGCCTTCTGGATGCCGCGCTGAAACCGCCAGCCGTTGGAGTCGATCCAGGGAACATTGGTGGCACGGGCGACGGTGGGCACGAGACGAACGCCCGGGTGCGGCACCTCCTGGAACGCCGCCGCGTCCGCGCCGGTGGGCGCCGACGCGGCAAGGCCCCGCTCGACGAGACTGGAAGCGGCGCTCGTGACGTATATGCGAAGCCCTTCGACTCGCTGACGCTCGCTCAGGGCAGGCCCCCGGCCAGTAGGCGCTGCGCCACAAACGAGTGCCGCGACGCAGGCGAGGCCGAGCGTACCCGTCGCGCGCTTCATATCGTGAGCTCTACGTGATGAATCCGGCTCGTGTCGTACACGCCGAGGCCAAGCGTCGAGGCGTATTCGATGTGGCCCGGTTCGCGGATCGAGCGGTTCATATTCGGGTCGCGATTCCAATCCTCCGGGTTGGTGCTGAAGTACTTCATATCGCGATTCCAGACCGAAATCACGCCTTCCTTCTTGCGCTTGTCGTCGATGATGTCGATCAGGAAGCGGTCGATCGCCACCGGGTCGGTGCCGAACTTCAGCTGCTTCGGATAGAAGCGGAACTTCCTGTCCCTGGAGAACGGGCCCGCATGCCAGACGCCGCGCAGGCCGTCCATGATGTTCAGGACCGTGCGCGATCGAAGCGGCTCGACCGTGGCCAGTGTGCCGATGAACGTCAGCGTTTCGGTCTGCGCGCGGTAATGCGAGCGCGCCACGTTGTTGAACTCGCCGTAGGCGATGTTCTTCAGGCACCCGGTGACGCCCGAGGCGCCGTGGTCCTTCATGTTCGGCACGTTGACGATCTTCGTGAACTGCTCGGTGACCATGCGAATCAGATACGAGCGCGTATCCTCCTCGCCGAAGAAGTTGGCTTCGACGTAGACGTCCGGATCGAGGCCGAGCCACGTGTTGGCCGATTCGACGCGGATCCCGGCCGGTACGAACTTGTCGTACCGGGGAAGCAGGATCTGGCCGGCTCCGCGCTCGTGGATGACGATGTTGGTCGGCTTCACGCCGACGGCAATCAGGTTGTTCGCGATCTCCGCCACCACTTCCGGCATCGACATCGCCCCGGGCGCGCCCGACGCGTTCACCTTGATGCCGACGAAATCCTGGGTGTTGAAGAAACGCGCCCAGCTGTCGCGCGGGTCCTCGTCGCCGGTGAGCGTCGTCATCCCGCGCGCGATCATGGCCTTCACCGTCGGCACATCGACCTTCTCGGTCGCTTCATCGATCGAGCGCGGCGCATGCACGGTGACGACGCGGCCGGGATAGGGTCCCGGCATGCCGGGCTTCGCGGCCGGCTTGTATTTCGTGACGATACGGTAGTCGGGGATGGGGCGGGGCTGCACGAGCCCGGGCACGACGGCCATCGCCGCCAGGAACTCTCTCCGATCCATGTCCGAACCCCTTGCCGGTCAGAAGTAGTACTTCGCCACGAGCTGCACGATCCGCGCATCGCCGATCGTGCCGGTGATCGTGCCGAAGGCCGTGCTCTGGATGTTCGCTTGCGGCGGCGCGAAGTTCGGGTGGTTGAGCGCGTTGAACAGCTCGCCACGGAACATCACATAATGATGGCCGAACGTCGCGAAGCGCTTGCCGACCGACAGATCGAGGTTCCAGTAGCCGGGCGCGCGCAGGATGCCGATGCCCGAATTGCCGAACTGGCCGAGCGGCGCCGAGACGAAAGCGCTCCGATCGATCCAGCGCTCCAGCGTCGGATGCTCCACCTCACCGCTGCCGATCCGGTTGGGACGCTCCGTGGAACGAGACGCCTGGAGCGACGGGTTCGAGCTGTCGAGCACGGTAATCGGGTACCCCGTGTGCGCCGTGAGCGCGTAGCTGAGCGACCACCCGCCCGCCACCGCGTCGAGCGCTCGATTCCAGCCGCTGCCGATCTGACGCTGACGCCCGAACGGCAGCTCCCAGCCGCCGGCCAGCGAGGCCATGTGCCGCGCGTCGAAGTACGCCGGCCCGTAGTTGGCCTCGAGGTCGCGGCTGTTGACCGGCGTGGATGTCGAGGTGCCGGCGGCGACGCCCGCCGAACCGAAGAACCCGCGCGCGTTCGACAGCGCCTTGCTCAAGGTGTAGTTGGCCGTGAAGCTCACGCCCTGCCAGAGCCGCTGCTTGAACGTGGTCTGCAGCGCGTTGTAGTTGCTGTGGAACCCGCGCGAGATCGTCGTGATGAGGAACGTGATGTCCGGGTTGAAGCGATAGAGCGGCCGGCGCTGCTGCGTCGGGAGCCAGGTGCGCGGATCGCCGGTGCCCGGAAGCGGCTGATTCGCGTCGATCGTGTTGATGACGTCCGTGGAATTGCTGCCCACGTACCCCACGTTGATCGACGACCGCGAGCCAAGCAGGTACTCGATGAACAGGTTCCCCTGCTGCGTGAACTGCGGCCGGATCTTCGAATCCCACGCGCGGAGCTGTCCCGACACCTTGTCGAGCGGCTGCAGACCCTGGAAGCCGGTGGCGATGGTGCCGGCGCCCGTGGTGCGATCGTAGTCGACCTGCGATTCGAAGAAGAACGGCGGATTGAGCGGCAGCCTCTGATTGGCGCCGGTGCCTTCCATGTACTGCGAGACGGCGTAGCCGCCGCGGAAGACCCAGCGATTGCCCTGCCGGTACGCGAACCCGACCCGCGGCTCCCAGCCGTTGTAGAAGGAGTCGTACAAGGCGCGGCTGTTGCCGTCCTGTCCCGCCAGGAGTTGCGCCGCGTTCGTCAGGTCGAAGTTGGCCTGGCGATTGTCCTTCTCCACGAGCGGCGAGGTGTACGCCCACCGCAGACCGAGGTTCAACGTCAGGCGGTCCGTGATCTTGAAGTCGTCGGCCCCATAGAACGCAAGGCGGTGCTGGAGATGCGTCCACGCGTCCGACGTCGAGCCCTTTCCCTTTCGCGACACCTGGTCGAGCAGGAAGTCGCCGATCGCCTGGCCTGTGAAGTTGAAGTTCGTGTAGGAGATGAACCCGTTCTGGCCGTTGTTGCCCGGGTAGTACGACCGGCTCTCGTAGTAGTTCCAAGACCCGCCCAACTTCAGCGCGTGGCGGCCGCGCAACCAGGTGAGCCGCTCGTTGATCTGGTACACCGCGTTGTAGTTGTTGGTGCCGCTTTCGACGCTGCCGATGCTGGTGATGTTGTTGCCGATCTGAACCTGTGACAGGCCACGAACGGCCTGTGGACCGCTGATGCCGAGCCGGTTGTTGAGTTTGCCGAGGCTGAGGAGATCGAGCGGTTCGCTGAGGTTGTCGGTCTTGCTATACCCGACGAGCAGGTCGTTCACCACCGCCGCACCGATGATCCGGTTCCAGTTTGCGCCCAGGCTCCAGGACGGATTGTTCGAGGCGGACGTGAGCGCCAGCGGCATGACCGTTTGCGAGTTGCGGCCCTCGGCCGCCTGCCGCGAATACCGGACATACACCTTGTCGTGCGCCGAGGCGTTCCAGTCCGCCTTCGCGTCGAACTGGTCCGTGCGATCCGTCGCCGCCGTCGTGCCCCGGTAGTTGTCGCGGAAGTCGGTGATCGGACGCGCCACGTTCGGCCGCGGGTAGAGCGCCTCGTCCGCGAACAGGTTGCGCGCGAAGGTACTGAAGCGGCTCACGGGGATCTGGTTGTTCTGGAACGGCTGCCCGGTCAGCGGATCGCGAATGACGAGCCCCCGCGCGAGCAGATCGCTCAGGTCGCCCCGACGCCACGCGTCGGGGACAACGGTGGTGAAGGCGTCCGCGGGAGGCGTGTTGTCGCGGCCGCCCTGGTAGTCGCCGAAGAAGAACACTTTGTCGCGCACGACCGGTCCGCCAATCGTGCCGCCGAAGACGTTGCGCGAGAACTTCGACTTCCTGCCGCCCAGGCGGTTGGTGGCCCAGGGGGTCGCCGCGAGCTTGTTGTCGCGCCAGTACTCGAAGGCATTCCCGCGGAACTGGTTCGTCCCCGACTTGATCACCATGTTGACGACGGCGCCGGCCACGTTGCCGAGCTCCGCGGAATAGTTCAGGGTCTCGACGCTGACCTGTTCCACGGCGTCCGGGCTCGGCTGGTACGCGATGCCGTTGTTGATCGCCTCGTTCGTGTCCACGCCGTCGAGCGTGAAGTTGTTGGACTGCTGCTGCTGGCCGTTGACGAACGGGCGCCCGGCGCCGCGCAGGCTGTTGAACGCCGCGGGATTCGGTTGCGTGGAACCGGCGGTGTAGAGCGTGACCGTCGAGACGCTCCGCCCCTGCACCGGCAGCCTCTCGATCGAATCGCGGTCGAGGATGCTCCCGACGACGGCGTTCTCCGTTTGAAGGAGCGCAGCCGTCGCCACGACGTCGATCCGTTCTTCGACGGCCCCGACCTCCAGCTTGAAGTCGAGGCGCGCGGTCTGCGCGGCCGACAGCGTGACCCGAGACTGCGCGCCCTTGAAGCCCTGGAGCTGCGCGGCGACGACGTAGGTCCCGATAGGCATGCCGGTGATGATGTAGTTCCCGGCGGCGTTCGTCACGCCAGTGTAGGCGATGTTCGTCGCCTGGTTGACGGCTGTGACCGTGAGACCCGGGATGGCCCCGCCGGACGCATCGGACACGATGCCGGTGACGGTGGCCAGGCCCGTCTGCGCCGCGACCGGCGTCGTCAGAGCGAGCCCGCCAAGCGCAAGGACACTCAGTCGCAGAACGACGTTGGAGATGGCGCGCATCGGGAGCTCCTTTTCTCTCACTGGCCGCCGCGGCCGCGCGGTGCCGGCGGCCTTCGGCCGGTCTTTTCAAAGACGTAGTCGTCGCGCTGCTTCTGCAGCTCCGGCGTCAGCGGCCCGTAAATCTGGCGGGACGTGTACTTCCCGGTGCCCAGCATCATCAGGCTCCAGTCGTCGCGCGCCTTGGACATCTCTCCGGACTCGACGACTTCCTGCACTTTGTGCGGCGGAATGAACCACAGGCCTTCGCGGTCGGCGAGCACCACGTCGCCCGGCATGACGAGAACCTTGCCGATTCGCACCGGGATGTTGATGCCGGTGACCATCACGCGCATCCCCTGCGTTGGAAGCGAGCTCTTGAAATAGGCCTGCATCCCGGTTTCCGCGATGCGATCCAGCCAGTAGACGCCGCCGTCGACGATCATGCCGTTGCCGGTGGTGGTTTGAATATAGTGCGCGAGCTTGTTGCCGACGAAGTTCCACTCCGCGCCGAAGACGTCGGCCACGATCACGTCGCCGGACTGCAGCATGTCGATCGCCGTCTGGTTCCGGGCGGGCGACGTGCCTTTCGCCTTCGCGTCGGCGTCGTCCACTTCGGCGATGTCGCCGCGCGCCGGCATGAACTGGACCGTCAGCACACGGCCGACCATCTTCTTGTCCGGCTGCAGCACTTTCCAGCCCTCTCGAGACTCGAACTGGTTCGGGAATTCCTGACTGGGCAACGCCGCCTGCACCTCTTCGGCGATGAGGCCCTTCAGGCGCTTCAGCATCTCGTCGGGGACCTTGGGCCTGCCGTCAGGGAAGCGGTCGTACGGATTCTTTTTCGTGTACTTGATCAACTGCTCGGGCGTCCATTGAAAGAGCTGAGCGGATGCGGAGTCGGCGCACAACACCATTCCGGCAAGAACCAGCAACGCCGGGGCTTTTGACATACATTCCTCCAGACCTGCAGCCGGCATGAGAGGGCGGGTGGCCGATAATACACGCGTGAGGAGAGACTATGTCTGAGAAGCTGCACGAGGGGGTCACGCGGCGCGAGCTGTTCCAGCTCGGAAACGTCCTCGCGCTGCCGGTTCTGCTCGGCGGTGCAAGAGGCGAGGCGGAAGCGGCGACGGGCCCCCTCACGCCCGGGCCCCAAATCTACCAATCCATCGGCGTCGAGCCGATCATCAACTGCCGCGGAACGTTCACCATCATCGGCGGATCCGTGGAGCGGCCCGAGGTGCGGGCGGCGATGGAGGCCGCGTCCAAGTACTT
>Ga0114129_10017426_pt1 | contig 10230 bp, 9 predicted proteins | sample RhiMetdeltSRZDD1_FD_80071 | JGI IMG/M metagenome (GOLD analysis project Ga0114129, IMG submission 80071) | Populus rhizosphere microbial communities from Tennessee, USA - Rhizosphere MetaG P. deltoides SRZDD1 (version 2) (version 2) | ecosystem: Host-associated > Plants > Roots > Rhizosphere >... | reverse complement strand
CATGCCTGAAATCGATGAAGGCTGGTGGGAGTCTGTCCTGGCGGAGGAAAAGCAAATATCAACGGCACGCATGCCAATTGTCGTCCCAAAACCCGCAGCTCACGATCAGTCAGCTCGGCCTGCGCCCGGTCCGACGAACGAAATCCATGTGGATTGGGAGGCGGCCCGCAAACTCTATGTGGACGATAGCATTATTGAGCTTCACGTAACCGGCCACAACCATGGAGGCTTGCTGGTGGAAACCGATCAGCTTTCGGGGTTTGTGCCATTTTCACATCTGGTGGATCTGGCGGGGCGGGAAGTCGAGGCGGATCGAGATGATTGTCTCCAGGCGTATACGGGCAGGACGATCAAAGCCAAGATGATCGAATGTGTGCCCGAGGATGGTCGCGTGGTCTTCTCGGAACGTGCGGCATTGACTCCTCCCGGCAAGCGAATGGAATTGTTTCATTCCCTGCAAGTCGGCGATCATGTTATCGGCAGAATTACAAACATTACTGATTTCGGTGTGTTCGTGGATCTGGGCGGCGTGGAGGGCTTAATTCATCTTTCGGAACTCTCGTGGGGACGCGTATCCCACCCCAAACAGCTTGTTCACGTCGGTGAGGAGATCAACGTCCAGGTGTTGGATATTTCCGTCGAGCGAAGCCGGGTTGCCCTGAGTCTGAAGCGTTTGAATCAGAATCCATGGGCGCGGGCAGCGTCCGAATTTCCTGCGGGCTCAGTTCTCCCCGCGACGATCACGTCCGTTCTGTCATACGGCGCCTTCGCGCGGCTGGATGCGGGCGTCGAAGGCCTGGTCCATGCATCTGAAATGCCATTGCAGGAGAATCAAAACCCGCGCAATTTTCTGGCCGAAGGACAGAAAGTTCAGGTACGCGTATTACACGTAGACCCCACTCAACAGCGGCTGGGTCTGAGCATGAAAATAAGTTCCGAATGACTAGATCCAATTCAGATCAAGGCTACGATTCTGACATCCCTGCAGGCTGGCTCGACAGGCTTGCGCAGTTCAACCGACATTTCGGTCGATTTGTGCGCGACGCCCTCGGGGTGATTCTGATCGCCTTTGCTCTGATGACATTTCTAGCCCTGCGCAACTTTACGCAGGGGCTTGTTCTAACACCCTGGGCCGATATGCTTCGCCTATGGCTCGGATGGGGATCCTACCTCCTGGTTGTGGCATTTGGATATGCCGGCTTCGCGCTTCTCAGACAGCGCGGGACTCCTATCTCGTGGGGAAGAATTTTCGCACTGGAGGTCGCTTCTTTCCTTACCCTGAGCCTGTTCGCTGCCTTCGGAGGCAACAACATCGCTGACGCAGAGGCAGGCGCGTACGGTGGGCGCATCGGCTGGGGGCTCACCGAACTATTCTGGCGTGTGACTGGAGAGGGTAACCACCAATGGGGGACGTTGCTGTTGTTTATATTGTGGCTGTTCTTTGTCATGATTGGCTTCAACATATGGACGTTGCTCGAACGGTGGCTGACGCAGCTTGCAGGCGAGGGACACTCCGCTCATGAAGTCGAAGCGCCAGCGCCGCCGAAAGAAAATGACACTCTCGCTGAGAAAAAGGAAAACGGACGTCGCAAGAAACTTGCCCAACCGCTGCCTCCGGAATTTCGCAAATCGCTCAAGGTCTCTGAGCATCAGGATAAGAAACCTGCGGAGCCGCGCAAACGTGACGCGCGTCTGCCTTCGCTCAACATTTTGCTGGCCGATCAAAATTCCCGTCCCGATGAACGGACCATCAACCAGACGGCGGGCATGATCGAAAAGACGCTGGCCGAGTTTGGAATTGTCGCGACCGTGATCGGATTTCGCATCGGCCCTACCGTGACGCAGTTCGCCGTGCAGCCGGGTTTCATGAAAAAGCCCGGGAACACAGAAGAGGAGGCGCAGCAGATCAAGGTACGTGTGGCGCAGATCGCATCCCTCCAGAAGGACCTTGCACTCGCGCTATCCGCGGAACGCTTGCGCATTGAAGCGCCCGTGCCAGGCAAGCCATATGTAGGAATTGAGGTCCCCAATTCGCACCAATCGAATGTGCGGCTGCGTGCCCTGTTGGAAACGGATGCATTTCATAAGATCGGCGCGCCGCTGGCTTTGGTGTTGGGGCGCGACGTCTCCGGTCAGCCCGTCGTGGCAGATCTGGCACGCATGCCACATCTGTTGATTGCAGGCGCCACCGGCTCCGGTAAATCTGTCTGTATTACGGCATTAGCCACCTGCCTGGCAATGAACAATCCACCGGACGATCTGCGCATGGTGATGATCGATTCGAAGATGGTGGAGCTGCTGCGATTCAATGGCCTGCCACATCTATACGGCAAGGTTGAAACGAATGTTGATCGCATTCTGGGTGTGCTGCGTTGGGTGGTCGTGGAAATGGAACATCGCTACCGGCTGCTCGAAGCCGAAAACTCACGTGATCTGGAAGCGTATAATCGTCGATTGCGCAAGGCGAATAAGAATCCACTGCCGCGAATTGTGGTGCTGATCGACGAACTGGCCGATTTGATGATGTCTGCACCGGATCATACGGAACATAACCTGGTGCGCCTTGCACAGATGGCGCGGGCGACCGGCATCCATTTGATCGTTGCCACGCAGCGGCCGTCCACCGACGTGGTGACGGGTCTGATCAAGGCGAACTTCCCGGCGCGCCTGGCATTTTCGGTGGCGTCCGGCGTGGATAGCCGCGTGATCCTGGATACGACTGGCGCCGATAGCTTGTTGGGCCGCGGCGACATGCTGTTCCTGAACCCTGAAGTTGGGAATCCCATCCGGGCACAAGGCGTGTTCGTTACTGATATGGAAATCGAACGCGTGATCGCACACTGGCAAAAGAATGTCGAATCAAACACAGACTCGGCACCCTGGGAAGCCTTACTCACAGAACCGGATGAAAATGAAGACCTGGGTCTCATTGAAAAGGCTGTCTTAATTGTGAGGCACAGCCAACGGGCATCGGCCTCCATGTTGCAGCGCCGGCTGCGGATCGGATATCCACGCGCCGCGCGCTTGCTCGATCAGCTGGAAGAAATGGGCGTTGTCGGTCCATCTCAGGGCGGGGGCAAGGAAAGGGATGTGTTACTCGGCCCGCCTGAGGAAGAAGAGACAGGCAAGGGCGGGACTTAACATCAAATACTCTTCACGGGCTAAGCCCGTGAAGGAGCGTCGATAAGGAATTCTAAATGGAAAAAGCCTCCAATACGGTCTCGTCGAGAAAGACTCTTACGGATTATCTGCGCTTATGGTTTAAGTGGGTGTTGGATCCGCTTGGCAGGTTTTTCAACAGTCTGGGCATTACGCCCATTATGATGACCATGTTGGGATTGATAGGTAATACAGCGGGCGCGTATTTTCTAGCGCGCGGCCAGATGTTGACGGGTGGCATTCTCGTGGCACTGATGACCCCGATCGACGGGCTGGACGGAACGATGGCCCGGCTGCGAGGTGAAGCCAGCGACTGGGGCGCCTATGTGGATTCGGTTTCCGATCGTTATTCCGAATTGATCATTTATGGTGGACTCTTGTATCATTTCCTCGTGATCGGTGAACCGCTGGGCGGTATGTTGACGTTTGTCGCAGCGGCCGGTTCTGTTTTGGTGTCGTACGTGAAAGCACGAGCAGAAGGGCTGGGGTATGAAGCGAAGGTTGGGCTTTTAACGCGCGCAGAGCGATATATCGTTCTGGCACCCTCGTTGATTTTCAATCAGCTTTATCTGGGCCTGGGAATCCTGGCGGTGTTTGCGAACCTCACTGCGCTACAAAGAATATGGTACGTCCGCAAATTCGCGCGGGGCAAGATCAAGAATTAGAGAGCTCTGGAGAGACGGATGCCGCTGTTTCAGTTTGACGGAATTCACTTCGTTTTGTTCGGCGCCGAGCGCGTGATTCATTTTTACGGGATTCTGATCACCTCGGGCGCCGTGTTGGGCGCCTGGATGGCAGCGCGCGAAGTGAAGCGTCGCGGCTACAACCCGGACCTGGTTTGGGATTTGCTGGTCTATTTGATGATCGGCGGTATTATCGGCGCGCGGATCTGGCACATTTTTACGCCTTCTCCGGATATTCTCGTGCGCGATCCAATCACGGGCGCGATGGTGAATCCATATTTTGCCGGCGGGACTGTTCGTATTCTGGATATTCTCGCGATCTGGAATGGTGGGCTCGGAATCCCCGGCGCCGTGATCGGCGGCGCCATTGTTTTATACTTCTATTCAAGAGGGCATGAAATCAGTTTCGCGGAATGGGCGGATATCATTGCACCGAGCCTGGCTCTGGGTCAGGCAGTCGGCCGCTGGGGCAATTACTTCAATCAGGAGCTGTATGGCGGGCCGACCAACCTGCCGTGGAAAATCTTTATCGACCCCGCTCATCGGCTGGACGCTTACAAAAATGCGGAATATTATCATCCATTGTTTTTCTATGAATCGCTTTGGAATTTTTTCAACATGGCGCTGCTACTATGGATTTCGCGTCGATATGCATCTTCCCTGAAGACGGGCGACCTCTTCCTGATTTACCTGATCGTCTACCCCGTTGGGCGCTTCTTCCTGGACTTCTTGCGGCTCAATGCATCGATTGTGGCTGGTCTCAACATCAACCAGACGGTGATGGGTGTCGTGGCGGTTTCGTCGACCCTAGCATTGTATTTTCGTCATCGTAAGGTGAATCCTCAATAAATAGTGATAAGATTTCCGGGATGACTGTTGTCTTATTGACCACAACATTGACTATGCTATGCTGATAGTCAGTCGGAAACTTACAGAGTGCCGCACGATTAAGTAAACTTCAGGTTTTGGGTCCAGCATGCCAGCGAAGCAGTCCCGTGGACAAGCAAAGCAGTCCTGTAGACAAAATGGATCGATAAGTTTACTTGCGCATGTTCCACATGCGTCAGACAAGCGGTAGGAAAGATCATGATTGAGACCTTCGATTTAAGTAAACAATATAATAATGATTTTTGGGCGGTAGATGGTGTGACCCTCACTGTACAACCCGGTCAGATCCTGGCATTGCTTGGCCAGAATGGCGCAGGGAAAACGACCACTGTGCGAATGTTGACGTCGCTTCTGAGTCCGACACGCGGCTGGGCCCGTGTGGGTGGCTATGATGTTTCAACACGTCCGCAGGAGGTGCGTGCCAACGTCGGTGTGTTGACGGAGCAGCATGGTCTATACATGCGAATGACCGGCGAAGAATATCTTGAGTATTTTGGCAAAGTCTACGGTTTGGACGCGGCGACGCGTTCTAAACAGCGAAAATACCTCCTGGATTACTTTGGCCTGGCAGAGGCTGCGCACAGGCGCTCGGGTGAATATTCGAAAGGCATGAAGCAGAAATTAGCCCTGGCGCGCGCGTTGATCCACGATCCCTCTGTGCTGCTGCTGGATGAGCCGACCTCAGCCATGGATCCTGAATCGGCGCAGTTGGTCCGCAATGAAATTTCCCGGCTCCGATCGTCCAGCAGGACGATCATCATCTGTACCCATAACCTGGCGGAGGCAGAAGCCCTGGCCGATCAAATTGCGATCATTTATCGGGGTAAGATTCTGTTGAACGGAACGCTGGAGGAACTCAAGCGAACCGTGTTGGGACCGGTTGAATATGAAGCTAAGTTCGCGCACGAATTCGATGCAGGTGAGCTGGACCTGCCTCCGGGGGTGATCCTGGCCGATCGGAGCGCGACCAGCCTCCGGTTCAGGGTGGAGGCGCCGCAGGAGGCGAATCCCAGGCTGCTGAGCGTCCTGACGTCCCGACATGCTCCACTGGTGTCCTTTCACGAAGTACCCAAAAAATTGGAACATGTTTATCTGAAAACCATGGCGGATGCGCAGGGAGTGATGTATGCAGCGTAACTGGCAAGGCATCTGGCTCGTCGCCCGGCGCGAATTTCAGGATCAATTCCGGGACTGGCGTATTGTCATTCCCATGCTGCTGATGGTGTCCATATTCCCGTTTGTGGCGGATAACACCACCCGGCAGGCCGTGAATTTCATGAATCGGTTTGGCGGCGATATTATCCTGGACCGGCTGATCCCATTCGCGATTTTGGTTATCGGATTTTTCCCTCTGTCATTCACACTGCTGGTCGCATTGGAAGCCTTTGTCGGTGAAAAGGAACGCGGCACGATTGAGCCGTTGTTGAGTTCCCCTCTCGAAGATAGTCATCTGTACCTGGGGAAACTGCTGGTGGGGGTCGCGACGCCATTGTTATTCAGCTACGGTTCGATCATACTGTATCTGCTGCTGCTCATGCGCCGGCCCGTTGAATTCCCGAGTGCCTACATGATGACGCTGATTCTTCTACTGACATTCGCGCACGCCGTATTGATGGTCAGCGCAGCGATTGTGATCTCAGTGCAGGCCACCACTATTCGCGCAGCGAATTTAATGGCCTCCTTCGTTGTCGTGCCTGTGGCTTTCCTTCTGCAGGGCGAGACCTTACTGATCTTCTGGGGTGAGGAAGATGTGTTGTTCATGGCGGTGCTTGGATTGACGATTCTTTCGGCGCTTTTGATTCGCCTGGGACTGGCCCATTTCAAACGTGAATATCTCCTCGGGCGCGAAATTGATTCACTCAACGTCAAATCGATGTGGCAGCGGTTCCTGAATCGGGTTTCTGGAAATGCGACATCGATCATCGATTGGTATCGCACGGAACTGCCCGTCACACTCCGGCAGCTGCGACAACCGCTGCTCATCGTAGTTGGAATTGCTGTGATCACGGTTATCACCAGCTATGCCTGGGTTGTCCTCAACGTTCCAAAGTTTATTGATATCACGCCAAACCGAGTCCACGAAGTTCAAAGTTACGTCAGGAACAATCTGGGAAATCTCGATGTATTGGATGAGAATGCACCTGCGCCCTGGATCTTCCTGTCGAATGTTCGCTCCATGGTGGGATTTTTGTTTGCGGGACTGATCTCTTTTTCCACGCTGGGGCTGGCCCTGTTCATCTTCAATATGGCCCTGATTGGGGCGGTGTTGGGAGGCGCGAGCCTGATTCATTTTTCACCGCTGGCTGTGTTTGCAGTTGCAATTCTGCCGCATGGTATTTTCGAGTTGACGGCGGTCTTCATTGCCACAGCTGCAGTACTGAGGACGGGTGCCGTGCTGGTTACGCCTCAACCAGATAAGAGCCTGGGAGAGGTATTTCTGCTCTCGTTAGCTGACTGGTTCCGAGTATTCATTGGTCTGGTGGTCCCGCTGCTTGCCATCGCGGCGGTGATCGAGGTGTATGTTACCCCTCAAATCATAAAGCTGGCATTCCCATATTTATAAGGGAGGCACTGTGCCCAAAGTCATTATTCTTGGTTCTTCCAACGCAGTCCCAACCAAAGACCATGAGAACACCCATCTGGTTATCGTGGGCGACGAACGCATGCTGCTTGTGGATTGCGTGAGTAATCCGGTTGTTCGGCTCGAACAAGCGGGCATCGACTTTAACGATCTTACCGACATCGTCATAACACACTTTCACCCTGATCATGTCTCCGGTGTGCCATTGCTGCTCATGGACATGTGGCTGATGGGGCGAACGAAACCGCTCAATATTTACGGTCTGCATTACACCATGGATCGTTTGGAAGATTTGATGGGTTTTTACGGCTGGGCTGAATGGCCCAACTTCTTTTCTGTAGGGTTTTACCGTCTGCCCGAGGTGGAATTAGCCCACGTGCTGGATTGTACGGACTTCCGAGTCAGGTCATCGCCGGTTCATCACATGATTCCCACGATCGGCATTCGCGTGGAATGCAAAAAGCCAGGGAAAGTTGTGGCATATTCCTGTGATACCGAGCCGTGCCAGCAAACCGTGCGGCTCGCCGAAGGCGCGGACATTCTCATCCATGAAGCGGCCGGAGCCTCCTTCGGGCATTCGTCAGCCGAGCAAGCCGGGGAAATCGCTACGCGGGCTGAGGTGGGAAAACTCTATCTCATCCACTACCCGACGGGGCGCTTTGCAAACGGGGATATTGCTGCGGAAGCCCGTAAGAGTTTTCAGGGCGAAGTTGAATTAGCAAAAGATTTTATGACAATTGAATTATGAATCGAAGACGGTCACCCGCTGCGCGAAAGTGACCGTCTTTTTTTCGCTTACCAGCCGTTGATATATGGCTCCCATTCTCCAAACTCAATCAAATGTCTGCCAAAAATATATTGTGCATTCGCGGGTGGCTCTTTGGGGATATGCAGAAGGTGCATATGGGCTTCCTCCATTTTGCGCCCACCCTTGCGATGATTGCACGTAGGACAGGCAGTTACAACATTCGTCCAGACGTGCTCGCCGCCCATGTGGCGTGGAAACACGTGATCCACCGTCAGCCCGTTATCGCGCTTCCCACAATACTGGCAGGTATAATTGTCGCGTCGAAACACCTCACGCCGCGTCAATTTGACGCGTGGTCTCGGACGGTGGATTTGCATTCCCAGCCGAATGACTGAAGGTCGCGGTATTAACTGCTTCACAGTTTTTATGTGACCGCGTCCGTTCACGACCATATCGGCTTTGCCCGCCAGAAGCAACCCAACCGCGCGACGTGTGGTACAAATGTTGATTGGTTCGAAATTCGCGTTTAGCACCAGCACAGGATCGAGCATTCTGCCTCAGCAATGGGCATGATTATATGCCAGAGTAACTAATTCGTAAAACCTGCTTTTTGCAATGGCACGCACTTGTCATGAGGACGTTCCTTAATGCAGGTCTTGACCGCGGTGGGATTTTTGGATGCAGCGCTCAACGAGTATCTCACGCGATATAATCATCAAGTTTTCATCCTGACGCGCCACCGAAACGCCTCTCAGAACTTGGTTTCCAATTCCAGTTCGGAAACCTGGAAGATGCACTGAACGACTTGTTGAGGCAGTAAAACAGTTTATGTTCCAGTGAAGGATTCAGAAGGCCTTCACCGGAAGAAGTAGGAGAAATTGAGTGAAACGTATCTTAATTCTTGTCGGTCTGCTGGTCTCCGCCTGTGTACCGGCGGCCGACCAGCAAGACGCCCTGCCGACCGCTTACATTGATCAGTCTTATCCAACAGTCGAATCGGCCCCATTGGCTAATATCCAACAGACGAGCGGCATCGAAGTCCGTATCGATCGCGCCTGGCGCGATGGGAAACAGATCAACGCAGATGTTTGCTTCACATTGCTGGATGCTTCAGATTGGTCCGTTTGGGGAGCTACGTTGCAGTATCCGGGCGCGGCTGTGACAGATTTTTCGTCCACGCTCGTGAGCCTGCAGGAGCCGGTGGAAGGACAGTCTGGTTTACGGTGTGATACCTTGTCGTTTCTGAATATCCCCCCGGATGCCGACCTTTCGGCCGCGACGATCACCGTCGATGCAATTGCGGCCCCACCGCGCGCAGAAGACTACTGCGCGATTTACATGCCTAAGATCCAGCAAACGCTGACCGAACGTGGTATTGCCATCGCTCTGGATTGCGTGGATTCGAATGGCGTGGAGGTCATGCAAATCTTAAGCAAACCAGACACCATGTCCCAGGAGGAGGCGGAACAGATCGTCTATAGTGACGAGTTTTATACTGTCAGAGGTCCCTGGTCGTTCACCTTCAACCTTGGTCAATGATGTTGTCCATAGGACCGCTTCGCGTGTATAATTGACGCATGGTTAAGCAGCGCAGCACGAACGAATATTACTATTACACCCACACATAGTGTTTTGCGGTGGTGTGTTCAGAACGCGCCCATCGCGGGCGCGTTTTTGTTTGTAATTTCATGGGGCGGGATGCCCCCTTCGGGGATGGTTCGCGACAATCCCGCCTTACTTTGGAGGCTGAAAGTGAATATTGAAGAACAAGTGAAACTCTTTATGCAGGGAACAGAATATGGCGATGAAGAGTTGAAGAGGGCCATGACGGCTGAATTGCGAGAGCGCCTTCTGGCTGCTGAGAAGGAAGGCCGGCCTCTGCGCGTCTACTGTGGTTACGACCCGACCTCTACCGATCTGCACCTGGGGCACACCATTACCATGCGCAAGCTGCGCCAGTTTCAAGACCTTGGGCACGAGATTACTTTTCTCATCGGCAGTTACACGGCGCTCGTAGGAGACCCTTCCGACAAGAATAAGGCTCGCCCCATTCTTACTCAGGAGCAGGTGGCAGAAAATTCAAAAACCTATGCCGACCAGGCTTTTCGCGTTCTGGATCGTGAGAAAACAAAGATTCGCTACAACGGCGAGTGGCTGAGCGAATTGTCGCT
>Ga0114129_10017425_pt1 | contig 10230 bp, 11 predicted proteins | sample RhiMetdeltSRZDD1_FD_80071 | JGI IMG/M metagenome (GOLD analysis project Ga0114129, IMG submission 80071) | Populus rhizosphere microbial communities from Tennessee, USA - Rhizosphere MetaG P. deltoides SRZDD1 (version 2) (version 2) | ecosystem: Host-associated > Plants > Roots > Rhizosphere >... | reverse complement strand
GGCCTTGCTTGTACGTCACGTCGCGCACACCCAGGACCGAGCCCAGCCGCTCCGCAGGGACCTTCAGCGGGCCCGGCGACGGGCCGACGCCGGGCGCCGGCTGGGGCCAGGCCGTCGACATGGCGGTGTGGAAGGTGATGTTGCCCTCGACCTTCTGCATGATCTGGTGGATGTGGCCGTTCAGGACGGTGACCGAGCCGAAGCGCTTGAGATATGACAGGGCTTGCTCGCCATCGCCCGTGGCCCACCCCCACTGGGGATAGACCGCCCAGAGCGGCACGTGGGCGAAGACCACGACGGGCGTGCTGCTGCCGAGCCCCGCGACGTCCTTCTCGAGCCACTCGAGCTGATCGTCGCCGAGGGCGCCGAGGTGATCCGCCTTGTAGGTCAGGACGTTGACGAGCCCGATGAAGTGGACGCCCCGGTAGTCGAAGCTCTGCCAGCCGCGTCCGCCCACCGTGCCGTGGCCGTAGCGGTTCAGGTACTCCTTGCCCCCGTCGGCAAAGACGTCGTTCTCGCCGGGCACGTAGAAGACCCGGCCGGTCTTCACGCTCTTGAGGCTCTCGGTGACGGTGTCGAAGGCCCCGGGCTTCTGGGTGTGACTGAGATCCCCGGTGTGGAGCACGAAGGCCGGCGCCGGGTCGATCACGTTGATCTTGGCGATCGCGCCGTGGAAGGTCGCCAGGACGTCGGGATTGGCGTCGCCCTTGAAGCCGATGTGGCTATCGCTGATCTGGACGAAGCTGAAGGCCCCGGGGGCGTCCGGACCTGTCGCCGGCTGGGCGAGGGCGCGCGACGACAGCACCCCTCCGGCCACGGTCCAGACGAGCCCCGTCCCAGCCCAGGCCATGCACTCGAGGAAGCCGCGGCGATTCATGCCGTCCGTGGGGAATTCGGGGTGGGACTCAGCGGAATGCTCGTGGGTGTCGTTGGCCATGTCAGTCTCTCCTGTTCCGTGGCTGCCCTCGTCACTTCACGACGATCCGGGCGGTCATGTGGGGGTGGAGGGCGCAGTGGTAGGCGTAGGTGCCGGGTGCGGCGAATCGGTACGAGAACTGCTCGCCGTGGTCCAGGCCGGCGGAGGTGAAGCGCCCATCGTCCGCCGTGACGGTGTGGGCGTCGTCGTCCTGATTGACCCAGGTCACCGTCGTGCCGACGGGGACGGTCACTGTACTGGGACCGAACTGGAACTTCGCGATGCCGATCCGCGGAGCCTCCGCCGGCAACGTGGCGGCGATCGCCGTGGCGGTGCCGATCGGCGTGTCAATGTCGGGCCGGCCGAGCCTCCAGCCGCCTCCGGCGGCGAGGGCAATGAGGGCGATGACGAACCACTTCCGCATGGCGTTGCCTCCTGTGTGTGTATGTGTGTCTGACCTGCTCGTCCTTGCTAACGTGCGACATGGCGGCTCGTTCCCTGCACGCCGAGAAGACATTCGGGAACGATTCCGTCCGCGACGCGTTGTAAGTAGAAGCCGCCCGCGCATCGTGCCAGGTCGTTCCAGGTGGTCCTCGACGCGGTGGATCAGGACTTTCGCGGGTCCGAGGCGAGGCCGGGCCCGGGGACACCGGAGTGGTCAACCGGAGCCCGACGGCGTAGACTCAAGCCGGAGACTCGGGTGACCCCGTCACGGGCCGTCCCGGTGGCTACGCGCGCATCCCGGGCAACCCTCATCCGAGCCCGCGACAACGACGGCGCTCGCAGTGCGGCGGTGCGAGGGCCTCGGCCGAACGTTCGTCCGCCAGACTGAGGCGCCAGATGGATCGGGAGGACCGCCCTGAGCCGCCGGCCACCCCCTCCGGCCTGACCGCCCGCTGGGACAGCGTCCGCACGCTCTTCGAGCACGCCCGGGAGGCTCTTCTCCTCCTCGATCCCGAGCGCGAGGCGATTCTCGACGTGAATTCGCTCGCGTGTCGGCTGCTGGGGTACTCGCGCGAGGCCTTGCTCTCCCTGCCACTCGACGCGATTTGTCCGAATCAGATGCCCCGACTCCGTGCGTTCGCGCGCTCGGTCCTTCAGGCGGGGCACGGGCAACTCCCTGACCTCTCCTGGGTGACACAGACGAGTGAAGCGGTGCTGGCGACGGTCTCGGCGTCGGTCGTGGACATTGACGGGCGGCCGTGCCTGATGGCGTTCGTTCGGGAGAGTGGGGAGCCGAGCCGAGCCGAGTCAGACGCCACACCCGACGGGAGCGATGGAGCGCCGCGCATTGAGCCGCCCCCCGCCGAACCAGACCCATCTCGCCAGCGGTATCGCGTGCTCCTGGAGATCAACAACGCGATCATCTCGAATCTCAGCCGGGATTCCCTCTTCCACGCCATTACGGAGGCCCTCCGCCAGGTCGTCCCGTTCGATCGAGCCATGCTGCCCCTTTACGATGCGGAGAAGGACGTCTTCCAGACGTTCGCGCTGGCGGGACGAGTGCTCCCAGGTCACGTCCACGACGTGCATACCGAGATTCGCCGCCACGGCACCGGGGCAGGCTGGGTTCTGGATCACCGTCAGCCGCTCCTCCGACGGAACCTCGAGGCCGAGCGGGAGCTCGCGGCGGACGAGATGCTGCTGGCCGGTGGGATTCACTCGTACGTGATTGTTCCGCTCATCGCGCGGGGCCGGACCCTTGGCGCGCTCTTCCTGGGGAGCTCGACGCCGAATCGGTACTCGGCCGAGGATGTCGGGTTCCTCGAGGAGGTCGGTCAGCAGATCGCGCTCGCGATCGAGAACATGCTGGCGTACGAGGAGATCGCTCGACTGCGCGCCCGCCTGGAAGAGGAGAATCGCTATCTCCAGGAGGAGATCCAGACCGAGCACAACTTCGAGGAGATCATCGGGCAGAGCCGCGCAGTCAAGCGGGTGTTCAAGGCGATTGAGACCGTGGCCCCCACCGATGCGACGGTGTTGATCATCGGCGAGACGGGCACCGGCAAGGAGCTGGTCGCCCGGGCCCTGCACCACCTCAGCCCGAGACGCGGCCAGGCCCTGGTCAAGGTGAACTGTGCAGCCCTGCCGGCCGGCCTGATCGAGAGTGAACTGTTCGGGCACGAGAAGGGCGCCTTCACGGGCGCGCTGGTCCGCCGGCTTGGCCGGTTCGAGCTGGCCCACGGCGGGACGCTCCTCCTGGACGAGATCGGGGACCTGACACCGGAGCTGCAGCCGAAGCTGCTCCGGGTCCTCCAAGAAGGCGAGTTTGAGCGGGTCGGCAGCCCCCACCCGACCCGGGTCGATGTCCGGGTGATCGCCGCGACGAACCGGGATCTGGAACAGGCCATCCAGGCTGGTCGGTTTCGCGCCGACCTCTACTACCGGCTGAGCGTCTTCCCGATCCGCTTGCCGCCGCTCCGGGAACGGGTAGAGGACATCCCGCACTTGGTGCAGTACTTCACGCACCGGTACGCCACCCGGCTGGGGAAGCGGATCCCGAGCGTCCAGGCCCCGACCATGGAGACGCTGCAGGCCTATTTGTGGCCCGGCAACGTGCGCGAGCTCGAGAACGTCATCGAGCGAGCCGTCATCCTCAGCCAGGGCGCGTACCTGGATCTGGGCGGCTGGCTCCCGACACCCGGCGCCAGCCCCCGCGCGGGGGGAATCCGGACCCTTGAGGAACTCGAACGGGAGCACATCCGGGCGATCCTCGAGATGACGGAATGGCAGGTCAGTGACGAGCGGGGCGCGGCCAAGCTCTTGGGGATGAAGCCGACCACTTTGGAGGCCCGGATGAAGAAGCTCGGGATCAGGAGACAGTAGACTCCCAACATATTGGGACCCTCCCAACATTTCGGGTTCCCGATCGCGACCGCCGCCGCGGCCGCGTCGTCGGGCTCAACCGTTTTCCCCCGGTCTGACACCGCCTTCCGCCCGATCGAGCCAGGACCGTTCAGGGTGGCACAGGCCTTGCCCTGCCGAGGGCTGTGTTGCGAATCCGGAAGGTCGTCGATGGCTCCACCGAGATCACCCTCCACGTGGAGGGGCGGATCGTCTCGGAGTGGGTGGCGGTGCTGGAGCAGGAGTGTGGGCAGGCGCTTCGGGAAACGCAGCGCGTCCAGCTGGACCTCGCAGCGGTGACGTTCATCGACGCTCGCGGCGTGAAGGTTCTCCGGCGGATCGCGACCGACGGCGTCGTGATCGTCAACTGTCGGGAGTTCATCGACGCCCTGCTGAAGAGCGACGGAGAGCCATGAGCCGCGCCGTGCGTCACGGTGACCGGGAGCTGACCGTCGAAGAGACCGACCGGCTCGACCTCGGGCCATCGGCCGCCAGGGCGCGCATTGTGCGCGTCAGGCCCGTTCCGGCGCCAGACGTGTGAAGTGCCTCGGCCGCCCAGCATAGTGCCCCGGGCGTACGGTGGCGACGAGATGGACCGGATTGGGGGCACGATCGGGGTCGTGAAGATGTCAGTAAGAGGTCGCCCCGGGATGGACGGTTCCGCGGTCGGAATGGTGCCGGGTCCGCGCGGGGAAGGTCGGGCAGGACCGCGCTGGGGAACGGCCGAGCTGGGGCGAGAGGCTCTGGCGTATGCCCACACTCTGCACAAATTGGCTCGCTATTTGACCGGCAACGGGACGGATGCGGAGGATCTTGTCCAAGAGACCTATGCCCGCGCGCTCCGGGCGGCCGGGCAGTTCACCCCGGGGACGAATCTCAAGGCATGGCTCTGCCGGATTCTGCGGAACACCTTCTTCAACGTGTACCGCCAGCAGCGACACAACCCCGTCGTCGGTGGGTTGGATACGGTGAACCCCGTGGATGAGGTGGCGAACGACACGTGGTTTCAGAACGACATCCACCTGGAGCGGCTCCGGAGTGTCGTGGGGGAGGAGATCGAGGCGGCGGTGATGAGCCTGTCCGAGGAGGCGCGCACGGTCATCCTCCTGGACCTCGAGGGCCTGACGGACGAAGAGGTCGCCGACGTCGTGGGCTGCGCGGTAGGCACGGTGAAGTCACGCCTCGCACGGGTGCTCCGTGAGCAGCTCCGAGACTACGGGAAGGCCGTGACATCCGGGCGGGCCTCCCTGCCCACTCCACCGCAGCCCCTTGGCCTTCCCCACCGGCATTGACGTTCCGGTTTTCCTAACGCCTGACCGCCCGAATCGTTCCCCGCGTCGTGAGCCGATCGCGGCGGGAACGAGCCGCCCGGCGGGGCGTTAGCACGGGTGATCCGGTCACGGGCTCGCGATGGCCCGTTGCGATGATGCGACGAACAGTGAACCCACAGACCCCAAGAGAGAGGAGTCTCAATGGACACGAAGATCGGCACCACCAACCTCGCCGCCTCTCCGTCGGGGGGGGGATTCCGGGATGCTGTGGTCGGGCATGTTCCATGACTGGCGGCCACCGCGTGCGTCGCCCAGCACTGGAGTGTGGCGAATGCGTATGACAACGCGGCGCTGGCTGATGCTGTTGTTCATCCCCCTCGCGCTGGCCTTTTCGGCTGCCTACGCGGCCGGCCAGGACAGCGGGCCCTCGGGATTCTCGGTGTGGCAGCTGCTCGGGCGCTTCCATGTCCTCACGGTCCACTTCCCAGTCGCCCTGCTGGTGATCGTCGGCGTGATCGAGGCGCTCTCCTGGTGGCGCCGCGTGGATGCTCCAGATACGACCACCACGCTCCTGACCGTGTTCGCCGCCGCGAGTGCCCTGGCGGCCGCGACGATGGGGTGGCTGCGGGCGGATGCAATGAGCTTTTCCGGACACCGGCCTGAGCTGGTGAGGGTCCACCGATGGCTGGGCGTGGCCACGGCCGTGCTGGCGGTGGTCGTGACGCTGGTGGCGCTGCGTACGCCGCGGCGCACCGATGCCTGGCTGCATGGGATCTATCGCGCAATCCTGGCCATCGCGGTGGCCACGGTGTCGGTCACTGCCCATTACGGCGGTCTGTTGGTCCACGGCGAGCACTACATCAGCTCCGCACTGCCGGCGTGGGCGAGATCGGTGCCGGAGCGAGACCAGTCGGCAACGCACCGAGAACGGTCGCGGACAGGTGCGAGGCATCCGGCCGCACTGCGTCTACCGGGCGACGCGTCCCCGGGTGAGGTTCCCGGACTTCTTCTCGCGGCGCCCGGAACGAGCCTGACCGCCAGACGTTTGCAGAAGTGAGCATGGTCCATCGTTGGATGCTGTCGCTGCCGCTCCTGCTGGCGGGCGTGCTCCTCTTCGGCTGCGGCGCCTACTCGTCGATCACGGGGGGGCCGACCGGCGCCGCGGCGCCGGCCACGATCCCGTCGCCCGGGGCCCCCCGTTGGGTACTGATCCGGAATCTCCGCGACGGCGCGACCATGGCCGAGCCCGAGTACGTGTGGGTGGCGGAGGATCGCGTTCCGACCAGCGCGACGACGCGGCTCTTCGGGAAGCAGGCGGTCCTGGGGCCGCCGGAGAGCATCCCAGAGCAACTGGCCGCCCGAGCTCTCCGTCAGCCGCTCCAGCGCCAGCGGCGGGCGCAAGAGATAGCGGCACAAGCGCTCGAGCTGGTCGCGACGGTGGGCCCGGACGGCCACATCGGCGTGCAGGCTGAAGCCGTCGGAATCCCGTCACACTTGTCACTCCCACCGTTTCGATAACCGGCGCTAAGTCTATCTCATGACAACGACCACCGGGTCGTATCGAAGGAAGAACGATGACGAAGCACATCACTGGGACACGGGAAGAGTGGCTTGCCGCGCGGCTCGAGCTGCTCAAGGCCGAGAAGGAGCTGACGCGGCGCAGCGACGAGTTGGCGCGGCAGCGGCAGGAGCTGCCGTGGGTCCGAATCGACAAAGAGTACCGATTCGAGACCGACGCGGGAGGGCCTTGCGGCGCTTCTCTTGAGGGTGACTCGGCGGGGTAAGCGCTCCGACCGCAACCAGGAGATCGAAGGAGATAGAGGCGATGAGCAACATCACGGATCACCAGATCGTTTCGCACGAGGAGTGGATCGCGGAGCGCAAGGCGCTGCTGGCGAAAGAGAGGGAGTTCAATCGGCTGCGCGATGAGCTCAGCGCGCGGCGGCGCGACCTTCCGTGGGAGCGCGTGACGAAGAAGTACGTGTTCGATGGCCCCCGCGGAGCCGAGACCCTCGAGCAGCTCTTCGACGGCCGTTCGCAGCTCGTCGTGTACCACGCGATGTTCGATCCGAAGACCGTGACGGCCAAGACGCCGTACACCAAGGACGCACCGTGCTCAAGTTGCTCGTTCTGGATTTGCCAGCGGTCCCTGTAGATGGCGGCGACGGGGTGTCGAAGCTTGGTCGGCCTCGACCCCACTATGCCCGCGGCCGCCTGGTCGTCACCCCGCTCGGCGTGGGGGCATTCCAGTTCGCCGTCCTCCGGCGAGCGGACAAATGGGCGGGACCCGAACGGATGGAAGGAGCGGTTACCCACGTGGATAATGCCCATGGTTGAGCGCGGGTCTGGGGACCCCCCGGCGCATTCTGCCCACGTGGGCAACGATAACGACAAGACGTAGCGGCACAGGGGTGATCACCTGCCGGGGCGGACACCCTGCCCCGGGGATGGTGGCGCGGACGGAGCAACCGGGGTGGTCGGAGGCTTTCAAGGAAGGCAATGCGTGAGCGACCTGTCCCACGCGGAAGCTGCATGAGACGCCCCGTGATGGATCCTGAGGCGCGTCGCGCCAGTTACCTCCGAGCGGATCATGATCTTTAATTTGTGCGCCCCGCACTGCGTCAACACGGGTTCGAATCTCCAACGAGCTACGTAGGGCGGTGGCACATTCCTTCATCTTCGAGATTCGGGCAATTGCGATAGCAGCTTAGCTCTCCTTCTCTGATCTGAGCGTAACCGCCTTCCGCCCACAACCCCCCCTGGCTGGCGGTTTCTCCACCCAATAGGAATTGAGCCGGCGACGTCCAGCTTGGGAACTCCTCGTACCGCCCTGTGCCGTGAGGTCCGGTTAGGAGAATCTCGGGATCGGGCCGTGACCCGGTGCGACGCCGTGACCCCGGCGTGAGAGGGGTGAATCACATTCTGTGGTGACCGTTTTGGTTACCTGGCTGTCGCGCCGCAGCAATCAGGAGCGTGCACGGGCACTCGCCCGCCCTCGTTGACCGTTTCAAGAATCCGATCTCAACGATGGTGGCCAAGCCGATAAGGCGTGGTGTCCCCGAACAAAATTCGTGGTTAAGCCATGATCACGGTTTCGGTTAGAGGGGTGCTCCAACACCCACGTGTGGCTTCTTCCATTGCCCGACGTGGACCGTCGGGAAGTCTAACATACAGATACCAACTCACCCATGCCAGCGAAGCCCGGTACCGGACGCGAGAGCTTCAGCTTGCAGACTCTCCGGCAAGCCTCGCCTGCGCGGTCAGGCCCAGCTTCTTGAGGAGCGCAATCAGCGTCTCGCGCTCCGCGCGCGTCAGGCCCTCGGCGGCGTTGTCGATGACCGCCCGGTGCCGATTGAAGATGCGGGTGATGAGTGTGCGGCCGCTGCGCGTCAGGGACACACGCTTGGCGCGGCGATCGACGGCGTCGGCGGAGCGCTCGACAAGGCCACGCGCTTCGAGACGATCGACGGCGGTGGTGATGCTGCCGCTCGTCAGCTCGATGCGCCGGCCGATCTCGTTGACCAGCATGGGACCCTTGTGCAACAGCGCCTCGAGAATGGTGAAGTCAGAGAAGCCGAGGTCGTGCGCAGTGATGCTTCGGTGCGCGTGGCGCGCCATCGTGCGGTGCGCCTTCATGAGCACGAGATACAGATGCGTTCCCGAGCTATCGGCCATCGTCCTCTCGTGGTGCCGGCGCGTGCGATGTCATGGGCGAGCAGCGCGCTTCCAATCTTACGCGCGCGCCTTCTAAGCCGTTACCGATCACTCACTTGCCGTAGGCCTGCGCGATCTGTCCGACGAGCTTCGCCCACGGCATGTCGATGGCCCCGTAGACCGCGCCGGCCTCCGGCCGCGCGTTGTCCTTGAGGATTTCCACCATCAGGGTCCCGTAGTCCGAGACGATGACGCCCGCCTGCAGCATGCGCAGGAGCCCAGCTTGCCGCTTGGTCTCACTGAACGTCCCCGAGGCATCGACGGCCACATAGGCGTCAAGCCCCTTACCGACGGCGGTGATGGCCGGCAAGGCCGCGCACACTTCGAGCGAGATGCCGGCGAAGATGAGCTTCTTGCGGCCGGTGGCCTCGATGGCGCGCGCCACACGCATATCGTCAAAGGCGTTGACCGACGAACGGTCGATGATCTCGATGCCCGGCAGCGCTTCGACGAGCTCCGGGAACGTCGGGCCCCACATGCTGTCGCGCGCCGTCGTGGTGACGATGATGGGAAGTTTCAGAGCTTTCGCCGCTTTGGCCAGGGCCACGACGTTGTGTTTGAGCTCGCCAGTCGAATAGTCACGAACGCCAGTCATGAGGCCGACCTGATGGTCGACGAGGACGAGCGCCGCGTTCTCGGACGTCAGGGACTCATACCCGCGATTCCGATCCGACATCACTCTCTCCTACCCGAGGGCTCGATGCACTTGTGATTAGTCGAGCGTCCGGAGCTGCATCCCGAGCGCCGTGTGCTGCGCTTCATCGAGTATATCTTGACATAGAGTGTCTTGATGTCAAGTTATATGCCGAGGCTCCGGGCTTATCGTTCTCGTTGCTGGTCAGGCGCGGGCATGGCTGCCGAAGGCGAGGCAGAAGGGCGCTGAGGGCCTCCTTCTACCTTCGGGGACGGGAAGGGGCAATCGATATGGCCAGCCAGCTCGGCCATGTCATTCGTCTCGAGGACTTCCCGTGAGGTGCGGCGATCCATGTCAACCTGCGCTAACCGCGGTCCAACGTCGGACCCTGGCGAGGCATCGCTTCGTTCGGCAACAACGTCGAGCTGCCGCCGGCTGTCCTCATCGAGCTCGATGCTTGCCGCCGCCAGCTTCTCCGCCGGGTGACGCACCGATGACGTGCCGAGCACTGGCCGTGAGGACCGGTGGACCAAGTTGAACGCGCTTTGCACACAGACGGCGCGTCATCCCCATGGCCGTTCCGCGCGCCGGCCCCTTAGGTACGACCGTTGTGGGAGACCTCGGGTCAGCCGTTCCTCGGCCGTGGTTCCGAGCCGCCTCAGGAGATCGGTTTCAGCGTCGCGCGTTCCGCTCGCGATAAGCCACGCATCCCTCGCTCCATCGCGTCCTCATGTCGTGCGAAGGCAGAGTGCCGCTCAGGGTACCTTGTCGAAAAAGAGATAAACGGCGGCAATCCGGCCGTCCCGGGCAATGATGAAATCAGTCCCGGCGTAAGCTGGCGCCTCACCAGG
>Ga0114129_10017424_pt1 | contig 10230 bp, 12 predicted proteins | sample RhiMetdeltSRZDD1_FD_80071 | JGI IMG/M metagenome (GOLD analysis project Ga0114129, IMG submission 80071) | Populus rhizosphere microbial communities from Tennessee, USA - Rhizosphere MetaG P. deltoides SRZDD1 (version 2) (version 2) | ecosystem: Host-associated > Plants > Roots > Rhizosphere >... | reverse complement strand
CGTGTCTGCGCGCTCGATTCGCACCTCCACGTCGCGGCAGACAAAACTGAGGGAGTGGTTCGCTCGCAGAGCACCCGGCAACAACCCAGCCTCGCAGAGGATCTGGAAGCCGTTGCAAATGCCGAGCACGAGCCCGCCGTCCGCCGCGAGCGCTTGAACCGACTCCATCACCGGTGCGAGCCGGGCGAGGGCGCCTGCGCGAAGATAGTCGCCGTACGAGAAGCCGCCCGGCAGGACGACGGCCTGGACGTCGGGAAGCTCGCGCTCGGCGTGCCACACCGGAACCGGCTCGGCTCCGAGGCCTGCGAGCGCAAGCATGGCGTCGCCGTCGTCGTTCGAGCCCGGAAACGTGATGACGGCGACGCGGGGCTTCGGCTCGCGGGGGAGTGCGCTCATTCCTCCCCGACGAGCTCGATCTCGTAGGACTCGATCAGCGGGTTGGCGAGCAGCTGCTTGCACATACGCTCGAGCTCCGCTTGCACGTGCTCGCGATCTCCGTTGCCGAGCTCGAGGTCGACCACTCGGCCGACCCGCGCATCGTCGACCGCAAAACCGAGCTGGCGGAGGGAGCCAAGCACGGCCTCCCCCTGGGGGTCGAGGATTCCCGGCTTCGGCCGGACGAGCACGGTCGCCTTCACCGAAGCACCGCGTCAGGGTCGGCGAGGTACTCGTCGAAGCCGATCTCGGTCAGGCGCTCGAACGCCTCGACGTACCGCGCGCGCGTGCCGTCGACGACGTCCGCCGGGAGCTCCGGGCCCGGGTAGGTCTTGTCCCATCCGAGCGACTCGCAGTAATCCCTGACGTACTGCTTGTCGAAGGACGGCTGTGAGCGCCCCGGCGCGTACTCGTCGGCCGGCCAGAACCGCGACGAGTCCGGTGTCAGCGCCTCGTCGCCGAGCACGATCTGCCCGCTGCTGTCGACGCCGAACTCGAATTTCGTGTCGGCGATGATGATCCCGCGCTCGAGCGCGTGCTCGGACGCCGACCGGTAGAGGTCCAGCGAGATCCGTTCGAGCTCAGCGAGGCGCTCGTCACCGACGAGCTCTGCCGCCTCGGCGAGGTCGATGTTCTCGTCGTGACCCTCCTGCGCCTTCGTGGAGGGTGTGAAGATCGGTGCAGGAAGCCGGTCCGACTCGCGGAGCCCGGTCGGCAAGGCGTGGCCCGACGTCGCGCCGGTCGCCTGGTAGTCCCTCCAGCCCGAGCCTGTGATGTAGCCGCGAACCACGCACTCGAGCGGGAGCATCTCGAGCCGACGGCATTCCGTCGAGCGCCCGTCGTCACGCAGGTGGAGCAGGTGGTTGGGGACGATCGAGCTCGTCCGGGCGAACCAGAACGCCGCGAGGCCCGTCAGGACGCGGCCCTTGTCCGGGATCTCGGTCTGCAGCACGACGTCGAACGTCGAGATGCGGTCGCTGGCGACGAGCAGGAGCCGTTCGTCGTCGAGCGCGTAGAGCTCGCGAACCTTCCCGCTTCCGACGTGCGTGGCTTCAGGCATGGACGGTTTCCCCCTTCCGGACGAGCGTTCGGAGCCGCTCGAAGACGGTGTCGACGTGGCGTGTGTAGGCATTGAAATCGAACACCGCGTCGAGGTCGACGCGGCCGGCGAGCTCGCGGTCGGCGCGAACGAGCTCGCGGAAGTCTTGCTCCTCGTCCCACGCGCGGAGTGCGTGCCTCTGCACCAGCCGGTAGGCCTCGTCGCGTGAAAGGCCCGAGTCGACGAGCGCGAGCAGCAGGCGCTGGCTGAAGAAGAGGCCGTGGCTCGACTCGAGGTTTCTGCGCATGCGCTCGGTTCGGACGACCAGACCCTCGACGAGCCAGGCGAAGCGGTCGAGCATGTAATCGAGGGCGAGGAACGCGTCGGGGATGACCACCCGCTCGGCCGACGAGTGCGAGATGTCCCGCTCGTGCCAGAGCGCGACGTTCTCGAGCGCGACAGTCGCGGCCGCCCGGACGACCCGCGCGAGTCCGCAGATGCGCTCGGCGACGACCGGGTTCTGCTTGTGCGGCATCGCGGAGGAGCCCTTCTGCCCACGGCCGAACGGCTCTTGGACTTCTGCCACCTCGGTGCGGGCGAGGTGTCGGATCTCGAGCGCGAACTTCTCGAGTGAGGCCGCGGTGACCGCAAGTGCGGAGAGCAGCTCCGCATGCCGGTCGCGCTGAAGGATCTGCGTCGAGGACGGCGCGGGCTCGAGGCCGAGCCGCTCGCAGGCGATCCGCTCGACCTCGGGGTCGGTTGCGGCGTAGGTGCCGACGGCGCCCGAGAGCTTGCCCACGCGCATCCCCTCGAGCCCTTTCTCGAGTCGAACACGGTCACGGTCCAGCTCGAAGGCCCAGCCGGCCAGCTTGAGACCGAACGTGGTCGGCTCCGCGTGGATGCCATGCGTCCGGCCGATCTGGAGCGTCTCGCGGTGTTCCTCTGCTCGTGAGACGACGGCGCTGAACGCCCGTTCGAGCCCGGTCATCAGCAGTTCGCCGGCGTCGCGAATCTGGAGCGCGAGACCCGTGTCGACGACGTCGGACGACGTCAGCCCGTAGTGAAACCACCGGCCTGAATCGCCGAGCTCACCCGCGACCGCGTCGACGAAAGCGGCCACATCGTGGTGGATGCTGGCTTCGATCTCCTTGACCCGCTCGGGTGTAGGAGGCTTTGCCGACGCGGCGATCTCTGCGACCGCGTCGGAAGGCACGGCTCCGATTTCCGCCCACGCTTCGAGGGCCGCGAGCTCGACGTCCAACCACCGTGCGAGCTTGTCCTCGTCCGACCAAATCCTGGCCATGGCCGGGCGGGAGTAGCGGCTGATCACTGAGCGCAGTCTAGAGGCCGCGCAGGCGGTCGTCTCGCAAGCTACGAGGCGAGAATCCGCGCCGCGAGGACGGCTGCATTCTTGGCGCTGTCGACGCCCACTGTGGCCACCGGCACCCCCGGCGGCATCTGCACGATGGAGAGCAAGGCGTCGAGCCCGTCGAGGACGCTCTTGGACGAGCGCAGCGGCACTCCGATCACGGGCAGATCCGTGTGCGCCGCCACGACGCCGGGCAATGCCGCCGCCAGGCCCGCACCGCAGATCAGCACGCGCAAACCACGCTGCCTCGCCGATCGCGCGTACTCGGCCACGGCGTCCGGGGTTCGGTGCGCTGACCGGACCTCGAACTCGTGCGCGATGCCCCGGTCTTCGAGCTCGTCGACCGCGTCCTTCATCCGTTCCCGGTCCGACTCGGAGCCGACAAGGATTCCGACAAGGGGCGTCTCAGGCGACACGTGACTCCGCCCGCGCGGCGATGTCGGTCCGGTACCTCATGCCTTGGAACGAGATGCGCTCGACGGCCGCGTAGGCCGCTGCTCTAGCCTCGGCGAGGTCGTCGCCGAGGCCGGTGACGTTGAGGATCCGTCCACCGTTTGTGACGAGCCGGTCCGCACGCCTCGCAGTCCCAGCGTGGAAGACGAGCGCTCCACCGGCTTCCGCCTCCTCGACGCCGTCGATCGGAGCGCCGACGTCGCCTGCGCTCGGGTAGTCCGCGGCGGCCAGCACGACCGTCACCGCGGCCTCGCTCCCAGCCCTCACATCGCTGCTGCCCAGGCTTCCGCTCGCCGCCTCGTGCAAGAGGGCAAGTAGGTCGCCTTCGAGGCGCGGGAGGATCGCCTGCGTCTCAGGGTCTCCAAACCGGCAATTGAACTCGAGGACCCGTGGCCCGTCGTCGGTGATCATCAATCCGGCGTAGAGGAGCCCGACGAATGGCGATCCGCGGTTGGCAAGCTCCGCCAGCACCGGCCGGTGAACCTGCTCGAGGAGCTCTTCGACGTCTGACGCTCCGAAGCTCGGGACCGGCGAGTAGGCACCCATGCCGCCGGTGTTCGGTCCGGTGTCGCCGTCGCCGATGCGCTTGAAGTCCTGCGCCGGGGCAAGCGGCAGCGCCTGGCGGCCGTCGCACACAGCGAACAGCGAGAGCTCTTCGCCCTCGAGCAACTCCTCGATCACGAGCGAATCCCCCCGGCCGCCGACCTCGCGCAATCCAGCGTCGAGCTCTTCCTGCGTTCTGCAGACGAAGACGCCCTTCCCTGCCGCGAGACCGTCGACCTTGACGACGCACGGGGCGCGTGCGACCGACAGCGATGCCGCGGTCGGCACCCGGGCTGCGGCCATCACTTCCTTCGCGAAGGTCTTCGATCCCTCGATGCGCGCCGCGGATGCGCCCGGCCCGAAGACGGCGACGCCTGCGTGTCGGAGCTGGTCGGCGAGGCCCGCGACGAGCGGCGCCTCCGGCCCGACGACGACCAGGTCGATCTCGTGCTCGCCGCAGAACGCAAGGAGGCCTTCGCCGTCCTCGGCGCGGACGGGGTGGCAGTGCCCAATCGCCGCTATGCCCGGGTTGCCGGGGGCGGCGTGCAGCTCGTCGCACTGAGCGCTCTGCGCCAATTTCCAGGCGAGCGCATGCTCGCGGCCGCCCGAGCCCACCACGAGAACCTTCACGCGAGGAGTGTTTCAAAGGGGTCGGAGGGGCGCATCCTCTCTCCATGGTCGAACCCGGCCTCGATCGGCACGAGTGGGAGACAGAGTGGCAGGCTCTCGAGCCGCTGGTCGTCGACTCGCCGGCGGAGGCGCTGCCCGAGGTCGACCGCCTGGTCGAGCGTATGCTTGCCGAGCGCGGCTACCCGACAACCGAGGAGAAGGCCGCGGACGCGACCGATCCGGCGGTCGTCGCGGAGTTCCTCGAGGCCCGGCGGATCACGGCCCTGGTAGACAAGGGAGGAGAAGTCGACCCCGGCGACCTCGGCGCCGCGATCACCGCGTACCGCAACCTTTACGAGCTCTTGCTGGAGGAGTACACCACTCCTTAAGCGCGTCTGAACCCACCACGTGCCCGAGCCTCATCACCCCACCCTTGGGTGGGGATTGGACCACCCGCCACCCGCGGTGAGCGTACCGCTGGAGCTCGCACGACTTTGGGGCGGTGGCGTGCCGAAACCGTGACTTCTTTTTCACACTGCCCGGAGGGGGCACGCCGAACTGGGCCGGTAAGGGCTGGGCCGCCGGCTCAGCGGTAAACGCGCGTCTCGGGGCTCCTAGACTGAGGCGCGTGGAAGCACCCCCGTACAGCGCCGCTTCCGTCGAGGTGTTGCGCCTTCCGGACGCGGGGCGTTCGCAAGATGTCGTCGCCGTCGAGGAGCCGCTCGAGATTCGGGTCAACGGCGCGCCGATCGCCGTCACGATGAGGACGCCGGGGCACGACGAGGAGCTCGCGCTCGGCTTCCTCCTCTCCGAGGGGATCGAGTCACGAGGCGCCGCGCTGCCCGATGACCTTGCCGCAAACACGATCGAAGTCGAGGCCGAGGGCTTCGATCCGGGGCGGCTCGAGCGTCACTTCTACACCTCCTCGTCATGCGGCGTCTGCGGCAAGGGTGCGCTCGAGGCGGTTGCCGTCGAGGCTCCTCGCGTTGAGGCGACCCTCGAGGTCGCCGCGACGCTGCTCGCGGATTTACCCCAAAGGCTTCGCGAGCGACAACCCGCGTTTGCGGAGACCGGTGGGCTCCACGCGACTGGCCTCTTCGACCCCGCGGGTGAGCTCCTCTGCGTGCGCGAGGACGTCGGCCGCCACAACGCGATGGACAAGGTCATCGGCTGGGCGTTCGCCGAGCGGCTCCTGCCTCTCGCCCACCGGGTCCTTTGTGTGAGCGGACGTCTCTCCTTCGAGCTCGTCCAGAAGGCGGCCGTCGCCGGCTGCCCGATCCTGGTTGCGGTGGGCGCTCCCTCGAGCCTCGCCGTCGACCTGGCCCGCGACCGCGGCGTCACTCTCTGCGGTTTCGTGCGCGACGGGCGCGTCAATGTCTACACCGCAGAATGGCGAGTCGTGACCTGACCGGAGTCCTCCTCGTCGGCGGCGCCAGCCGGCGGTTCGGCTCGGCCAAGGCGCTGGCCCGCTACAACGGAACGACTTTGGCGGAGCACGCCTGGGGAGTCCTTGGGGCGGCGTGCCAGGAGCGGATGGCCTTCGGGAAGGCGCAGGACGAGCTGGCGCTGCCGTTTCCGGTCCACGACGACGGCATCCCGGTGCGCGCGCCGCTCGCCGGCATCGTTGCCGCGTTGCGCATGGCCGAGAACGATGTCTGCGTCTTCCTGCCGGTCGACCTCCCCTACGCGACTCCGGAGCTCGTACGCGAGCTTGGCGAGGCCTGCCGGGACGCGGCCGTTCCGCCGCGCGGCCCCCTACCCGGGGCGTACTCGCGGAGCGCCGTGCCCGTGCTCGAGCGCCGCCTGGCCGCCGGCGAGCTCGCTCTTCGCGATGCGCTGCTCGAGCTCGACACGGTTACGGTCGAGGTCGACGAGCGCCTGCTCGTGAACGTGAACGCGCCGGAAGAGCTCGCCGCCTTGACGGTCCCGGGCTCAGCCGGCGAGCGCGGCGGGACGATGCTCGCCTAGCACTCGCTCTCGCTCCCGGCCGGTGCCGACGAGAGTGACCCCGACGCCGAGCCCCTCCTCGACGAAGTCGACGTAGCGCGCGGCCGCCTCCGGCAGCTCCTCGCGGCGCGTCACATCGTCGAGCGACCGGCCCCAGCCGGGCAACGTCTCGTAAACCGGCCGGCAGTGATGGAAATCGGACTGGTATGCGGGAAACTCGGCCGTCTCGGTCCCGTCGCGCAGCCGGTAGCGAACGCACACCGGCAGCTCGTTGAACGCCGAGAGGACGTCGAGCTTCGTAAGCGCCAGCGACGTGATCCCGTTGAGCCGCACCGCGTAGCGGAGCGCGACGAGGTCGAGCCAGCCGCAGCGCCGTTCGCGCCCGGTCACCGTGCCGAACTCGCCGCCGAGCTCGCGGAGGCGCTCCTGGTCCGCCCCCTCCAACTCGGTCGGGAACGGCCCCTCGCCGACCCGGGTCACATACGCCTTCGCGACGCCGATCACCTCGTCGATCCTGGTCGGCCCGATCCCGATCCCCGCCGCCGCCCCGCCGGCAAGGGTGCTCGACGAGGTCACGAACGGATACGTCCCGTGATCGAGATCGAGCAACGTCGCATGTGCCCCCTCCAGCAGGACGGTCTTGCCCTCGCGCAGCGCGCGGTCGACGAGCAGCGACGTGTCGGCGATGAACGGCCGGAGCCGCTGGGCCAGCCTTTCGTACCGTGCCGCCAGCTCTTCGAGCTCCAGAGGCTCCGTGCCGTAGACGCGTTCGAGCCAGACGTTCTTCTCGGCGAGCGCGACCTCGAGCTTCTGGCGAAGGATCTTGGGATCGAGCAGGTCCTGGACGCGGATCCCGAGCCGGAAGGCCTTGTCTGCGTACGTCGGTCCGATGCCCCGCTTGGTCGTGCCGATCTTCAGCTTGCCGAGCCGACGCTCGCCGCCACGGTCGATCGCCAGGTGCCAGGGCATGATCACGTGTGCGTTCGCCGAGAGGTGCAGGCGGTCGACCGGGATCCCGCGCGCGGCGAGATCGTCGAGCTCCTCGACCAGCACCTCGGGATCGACGACGCATCCCGCTCCGATCACGCACTCCTTGCCGCGCAGGATCCCGGACGGGATGTGGCGGACCTTGTACGTCTCGCCGTCGGCGACGATCGTGTGACCGGCGTTCGGCCCGCCGTTGTAGCGGCAGACGAGGTCCGAATGCTCGGCGAGCAGGTCGACGATCTTGCCCTTGCCTTCGTCTCCCCACTGAGCCCCGACGATTACGGTGGCGGGCACGTCGAAGAAGTTTGCCTTAGTGGGGCGGCGGTCGGACCTCGACCCGGTCTTGCTGCGCCGAGATCCGAATCTCAGCGCCGAGCTCGGCGGCCACGAACCCGACGATCTCGACGATTTCGTATGCGCGCCTCGCTCGACCGGGACTGATGCGGACGGTGTTGCCGGTGAGCGCGCAGGCGATCGCCTCCACGGCGACCGCGCGCTCATCCTCGGTAATCGTGGCGATCACCAGAGCGGCGAGGTCATCTCGACGTGCACGTCGCGCCCCGCACGGACCGCTCGGATCCGATGACCGCGTGAGCACTCCGTCCAGCCGAGGTCGTGGGCGACCCCGAGCTTGCCGCGCACGAGCGACGGCTGTTCATCTCCGAAGCCGAGGCCGCGCCTCTCGCAGGCCTGGCAGACGACGGCGAAATCAGTTGCCGAGCCGAGGAGGACGATTGTCTGCTCGAACAACTTGGGTCACCTCCCGATCGTCAGGCCGCCGCTGCCAGGTCTGCGAACTTTGCGTAGCGCTTCAGGAACGAGAGCTTGACCGCGTCGGTCGGCCCGTTCCGGTGCTTGGCAAGGATCACCTCCGCCAGGCCCTGCTGGTCGGACTCCTCGTTGTAGTACTCGTCGCGGTAGATGAACATGACGAGGTCGGCGTCCTGCTCGATCGAGCCCGACTCGCGCAGGTCGGACAGGATCGGACGCTTGTCGTGGCGCTGCTCGACGGCGCGGGAAAGCTGGGACATGGCCAGGATCGGCACGTCCAGGTCGCGCGCGAGCACCTTCAGGTTCCGCGAAATCTGAGAGACCTCTTGGACGCGGTTCTCCACCGTCGCACCCGAGGTCATCAGCTGCAGGTAGTCGACGACGATCAGTCCGAGGTTCGGCTCGCGCGTCTTCAGGCGGCGCGCCTTCGAACGGATCTCCATCATCGTGATCGAGCCGGTGTCGTCGACGTAGATCGGCGCCTTTGCGAGCTTGTCGCACGCGGCCGTCAAGCGCGGCCAGTCGTCGGGGCCGAGCTTGCCTGTCCGAAGCCGGTTCGACTCGACCTTGGCCTCGCTGCACATGAGCCGCTGAGTCACCTCGGACTTCGACATCTCCAAGGTGAAGATCGCGACCGGCGTCTCGTGCCGGACCGCGAGGTTGGCGGCCATACAGAGGCCGAGCGCCGACTTACCCATGGAGGGGCGGGCTGCCGCGATGATCAGGTTGCCGGGCTGGAAGCCCGATGTCAGCCGATCGAGATCACGGAACCCGGAGGGCACACCGGTAATGTCGGCGCCGGCCTCGTAGAGGGCTGTTATTCGCTCGAAGCCCTCTTTCAGGAGCTCGTCGATGTGGGTGAACTCGCCCGTGACGCGCGCCTGCGAAAGGTCGAAGACCACCTGTTCGGCCCTGTCGACCAAATCGCCGGCGTCGCCTGGACGGTCCCAGCCGAGCCGCGAGATCTCCGCGCCGGCGTTGATCAGCCCGCGCAGCGTTGCCATCTCGCGCACGATCCGTGCGTAATGGCCGGCGTTTCCGCTCGCCGGAACGAGCGCCGCCAGCTCATGGATCCGCACCCTGCCTCCGATCTCGTCGAGCTCCCCGCGCTCCTCGAGCTCGTCGACGAGCGTGATCGCGTCGACGGGCTCGCCCTTGGCATAGAGCGCGAGGGCCGCCCGGTAGATCCTGGCGTGACTCTCCCGGTAGAAGTCGGAAGCGTCGAGAACCTCGCTGACCGCCCCGATCGCGCCCGGGGAGATCATCATCGCGCCGAGAACCGATTCTTCGGCGTCGAGATTTTGAGGCGGGACGGGGGCGGTCTGCGAGGGCTGCGGTGCCTGGGCGAGTTGGGCGACCTGAGGCATCGGCGGGCAGTCAAACTCGGACGTGCCCGAAATGGAAGGCCTGTGCATAACAGGCCCCTTCCTACTAGACAGGTTGTGGCGATCTGCAGCCATTATGGAACATATGTTCGCAAATCGGCCGGACAGATCTGTGGGAAGTTTCCCCGCTGCTTGCGGAAAGTTCGTGCGAAATCCCCAGGCGGTGGAAACGCTGGGGACAATTCGCGGGAAAAGGCGCTACTTGCGAGGCTGCGGCGGGAGCGGCGGCTTCTTGACGACCACCTTCGTCGCGGCGGTGCGGCAGTTGTTGCGCTCGCTCGACTCGCGGACGGCGCGGCTGCCGTCACCGCAGGCCTGGAGCGAGTACGGGCCCAATTCGAGCGAGCTCAGCGCCGTCACCCTGCCGGTGCCCGACGACCCATGGCCGGGTCCCAGGCGCGGCACCGAACGGCGGCCGACTGTCGCTCGGGCGCCGGTGCTGGCGCTGACCAAGTAGTACTGCGTCACCGTGCGGCCGGCCGGTGCCCGGCCGCGGTTGCGCGTCCGGTCCCGGACCGGGAACGCGTGGCCCTGGAAGATGACACTCGGCGGGTTCGAAATCGAGCTGACGACGAGATCGGGCTTTGCCCTGACGCCGGTCGCCGCGAATGCGATGGCCGAGCCCGTGAAGACGATCGCGAGCGCGGCCGCAAAGACCTGGACGCGCATGCGTCCGCCCTTCCCGGCTCTCG
>Ga0114129_10017421_pt1 | contig 10231 bp, 8 predicted proteins | sample RhiMetdeltSRZDD1_FD_80071 | JGI IMG/M metagenome (GOLD analysis project Ga0114129, IMG submission 80071) | Populus rhizosphere microbial communities from Tennessee, USA - Rhizosphere MetaG P. deltoides SRZDD1 (version 2) (version 2) | ecosystem: Host-associated > Plants > Roots > Rhizosphere >... | reverse complement strand
GGAACGTCCGTAGAATGCCTCCTGAGACACAATCCCGGACGGTTACATTCACGCGCCAAGTCCCTTCAAGCGTTCTTGCGCCTGAGTCAGCATTGGCTTTCTCGCCCACAGCCGGTTTACTTTTCATTACGCCTGGTAGCCCAAATATCGCTAACAGAGCGACACCGATGAACATGCTGGTGTTTCTAGACTTCATTTGTTATCTCTCCTTCTGCAAGAGTTGCGGCAGGTGCCGTATGCGTGCTGATACTCTTTCCGACGGGCATTGAAAGTCCTTAGAATGTTCTGAAAAATCCTGAAAGTTCTGAAAGCGAGCGATGGCTGCGCCCGTTTCACAGGTCTACGAGTTCGACGACTTTCGGCTGGACGCCAGTGCAAGGCTCCTGCTGCGTGCAGGCCGACCAGTACCGCTCACACCGCGTGTCTTCGATACCCTGCTCTATCTTGTGCAACATCGCGGGAGAGTGCTCGAGAAAGACGAGTTGATGCGGGAGATTTGGCCCGACGCGATCGTCGAAGAAAATAATCTTAATCAGAACATCTCCACGCTGCGGCGATTGTTTGGAGAGAGCCGCGGCGACAACCGCTTCATCGTTACTGTGCCCGGGCACGGCTATCGCTTCGCGGCTGAGGTGAGAGCCCGCACACAGAGTAATTCAGAGGTGAATGCACAAGATAAAACGATCGCGGTGTTGCCGTTCGCCAATATGAGTGCCGACCCTGAGAACGAGTACTTCTGCGATGGCCTTGCGGAAGAGCTGTCGAATGCATTGGCTAAAGTAGAAGGACTGAAAGTGACAGCCCGCACGTCCGCATTTGCTTTCAAAGGAACGAATAAACGCGTCGGCGAGATCGCCGATCTCCTTGGGGTGAGTACAATCCTCGAGGGTAGCGTCAGAAAATCAGGCAACCACCTGCGAATAACTGTTCAGTTAATTAACGCCTCAGACGGATATCATCTCTGGTCGGAACGTTACGAGCGTGAAATGCGTGACATCTTCGACGTGCAGGATGAAATTACTGTATCCGTGGTAAGCGCGCTGAAGATGCGACTTCTCGGACGACACCAGACATTGGTGCTCAAGCGCTACACAGCGAACACCCAGGCGTACAACTTCTACCTCAAGGGTCGGTACTTCTGGTTCAAGTCCACTCCTCAGGAATTCCATAAGTGTCTGCCGTATTTTGAGCGTGCCGTTGACGCAGATCCTCAGTACGCATTGGGGTATTTCGGGCTTGCGTCGTATTACGGGTTCGCCTCTTCCTGGGGACTAATGCCGCCACAAGAAGGCTGGCCGCAGATGGAGGCGGCGACCATCAAGGCGCTGTCACTCGATGACACGCTTCCAGAAGTGCATCATGGCTTGGCGGCGCTGAAATGGGTTTACTATCGAGACTGGCCCGCGGCCGAAATGGCCTTCCAGCGTGCTATCCAACTAAATCCAAACATCGCCGTCATTCATAGCCACTATTCAATTTTTCTAAGCATTGTAGGCCGGTTCGATCAGTCGATTGCTGAAGGTAAGACCGCGCTGGAGCTTGACCCTCTCTCGATCCGGGTGCGCCGCAATCAAGGTGCGAGATTTTACTATGCACGCCGCTATGATGAGGCGGTAAAGCAATATTCTGAAGCATTGTATCTCGAGCCAAACGAGGCGGACCTGCACGAACAACTAGGCGATGTATACGAACAAATGCACTTACACCAAGAGTGTGTTTCCGAGTGGCAAACAGCGATGAAGCTCTCGGGGAATGAGGATGTGGCTGCAATGCTTGGCGAGATTTACAGAGAGCAGGGGTTCTCGGAAACAGTGCGGGCGATGGCGCGGAAAAGGTTGGAATCGTTTAGCGAGCGCGTAAAATTGGGCCACTACGTGCCCGCGGCACATTTCGCGGGAGCGTTCATACGGCTTGGCGACGAAGAGCAGACGTTTCGATGGCTTGAGAAAGCGAAAGATGAGCGTAATGCGCTTTCATTGTTGATTAACGTCGACCCGCTGTATGACCGCATACGAACGAATGCGAGGTTCACAATTATTCGTGAACGCATGAACCTCGCGTGACGATGATCAGTTATTCTCAGGCAGCCAGGTCACTGCACCCGTTTCCAGCGAATAGACTCCGCCAACGATTTTCAGTTTGCCGTGAGCGACCAGCTCCGAAAGAATTGGAGGTGACGAGCGAAGCTGCTTTACAACCATGTCGACATTCGCCCGCACTGCATTCGATACCGCATCGCCGTTTAATCCGCGACTTCGTTCGACAGCAGGTTTGATAAGGTTCACGAGTGAGACAATGTGACCTTCTGGTGGACCACCCTGAACCGCAGCGGTTACTGCACCACAGCTTTCGTGACCTAACACGACCAGCAATGGAATGTGTAAATGCTCGGCACCATATTCGAGACTACCTAACTCCGTATCTGTGGCAACATTGCCGGCCACTCGTATTACAAATAAATCTCCCAGGCCCTGATCGAAGATGATTTCCGGTGGCACGCGTGAATCAGAGCAACTTAGGATCTCGGCATGTGGATGCTGCTCGGAGGTCAGTTCGCGCTGGCGTGCGGCAGTTTCGTGTGGATGTGCGTACTGGTGTGCGGCATGGTGAGCATTTCCGGCCTTCAATTCCGCCAGCACAGAATCTGCATTTATTTTTGTTTCGGCCTCCTGGCCAATACTGGTCAAGGTGAAAACGGCCAGTAAGATTCCGACGGCAATTATCAATAAACGATTCATGGTAAGCCCTCTCATTTATGAATTGGCGACCCGGAAGGACGTATCCTCAGATACAGCAGGGCACCGTTATCTTATTGATTCAGAACCTATCGACAAGCTGGCAATTCTGACAGGCTATTTCGATACCGGTTGGGCCTATCGTTTGATGGTCGCACCCACAAGTCGATCTTCATGAAACTTCCATGCGAGAAGTTACGTATGACGTATGCTTGACAGGGCTATGTAGATAATTATATGTATAGGTATCTAAGTGGAGCGAGGTTCGTAATGAGGGCTCTGGGACAAAAGCTAGAAGCTCCAGTGTTGGTTGAATAATAGTGGACCATGCACCCGGCGCTACCGGGTTACCCTACTGACCTCATGCCACAACGATCCAAGTTTTGACACCGTCTACACAAAACCAAAACCTACGATGAAGAAAAATTATCTGTCCTACACTATGGCCCTGACACTGCAGGCCGTTGAGAATGGTTACGGCTACGGCTTCGACATCATGGCCGTAACAGGTCTCGCAAGTGGGACTGTGTACCCGGCGTTGCGCCGATTGGAGAACGCAGACTTTGTCGCCTCCAAATGGGAACGCCAGTCGATTGCGCAAGCTGAGCAGCGTCCACCTCGCAAATATTACGAAGTGACAAAGCTCGGTCGCACTGCCCTGGCCGAGGCGCGACAGCGGTTTCGTCTGCTGTCTCAGCTTGAGCCATTAACCACAACGAAACCAGCACGCCAAAAAAGCTGAGTTTGGAGTGCGGCGACTGGTCGCCGCCTTCAAAGGGCTGACGAGTCAGCGCACTCAAAGAGATGATGAGGTAGTTCTAGTGTTCGTTAAGCTCACAAGACGCCCATGGCTCTGGCCGATCACGTTCATCGGCGTGATCGTACCAGGCCGTTTGCGCGCAGATTGGCGTCAGGAGTGGCAGGCGGAGCTGCGCCATCGCGAAGCGTTGCTTGCTGAGTGGGATCAGTTGAATTGGCGAACGAAGCTTAATTTGGTGTGGCGGAGCGCGGGCGCGTTTTGGGATGCGCTGTGGATGCAAACGTACCGTTGGGAGGACGCGATGTTTCAGGATATTCGCTACGCGATACGAATGATGCGCAAAGCGCCAGGCTTCACTGCCGTTGCTGTGCTGGCATTAGCCTTGGGAATCGGCGTAAACACTGCGGCTTTAAGTGCCGTTAACGCCATGATCCTGCGCCCGCTGCCGGCGTTGAACCCATCTGAATTACTGGCTCCGTATTGGGGCAGTAAGAACGATTCGCGAGTGTGGGGACAGTTTTCATATGCGAACTATCTCGATTTGCGCGAGCAGAACAAAACCTTTTCCGACCTGTGCGCGTGGAGAGAAACTTCGGGCGGCATCAGCTTCAGCGAAAGCAACAGCGTTGATGATAGTCAACGCGCAGAGGTCGTCTGGGGCGAATTGGTTACCAGCAATTATTTTGACGTGATGGGTGTGAAGCCGATTCTGGGGCGCGGGTTTTTGCCGGAAGAAAATCTAACACCAAATGCTAATCCGGTCGCGGTAATTAGCGAGCCAGTCTGGCAGCAACACTTCCATTCAGACCCCAACGCATTGGGCAGGACAATTTACATTAACGGCCAGCGGTTTACCGTTATTGGCGTCATGCCGCAATCCTACGTCGGCTCGACATACTTTATCCGCCATTCTTTCTGGGTGCCAGTGATGATGGCTCAAAAATTTGGGCGGCGCCCAGAATGGAGGACAGATCGCAAGTCTGCGTTATTTGACTTATTCGGCCGACTAAAGCCGGGCGTAACGATGGCCCAGGCGGAGATCGATTTGAACCAAGTTGCAGCTGCTCTGGGGCAACTTTATCCAGCGGATGATGCAGGCACAAAAATCCAAATTACTGCAGAAGTCGATGGGCGGTTTCACGCTGCAACCCAGTATATCCAGTACGGAGGTTTTTTGGCATTGTGGGTCTCTTGTCTGGTATTGCTGCTAGCTTGCGCGAACGTCGCCAACCTTATGCTGGCGCGCGCTGCCACCCGTGCCAAAGAGATTGGGACTCGCCTGGCAATCGGGGCCGGGCGTGGACGAATTGTGCGACAACTTCTGACAGAAAGTGTGTTGCTGTCGTTGCTTGGCGGGACGCTGGGTTGGGCATTGTCGTATTGGGGCGCGCGCGTGATACAGGCGAGCTTTCCACCGGTTCCATATCCCATCGTTTTTGACTTTTCTCCTGATCGCTTCGTGTTCAAGTGGATGTTAATTGGGTCAGTTGCCACTGGTGTGATCTTTGGCCTGGCGCCGGCTTTAATCGCGTCGCGAACGGATCTGATCGCCGTTATTAAAGGAGCGGCAGGACAATCGCGACGGCGTCGGCCATGGAGCCTGCGTGGCGGCCTGGTCGTCGCACAAGTCACAATTTCGATCATCGTGTTGATTTGTGGTGGCCTCTTCATTCGCAGCTTGCGCAAAGTGTTGGAAACGGATCCTGGTTTCAAGACTCAGAATATGGTCACTATGATGATCAATCCGAGGTTGTTGGGTTATGAGCAGAAGGAGATCTGGCGATTGTTTCCTGAGTTACTACATCGAATCGAGACACAACCGGGCGTGCGGATGGCTGCCCTGACGGATGAGTTGCCGCTTCAGGCAGGTGATCTTTCACGTGGTCCAATCGTGAAGGAAGGTGAGGCTGACCCACCGCCGAATCAGGGCTATATCTCCAAATGCAATTACGTCTCGCCGAAGTATTTCGACGCCATGCAAACGCCTTTGTTGCTGGGACGCGAGTTCACTGATCGCGATGATGCCGGTGCTCCGCCTGTTGTCATCATTAATCAGGAATTTGCGCGTCGTTTTTATGGTAGCTCCGAGAATGCGATGGGAAAGCGCTTCCGCTTCGAGCAAGGTACGCCATTAATGGAAATTGTTGGTATAGCGAAGGACGGGCGTTACCGCAGTCTGTATGAAGATAGACGACCTTACATGTTCCTGCCGCTTTATCAGCAAGCGCAGGGCGCCGTTACTTTGGTGATAAGCGCACAATCAGCGACTGACTTTCACGCTATCGTGGAGAACGCCCGCCGGGAAATTGCGCGATTGGATGCTCGTCTGCCCGTAGTAGGTCTGATGATCGAGGACGAGAATCTTGCAATTCCGTACTGGGGGCCGCGTCTCGGCGCTGGAATGGCTACGACATTGGGACTACTGGCATTGGCATTAGCAATTGTGGGTCTATACAGCGTGATGATGTACATCGTCACGCAACGCACACGTGAAATCGGTATTCGAATGGCACTTGGAGCCACTCTGCGAGATGTGCTGACATTGATTGTGGGCCAGGGAATGCGCATGGTGGTGATCGGTCTCGTGCTGGGCCTGCTTGGCGCATTCGCATTGACCCGGCTCTTCGGTAGTTTGTTGCTGGGCGTCGGCACGACGGATCCGTTGACCTTCGTTGGCGTGACCATTCTATTGGCCGTGATTGCATTCCTGGCGTGCCTGATTCCCGCCCGCCGTGCTACTAAGGTCGATCCTTTAGTCGCGCTGCGATACGAATGATCCACCGATCACACTGACTAAAACGGAACCATTTGGGAGCAGACGGCGTAAGGGGAAAAGCAGTAGGCAGAACCCCGCGACGTCCGCAATCTGCTTATGCTTGTTTGGGCTTTAAATCAATGTAATCGTGAGGTTTGTGCAACCTGATTCAAAACCCAAACATCGTAACCGGCTGCTTTTTCGTGGCGTCTATATATTAGGAGATTCGCTGTTTGCTCTTTAATGACATTCTCACGCGTTTTGCAAAAACCGCCATTTTGGCGGGTATTTTGTTGTTTCCGGCGATTTCCACCCAGGCGCAAGAAAAGGGCACAGCAGCTACGAATCCGGATCCCAAAACTGAGCTAAAGAGCAATCTAAACGCCCTTTCCATCCTTTACCAAAACGAAGTTCAGCGGCTTGAGAAGCGACAGCAACAGTCGAAGGAGCTTTATAATGACGGCCTTATTTCGCGTGTAGAGCTCGAGAATGGCGAAAAAGAATTGGCAGAGGCGCGCGCAAAGGTTGACGCAGTCACAAAAGAGATTGCAGTGGCAAATCAGCCCGCAGCCCCGTTGGATCTGGTAAACGTGATGTCAGACCCAAGCACAGCCAGTCATGCTTGGACAACCGGGAACAGCAGAATTGACAGTCTCATCCGACACTACGCCATTCAATTCAGCGTCGATCCCTATTTGGTTTATTGTTTGATGTCGCAGGAGTCGAGCTTCAGCGCCAACGCAACGAGTCCAAAGGGAGCTCAGGGGCTTATGCAGCTCATGCCTGAAACCGCTGCTCGATATGGAGTGACGAATCCTTATGACATCGCGCAGAGCATTATGGGCGGCACTCGTTATCTAAAGGATCTCCTGAAAATGTTCAACGGCAGAGTGGACCTGGCATTGGCAGGCTACAACGCTGGGGAGGGTGCTGTGATGAAGTACAATTACACAGTCCCACCTTATGATGAAACGCGCAATTATGTCCGTCTGATCCTTATGCGATACGGGAAGAAGAAGATAACGTCGTAATCATCCACAGATCACACAGACTACACCGATTAAAAGCACAAGGCAGTCGGCACTGGATCTTGAGTTCATGCAGTGTATCGATGAGGCACTAGCACGTGTTGTGACTAGCTCGTACTTCTTTCCCGTCGTTTACTGAAATCTGAAACGCGTTGTCGTTCACCGGTTCCCGTTTGCAGTCTTTTATAACTTACTGCTGACGAGATTCAGGTGATTGCTTTTTTCCATTTGTGGCGCGATCCTAATACGTGGAAATCGCGACTGCCTTAACAACGAAAAAGGCGGTCTTTCGTTCAAGGAGATCTACATGAACCGAACCTTAGTTTTGGTGTTTGTCCTGCTTGTAACCGGCTTCGTGCGTAGTGACGCAGGAGCTAACCGTGAGCAAGATCCACTGGTCGTAAACTCGAAAACCATTGCGCTCAAACTGGAAAATTCACGCGTCCGTGTTCTCGAGGCCACTCTCAAACCTGGCGATAAGGAAAAACCTCACTCACATCCCGCTTACGTTATCTATGTAATTGAAGGTGGTAAGGTGCGCAATCACGCCGCTGACGGCGCTGTCACTGAAACAGAGTTCAAAGCAGGTGACGTAATCTATCGCGATCCACTGACGCATTGGGCCGAGAACATCGGCAGCACAACCATTCGCTTGGAGCTCGTTGAACTCAAGAATTAGAGACTCGCTATCCTCACCTAAAGTTGCCGGACCTGTCGTAAAGACGTCCTCTCCTACTGACGTCATAAGGACGTACGATCCTACTCCACTGTTACTTTTGACAGTGTTCTCAACCCGCACCCCTCCTATTATTTAGCGACTCCTGCGGGCCATCTCCTGTTGGTGCTGCTCTGGCGGCCTCGTTTGTATAATCCAAAAACGGATGTCCCATCTACGTCCGGGAGGAATGCTATGACTCGTAAGTTTCTCTTCGTTTGCCTTTTTTTTATCACCACCGGTGCCAATGTAAAAGCTGATCAAATCACGCTCAAGAATGGCGATCGAGTCACTGGTTCGATTACAAAATATGATGGCAAGACCATCGCCATCAAGACGGACATGCTCGGCCCCGTCACTATCGCTATCGAGAACATCGACAAGATCGCGACCGACAAACCTCTATACGTCAGTCTCGCCGATGGGCGCACTCTCGTTGGCCCATTGTCGGCGGCCGCTGATACGGCGAACATCAGAACAACCTCGGGCGACGTATCTGTAAATCGTTCAGCAATTGTGGTTGCCAGGTCGGAAGAAGAACAACGAGCTTACGAAAGCACATTGAACCCTGGCTGGTTTGAACACTGGACCGGCGGCATCGATTTTGGTGCTGCGCTAACAAGGGGGAACTCCGACACAACAAGCCTTGCGCTAGGCCTCGGAATGACCCGACAAACTCTTCACGATAAGACCACTCTCTACGGGGCCTCCATCTATAACCGCGACAACACGGCCGGGATTTCGAGGACGACGGCAAACACAACTCGCTTCGGTATTCGATACGAGCGTGATTTCAACCGCAAATGGTTTGGTTATGTGTTCACTGATCTGGAACGCAATGGTCAACAGGATCTAAATCTGCGCTTCGTCCCGGGAGGTGGTATCGGTTATCACGCTATCCGTAACGAAAGGACGCAGTTGGATCTCCTTGCTGGGATGGCAATGAACCGTGAGTACTTCAAGGGTCCGAATAACGATCGCACATCTGCTGAAGTTCAGCTCGGGCAAACACTGGTCCACCAGTTCAACGCTCGGACAAGTTTCAAAGAGCAACTGTTCATTTTTCCAAACCTGACAGACACGGGAGAGTATCGGATCAATTTTGATTCGACTTTGGTAACCGACATCACGAGACGGATCGGGTGGCAGTTAACTCTCAGTGACAGATACTTATCGAATCCGCCATTCGGCTTGAAGAAGAATGACCTGATATTGACTACAGGGATACATGTGAAGTTGGGAGAGCTGAAGTGAAAACTATAGGACCTATCAAGGTTCTAAATTGCGCTTTAGCGATTAATGATGGTGCTGGATAGCGCGAGCGGCAAGCTTAGTTGCTACGTCTGTAAGGTGCCTCTCTTGAATCTTCGGCCCACGTCTTTCACGGTAGTACATCGCGAATGAGCCTAGCACTTTTCCTTTGTCCGACATTATAGGTGTGGACCAACAGGCTGCCATACCGATTGCCCAGGCAAAGTTGCGATACTCGTCCCAGAGTGGGTCAGTCGCAATGTCAGTGACAATCACAGGTTTTCCACGGTACATAGCCGTCCCGCACGAGCCATGTTTTGGTCCAATCGGTCTACCATCAATTACCTTAACGTAATTCTCCGGCAGACTCGGCGCCACGGCGTGTCGTACATGATTACCGTCGTCACTAAGCAGTAAGATCGAGCAGAGCATGTCTGGCGACTGCGCTTCGATCATCAACACAAGATTTGAGAGGATTTCGGTAAGTGGCGCGCCGGCAACGATCATGTCTTCGATGCGTTTCTGTTCAGCTTTGAATCGTTCGTCATCGATGGGAGGCGTGCCGACCGCAGGTAATTTCTGAGTGTTTTCACTATCCGCTTCTGTCGTCGCGGCTACTTCTGCGGGCCCCGCATCGAGTTTAGTTGTCACCCTCGCTTTCGTAGTCGCTCCTGCAGGTTGAGTTGTCGTCGCATTAAGTTCGGTTTGGGTCTGATCCGCCATGACAGTTGTCTCTCCTGGGCGGCAATTCTACGCCCAGCACGGAACGGAAGCCATAGTTAGAGGCAAGTTCTTGGTGAAAAGAATGCACTCTGCCCATCAGTGGAATTTACTCGCAGTCGCATATCCAGATGTTACAATCACCCGCCGGCACAAGCGTCTGTAGCAACTAGATGGGCCGCGCGTCGAGCCCGACGTGCACGTCTTCACAACTGATGAAATTCAACTTTGGGAGGAGAGAAGGAATGCATAAGCAGAGTAGTCTGT
>Ga0114129_10017420_pt1 | contig 10231 bp, 12 predicted proteins | sample RhiMetdeltSRZDD1_FD_80071 | JGI IMG/M metagenome (GOLD analysis project Ga0114129, IMG submission 80071) | Populus rhizosphere microbial communities from Tennessee, USA - Rhizosphere MetaG P. deltoides SRZDD1 (version 2) (version 2) | ecosystem: Host-associated > Plants > Roots > Rhizosphere >... | reverse complement strand
TGAAAGAGGAAATGGCCCGCGCCGGGTGGTCGCTTGCGCCAGACGAGGACGCGGCCGAGATGTACCTGTGGAGTCTCGATCGACTCGATCGGGCCGGCTACGCACAATACGAGATCTCCAACGTTGCGCGCGCAGACCGAGCGTCACGGCACAACCTGAAGTACTGGCGCGACGGCGAGTGGCTCGGGTTCGGATGTGGGGCCCATTCCACGCGTGCCCGGGCGCGCTGGAAGAACATCGCGGGCACGGCGGAGTACGTCTCTCGCGTGATCGCCGGAGCGCCCGTTGTCACGGACAGGCGCGAGTTGAGCGATCAGGAACACCTGGAGGAAGCGCTGTTCACCGGCCTGCGCCTGACCGACGGGGTCGATATCGCCGACGTCGGCCGACGGTACGGCGCCGATGTATGGGCACGCTACGGCGCCTCGCTTCAGCCCTTTCTCGCTGAGGGTTTGCTCCGATCCGAGGGCAATCGGATGTGGCTGACCCGAGAGGGAATGCTCGTCGCAAACGAGATCATGGCGGTGTTCGTTTAGCGTCCGCCCGCGACTGTTTCGGACATTTTTGTCGTAACCGGCGGGTTCGCGTGCGCGCGCGGCAACGTTTCGTCCCCACAGACTAGTCGATGGGCATGTCTGTACGGTAAAGTGTCGCCTTTGTCCCGTTCGATCAAGGAGGAGATTGAATGCGTCGCTCCCTCGTGACCGTGAACGTCGTCCTGATGTTGTCGCTCTGCTCTGCGGCGCTGTTCGCCCAGACTCCCCCGGCGCAGCAGACGCCGCCCACGCAGCAACAGCCTGCGGCGCAGCAACCCGCCGCGCAGCCGAAGGAGCCGCGACTCGCGTTTGCCGGGGACGCGGGTATGTTCCTGTATCAGATTAAATCCGATCAGACCACGGTCTTCGAGGAACTGGTCACGAAGGTGAAGGAAGGACTGGCCAAGAGCGACAACCCGGTTCGGAAGCAACAGCTTGCAGGCCTGAAGATGTACAAGGCGGCCGAGCCGAGTGGTCAGAACGCGCTCTACGTCATCCTTGCGGATCCCGCCGTCAAAGGCGCTGAGTACGACCTCTTCATCCTGCTCGCCGAAGCAATCGGGAATACGCCCGAGAACCAGGAGCTTTTCAAGAAATACACTGCGGCGTTCGCGCAGGGTGCAAACAGACTGAACCTGACACCAATCGCGAAGTAGAACGGAAGCGAGAGAAGCGAAGGGAAAAGGCACGGGGCGCCCGTGGCTTTTCCCTGTTCTTTTCAGAACTTCAGATTGATCCCCGCGTAGAACCGCTGCGGCTTCGGATGCAGCGGATCCCCTTTCAGCGTGAAAACCCGGTAATCGAAACGAAGTCGCAGGGGCCCCGCCAGCGACAGCTTGACGCCTCCGCCGACGTTGACGCCGAAGTCGGTTTCCTGGATGTCGTCTAGGCGCTCGCGATAAGCCCCTCCACCTAGCGTGCCGTAGAACTGCATACCGGCAATAGGAATCGGCGTCTGCAACAGGCCGTTGAACATGAACGTGTGGAGCGACGGCGAGGCTTCGGCCAGATCCTCGTTCGTGTGCGCGTACTCGAACTCGAAGCCGACGATGATGAGCCCGACGCCAGCACTGAGGCCTTTCACCGTCCGGTTCGACGGCGTCGGGTTGACGCCGAGGAAGGCTGTGAAATCGGCCGATGCGGTAGAAGGCACCAGCAGGGCTGCCGCGAATGCCGAGATTAGAAAGAGACGATTGAATCGCATTCCGAAGCGTAACAGGAGACCCGAGATCGGAAGCCCTTGTTCTTGAGTTTCGTCTCCTGATCCCCTGATTTCCTGAGATGGCTCACCCGGTCGCGCGGATCGAGACCACCCCGCCGAGCCACCGAGCTACCGAGCTACCGAGCTACCAAACTACCGAGATTTGATACATTCGTCACGAATGGACTTTCGTCCGACTGACGAACAGGAGCTCCTGCGCCGGACTGTCCGCGACTTCGCTGAAAGCGAGATCCGGCCCCACGTCATGGAATGGGACGAGGCGCAGGAATTTCCCATGGACCTCGTGCCCAAGCTCGCCGCCTTGGGACTGACGGGCATTCAGCTGGATGAAAGATACGGCGGCGTCGGCCTCTCGGCAGTCGATTACTGCATCTGCATCGAGGAGCTTGCCCGTGTCTGTCCGGCGATTGCGCTTTCGGTTGCCGCGCACAACGGCTTGTGCTCGGCGCACATCGCGATGTTCGGCACCGAGGTGCAGAAACAACAATATCTTCCGCGTCTGGTTCGAGGCGAGGTTCTCGGCGCCTGGGGGCTTACCGAAGCGGGAGCCGGCAGCGATGCGGCCGGGATGCGAACGACCGCAGTTCATCAGGGAGAGTGTTGGGTGATCAACGGAGCGAAAAGCTTCATCACGCACGGCCGCATCGGCGGGATCGTTGTCGTGATCGCGATCACCGACCGGACCAAAGGCCACCGCGGTATCTCCGCGTTCGTCGTCGAGCGTGGCACGCCAGGGATGTCGGCTGGCAAGAAGGAGAACAAGCTCGGGATGCGCGCGAGCGACACGAGCGAGATCGTGTTTCAGGATTGTCGAATTGCATCCTCACAGCTGCTTGGCGAAGAAGGTGCAGGGTTCATCAACACGTTGCAGATCCTCGACGCGGGTCGGATTGGAATCGCCGCGCTTTCGGTTGGCCTCGCGCAGGGTGCCTACGAGGCCGCCCGAAACTATGCGAAGGAAAGACGGCAGTTCGGCCAGCCGATTGCCGCATTTCAGGCGATCCAGTGGAAGCTTGCCGACAACGCGACTCGAATCGAGGCCGCGCGGCTCCTGACCTACCGCGCCGCGTACCTGCGCGACCGCGGCGCGCGGACGACGCGCGAGTCGTCGATGGCGAAGCTGTACGCGAGCGAGATTGCGGTGAAGGCCGCCGATGATTGCGTCCAGATTCACGGCGGCTACGGATTCGTGAAGGACTACCCGGCGGAGAAATTCTTCCGTGATGTCAAGCTCGTGACCATCGGCGAAGGCACGAGTGAAATCCAGCGCCTCGTCATCGCGCGTCAGCTGCTCGGGCAGTGACGTTGCCTTCTCTTTCAGAACGCGTGCTGAGCGGGGATCCGCGTGCGATCGCACGCGCGATCTCCTTGATCGAAGACGAAGCTCCCGCTGGGGCCGAGCTCATTCGTCGCGTATTCGGGCAGACCGGGCGCGCGTACCTGATCGGAGTGACGGGCCCCCCCGGCGCCGGGAAGAGCACGCTCGTCGATCGCATCATTGGCGCTCTTCGGGCGGCGGGACGCTCCGTCGGCGTAGTCGCCGTCGATCCGACGAGCCCATTCAGCGGCGGCGCGATTCTCGGCGACCGCGTCCGCATGCAGGCGCACGCCGGTGATGCCGGTGTCTTCATCCGGAGCATGGCGACGCGCGGTCACCTCGGCGGCCTGGCGCGTGCGACGAGCGAGGTGGCGCTGGTGCTCGATGCCGCCGGCAAGGACGTCGTGCTCATCGAGACCGTGGGTGTAGGACAGGACGAAGTCGATATCGTCCGCACGGCCGACGTCTCGATCGTTACCATCGTTCCGGGCGCAGGCGATGAGGTGCAAGCCCTCAAGGCTGGCATCATGGAAATCGCGGACATCTTCGTGGTTAACAAGGCCGACCGCGAGGGAGCAGATCGGACAGTCGCGTCCATCGAGGCGCTCCTGACGCTGCAGTCCTTCGAAACCGGTCAGTGGCGCCCGCCGATCGTCAAGACGGAGGCGACAACGGGAAAGGGCGTGCCCGAGCTGGTCCAGGTCGTGGAACAGTTCCGGGCCCATACGAGCGCGGCGCAGGGGGCCCGGCGGCGGGCACGCGCAGAATGGCGCGTGCGCGAGCTGCTGGCACAACGCTTCCTTCAACACGTGGAAGATCGCGTGCTCAGCGCGGGTGAGTTCGACCGTGTCCTCGACCGCATCGCCGCGCGCGAGCTCGATCCCCACACTGCGGTCGAAGGCATTTTCGGCCGCGCAGTGCGAGCGGGTGAATTGTGAATGGTGAATCGTGAATTGAGGGACGTTCGGGCGGAATCGACTGCTCGGACGACTTTGGCGTTGTTCGCTGCAGTCGTCCGACCTCGGATTGAGGCAACGTGTCTGTTCATTCACAATTCGCTCTTCACGATTGCTCGGTGTGAGGTCGAACCGTGAAAGCCGTTCTGGATCATGTCGGCATCGCCGTCAGCGATCTCGATGAAGCGCTTCGGTTCTATCGCGACGCTCTTGGGCTCGAGATCGAACCGCCCGAGGAGGTCGCGTCGCAGCGTGTCCGCGCCCACTTCATTCCCGCCGGTGGAGCGGCCCTGGAGCTGCTCGAAGCGACCGCCGACGACTCACCGATTGCCAAATACATTGGCAAGCGCGGTCCCGGACTCCATCACATTACGCTGCGCGTCGACGATTTAGCCTCCACGCTTTTGCAGCTCGACGCGCGCGGGGTGCGTCTCATCGATCGGCAACCCAGGCCGGGAGCCGAGGGGTCGCTGGTGGCGTTCATCCATCCTGCGAGCGCGCATGGTGTTCTCGTGGAATTGAAACAGGTGCGATGACGCGCACGCGGTATATGATTCGCAGCGCGGCGCCGGCGCTCTGACCAGCCGGTCGCAGCATCAATCGAGTTACCGAGCAACGGAGTTACCGAGCAACGGAGCTACCGAGCTTCCGAGCTACCGAGCTACCGAACTACGGGCTATGTCTATTCCCATTGGCATTATTGGCGGCAGCGGCTTGTATGACATGGCCGAACTCACGGACCGTGAAGAGCGGCGGATAGAGACGCCGTTCGGCGAGCCTTCGGCCCCCTTCGTCATAGGCACCTTGCGTGGCCGGCGCCTCGCGTTCCTCGCGCGTCACGGTGTGGGTCACCGGTTGATGCCAACCGAGCTGAACTTCCGCGCGAACATCTTCGGGTTCAAACTGCTCGGCGTCGAATACATCATCTCCGCGAGCGCGGTCGGAAGCTTGAAGGAGGAGTACAAGCCGCTCGACCTGGTAATCCCCGACCAGTTCTTCGACCGGACGAAGGCTCGCGTGTCGACGTTCTTCGGGAGGGGACTAGTGGTGCATGTCGGATTCGCGCACCCGCTCTGTCGGTTGCTGAGCGCCAGGACCTTCAAGGCAGCGCAGGCCGCGGGTGCGACCGTGCACGACGGCGGCACCTACGTGTGCATGGAGGGTCCGCAGTTCTCGACGCTCGCCGAATCGAACTTGTATCGTTCGTGGGGTCTGGACATCATCGGCATGACCAACCTGCAGGAGGCGAAGCTCGCGCGCGAGGCGGAGATCTGCTATACGACGGTCGCGCTCGTCACCGACTACGACTGCTGGCAGCCGGACCACGATCAGGTGACCGTCGATATGGTCATCGCCAATCTGCTGCAGAACGCGCGAATGGCGCAGCAGGTCATCGCGGAAGTCGTCGCCTCGCTGCCGTTCGAGCGCACCTGCGAGTGCGCGACGGCGCTGAAACATGCGATCATCACGCGTCCCGAAGCGATTCCCGAGAACATCAAGCGCGAGTTGGCGCCGCTCATCGGCCGCTACATACGTTGAACGCGAGCTCCGAATCCCGAATCCCGAACTCCGACACCCATGAACATTGTTGTGACCGGCTCGATCGCGTTCGACTACCTCATGTCCTTCCCGGGAAAGTTCACCGAGCACTTCCTCCCGGAGCACATGTCGCGCGTCAGTCTGAGTTTCCTTGTCGATACGATGGACAAGCGGCGCGGCGGGTGCGCTCCCAATATCGCCTACACACTCGCGCTGCTCGGTGAACGGCCGCTGCTGATGGCCACGGCCGGTCAGGACTTCGAGGAATACCGGCGATGGCTCGAGGCCGCCGGAATCGACACGTCGCTCGTTCGGGAGGTGCCGGGAAAGTTCACGGCCTCATTCTTCTGCAGCACGGACGTCGAGAACAATCAGATTGCCTCCTTTTACACGGGCGCGATGGCGAACGCCGGTGAGCTCTCGTTCAGAACGGTTCGGGACTGCGGCCTTGCGATCATCTCGCCAAACGACCCTGGCGGTATGTTGCAGTACGCCGAAGAGTGTCGTGCGCTTGGGATTCCGTACATCTGGGATCCAGGGCAGCAGTGCGCGCGGATGTCGGGCGACGAGCTTCGCGACGGCGTCTCGGGTGCACAAATACTGGTCTGTAATGATTACGAGTTCGAGTTGCTCAAGCAGAAAACCGGCTTCGACCTCCAGGACCTGCTCGAGCGGACCGAAGCCCTTGTCGTCACCCGAGGCGAGCTCGGCTGCTCGATCATTTCCGCCACAGCGACCGTCGACGTCCCTGCCGTTCAGCCCCATCGAATCGCCGACCCCACTGGCGTCGGTGACGCGTTCCGCGGCGGCTTCATGAAAGGCATGGCGCACGGCGCCGATTACGAAACCTGCGCGCGCCTCGGGAGCGTCGCCGCCACATACGCGCTCGAGCACCTTGGCGGCCAGAGTCACGCGTACACGTGGTCCGAGTTCCTCGAGCGCTATCACTCCCATTTCGGTGAGCCTGTCGGCTTGTAGCCGGATCCTGAAAAAAATGCATCCCGCGTGAAGGTTCCAGCGTGAACCTCGCCACGAACGCTCCGCGTTTCATACATGGAAACGCGAGAGGTTTCAAAACTGGAATACCTATTTCGACAATGGTCGCGATTTGCTCCAGGTTCGACGCACAGACGGTCTCTCTCCCGCGGGAACACCGATTGCACGCGGCGGCTCCAGGAGGGATCGTGAAAAGCCTCGCCGTTACGCCGGCTCTCCTGCTGACTGTCGTTGCGTCCGCACTGGGTCAACAAGCCGCCGGCCAGGCGCCGCCGCCTGTGTTTCGCAGCGGCGCCAGCCTGGTCGCGTTGAACGTGACGGTCACCGATCACGACAAGCATTTCGTGACCGGGTTGAGCTCCGATGATTTCGCCGTTTACGAAGACGGCGTCCAGCAGGACGTGAAGTTCTTCGAGTCGAGCCGGGTCCCAATCGATTTGATCGTGCTGATCGACACCAGCTCGAGCATGCAGGACAAGATGGACAACGTGCACACGGCCGCGGTGGGCTTTCTGCATTCGCTGCGTCAGGGGGATCGCGGCGCCGTCGTCGCGTTCAACGATCGCGTGAACGTCGTCCAGGCGCTGACAGCCGATCGGGAACTGCTCGACAAGGCGGTGCGTGAGACTTCGGCGCACGGCGGCACGGCGCTGAACAACGCGCTCTATGTCGCGCTCAAGGACTTCGGCGCCCCGGCTCGAAACAGTGGAGAGGTCCGGCGTCGCGCAATCGCGATCCTGTCCGACGGCGAGGACACCGCCAGCCTCATGAGCTTCGACGACGTGCTGGACCTGTCGAGGAAGAGCGGAGTGACCATCTACACGATTGGCCTGCAGTCGCAGTACCCAGCCGCTTCGCCGGGTAAGCACAGATATTTTTCCGAGTCGCAGTACGCGATGAAGACGCTCGCGCAGGAGACCGGGGGCGAAGCGTTCTTTCCGCTCGCGATTGGCGAGCTGAGGAGCGTGTACGATTCGATTGCGCGGGAGCTGTCGGCGCAATACTCGATTGCATACTCACCCAGCAACCCGCGCAGCGACGGACGCTTTCATCGCATCGTCGTCCAGGTCGTCTCGCGCCCCGAGCTGCGATCGAAGTCGCGCAGCGGATACACGGCATCGGCGAGCACCATCGCGTCGGCTTTGCAAGAGTGAGCGGGGCCTCGATAGCTCTCGACTTCACTGTCGCGCCGACTGACAATAGGCGCGTGACCGGCCCTCACGGTCAGGACCATGGACTCGCGTGGCTGCCGATCGCGGTCACGGTTGCCGCCAGTCTGTGGGTCCTCGCGATCTTCGCTGCTCCGGCCCTGATTGCTCAGAGTACGTCCGCCGCCGCCTTCGTCTTCGAGATCGGCGCGCGCATCTGCCACCAGCGTCCTGAGCGGTCGTTCCACATCGCAGGGATCCAGATGCCGGTCTGCGCGCGATGTCTTGGAATCTATCTTTCCGGAGCGCTGGGCGCGCTGACCGCGTGGTTCGGCGCTCCTCCGCGACGGGGACCACTTCTCGAGAACCGAATGAGGCTGATGTTGATCGTTGCTGCGGCGCCGACAGCTGTCAGCGTGGCGCTCGAGTGGCTCGGCTTCGCCTATCCGTCCAGCGTGGTGCGAGCGCTGCTCGCATTGCCGCTCGGTGCATTCGGCGGCTGGGCGTTCCTCCGTTCGCTCAGGATGATTTCTTCAGACCGATGAGGCCCCTCCGCTTGTCCCTCTTCCTTTTTGGCTCTTGCTTTTTCCGTCCTTCACTCAGCGCTCGCGGGGCCCCACCCCCCTCCACCCCAGCGCGCACAAAACGCGCGCCGGGGACCCTGGCCCGCTCGCGGGCGGCGGGACCGCTTTCGCGACCCGCCGCAGCCGCAGGCGCTTTTCCCTTTTGACGTGCGGTATCATTCCTGAGGGATTTCCTCGAGGCACGTTCGAGAAGACCTCGATTCGTGTCAGGATCTGAAGTTCGACTCTCAGAATGACGACGACGAAATCGACTGCTGCCGAGCGCGTTCGGGCCGCTGCCGAACCGGGGACACTCGTCCTCGTCTGCCTCGCCTCGTGGGCCGTTCCCGGCGCGGGTCATCTATGGCTGGGCCGCCGGCAAAAGGGGCTCGTGTTTCTCGTGGCGCTGACCACGATGTTCGTGATCGGCTTATTCCTGGACGGACGGATTTTTCCATTCGACTGGTCCGAGCCACTGGTCGCGCTGGCAGCCATTGCGGACGTCGGTCTCGGCGTGCCCTGGGTCATCGCTCGCATGGCTTCGCAAGGCGCCGGCGTTGTCACGGCCGTCACGTATGAGTACGGCAACTGCTTTCTGATCGTGTCCGGCCTGTTGAATTCCCTCGTGATCCTCGACGCCTTCGACATCGCGCAGGGGCGAAAGTGAGCCATTTCGGTCTGCTGCTCGTCTTCGCGTTTCTGGTGTCGACGGTCTTTGCCGTGCTGTTGCGCGACGATCCGAAAGCCCAGCTTCGTACCGGCGCGATGATGTTCGCGGGGTTTGCCGCGGCTGCGCTGGCGCTCGCCTGGCTGATGTATCCCCTTCCGCTTTGAGCACCTGGCTGCTCTGGGCGCCCGTCGTCCTGCAGATGGCGGTCATCTTCGGGGCTTCGTCCTTGCCGAATCTCGGCTCTCTTCCCGGGAACATCTCGGACAAGACGGGTCACATTATCGGCTACGCGCTGCTCTCGCTCCTGCTGATTCGCGCTCTGGCCAGGGGCCGTGCCGAAGGAATCACGTGGCGCACCGTCGCGATCACGATCGCGTTCTCGGCGCTCTACGGCGCATCGGATGAATTCCACCAGAAGTTCGTACCGGGGCGCAGCGCCGATGTCTTCGATGTCCTCGCGGATATCGCGGGCGCCGCCAGCGCTGCGGTCATCGCCGTCGCGTTCAGAGCCGTGCGCCGTTCTCAGCGTGGTGCGTACCGCGTCGAGCGTCGGTAGCGCGCGGTCGGATATACTGCGAAAGAGCTTCGCAGGGCAGAATCTAGAAGTTAGAAGCTAGAGTGAAGCCGTGTCACATTCGCTCTGGCTTCTACATTCTGGCTTTCTGACCCGCAGTGATCGATCATGCCCAGCCTCGACACCCTGGAAAACCTGCTGATCGAGCGTGACGGACCGATTGCCATCATCACCGTCAATCGTCCGAAGGTGCTGAACGCACTGAACTCGCAGACGATGGACGAACTGCGGCGGGCGATGCTGTCATTCAGGTATGACGATTCGGTTCGAGCCGTCGTGATTACCGGCGCAGGCGAAAAGGCGTTCATCGCGGGCGCCGACATCAACGAGCTCGCGGTGCAGAGTCCGACGAGCGGACGCGACCACGCGATGCGCGGGCAGCACGTGCTCGATTTGATCGAGAACCTCGGCAAACCGGTGATTGCAGCCATCAACGGGTACGCGCTCGGTGGCGGATGCGAGCTCGCGATGGCGTGCACAATCAGAATCGCCGCCGACACGGCGAAAATCGGGCAGCCCGAGATCAATCTCGGTCTCATTCCGGGGTATGCGGGCTCGCAACGGCTTCCGCGGCTGATTGGCGCGGGGCGCGCGCTGGAACTGTTGCTGACGGGCGAACAGATCACCGCGCCAGAGGCCCATCGCCTTGGGCTGGTCAATCGCGTCGTGCCGGCAGCGAATCTCCTGGCCGAAGCGCGAACGCTCGCGG
>Ga0114129_10017419_pt1 | contig 10232 bp, 8 predicted proteins | sample RhiMetdeltSRZDD1_FD_80071 | JGI IMG/M metagenome (GOLD analysis project Ga0114129, IMG submission 80071) | Populus rhizosphere microbial communities from Tennessee, USA - Rhizosphere MetaG P. deltoides SRZDD1 (version 2) (version 2) | ecosystem: Host-associated > Plants > Roots > Rhizosphere >... | reverse complement strand
TCTTCTCGACGAGATTCGTAAGCTTTATGCGCTCGCGCCTGAGGCGCGCTTGCGCGGTTACACGCCGAGTCGGTTCTCCTTCAACGTCAAAGGCGGCCGCTGCGAAGCCTGCGCCGGCCAAGGCAAGATTCGCAAGGAGATGAGTTTTTTGCCGGACGTATTCATTGACTGCGAAGCCTGCAGCGGCGCGCGCTTTAACGACGAAACGTTGAACATTCGCTACAACGATAAGAATATCGCCGATGTTTTCCGCATGACCGTCGAGGAAGCTGTGCCGTTTTTTCATCCCTTTCCGAAAATCGCCCGGCCGCTCAAGGTTCTCGACGATATTGGTATGGGCTACATCACACTCGGGCAAGCAAGCAATACGCTTTCAGGCGGCGAGGCCCAGCGCATCAAACTCGCCTATGAACTGGGAAAAGAATCGCACGGGAAAACGCTCTACGTGCTCGACGAACCGACCACTGGTTTGCATTTCGTCGACGTGGAAAAGCTGATTCACATCCTTCATCGTCTCGTCGACATCGGAAACACGGTGATCACCATCGAGCACAATCTCGATATCGTCAAAGATGCGGACTACCTGATCGACCTCGGACCAGAGGGCGGCGAGCAGGGCGGCGAGGTGGTCGCCTGTGGTTCTCCCGTGGATGTCATTAAAGACGGTAAACGATCCCACACGGCACGATTTTTACGAGAGTATTTGAACGGTAATGTGATTGCCGCCACGCCTGCGCGGCGAAAAATGGCGATTGAAGGGGCTCCGGCTTAAGGTGCCCTGGCGAATCTTACGGATGCTCGGCCACGGCCTGCGTCTCAAATGTCCTCGCTGCGGCGCTGGACCGTTATACACCAAGCCGTTTACGATGCTCGCCAATTGCCCAGACTGCGGTTTAAGATTCGAGCGCGAGCAGGGCTACTTCGTCGGCGCGATTTATATCAACTACACCGCCACCGTCGCGATCGCGGTGCCGGGATTTTTTCTTTTAGACGCCTTCGTGGGCCTCACGATCAACCAACAGCTCGCTCTCTGGGTGCCGTTCGCAGTGATTTTCCCGTTGATATTTTTTCATCACTCGCGAAGCTTATGGCTTGCCCTCGACCATTATTTCAATCCGGCCAAGAGCCTCTATTCGGTCGCGCCGAAGAATTCCAATAACAATTGACCATAATAGTTGAGCGACTTCACGCTTTCTTCTGCTGGCTGTGAATCGCCTTCACTGCCCACTGGCAAAGCCGATCTCCGTCTTCGATGATATCCACGGGCACTTGATAGTAGCTCTTGAGAGTTTGCTTCTCGCTGGGCCGGAACGGTTTCATCTTGCGTTTGCGATACTCGCCAACCGTGGAGTCATCGATCTTGAAATAGAGCCGCCCCTTGTGAATGATCGCGAAAAAGGTTTCATCTCCATATAACCCATAGCCGCCGAACATCCCCCGCGCTTCGACATTGTCCAATTCTTGCAGCTGATCAAGAACAAAATCCTTGAACGAATCATCCTTCATATCCATCGCGCCGAATCACGATTCATGAGTCCGAATACCTTGAACCTTGAACTCTTGAACTTTGAACGTCTTTAACGTCATCCGATCGCCAGCGCCACGACACCCAATACCATCGCACAGGCCGCGACCAATCGGCGACGAACGTCACCCTCGGCAAGCAAGCGCGTTCCCATCGCCGTGCCGATCAAAATGCTGATCTCACGCGCCGGCGCGACATAACTCACCGGTGTAAAGCTCATCGCGGTAAGAACTAAAATATAAGACAGGGGTATCAACACTGCGACGGCAATGGCTTCGTATTTATGCTCGCGCCACTCGACGATAGTTTGATCCGAGTACTTTATTGCGAACGGCGAGAGCAAGAGCACGCGGCCCACGTTGGCGCCCCAGTCCAATACGAGCGGCGCGATGGCAAAGTGGCTCACTGCCTGCTTATCCCATAACGTATAAGCCGCAATGAACAGACCCGTGACCAGCGCATAAATCACCGCATCTCGGGCGCCGGTTTCACGAAGACGTGAAAGATTGGTGGTTAAGATGACAACGCCGCCGATAATCAACAGTGCGCCGGCGACCGCGATTACCGACGGCCGTTCTCCGAGAAGCACAATCGCGGCGACGCTCGACAGCAGCGGCCCGGTGCCGCGCGCCAGTGGATAGACCAGTGATAAATCGCCGGCGCGATAACCCTCATTTAAAAGCACGAAGTACGCCGTATGCAACGCGGCGCTTCCCACGATCATACCAACGGTGACGAAATCGATCCTGAGTTGCCAAACTTCAATGATGGTAATCGTTGCCGGGGCATAAAACAGCGCCGAAAGCACGGCGACCAGCCAGGTAAATGTTGCATGCCCGCTCGCCCGCTTGTTGATGAGATTCCAAGTGGCGTGGATCACCGCGGCGGCCAGTATAAGTGTTAAAGCCCAACCCGTCATGGAAAGGTTTCAGCGTGAAAGGGTTGTTCAGGTCCGTGAAAGAGTTAGCGCTGGTTGCAAATCCTAACCAGCATCATCTCTGGCCAGAAGCACGGTGCCGGGACAGAGCGTCGAGAATTTCCACAAAGCGTCGTTTGCGAGCATGAGTTTGTTTGAGGCTTGTCGAATATTCTAACCATTCCTGTCCCCTGCCGTTCGCTTCAAGCATCCGGCGCATCTTGCGCAGATATTCGCCCGCGGTCGCATATGCCGATGGTTTTGTCTGAGCGATCTCGGTTTCGGCGGCTTTCTTCCAGATATCAGCGGCACGCGCTGGGTATTGCTCTGCGATCGCCCTGGCGACTCGATCATCTTGATATGTCGGTTCCCACCACGCTGTTTTCTGCCGGCTCGAATCGTACCAGCGCAATACCTCGGACGGCTGTTTTTCCGCGATAGCGATATCAATCAGTACACTCGTCATAGGCAACTCACTGCGCCGTGGCTCTTTAATCTTCAAATAACGAAAACTCGGTAACGGCCATGCTGCAAGATTACCGTCTTCGCTGCGATCTTCTTTGAGAATCTTGCCGGTTTGAAGATAGTGCATCGCGCATTCTCTGACGGCGGGCCATACTCCAGCGCGATTCGCCGCGCTCGCTAATTTCTCGAAAGTCTCCAGCGCCGGCTGTTCAAAAAATTCTTCCGCAAAAATTGCCGCAACGCCAAGCCAATCTTTCTCTCTTTCACGCAGCTTTTTAACCGCCTGCCGAAGGTCGCTCGCAATACCTGGCCATTTCTTGCGCGTCGCTGCGATTCCGCGCTCGATCCAGCGCTCTGCATCGTCCCAGCGTTTGGCGGTCATCAAACGGTTGACCAGGCGAACATAACTTAATGTTTCATCCGCCTCTTTTTCGCACAAGGGTATAATCTCGTCGCTGCGGCCACTTCTTTCCAGGGCGCGAATGACCCAGTTCGTCATTCGATCACGCCGATAACGCGCCGCAAACTCTTCTTCTCCTTGCGTTATTTTGCCGCCAAGTCGCGCAAGCAGCTTATCGGCGACTATATTCCAGTCAGCCGCCGCGTGTTTTCCCTCCAGAAAACTGTATGCGCCTCGGCATAGCTCATAGTGATCTTTCAGATCCATCTCGATCGCCCAAAGTAAACGTTCCGCAGGTGGGAGCGATGACAGGGGCAGAGCTTTGAAAACAATATCCACGCATGAAGCGATTTCTTCAGCGGTCTCGCCTTCATCGTCGCTCATTTCCACCTGCTCCGTACCGGCATCCAAAAGCTCTTCGGCTACGTCGATGACCTCATTCGCATAACCACCCGACAATAAAGTATGGAGTCGCTCGCGCACGGACGCATAGCTGGGAATCGAAACTTCGCCGCTCCATTTATCTTTCCAGCCACTTTGCTGACTAATCCGACTGATCTCCCGCCGGACGCCCTCCATTAACTTGCCCGGATTGCCCTTCGCTAGCTGGCTCCGGTCTTTTAGCGACTGATGAACGCGCGGATCATCGCGTGCCAAATCGGTAATGATCGCAATGAGATCTTTCTTGCTCCGTTGTTTTAAAAACGAAAGCGATTCGGCAGTTACGGTTTTTGCTCCGCGGCGACGAGCATGGCGTTCGTCGGCATCGTCCTCGGAGCCCTCGGCGTCCATGTAGTCTTCTTCGTCATCATCATCTTCAGCGTTGAATCCGTCCTCGTCAGCCGCGCGCTCCAGCAGCTTGAAACGCTTATCGTTCGAAGTAGCTTTGCGCACTGTTTCGTCGTCCTCCAGGCAGCGTAAGTACTCTAGAACAACTGCCACGGCGTGTTTGCAGCTTATCCCATACGGGCAAGTGCACGCAGAGATGAGATGACCTTGCTCAATACTAACTGACGTCGCATACTCGCATGCCCCATCCACCCACGCGACGAGACGCTGATCGCTAGTTATGGCGAGATCACGCACGCTGCCGTTTTGTTGATACTCTCTACCCCTTGCGACAATCGTCTTGCCCGCCCAGTTTTGTAGTTCATGCCAGCTCAAATCCTGAAACAGTCTTTTATTCACTGTGCAATCCCTGAGGTCGTTTGCTAACTCTCACTACCCCAAGTTATTCGGCAACCAAACTGGAATTTTTACGATAAGCGACGATCTCGTCACCGATCCGAATCGTGCCGCCGCGCACAATCTCGGCGCGCAGGCCACCGCGATGAATCAACCCACGTAATACTCCCTGGCACGTGAGCTTTTCGAGGTGAGAGCAGGGGTCACATAGACGCGTGCCGCGTAAAATCGCTTCGCCGATTTTGATCTCGTGGCCAACCAAGTGATTAAGCGCCACGCCGCGCGTGACGATATTGCGGCGGGAAAGGCCTGGAACCAAGTCGATACCGTAATCGCGTCTAAGCGCTTCGATGGCTTCGATCTCGATCAACGTCACGTGGCGCCCTGTACCTGGATGATTGGAATAAGTTCCCAGTTGGTTGAAATAACGGTCGCCTTCGAGCCCGCGTCCGGCGACAGCTCGCACTTGCCCCACCGATTGCATCGGAACCGCGCTGGTCGGCGAGATGTGAAGTAAAACGACGGTGCCCTCGGTGCTCATGGAGAGGACTGACTACTTTCTTGCGACCAAGGCGGCAATTTCCGGCGTTTGCAAGCCTTCCTTGAGTAGGCCGCATGTGCCCCTTTCGAGAATTTCTTGCGCTAAACGCCTTGTGCCGGTGATCGCCGCCTTCATGAAACCTGACCCGTAGCTCACTCGCGCGACGCCCAAATCTTGCAGCTCTCTAACGCTCGGCGACTGTGGCCCGGCGAGAATGCTGATCGGTGCTTTGACCTCCTTTGCGACACGGCCGATTGTTTCAGCCGCATGGAGATTCAAGTAAAAAATGCAGTCGCCCCCCGCTTCGGCATAAGCGTTGCCGCGGACAATCGCTTGCTCGAGCGCTTTCTTCGGATCGTCCGTGATCACGTGAAAAGCATCGACGCGAGCGTTTAGAAAAAACTCGCTGCCCAGCTCCCGCTTGGTCTCGATCACCGCTTTGATCTTGCGCAGTTGTTCGGCAAGCTCGACCAACCCGCCGCGGCTTTTCGCCGCGCCGTCTTCGAGATTCATGCCGGCGACACCGCGCGCGACCAGCGCGCATACTGTGTCTCTGACACCAGCTTCATCGCCATAGCCTCTTTCACCGTCGGCGTTGAAGGGTACCGTTACGGCTGAGGCGAAACTACCGCTAACCTCGATAAATAGATCTCGACTCATCACTTCGCCGTCGGGATAGCCCAACGCCGCGCCAATGCCGCCGCTCGTGCCCTGAATGGCTTTAAAACCCATCCTCTCGAATAACAACGCGCTTAAGACATCATAGGCCCCGGGCATGATTAGAATCTCCGGCGCAAGGACTAGTTCTCTGAGCTTGCGACTCTTCTCATTGGTCGCAGCAAGAATATCGGCGGGTATTGGCTCCATCGGATTCTCCTATGCTTCATGAATCAAGTCGAGCGTATCGTAAAGCGGGAAGACAGCGCGAGGCAAGAGGCAAAAGAAACCGCGCCGGAAGATTGACTACAGAGTGTCAGTAAGCGGAATCCGTAAGTTTGATCTGAGGACGTTCTGGTTTGGACCAATCAAGATGAAAGTGCACACCTCGTGGTTGATCCACACGTTCGTAGGTGTGGGCGCCGAAATAATCACGTTGAGCTTGTAAGAGGTTTGCCGGAAGTTGTGCAGACCGATAGCCGTCATAATACGCCAATGCCGACATAAACGCGGGAGCGGCGATCCCCGCCTCAGCCGCCAGTGCCACGACAGTACGCCAGCGCTTCTGAGCCCTCTGAATTTGTTCTTTGAAGTAGGGATCCAGCAGCAAATTGACCAGACGCGTTTCGCGCGTGTAGGCGTCGGTGATTTTTTGTAAAAAGCGCGCCCGGATAATGCATCCGCCGCGCCAAATGCTCGCGATCGAGGCGAAATCCAGTTTCCATCCATATTCGGCTTCGGCCGCCATCATAAGCTGAAACCCCTGGGCGTAGGCGCAGATTTTTGAGCAGTACAAGGCATCGTGCACGGCTTTGATCAATTCATTCCGATCACCATTGTACTGATAAACGGGTCCCGTGAGATCGTGGGAAGCCGCCTCACGTTCGGATTTCAAAGCACTGAGACACCGGGCAAACACCGCTTCTGCGATCGAGTTGGTCGGTATTCCCATGTCCAGGGCATTGATGCTCGTCCATTTTCCCGTTCCTTTCTGCTCGGCGCTATCTAAAACATGATCCACGAGAAAAACCTCCGGATGTTCAGGATCCCGCTGCTTTAGAATGTCTGCGGTTATTTCAATTAGATAAGAATCCAGATCTCCTTCGTTCCAGCGCGCGAAGATCTGCGAAAGCTCCTCCGCGTTTAGATGTAAAAGATTGCGGAGCAAAAAATACGCCTCGCCGATAAGCTGCATGTCGATGTATTCGATCCCATTATGAATCATCTTGACGTAATGTCCTGCGCCGTTTTCGCCAATGTAAGCGGAGCAAGGCACACCGCCTGTGACCGGCTGCCCCGGCTTGGCGGTCTCAATGGGTTTGCCGGTTTCGTAATCTACCTTGGCGGCGATCGCGGTCCAAATCGGCTCCAAATGTTTCCATGCGTCGGCATTGCCGCCCGGCATGAGTGACGGACCGAAGCGCGCCCCAATCTCGCCACCCGAGACTCCGGAACCAAAGAATCGGCATCGATCGGAATATTCCTTTTCACGACGGATAGTGTCCGTCCATTGACTGTTGCCGCAGTCAACGATGAGGTCCTCCTTCTCAACGCCGGCTTCAATCAGCTGCTTTACGACCGTGTCGACGGCAGGCCCTGCCTTTACTAGGATGACGATCTTGCGCGGCTTTTTCACTGCGCCCAAGAGCTCTGACAGGTTTTCGCATCCGATGAGTCCTCCAGGTGTACTCGGATTGGCCTCGATGAAGTCTTTCGTCACTCTGCCTGTGCGGTTAAACACCGCCACTCTAAATCCGTGGTCAGCGATGTTGAGAGCCAAGTTCTGGCCCATCACTGCCAAACCAATAAGCCCGACATCCGCGCTAGTTTTTTCCGCCATACCCATTTCCTTTCAATCCACAGGTTCGTCTTAACTACCACACAGAAACTCCAACTGGCAATGGAAACAAAAAGATCGGCTTGACTGTACGGTTTATTTGCGCGATTTTAACGTCGGCAGGGGCGCGGTGTGCTTCATGCGAAACCGTTTGCGCCGTATTCTACCCCTTCCAGAGGCCATGATTAAGCTGAACCGAGCAATAGTTGTTCCTGCCGTTTTTCTGCTCGGCCTAATTTTGCCAATCAGCACTCCGGCGGCGCAAGCTCCTGCAGATCGCGACACCAGAATGGCCTTGGCAGCCAATGCAGGCCCCTACAAAAACTCTTGGGCCGTCGTTATCGGCATCAATGGATACCAGAAGGCGCCGAGACTCAATTACGCGGTAAGCGACGCCAAAAGTATACTAGCCGCATTGGAGGGTCTCGGATTTCCGCGTGATAAGACCATCGTCATGATGGATCGGGAAGCAACAAAGCAACGCATCGAGCAAGTTTTGTATGGGATACTGCGAAAATCTACCGAGGAAGATCGTGTTTTCGTTTTCTTCGCCGGCCATGGAATTACCTTTTCTCTTCCACGCGGAGGGGAGGAAGGCTACCTTCTTCCCGTCGACGCTGACCCTGACGATCCAGCGCTTACTGCAATCGCGATGGAGGATCTGAGGCGTATTGCCCGGCGTATACCGGCAAAACACGTACTCTTCGCCGTCGACGCTTGCTACTCGGGATTTGCAATCACTCGCGACATCCCGCCGACTCGGGTAGACGCAATTTACCTCGAGGCAATGATCAAGGAGCCGGCCGTGCAAATAATTACCGCCGGCAGGCGAGGCGAGCCGGTCCTGGAAGAGGACGGACACGGTCTTTTTACGCGCCGGTTGATACAAGGACTTACCGGCTTGGCTGACGTTGACCAAAACGGCGTAATTACCGGCCAAGAGCTGGCAACATGGCTCGAATCGAGAGTCATCAGAGATTCATTGAATCGTCAGCATCCTCAGTACAGCCGGCTGGACGGCGAAGGACAGTTTGTTTTTCTGGTCCCGCGTACGGAAGAATCGTTAGCGGCTAGTCCTGATGCAACAGATCGGCTAAAGAATCTCGCCGACGAAGTCGAACGCCTTCGACGTGAGAAGGCCTCGTGGGAAGAAGAACGAAAATTGCAAAGTGAAAGAGAAGCTTTATTGGTCGAAAAGGCAACGTTGGAAAGCGCGAGGAAGGAAACCACTAAGATTCCACGCAACCGAATCCTTTCGATAGCCCTTCTCACGGAAAAACGCGAGATCGAGATCAATGAAGTGGTTTCGTTACGAGCACGCGTCGTGTATGCGGATGGTAGGGCAACGGAAATTTCGCAGGGGGTGGAATGGATCACCGGTGACAGCAAAATCGCCACGGTCGATTCGCTCGGCAAGCTGCGTGCCCAGCGTGCGGGAAGAACTGAAATCGCTGCCCGCTATTCTGGAATTACAAGCCCCGCGTTGGTCTTCGCCGTGAGTGATCCAAAGCCTCAACCAGCCATGAGCTCCAGTCTAAACGAGCACATCGGAATCGCGCGAAGCTATCGTGAACAGGGAAATTACGATGCCGCTCTCAAAGAGTTGGAAGGCATTCGAGCGCTGCATGCCACCAATAAAGATTTAATACTCGAGATCGAGCTCACCCGCAAAGCTTGTCGCGCTGAGAAGCAGCTAGGCACAGCCGATTTAATGTGTTGATGTGGCCCAGTGACCGGTTTTAGAAAGAGCGCTTACATCGCTGCATTTGCTCCGACTCTAGTGGTCGTCGTTCGTCCATCAAGGTTCTCTATGGTCTCGCGCGTATCTAAAATCTGACTCCTCTGTCAGATTGACGAGCCATCACACGATTTGATGTTAAGAAGAAAGAAATTCGGTCGAAGGCGGGCGGGGACGATTTACTGCCGGATTTATCTTTAGAGAGAGAGATTCACTCCGCTAACGGTCATGACTGGGTGAAATTTCGGTTTCTTTGGCTCCTGCGCTTACTTGTGTTGTTGGCGGCGGACTTCGGCGGGGTCAACGGCGCTGATACCGTGTGCCACGGCAAGATCCGCGGTTGTAAACACTCCGAGCGCCGTGGCGCGGCCAATGACTTGGACTTTACCGAGCGATGTAATCGCTAAGCCATCGGTTATTTCCGCGGCGGTAAATTCGCTGAAAAGCAGCGGAACGCCAAGTTCTTTTGTCATTCCTTCGAGGCGGGAAGCCGTATTCACAGCGTCACCGATGGCGGTATAGTCGGAGCGGATCTCCGAGCCAATGCTGCCGACGACCGCGTCGCCGGTATTAATGCCAACGCCGATCTTCAAAGGCCTGCCGATGATTTCCTGCCATTTCGGCGCCATCGACGCAGCGAGCCGAAGCATCTCGGCGCCGGTTTTGACGGCACGCTCAGCGTCATTGCCATCGCTTTTCGGTGCGCCAAAAATCGCCATAACCGCATCGCCAATGAATTTATCCACCGTGCCGCCGTTGTCGAAAACGATTTTCGTCACCTTTCCCAAATAATCGCTCAGCAGCGTAACTATGGTCTCCGGATCGTTTTCTTCAGAGATTTTGGTGAAGTCACGAACGTCTGAGAAGAGCACCGTGATGTGCCGGCGCTTTCCTTGGAGGCCGAGCTTGTTCTGGTCTTGCATGATCTCGTCAACGACTTCGGAAGAAACGTATTGACCGAACTTGGC
>Ga0114129_10017417_pt1 | contig 10233 bp, 7 predicted proteins | sample RhiMetdeltSRZDD1_FD_80071 | JGI IMG/M metagenome (GOLD analysis project Ga0114129, IMG submission 80071) | Populus rhizosphere microbial communities from Tennessee, USA - Rhizosphere MetaG P. deltoides SRZDD1 (version 2) (version 2) | ecosystem: Host-associated > Plants > Roots > Rhizosphere >... | reverse complement strand
GTGCATCCGAACGACTGGCCGGCCATAGCTTGGGATGCTTCCAGTCGTACGGTCCCCACTCATCGACGATGATCGCGTCGCGGCCACGACGGTCTGCCTCGGGTATCTTCGCGTGCATGCCGCCTGGAAGTGGTAGAGGCAGCGTCACGTCCAGTGTCGGGCGCGAGCGAAGCGGCACCGTAATTTCATCGCCGATGCCGAGGTTGCGCGTGTCGCCCGTCAGCACCGCAATGGAGCCGACCTTCTGAAACCTATTGGTCAGGATCCGCAGGTTCTGGGTTTCGGCAATCTTGAGCGCAACGCTGTTTCCGATGAACGTGTTGCCCGAGATCACGTAGTCGCGGCTGCGGGTATCGCGGCGTTTCGGATATCCCCAGTTCGGATCCTGCGTCGCGTTCTTCCACAGGTGGATCGCGGTTTCATCCTGGTCGAACGTGTTTTCCGTGATGCGATTGTCCTGTCCGTGCTCGATCGCGATCGCTTCGACGTTGCGGACGAAGCGGTTCGCGGCAATCCATGAATCGAAGCTGTAGCCGCCCCATAGACCGTGCCAGCACCCCTCGATGCGGTTGCCGTAAAGCACGTTGCGACTGAACGTCGTCTCCATGCCGTTGGTGGGCGCAAAGCTGAAATCGTTGTCGTAGATGACGTTGTCGTTCGCCCCTCCCTCACCCGTATCCATCGTCGACTGGCCGGCCCAGAGAAACAGACCGTCGCCGCCGTGCGTCACCGAGTTGAACGCGACCGTGTTGCGATTGCTTTGCTCGTAGATCAGGATTCCGGCCGAGTCCTGACCGCGGTTGTAGAAGGCGTGGCTGTAGCCGCGGACGCACCAGTCCACCCGGTTGTGCATGATCGTGTTGCCGCTCGCGCGGTACAGACCGATGCCGATGCCGGATAGAAACGAGAACGTGTTGTTCCAGATCTTTGCGCCGGTCGATCGAACGAGCATCAGGCCGTTCTGGCCCTGCACGATCGTCGTGTTATCGACTTCGGCTTCGTCCGAGTCGGCGAGATAGATTCCCGCGCCGCCAGCCAGCCACTCGTCCTTCTCGTTGTGGTGGTACGAGAGCCAGTCGACGAGACTCTCGTGCTCGACCAGGCTATAGAGGCGGGACTTCCAGTTATAGCTGAGGTCGGATCCTGTAATGTGCAGTCGCTTCGAGCGCCGTGCGAGCACCCCGACTTTGTAACCGCGCGCCGTGAGGTTGCGGATCGTGACGTTCTCGCCGCCGTCCACCAGAACGGCAACGCCTGTAAATGAATCGGGGTCACCAGCGGCGTTTGCACCCTGCAGCGTAGCGCCCGCGAAATCGATTGTGACGTTCGACGCGCGGATTGTGACCGCCGGATGATCGATATCCGCGGACGGAAGGTTGTGTTCACCAGCAGCAACAGCCTCACTCCGGGTGAGCACTGCACCCGGAGCGAGCGTGACGCGTTCCTGAGCCCGCGCGAGGTTGTGCCAGTCGGGACCGGCTGAAAGCGCCGCCAACGCCATCGCCGCCGCCGCAAAGTTTCCCCCCCGGCCCCGCATCACTTCCTATATTATTCCGCGGTCTTCCAACACTTTCGTTGGGTCGAGCTATGTCAAACGGAGGCGTCATGGCTGTCTCGTCCACTGTTCTCATTCCAGATGTGTTGCTCCAGGCGTGCCGCGGCCGCGCGGCCGGATATGACCGCGATAACAAGTTCTGCCAGGAAGATTTCGACGAGCTCAGGGCGGCGGGATACCTCAAGATGGCGGTTCCGCGGGAGTTTGGCGGACTAGGGTTCACGCTCGCGGATGTGGCGCGCGAAACCCGTCGTCTCGCCAGCTACGCTCCGGCAACGGCGCTGTGCATCAACATGCACAACTACTGGGTCGGCGACGCGGCCGACCTCTGGCGCTCCGGCGACAAATCATGCGAGTGGATTCTTCAGGAGGCTGCGGCGGGCGAGGTCTTCGCTGCCGGACACGCCGAGAGCGGCAACGAAACGTCCATTCTGATGTCAGTGACGAAGGCTGAGCGCGTTCCAGGTGGATATCGTTTCACAGGACGCAAGTCGTTCGGCAGCCTTACGCCGGTCTGGACGCGGCTTGGCTTTCATGGAATGGACACGAGCGATCCGGCCGCCCCCAAGGTCGTGCACGGGTTCCTTCCGCGCAACTCGGGCGGGTTCACGATCAAGGAAACCTGGGACACGATGGGAATGCGGGCGACTCGCAGCGACGACACGGTCCTCGAGAGCGCGTTCGTGCCAGACAAATACATCGCGCGCGTCGTGCCGGCCGGCTTCGGTGGCGCCGATCCATTCGTGCTCGGTATCTTCGCCTGGGCGCTCATCAACTTTGGCAACGTTTATTACGGTCTCGCCCAGCGCGCCGTCGAACTGACGATCGATCACGTGAAGTCCAAGGGATCGCTCGGTCTGACGCGATCGATGGCCTACCATCCGCACGTACAGCACCACGTCGCCGAGATGGTGATGGAGCTGGAGGCGATCGGTGCGCAGCTCGAGACCGTCGCGCGCGACTGGTCGACCGGTGTGGATCATGGGATGGCGTGGCCGATCAAGATCGTCGCGGCCAAGTACCGCGCCGTCGAAGGAGCCTGGCAGATCGTCGATCGCGCGCTGGAGGTGTCAGGCGGCTTCGGAATGTTCAGGAAGAGCGAACTGGAGCGTCTGTTCCGCGATGCCCGTGCCGGCCGCTTTCATCCCGCCAACTCGTCGCTCTCGCACGAGGTCGTAGGCAAGATGGCGCTCGGCATCAATCCGGATGAGATGCCGCGTTGGGGTTAAGGCCGTCCCTTAAACACCGAATCGCTCGGGATCCCACGTGAGCCCGAGCTCCCCCGGAGGAGCCATATAGCCGACAAGCGCTGAGGCGGCGACGACGGCGGGGCTGGCGAGATAGCCCTCGCCGCCGACGCCCATGCGATTCTGCCAGTTGCGATTGAACGACGTAATCGCGCGCTGCCCGGCGCTCAGCGAATCAGGACCCTGACCGAAACAGGGACCGCACCAGGACTGTCTGATTTCGCCGCCAACGGATCGGAAGACCTGGGCAATGGACTCGCCGCCGAGTCGAGCGTCGGGTTGCTCTATCTGCCGGCCCACACCGCCAGATCCGGGAAAGATCCTGAACTCGCGCTCGACCTTTCGCGCGCCTTTGTCGCGCGCCGCGCGGAGCACGAGCGCCGCCTGCAGCAGGTCGTCGTAGCTGCCGTTCGTGCACGATCCAATCAGCGCCTTGTCGAACGTGATGCGCTCGCGTGCGACCTCTTCGGCGGGAAATGCGTTGCCGGGGCTGAACGGCTTCGCAATCATGGGGCGCACGGCCGAGAGGTCGAGCGCCTCGTCGATCTCGTAGCGTGCATCCGGACCGGGCGCGATCCGCGGGTACGGCAGCTCGGTGATTCCCTTCCGCCGATACCATTCGTACGTGATGTCGTCGGGCGCGAAGATGCCGTTGAGCGCCTCCGCTTCCGCCATCATGTTGGCGATCGTGTTGCGATAGGCGATCGGGAGCTGTTGATCGGCGTCCACGAGCTCGACCGACATCCCCTGCGACTGCTTCGCACCCCAGCGTCGCAACAGCTCGAGCACGATGTCCTTGCCGCTGACCCAGGGCTGCAGCCGTCCGCGAAACACCACGCGGCGCGCCTTTGCGAGCGTGAAGTAGATGTAGCCCGTCGCCCAGCCGAACCCTAAGGTCGTCGATCCCACGCCGATGCCGACCGCACCGTATGCGCCATACGCCCGGCTGTGCGAGTCGGCGCCGGGAATGAACTGACCCGGCATCACGAGCCCCTGCTCCGGAAAATAGAAGTGAAAAATGCCGTCTCCCGGCGTCGCGTAATAGGGCTTCTCCAGCTCCTGCTGGCGTGCGAATTCGCGGCCGATGTTGGTCTGCTTGTCGTCGATCGCGCTGCCCGTGAACACGAAATGGTCGTTGGCAATCGCCGCCTGGCGCGGATAGATGGTGCTGCCGCCGGTGATCTGATTGAACGTGTGGATAGCAAACGGCGCGGTACCGTCGGAGGCCGGCAGCAGATCGGCGTAGATGCGAAGCGTCGTGCCCGGTTTCAGATCCGAAGGTTTGAAGTCCTTGTCGACACGATGCGCCCAGACGATCTGCTCGGTCGTGGTCAGGCCGCGCGCGGACGAGGCATCGAGCCAGTCGATCGTCGGGCTGGTCTCGACGGATCGGCGAAATTCACGCCGGCCAACTTCGAAGATCCCGCCGCTCCGCCGAATCTCCTCTTCCTTCGGCGACAAAGGCACCGGATCGTACGTCTTTCCTTGCGTGACGTTCGTGAGCTGGCGCGTCACGGGATCGAACGAGAACTCGTCGCCGTCGCGAGCCTCGCTCACCGCTTCTGGGCTTTGGACGACGTGAAGCCCGAGGTTGAATGCGTTCCGCCTGAAGATGTCGCCCATGTTGTGGCCGCATACGACGACCATCTGGAGCCCGGCTTCTTCCGCCACCCCTTTCAATCCCGCGGGGCTCATCTCTCGCGACGATCCGATCGCAAATCGATCGCCGGCGATGATGAAGTTCTCGCCGCGGCGCACGCGCGACCGGAAGTCGGGCATCAGGTAGCGGAACGAGCCGGCCTTCCATCGCTCGTCCAGCGTCTCGAGACTCTCGGAGACGCAATCGGCGGCGGGCGTGATCTGATCGGTATCGATCGCGTCGAGCTTCCTGGGAACGGCGCTCTTGCGATCCCAGAAGATGAGCGCCTTGCCGCGGACGAGTTGAGACTCGACGGGCCGGTCGCTCGACGGACGGCTGACGGCGTCGATCGAGGCCCCGGATTTCAGACGGGCTGGCTGTATTTCATGCACCCGATCCAATGCTACCGCGAATCAGAAAGCCGGCATCAACCTTCACCTGATCGTGCCGGCACAAATCCCCTGCATGAGATGACCGGGAGCGTCGGATACCGCGGAAACGTCGGGTCGACCTTCGATCGTTCACAGAGATAGAACGTCGACCCACGGGAGCTTACGATTCTCGACGCATACGTGCACGTAAAGCACAATCCGACGCGTGCGGCTTCCGGCGGAGGAGTGGCCTCTTCTGTCACCCAATCACCAAATCACCCAATCACCAAACCACCCGATCAACAAATCACCAAATCACGAATCCAATCATTCCATGGCATCATGGGAGCATGTTCACGTCGGAGGCAGTGACGCGCGGCGTCCGGGTGCACGTCGAGTCCGAGTATGCGCCCGAGCGATCGCAGCCATCGCAGAATCAATGGTTCTTCCTTTACACGATCACGATCTCGAACGAGGGAGCCGAGACCGTGCAGCTGCTGACGCGCCACTGGGTCATCACCGACGGAACGGGCCATGTCGAGGAGGTTCGAGGTCCAGGCGTGGTTGGGAAGCAGCCCGTGCTCGCGCCGGGAGAATCGTTCACGTATACCTCGGGCTGCCCGCTGACCGCGCCGTTCGGCGTCATGGAAGGCACCTACCAGATGGTGACCGACCAGGGCGATCACTTCGATGTGAAGATTGCGCCGTTCACCTTAAGCGAGCCGTATACCGTCCACTGAGGTCTGACCTGCCGGCCTGGCCACGGCTGCCGATGTTCGCGTCAGAGCCGAGGCCGCCGCATACAACGCCCCACCGCACACCAAGGTCGTCGAAAACCCCCAGTTCATCGCGACGAACACCGCGAGCGTCGCGCCGAGCACCGAGAGCGCGCCGTTGATGCCCCAGGCCCATGGGATCAACTGCGGCCGGAAGGCAGCCAGCAGTCGCACGCCCGCCGGAAGCGGAATGCCCATGAGCATGCCGGCTGGCACCATGAGCAGCACCGCACTGACCAGACGCGCCGGCAGCGGCCAGCCAATCGCGATCTGGATGACCAGCGGCAGAATCGTCGCCCAGAGAAGCGCGACGAGCGCGATCGCCATGCAGACCAGCGACGCTATCGGCCGAATCCTGCTGTCGGGAATGCGTCGGCTCAATAAACTGCCGATACCCGTCCCCAGGAGCAGTGAGAGCAGCGTCACCGTCAACGAGTAGACGGGATGTCCGAGGAGCAGGACGAACCGCTGCAGCAACGCGACCTCGATCAGCATGAACCCGGCGCCGAGGCACGCGAAGTACGCGAACGACCGTCCCCACCCGGGCGCCAGCGCCGATCGAGCCGTGATCGCGAGCGGTCCGATGACGAACGCGACAACGAGACAGAACGACACGACGAGCAGCACGAGCAGCGCCGTCAGCCCGCCCGTGCCCCACGCGCCCTCGGGAGGCGGCGGATCGACCGGACGCCCGATCAAACGGCGCGCCGCGGCGACGAATCGCTGGTTGCGAAGCCGGGTCGTGTGAAAGAAGAAGGGTCGATCGTCGGTCGTGGGCGCGATGTCGAGCGGATACGCGTCCTGGAAGGCTGCTCTATCCTCAGCGAGAATCAAGCGCGAATAGTCATCGCGGGAATCTTCGGTGCGCTCCGGCTCGCGCCCCGGCAGGTACAGGACCGTAAAGCCGAGCGCACCGGCGGCGTCCGCGAGCCGGCTGACTTCGAGCGGTGAGAATGGCGTCTTCTTGAGTAGGAACGTCGCGACCTTGTCGTATTGAATCACCGCCAGCCGGTCCGCCGCGTTCCAGCCGTGGCGGGCGCACGCCTCCTGCGCGAGCGAGATCAGCCGCAAGCCGTCGAACACCCATCGCGAGCTGCTCACGACGCCTCGGTCGCTCAGATGATCCCGGTAGTCGTCGAACGCTTCGACGGTGTAAAGCGAGTTCTCCGTGAGCGTGTAAGCCCCGGCAGACGTGGCCGCCCACGTGTCGACAAGCGACGCCTGAATCATGTCGTAGCGATCCGGGGATCGCCTGACGAAGCTGCGGCCGTCCTCGACGTGGATGCGCACCGATGGGTGGTCGTAGATACCACCGGAATACTCGCGGAATCGATCGCGCATCACGTCGTTCGCGATGATGGGGTTGATCTCGACGCCGTCCACGATCGAGGCGCCGAAGACCAGCGCCGACAGCAGGTCGCGACCTCCACCCGGGCCGATCACGAGCGCGTGAAGCGGGGGCTCTGGACCGTGACTCGGCGCGCCGAAGAGGCGATATCCGATTGCCGTCAACTCGTACTGCAAATACTCGACGTCGCGCAGGTTGCCTCGGAACCGGAGTATCTGCGTGCCAGCCGCCGAGTCGATATCCATGAGCCGCGTGTCCGGGAGAGGGCCGGTATAGCGGTCGCTCAGCGACCACGCGCCGTACGGCTGGTCGTACACGCCGATGCGCGAGAAAGAGTTCCACTTACTGAAGAGGACCGGATGGTTCTCGTGACCTTTTGTGGTGCTCACCGAGAACAGTCTGAGCGGAGGGCTGGCCGCAATTCCCACGAGAACGCCAAAGAGAAGGCTCGACGCGGTCACGCGAGCGCGAGATGCAGGCGCGGCGAACAGCGTTGCCGCCGCCGCGCCGAGCAAGGCTGCCGCGACGATGGCGCCCGGGGCGCCGAGGCGATTGAGCGTAGGAAGCAGCAGGAGGCAGGCCGAGGCCGCGCCCAGCAGGTCGGCGCCGTAGACCGCGTTCACGCTGGCGCTCAGCCTTGCGATCGCGATTGAAATCGCCGCGCCCCCCGCGAAGAAAGGCAGAGCCGCAAGGACGTACGTGATCGACATCAACGCCACGTTTGCCGGCGTATAGGTGAGCCCGACCCGCATCCGCACGAGAATCGACAGCGACAGGACGGTGAGGACCGCGTACGCGAGCGCGTGCGCCGCGAGCAACCGCTCGGTCGACACTCGTGCGAACCGTTCGCGGAACAGAAACACGTAGACCCCGCTCGCGCTGAGGCCGAAGAGCGCGATCGAGATCGCCATGAACGCAAAGTGGTAGTACATCGTGACCGAGAAGATTCGCGTCAGCGAGAGTTCGGTCATGAGCAGCGCGCCCGATACGAGCGCCACTCCCAGAAGCACGCGGCCAGACACGAGCGGAGTCGACGAAGACGTCATGAGGATCCGGATTCGGACAAAAGGATAAAGTGTGAAGGAGGCCGCGAGCCGCGTCAAGGGTCGGAGAAACGCGCGTCGACCTGCATCGCTGACTCCAGCAGCCGCAGATAGCGCCGCCGCGGAATCTCAATCGCGCCGAATTGCGCGAGGTGATCCGTCACCCACTGCGTGTCCAGGAGAACGAACCCGCGCGCGCGAAGCCGCTCCACGAGCGCGACCATTGCCACCTTCGACGCATCGGTGACGCGATGGAACATCGACTCACCGAAGAACGCGCCTGCGAGCGCAACGCCATACAAACCGCCCGCCAGGGCGCCGTCCTGCCATGCTTCCACGGAATGGGCGAGTCCTCGCTCGTGAAGCATGCAATAGCTGTCGAGGATCTCCGCGTCGATCCAGCTGCCCTCTTCGTCCTGCCGCGCGGCGCACGCGCCTATGACGGCGGGGAAATCGCTGTCCACGCGGATCTCGAATCGTCCTTGCCGGATGACGCGGGCAAGCCGCCGCGGCGCATGAAAGGCCTCGAGCGGAATGATTCCGCGCGGATCCGGAGAGTACCAGCGGATCTCGCCCGGTTCGACGGCCATGGGAAACCATCCGCTGGCATACGCGGAGACGAGGAGATCGGCCGGAATCATCTGGAAAAGCCGCCTCGGCTCGCGTGTCGGCGCTCAGACGTGCGCGCTCATCCCGATCCACTCGGGCGGCGGCTGAATCGTGGGGGCTGGAGTCGGACCGGGATCCGGCCGCCCGCTGCCCTCCAGGCGGCTGATGGCGCGCACGACCATGTCCCGATCGCAGGTCATTTGGCACGACAGCCGCGCGCCCGTCACGCCCTTCGCCGCCAGCACGGTTTTTTCCGCAACCGTCATGCGGTCGGGCTCGCCGGCAATGAACTCGACGCGGCAGGTCGTGCACCTCGCATTCCCGCCGCACGCGTGCAACACATCAACCTTGGCATCCTGCTCGATCGCCAGCACGAGGCGCTTGCCTGCCGCGACTTCGACGGTCCGGTATCCTTCAACGGTCAGCTTGGGCATCGACAAATACTATTCCAAGTCATGAGTATCGTCTCTTGATCGTCGGTATCAAGTACTCGCTGAATGCGCGCGCGAAGTCGTAGCGCGGCGAAAAGTTCCAGTCGCACCGGGCGGAGGAATCGTCCACGTCCGCGGGCCATGAGTCGACGATGCGCTGGCGTTTGTGGTCGACCTCCCAGGTCAACCGCGCGCCGGGGAACGCAGCCGCGACGACCTGACAAATCTCTTCGGCCGACGGATTAAACGCGCCGACGTTGTACGCGGTCCGCTGCAGGCGTTCGCGCGGCGCGGCAGCGAGCGTCAGGAGCGCCTCGACGCCGTCCGGCATCGCCATGAATGGAATGCGCGTGTCGGGGCGGACGAAACACGCATAGGGTTCGTTCCGTGCCGCGGCGTGAATCATGTCCGGCGCGTAATCCGACGTCCCGCCCGCCGGTACCGTCACGGCCGAAATGAGTCCCGGAAACCGCACGCCGCGGAAGTCCACGCGGCCGCTCATCTGTTCTGCAGCGAGCTGCTTGTAGTGACGCGCGTAATACGTCCCCAGCAGCTCGCAGTACAGCTTGTTGCACCCATACATCGTCGTCGGGTGGAGGTACTCGTCCTCCTTGACTCGCCCGGCGTTCTGTTTCGTCTGCAGGTTGGGGAGGCCATATGCCGCGATGGACGAAGGGTAGATGAACACCACGTGACGGCCGTGTGATTCCGCTTCGTGCTGAGCGAACTCCAGGAGGCCGAGCGTGCCTTCGACGTTGACGTGATGGGCCGACACCGGCGTGAATTCCGAGCGGCTGGAGAGCAATGCCGCGAGGTGAAAGATCAAGTCCACCTCGTATTCGGCCATCAACCGCTCGAGCAGCGCGTGATCGAGGATCGATCCGGTGACCTCGCGATCGACTTTGCGCGCGATCGATTCGTCGAGCCGCGAAATATCGATCGTGACGATGGCTCGATCGCCACGTTCGGCGAGCCGGTCGATGAGCCCGTGGCCGATCTCGCCGCCCGCGCCGGTGATGAGCACGACAGGTTTACGCACGCCGGGAATTATACTGAACGGATGACCGCGCGATTTCTGGCGGCGCTCGGAGTTTGTCTGCTGTGTCTAGTCGTTCTGTCAGGTCACGCATCGCAGAAACCATCCGCCGTTCCGTTCGACTTCAATCAGACAATGAGGGTGGACTATTTCCACACGGGTGGACCGGCCGAAGCCG
>Ga0114129_10017416_pt1 | contig 10233 bp, 11 predicted proteins | sample RhiMetdeltSRZDD1_FD_80071 | JGI IMG/M metagenome (GOLD analysis project Ga0114129, IMG submission 80071) | Populus rhizosphere microbial communities from Tennessee, USA - Rhizosphere MetaG P. deltoides SRZDD1 (version 2) (version 2) | ecosystem: Host-associated > Plants > Roots > Rhizosphere >... | reverse complement strand
GCGGGATCCTCGGGCGCCGACGATTGCACTGGCCGCGAGGGTGCCTGACACCCGGCCAGGAGCGCCAGGAGACCGATCAACACACATGCCTTGGCGGGCGTCATGTCAGGATCCCGAGACCTCCTTGTAGGTGCCGGGCTGAACGGTAAAGCCCTGCGACATCTGGCCGCCCGGGTTGCTCGCATAACCGCAGTTGTAGATGATGCTCGAATTGCCGCCCGTGTTCGTGTCGATGGTCGTCGACGAGACATCCCGGATGTTCTGGCTCATCACGGCGCCCTCGATCAGACCGGTGCCGGTGCCCATGTAGACCAGGTCGTTCACCGCGTAGACCAGCCCCTGCGCGTGGAAGTCGCCGCTGATTGACAGCGTACCCGCGACGATGATCATGCCGCGGAAGATCCCGCTCGGGTCGGCCGGCGCATTACCGTGGAGGGACACGCTGGCTAGGTCGGAAGTGGGAGTGGTGTTCGCCCCGTTCTGGTCGACATTCACGCCGCTCACCGTGTCGATGAAGATGATGCCGTTCGGCAGCGTGTTGCCCGAGTTGAAGGTCAAGCTGCTAACCCCGGCGCCCGAATAGTAGGTCCCGGCGGCCTTCGCCATGGCTTTGAGGGTGTTCAGGTCCTGATTCTTGAGGATGAACGGGGCAAACGCGGAAGTGGGCACGTTCTGCTTCACGTCGGTGATGCCGCTCGGCGCCGACTGGTTCCTAGTATTGTTCCCATCGGCGCCGTAGACATCCGCCGAGCCCCCGACGGTCGTGGCGCCGACACTCCACGTGCCGTCCTTGGCACCACAGCTCTGATCAGGCCGCGAGTCGATGTTCGTGTTGCCGGTGATGTTGATCTGGCCCTGCACCGTTAGGGCGGCCGGTGGGGGGGTCGCGCTGAAGATAAACCGGGAGACCGTCGCCTGGATCTTCTGGTGCGCCTTGGAGCCGCTGCCCGCGTTCGTCGGGGCCCAGCCCACCGCGACGACATTCCGCTCGTTCGGGTTGATGCCGTTGGTGACGGTCACGAACACCACGCCGATCTGGGTGCCATTGACCAAGATCGGGATCGGGGCGCTGCCATCGTAGGGGGCGGGTACGGGCCCGGGCAGCGGGGTGGGCAGACCGTTCGGGTCGGTCGGGTTGTTGAGAGCCCAGATGGCCTGCTCCACGCCGGATTCGGTGACGGCGCGCGCCTGGGCCACCAGTTTCTGGTTGGCGGAGATCAAAGGCTCGGACGTCGCCAGCAGGGAGAATGCGATGACCAGGGTCGAGAGGATCAGGAGCGCCAGCAAGGCCATCGGCAGGGCGATGCCCCGCTGGTCTCGCAATGACTTGACGTTCAGGGGAAAACTGGGCACGTGTGTCTCCTCTCGCTACGGGATGTTTCTCAGCCGCACCAGGGATTCCATGGTGGCGTACTGATTGGCCGGCGAGCCGGCCCCTGCGTAATCCTCGGTCCCGGTGGCCAACTGCAGCCGGACGAGCTTGACGCTCGCCGGCGTCGTGGTCGTCGTGCCGGTATTGGTCGCGCCGTCCCAGGCCGAGTAGTAAGCCATCGTCAGGGTTTGCACGCCGCCGATCAGCGGCGTCGTCGTGCCCCCGACGGTACGATTGAGGGTCGTACCCACGACCTGGTAACGGACCGTGACGACATCGGCCGGGAGGCAGGGCGTGGTCGGCGCTGAGGTTGGATAGGGATCTTGGCAGGTCACAAAGGTCAGATCCGTAGGACTGCCGAGCGTCGTGACAGACTCGGCCGAACGGAGGTCGCGAACCATCAGCTCAAGCGCGGCGCGGTTGTTCTGCTGCACCTCGACCCGGTGGGAGCCGAAGAGATACGCCTGCTGGCCCTGCATCTGGATCAGCACCACCCCGGCCAGGATCATGCCGAGGACCGTGGCCACCACGAGCAGCTCGGTCAGGGTGAACCCTCTTTGATCCCTGAGGACAGCGCGCAGCTGGCTCATCGCTGGGCAATCTGCATGTTGACGGTCACGGAGCGTGAGCTGGGGGCCGCGCTCGACCCCGTGGCACTCAGTGGCCGGTAGGTCACCGTCACCGTGACCGTGCGGAGCCCATAAGTGCCGGTGATTGCCCCGGTAGGGCCACAGACCGTGGTGGAGGCGATCGAATCCGTTACGCGAACCTGGCGAGTGTAGGCCGCGTAAGGCCCGACAATCGGGTTCTCGTCGGCAAACGTGGTGGTGCCGCCCGAAACCGGAGCCGCCGTCGAGGATGCGGAGACGCCAAGGGCGTCCGGAGTTGGCGGGCAGGTGGCCATCCACTGCGCGTTCCGGACCTGATCGAGGCGCTGGTTGGCGAGGAAGGTCGCCGTGGATGTCTGGCTCCCCTCCTGGGTCGCGTAGGTGGAAAGCGGAATGGTCGAGAGCAGCGCCAGCAACCCGATGGTGATGATGGGCAGCGCGACCATCACTTCCGCCAGCGTCATGCCGCGCTGATTGGAGATCAATCGTCGCATCAGAGGGCTCCTCGTCACGGGATCGTGATCCGGCCAGAGGCCGCCACCGAGACGGTCAGGGTCGCTCCGGTCTGGGTATAGGTCAGCGTGTAGGTGGCCGGAGCAGTCACGGCGGACCCGACGTAGTCAAAGATTGCCCCGTTGCCGCTGGCAGTCACCGTGATACCCACCGGGAGCTGGATATTGCCCGCCGCATCGGTCCCGGGCCCTATCCAGGGGCCGCTTCCCACGCAGGTACCATTACTATTGAGCACGTAGGTCATCTGGGTGGCGCTCGACCGCTTGGCGCAGACCTTGGTGTTTTCCTTGATGGCGAGCTGGCGCGCCTGGTTCACTAGCGTCACGACCTGCTGCGCGCCCGACTTCAATTCGGCCGCGCGGAGGTAGATGAGGTAGGACGGAACCGCCATCACGGCGAGGATGCCAATGACCGCGATGACCATGACCAGCTCGGCGAGGGTGAATCCGGGCGCCATGCCCCACCCCACGCCGGCGCGGCCTTTCCTCAGAATTGCTCGCTGCTCCGTGGTGACAAACATGTCGTAGGGTCGGAGCCGCAAGCGCCGTGCCAACCGCCCACTATCCCGGCAGGCCCGGTTTAGTCCGGGATTTAATTGTGTTGGCAGCTAGTTGCGAGATAACTCGCAAAGTGCCGCCCGTGCCTACTGAACTCGAACGTCATCGGAGGGACGGGGGGTGACATCACAGGTGACAAGGGGTGGCAGGGCTGCGAGCGCGGTCAGCGGCCGACGCCGAGGTAGGTCGCGGTCACCTGCTCGTCGGCGCGGAGCGCGGCCGGGGTGCCCTCGAACACGATGGTCCCGTGGTCGATGACGTAGACGCGGTCGGCGAGCCCGAGCGCCATCTCCGCGTTCTGTTCGACCAGCAGCATGCTGACGCGCTCGCGCTTCAGCTCGCGCACCGTCCCCATGACCGCCTCCACCACGAGCGGCGCCAGCCCTTGCGACGGCTCGTCCAGCAACAGCAGCTCCGGGCCGGTCAGAAGGGCGCGCGCGATGGCCAGCATCTGCTGCTCGCCCCCCGAGAGGAAGCGGCCCTTGCGGTCGAGCACCTCGCGGAGCTTCGGGAAGCGCTCGAGCACGCTCTCCATCGGCCAGCGGGACCCCGGCCGGCGCGCGATCTCCAGGTTCTCGCGCGCGGTGAGATAGGAGAAGATGCCCCGCGTCTCGGGCACCAGCGCGATTCCGCGCCGGGAGATCGCGTGGGGCGGGAGGCCCGCGATGTTGCCGCCCTTGTACGCGATCTCACCGCTCCGGGGCGGGGTGAGGCCGGTGATGGAGCGGAGCGTGGTGGTCTTGCCCGCGCCGTTGCGCCCCAGGAGGGCCACCACCTCGCCTTCGCCGACCTGGAGCGAGAGACGATGGAGGATGTGGCCGAGCCCGTAGTAGGTGTCGATGGTGCGGATCTCGAGGATCACGGGGCGACGATGCCTCCCAGATAGGCGCGGCGCACGTCGGCGTTCCGGCGGATCTCGTCGGGGGTGCCCTCCGCGATCACGCTGCCGAAGTGCATGACCGAGATGCGGTCCGACATGCTCATCACCACGTCGATCTTGTGCTCGATCAGCACGATCGTGTAGCGCCCCTTGAGCGTCCGCACGAGCGTCACCATCTTCTGGGTCTCGTCCGGCGACAGCCCCGCCGCCGGCTCGTCGAGCAGGAGCAGGCGCGGGGTCGCGGCCAGCGCGATGGCCAGCTCGAGCTGGCGCTGCTCGCCGTGGGAGATCTCGCGGGCCGGCAGACCGGCCTTCTCGCCCAGCCCCACCTCGCCCAGCACGTCCAGCGCCCGGCGGGTGAGCTCGGGATAGCGGTCGGCCGGCCGCCACGCCAGGCCCCGCCACGACGCCTGCCGGGCGAAGGCGGCCAGCCAGACGTTGTCCAGGATGGAGAGCACGGGGAAGATGCTGGTGCGCTGGAACGAGCGCGCGATGCCCAGGTGGGCGATGCGGTGGGGCGGCGTCCCCGTGATGTCGTGCCCGTCGAAGAGGATCCGGCCCGAGGTGGGCACGTGCTGGCCGGTCAGCAGGTTGAAGAACGTGGTCTTGCCCGCCCCGTTAGGCCCGATGACCGAATGCAGCGACCCCTCCTCGACCTCGAACGTGACCTCGTTGACCGCGGTCAGGGCCCCGAAGGACTTCGTGAGGCGCTCGGTCCTAACGAGGGGCATCGATCCGCACCCGGTCGGGCGCCCGGCGCGCCGCGCGCCACGTCCAGAAACGCGCCCACGCCTCGACCACCCCGCCCCGGAAGAACAGCACGACGATCACGAAGGCGACGCCGAGCAGGAGCGGCCAGCGCGCCCACATCGCGCTCACCGACTCCGACAACCAGATGAAGACGAACGAGCCGATCACGGGCCCGTAGAGGGAGCCGGAGCCGCCGATCAGGGTGGCGAAGACGACGTTGCCGGAGAACACGAAGCCGATCGCCTCCAGCGGCACGATGCCGAACAGCATGGCGTAGAGCACGCCGGCCAGGCCCGAGAAGGCCCCACCCACCACGAACGCGACCAGCTTCATGCGCGGGACGTCGAAGCCCAAGGCCTCCGCCCGCAGCTCGTTTTCGCGGATGGCCTTCAGGATCTTGCCGAGCGGCGACTCGACGATGCGCTGCATGACCCACAGCGAGAGCAGGAAGAGTGCCGCGACCGTCGCGTAGTAGGCGAGCGGTCCGTGGATGTCGAGCCCGAGGACACTCGGGCGCGGGATGCCGGGCATGCCGTCCTCGCCTCCGGTCACCGTCGTCCACTGGTAGGCGGTGAAGAAGAACATCTGGTTCAGCGCGAAGGTGAGCATGATGAAGTAGAGGCCGGAGCGCTGCACGCAGAGGTAGCCCACCAGCGCCGCCGAGGCGGCCCCCACCACGACCCCTATGCCCAGGGCCAGGAAGAGGTTGATGCCGTAGTACTTCAGCAGGTAGCCGGCCACGTACGCGGCCGATCCGAAGAATGTGGCCTGGCCGAAGGAGAGCAGCCCGGTGTAGCCCATGAGCAGGTTCAGGCCGAGCCCGAAAATCGCGAAGATCCAGATCTCGGTGGCGATGGCGTGCCGGACGAAGACCGGCAGCAGCACGACCGCGGCCAGGATCGCGACCCATGGTTTCATTCTATGTCGCTTGAACGTAGAGGACTTCGGTTTGGCGGTTTGGCCTCTTCGCGCAAGCGCTCATCGGGGCGTCCGTGCCACCGTCCGCCAGTCATCGGATCCCGAAGAGGCCTTGGGGGCGCACGAGAAGGATCGCGGCCATGACCGCGAAGATGACGGCCACCGAGGCTTCCGGCCAGAACAGGGCCACCAGGCTCTGGGCCACGCCCACGAGCAGGCCGGCCGCGATGGAGCCCAGGAGGTTACCGAGCCCGGCCAGCGCCACGACCACGAAGGCGATGCCGAGCATGTCTACCCCCATCCACGGATTCAGCCCGCGGATCGGCGCGGTCAGGGCACCGGCGATCCCGGCCATGGCGCAGCCCAGCGCGAAGGCGGCGGTGAAGAGGCGGTGGATGTCGATGCCGAGGAGCGACACCATCTCCTTGTCCTCGATCCCCGCGCGCATGATCGCCCCGTAGCGCGTCTTCTCGAGGAAGAGCCAGGCCCCGAGCACGAGCAGCCCGGCCGCCACCATCACGAAGAGGCGGTACTTCGGGTAGAACGTGATGCCGAGGTCCACGCCGCCCCGCAAGAGCGGCGGGGGAAGCTGGCTCATGCCGACCGGGCTCCAGATGATGATGATGCCCTCGGTCACGATGAGGGAGAGCCCGAACGTCAGCAACAGCTGGTAGTCGTGGCCGGCCTTGTAGAGTGGCCGGATCCCGCCGTACTCGATCAGGACGCCGAGGAGGCCCACGCCCACCGGGGCCAGCACCAGCGCCAGCCAGAAGTTCCCGACGAGCTGGATCACGGTGTAGAGCGAATAGGCGCCGAGGGCAAAGAGGGCGCCGTGGGCAAAGTTCGGGATATTGAGCACGCCCGTGATGATGGACAGGCCGATGCCCATCAGCGCGTAGAGCATGCCGGTGGCCAACCCGTTGAGGACCTGACTCACCAGCAGCGAAATCTTCACGCTTCGAGCGCCGGCTTCGCCGGCGCCCCTCGGGGGAGGTTCGGAAGGGGGGCGGAGCCCCCCTCCGAGGCTAGAGCGCCCCGATGTCCTTGCAGGCCGCGTACTCCGCGGGCAGCGGGGTCGAGCCCGTCGCGATGATGTCGGCGAAGTCCATGGGGTGCTTCATCGCTTCCTTCTTCTTGCACCGCATGAAGAAGTACGGGCGCAGCGTCTGGTGAGTCTTGGGATCCACGCGCATGCGGCCCACCAGATCGTCCACCTCGAGACCCTCGCAGGCCCGGATGACGTCCGGCACCTCGGTGGACTTGGCCTTGTCCATCGCGTGGAGCAGCATCCGCGTCATCCCGTAGGCCGCGGCCGGGGCGTAGCCGGGAGGACCGCCGAACTTGGCCTGGTAGCTCTTCACGAACTCACGCGCCACCGGAGTGTCGGCGGTGTAGTAGAAATTCGAGCCGACCCAGATGTTCTCGCGGATCTCGGGGGCGAGCTGGACGAGCTCCTCCACACCCGAGGACCACGTCATGATGAGCGGGATCTTCGGGGTGAGCCCGAAGTTGAAGATCTCGCGCGCGCCGGTGACCGCGTCGAGCCCGAAGTTGATCATGACGACGACGTCCGGCTTGTTGCCCGCGGCCTTGGTCACGTAGTTGGAGAACTCGCGCTCGCCGAGCGGGTGCCGGTCGGCGCCCACGAACTCGATTCCGTGCGTCTTCCCCACTTCCTTGACGTACTTCTCCACCGACCAGCCGAAGGCATAGTCGGCCACCAAGAGGTGCCAGCGCTTGGCCTTGGGATTGGCCTGCATGAAGGTGTCCACGACCGTCTTGGCCGCGGTGTACGGGCTCGCCGCCCACTGGAACGAGTAACGGTGGCAGCGCGCGCCCGAGATGTCCTCGGTGCCGCCGCTGAAGTAGTGGAAGACCTTCTTCCGCTTGGCCACCTCGGAGACCGCCAGCGCGACGCCCGAGGACCAGGGTCCGACGATGTACTTCACCCCGTCGGCGTCCACCGCCTCTTCGGCCCGGCGCGTGGCGCTGCCCGCCTTGGTCTCGTCGTCGCGCGTGATGTACTTGATGGTCTTGCCCTGGATCTTCATGCCGCGCTCGTCCAGCGCCAGCTTCATCCCCCGATCGAGCACGGGGCCCACGTCGGAGAACGCGCCGGTGAAGGACCAGAGGCCCAGCATGGGCACTTCCTTGGCCTGGGCCCGGAGCACGGCCGGGACGCCGAGCCCCGCGGCCGCGGCGGCACCGCCGCCCAGTTTCAGCACGTCTCGTCGAGTGAGCTCGCGCATGGTCGATCCTCCGCGCTGGGGTGTGGGTCCGGTCCCGTTTCCGGGCTGGTCGCTGGGGGGAGAATCGGCCCGGGGCGGCTCGGTGTCAACCCCCTCGCCGGGCGGAGCGCTAGGCCGACTGAGGCGGCGTGTGCTCGAACGGGAGCTTGGCGTAGCGCGCCTTCTCGACCTCGATCACGAGAGCGACGCGCCCCTCAGGAGTACGGAACGGGAACGGCTGGCCCGTGTACTTGCGCGACACCGGATCCATGATCGCGAGGTCGGGGTCGGGCCGGCGCTCGACCACACGGCCGCGGATCTGGGCCTCCATGTAGGGATCGTGGAACGATGGACAGGGCCACCCGGGGATCCCGGCGGGTATTGCGCGCCTTCAGCGAGCCCTCCCCGGTGCAGACAAGGATCCGATCGCCGTCACGCCCCACCCAGACCGGGACGCTCTGCGGGGAGCCGTCCGGCATCAGGGTGGCGAGATGCGCGAAATTCGGGCGGTCCACGAGCTGCTTGATCTCCTGGGACAGTGGCTGTGGCATGGCGGCTCTCTCCTCAACGTCCATCATGCTCCTCTCTCACGCGGCGTGCGCCGTTCTCCGCCGCCGCAGCGAGAAGTAGAAGCCGAGCAGCAGCGCGCCGGCCAGGCCGAGCCCGACCGATTGCATCAGCCACATGCCGGTGACGCCCAGGGGCGGCCCCCAGACCCCGCGAAAGGCGACCTGATAGCCCCCGAAGAGGCCGACCCCCCAGAGCGCGAGCGCGTAGACCACGGTCGGCGCCACCGCGCGCTTGTGGGCCCGCAGCACGAAGCCGACCGCGGTCTGCAGGGCGTCGAACACGTGGAAGGCGGCCAGATAGGGAATCAACGTCAGCGCCACCGCCGCCACCGCGGCATCGCTCGTGTACGTCCGGACGATGGGATGGCGCAGCGTCCACACCGCGACCGCGAGCGACGCCCCCGCGAGCAGCGCGATCCGGATACCGGTGGCCGCGGTCCGGTGCGCCCGCCCGGGGTCCTCCGCGCCGATCGCGTGGGCGGTGAGGGTGGCGGTGGCGACCGCGAGCGAGAGCGGCACCATGAAACAGAGGGCCGCGAGATTCGCCACGATCTGGTGGCCGGCCATCACGCCGGTACCGAGGCGCGCCACCATCAGGGTGATGAAGGTGAAGGACGTCGCCTCGAGCGCGTAGGACAGGCCCATCGGGATCCCGAGCCGAACCTGCTCGCGGAGGACGGACCATCGGGGCCGTTCCCCTCGGATCGTGAAGCGGTGGTAGAAGGGGTCGAGGCGCGTGTGCGCCCAGCCCGCCACGAAGAGCGCCCAGAAGACGATGGCCGAGGCGAGCGCGCCGCCCACCGCGCCTAGGCGGGGCATCCCGAGCGCGCCGAAGATCAAGCCGTAGCTCAGGACCACCTTCAGCGCGAGCCCCGCGACCTGCATCCGCATCACGACCTGGGGCCGCGCCACCGCGATGTTCAGCGCGGAGATCACCCGGAACATCAGGGAGGCGGGCAGGGCCACGCTGAGGACGCGCAGGTACCGCGTCACCAGGGCCTCGACGTCGGACGGAGCGTGGATCCAGCCGAGCCATGGCTCCGGAAACGCCAGGAAGAGGCCGCCCGCGACGGAGAGCAGCAGCGCCAGCCAGAGACCCTGCACGTAGCTGACCCCGATGGCGGCGTGGCGGCTCCCGCCGTGGTGCTGCGCGATGATGGGGTTGAGCGCGTTGATCGCGCCCAGGAGGCTCACGAAGACGCTCGAGTAGACGCCCGTCCCCAGGCCCATCGCGGCGAGGTCGGTGGCCGAGGCGTGACCGGTGAGCACGGTATCGACGACCCCGTAGAGCATCACCGCCACCTGGCCGACAAAGATCGGCCGCGCCTGGTCGAGGATGCCCCGCGCGATCGACGAGCCCACCATGGTATGGGCTACGAGACGATCGGCACTGTCAAGGGGCAGGTCGCTTGCTATTCTTCCTGCGCGCCCACGGCGACCTCGTAGCGACGCGCTTCGGCGCCTCACGCGCGCTACTACATCGAGAACGTGGCGACGGTCACGCCCCCTCGCCTGATCGCCGGAAGCATCAGCTACTAGGACTTGCGAGACGTCTGGGAAAAGAACGTACTGACCACCGCCTGAAGGCCTTTGCCACCGCACTGCGGACAGGCGGGAACCATCCTGCCGTGCTGGCTAATGGACAACGTCACCGCCACCGTCCGCCGGCAACTGTCACAGTAGTACTCGTAGACAGGCATACCCGAACCTCCCTTGCTTTCGGCGGTGGCCTCAGCTGGCGTGAAGCCCACCTTGTACCGGCCCTCGGCCAAGACGGCGATGACCTCACCTTCGACACATTCCCCGCTCTCGCGCAGGACGACGACATCACCCGCCCG
>Ga0114129_10017415_pt1 | contig 10234 bp, 8 predicted proteins | sample RhiMetdeltSRZDD1_FD_80071 | JGI IMG/M metagenome (GOLD analysis project Ga0114129, IMG submission 80071) | Populus rhizosphere microbial communities from Tennessee, USA - Rhizosphere MetaG P. deltoides SRZDD1 (version 2) (version 2) | ecosystem: Host-associated > Plants > Roots > Rhizosphere >... | reverse complement strand
AGTCGGCGACCTTAGTGAGAAGGCGAGGCACATCCTCGGTTTCAACGACTACATCCGCCTCGCGGGCGGTTGGTAGCGGACCCGAACCGTGATAAGCGGTGACCGTTGCGGTAGCGGGCTTATAGTCTTTGAGGCGGGCATAGGCCAAGACCTTCAGCCCTTCCTCGGGCGATTTCATCCCCAAATCACTCAAAACAAGAACATATTGGCTACTGTCCAGCTTATCGATGGCTTCGGCGGCCGACGAGGCTACGTCCACGTTGTAGCCGCCAGCGCGAAGAAGAGTCTGTAAGGTCAAGCGCGACGCGACGTCGTCATCGACCAGCAGTACCGGGGCAAGATCTAGGGCCCGGTCGGCAGGAACGCTAATGGTTTTTTCCAAAATCATCCGTTAGACTCTCTATCTCCACTGTAACCGAAGTAGGTGTAATTACAATATCTAAAATGATTGGTACCGATCGTACTTGCCTTCCTAAAATAGCTCGAATAGTGAGATGTCGTCCAATTTTTTCAATCATTTGGGGATCCCAGGCTGGGTTACGGGCAATTCGAAGCTACATGAAAAATCTGGGCCGCTGCCAAGAGAAATTCTTTTTTGCAGGAAGTTTGTCGACCACCAAAATTACCGTTCCAGGAGGGGTTGGCGCGATGGGTTGGCTGTAACCGCATATAAAACGTCCGACGCTTCGCCGAAGATTTACCTAGCCTAGCCTAAAGAAAATCCGGCGCTTTGCCCACACATCCGTTGAACTGGCCGGAATCGAGCGAACGGCTGCCCGCAGCTCTTGCCGCCAGCGGATGCGCATTTTACGCCGCGGCTATGGGCTGCGCAGTGCGCGAGAGTGCGCCCGTCACGTCCAGAATCGGCAGCTCGCTCTCCAGCAGTTGCGTCGTGACGGCTGGACTTGGCTTTTGAGCGACAACCAGGTAGTCAGCCCAGGCCAGTAGATTTTCCAGGCTCTGGTCCAGCAAATTGCTAATGTGCGGGATGCTGGCCAGCAGGAAGTTGCGATTGCTGCCGTAGATCTGATCGAGCTGGATATGCGGATCGAAGACGCGCAACTGCCGCCCCTTACCGAGCAGATGCTCCAGCAGAAGCACCACAGGGCTTTCCCGGAGATCGTCCGTGTTTTCCTTGAAGGCGAGGCCAAAAATACCGATCCGGTGCGCGGGCGCCTCCAGAACCATCTGTATCGCGCGCTGCAAGTGCCGTTCGTTGCTGAGCAGCACGGATTCGAGCAGTGGAAGCCCAAGGTCCAACCGCAGTGCCCGATACGTCAGCGCTCGCAGATCTTTTGGAAGGCAGGAGCCTCCGAAAGCGAAGCCAGGATTCAAATAGGCTCGCGAGATATTCAATTTTGTGTCCTGACAAAGAGTGTCCATTACTTCCTGAGCCGGTATCTCCAGACGTGAACAGAGCGCGCCGATCTCGTTGGCGAATCCGATTTTGACTGCATGGAATGCATTGCACGCGTACTTAATCATTTCGGCGGCGCGTAGGGACACGCGGCATACGTCGACCCCAAGCGGTTTGTACAGGTCGGCGACCCGGTCGGCGGCAGGATCGACACCGCCAACCACCACCAGGGAGGGTTCCATGAAATCGCGGACCGCGCTACCCTCGCGTAAGAATTCCGGGTTGTCCACGACCGCGGCGCTTTTCCCAATCAGCGGCTGTACGACTTCCTCGCAGGTTCCCGGGAATACAGTGCTGCGCACCACCACTGTCACCTTCGCCGAGCCCGCCGGCAACGCATCCGCGATTTCGCCGCATACCCGGCGCAACTGTTCAAGGCTGGTGTCCCCGTTCATCTGCGACGGAGTGCCGACACAGATAAAAACGAAATCGACGCCAGCCAAAGCGTCGGCAAGAGACGTGGTGGCCGACAGGCGTCCAGCTGCGAGGTTGGCCGCAACCAGGGCCTCCAGACCGGGTTCGAAGAACGGCGAATGTCCATTCAGGACACTCTCGACCTTGTGCTGGTCCCGGTCCACACCAACGACGCGGTGACCGATTTGCGCCAGACATGCCGCTGTTACACAGCCGACGTATCCCAAACCCAGAACCGCAATTCTGCCAGTATCTTGCGTCTCATTATCAATCACGATGCCCCTAGTATGCCATGCGCGTATGTCGTAAAAAAACCGCACTTCAGGTTGCGCAGATTACGCGTGGTCGACAATTGTCTGCAGGATACTTTGGCCTTGCGCCGGATTACTTCGCGATCCCGCGGAAGCAGCGTCACGAGATTATGGAAGCGGATCCGTCCGCCCGGCCGCTCATCCGTTGGATTTTGCTGTCGGTCCAGATCATCGAAACCATGCCGCCGTTGTCATAAACACAATCAATGCCGCAATGATCTTTGTGAACGCGAAACCGTAGTATTCGCGACTTCCCAGAGAGATCGATTACGGCAGCCAACGATGCCGGCAGCAGAGCGAGCCGCTCGACGCAAACAATGGGACTTCGAAATTTCGTCCCCAGGGCGGGCGAGATCCAGCCGTAGTCGCCACCATCGGACAGGCGGGTTTCCGCCGAAGGTTCAAAGGCTACGAGAGCCCTTGTTCCCACTTGAAAGCAATCGGGCGAAAGTTGTCGAACTGCGGCGCCGAAGTGCCAGAACTGCTCGATCCGATGCTGCCCCGGTACGCCGTCTACACGATCAAGCACAACGATCAACAGGTCGGCCTTACTGAACACGATGTCACGCTGATGCGCGAAACCTCCATAGGAGCAAGCCGCGCTTAATAAATCCCATTCGGCACAGCTTTCCCAGCGGAGGATCTTTATCTCCGGCCGAGACTTCCATGCGAACGGCCCGCCGGGTATGGCCTGGTCCAATCCATCGATCCGGACAGTGTTGTGCGCGGCGGTTCCCCGGAAGAGGTTGCGCCACGTAGGATCGGCAACGTAAGTATAGGTGCCAGGATCGATGAGAAGTTGCTCATCGCCCTGGCGGAGCAGCAGGCTGAGCGTGTCGGCGTGGCTGTGTCCCGCTGTGCCAGGACCGAACGGGCCGGCGTCGGCAATTAGTTGCACATCATCCTTGGCCATCACGATCAGGCCACTGTCAGCGAATCGGGTTGAGCAAGGGATTGGCCCATCCAGGCCAGAGACCCGCCCTACCGGGCCGATCCACCATGCCGCCTGTTCCCACAAATGGCACGGATCTCGAATCCAATCGGCCCGATCGAGAAGCGCTCCGCAAGTGGCTAGGGTCGCGAGGCCGAACCGGTTGCGTGTTCCGTATGGATGAAATAAACGGCCGCCGTCGTCGTCGCCGAGGAAGGGCAGCACGCCCGATGGTCCCATCACAGCTTCGAGAAAGGACGCCATGCCTGTTAGCTTGTCGCGAAACGCGTCATCGGGCTGTTTGAGGATGGCATGGAATAGAAACATGTCGAGCGCATAGACGTGATAGTAGATTGATTGCTCGAAATGGCTTCCATCCTCGAGAACCTGGCGATCCAATTCGTTGCGGACGACACGTGCGCCGGTCTCCCGCCACCGATTCGCTGCGGGAAAATGGGGAAAAAGAATGCCCAGAGCATGCAGCGCCACGGCTTCTCCAAGCAGGTGGGTATTCGGTGAAAAATAGAACGAGAGATTCGTTTCCAGATGCAAACCGTGCTGGTAGAGTCCGTTCAGAAGGCGGCTGCAGAAGGCCTCGTCGAGACGATCTCCAACCAAATGGTAGACCCATATCCACGAGAGGGCGCGAAACGCAACTTCTAGAGCGCTCGACCAGTTAATCCCACGTTGAAACGGGTTCTGCTCGAACCAGGTTTCGAGCTGTCGCACGATCTCGCTGAGAAAGTCTTGCCGTTCGGACAGCACATGAGCCTGGGCCAGCAGGACCAGATGCTGATGACGATTGAGTTCCCAAATAACCTTGTGGTCGCCGACCTTAGTGGTGTCCAGATAAGGGATCCGGCGGAAGTAGATGGCGCGGGACTCAACCCTGCTGACATAGTCCCGCCGCCATCGGATTTCCTGGTCCGTGTTGAGGGTCGCGCCCAGCAGCGGAAAACGGTGCGCCAGTATCTTTTGTGCAATGCTGAGGCATTCGGCATAATAGGGGGTTGTTTTAAGCCGGCTTCCCGTATCGGCCGGAAGCGGAAGGGCAGATAACGGAGCGTGAGTTCCCGCGATCGCAGAAGCCGGCAGATGCGGTGGAACAGCGAGGAGGCGGAGATTCGAGAACTCTTGGCGGAGGCGGAAATGGATTTCGCTCGGGCTGCGTGACAATTAACTGAATTCTACAACGACTCGGACCGTCACCTTACTTCAGCCGAATTGAGTCGGCCTAGTGGCCTTCCCACGAACTGCAGGTTGGCAATCGCGCATGCCTGAATGGTCTGTCCGATGTAGAATAGCGATTGTCGGACTATCCGATCAGCCCTAAATCTCGTGTGCGGCATTGCTGGATTTCTAAATCTCGATTCTTCCCGCTTCGAAGGTCTGCCGGCGCTCGAGCGCATGACCGCCGCTATCGCACATCGAGGACCGGACGATTCCGGCTTCTACTCGCGCCCGGGAGTGTTCATCGGACACCGACGCTTGAGTATTGTCGATGTAGCCGGGGGGATTCAACCGATGACCAGCGAGACCGGACGCGTCTGGGTCGCATTTAACGGCGAGATTTTTAATCACTCCGATCTTCGCCCGCCGTTGGAAGCGGCCGGCCACCGCTATCGAACCCGCAGCGACACCGAAACCATTCTGCACGCCTACGAGCAATATGGCTCCGGCTGCGCGTCGCGTTTCCGCGGCATGTTCGCGTTCGCCATCTGGGACGAAAATACCGAGACGCTTTTTTGCGCCCGCGACCGGCTGGGCATCAAACCCTTCTATTATTTCTGGGACGGAAAGACGTTCGCCTTCGCCTCTGAGATCAAGGCGCTGCTGGCGCATCCGGCAATCTCAGCCGGATTCGAGGATTCGCTTCTGGCCGAACACCTGGCCTTCGGGTACGTGAGCTCGGAACAGACGATGTTCCAAGGTATTCGCAAGCTGATGCCTGGGCATTATCTAACGGTACGGAGGCGCGATGGGGCGGGTCCCAGAATCGAGCGCTATTGGGAAGTGCCGGCGCCCGACCGGCAGGAAACCGGGCCGGACGTCGAATGGATCTCCGAGTGTCGTCAAAGGTTCGAGGAAGCGGTCCGTACGCGCCTCATGAGCGACGTTCCGCTCGGCGTATTTTTGAGCGGCGGCGTGGATTCGAGCGCCATAGCGTCGATGGTGACACGGCTGACCCCCGGCGATCGGTTGAAGACTTTTTCCGTTGGATACGCCGAGGCGCAGTACAGCGAGCTTGCTGGGGCGCAGCAGGTGTCTCAAATCATCGGCTCGGAGCATCGGGAAATAGTTGTGAGCATGGAAGACTTCTTCGACAGCCTTCCGATGCTGGTATGGCACGAAGACGAGCCCATCACGTGGCCTTCGAGTGTGTCTCTGTACCACTGTTCCCAACTTGCCTCGCGTCACGTGAAAGTGGTCCTCACGGGCGAAGGCAGCGATGAGCTGTTTGGCGGGTATGAGCGTTACCAGCATTTCTTGTGGAACCAGCGTTGGATGGCGTGGTATGGGATTTTTCCACGAGTGTTTCGGGAGTTCGCGCGGCAGCAAATTGAAGACTCCTCCCTGATCGGCGCTTCACTGCGGCGGAAGCTCCAGCATACTTTTTTGGCCCGCCAGAACACCGTCGAGTCCCTCCAGCTCGACAATTTCTATTGCGCTTTTAGTGAGGCGGAACAAAGGAGTCTGCTGAAGAACACGCCGCCGGTCGGGACTGCATACCGCAATTTCCTCACTTACTGGAACGCCGGCCGGCCCTCGTCCGCGCTTTCGCAGATGCTTTATGCGGACCAGAAAACCTATCTGGTCGAGTTGCTGATGAAGCAAGACCAGATGAGCATGGCGACCTCCATCGAGAGTCGTGTTCCGTTTCTCGATCATCATTTCGTTGAGTTTGCGGCCCGCGTGCCGGACCACCTCAAGATACGGAGAGGAGTGGCGAAGTACATCCTAAAGAAAGCCGTAGAAGACCTGCTGCCGCAGGATATCATTTATCGCAAGAAGATGGGCTTCCCAACGCCGTTGCGATCCTGGTTCCTGGATAAGCGTGCCAAGCCGCTTTTCGCGCTACTGCTCGAGCCGGAGGGCGTGCTGGCATCTTATCTTGACCGTAGGGCGATTGCGGCTCTGATCGAACGGCACCAGAATGGAATCGAAGATGCTACCGACCGCATCTGGCGCCTGCTGAATCTTCAGATTTGGGGAGATCTATTTCTCAATGGCAAACCGAATCGCCGCTGGGAAGGACTCCTTTCCGGGACCACCATCGCTTCGTGAAAATCCTTTGGGTTTGCCCCACTTTCCTGCATCCCACCACGCGGGGCGGCCAGATTCGGACGCTAGGGATGCTGCGGGAGTTGCATCGCTCTCACGAAATCCACTTCGCCGCTCTGCAACGGCCCGAGGACGGCTGTGAAGGCGTGACGCGCTGCCCCGAATATTGTTCGCGAAGCTATCCTATCTTCCACGAGGCTCCGACGGCCCGCTCGGCGTCCTTTTACACTCAGGCAGCGCGAAGTGCGTTGTCCGCCATGCCTCTGGCCGTCAGCCGTTGGCGCTCGGCGGCTCTCCGGGAGTGCGTCAAGCAACTTATCGAAGAGCAACGGTTCGACCACGTCGTCTGCGATTTTCTCGCCGCGGCCCCCAATGTACCGGGCATCGAGCGAGCGGCGCTGTTTCAACACAATATCGAGACGATCATCTGGGAGCGACTCCGCGATACGGCCGCCAATCCGCTGCGTCAACTGGTGTTTCGCTACGAGGCCGCGCGGATGCTGGCGTATGAGCGGTCGATCTGTCGGGCCGCAGGGCACGTAATCGCCGTGTCGGAGGAGGATGCGGATCGCATGCGCGCCCGGTTTGGGATCTCGCGCATTTCCGCGGTGCCCACGGGAGTTGATATTAACTTCTTCGCCCCGCCCTCCGATTGCTCGGCCGCGACCGATCTGGTTTTTGTGGGCTCGATGAATTGGATACCGAATATCGACGGCGTGTCTTACTTCAGCCAGCAGATCATGCCTCTGATCCTCACCCGGAAGCCCGACTGCCGCGTGGCGATCGTGGGGCGCACACCGCCTACCTCCATAACGCGCCTAGCCCAGCCCAATCTCTTGGTGACAGGCTCAGTGCCGGATATACGGCCCTATCTATGGGCATCGAAGGTTTGCATCGTGCCCCTACGCATTGGCGGCGGCACGCGGTTAAAGATTTACGAGGCTATGGCGGCGCGCATTCCCGTCGTATCGACTTCAGTCGGCGCAGAGGGTCTGCCGGTCTGTGACGGAGAGAATATTATTTTGGCGGACGAGCCAAGGCAGTTCGCCGAAGCTTGCCTCGACCTTCTGGCGGACAGCGACAAGCGGCGCCGATTGGCTGGGCGGGCCTGGGATCTGGTCGCGTCGCGTCATTCGTGGAAGCAGGCCGCCGAATGTTTCGAGCGGATACTGGAATCGGCTGCGGGATTGTAAGATCAGCCGGGCTCGCGAACGCGGGTCTGTTTCCAAAGCCATTGCGCCGGCACGAAGAAAACGGAGCATGAGCAGAGGGAAGCCGCCTGCATCACGAGCAGGGTTCGGAAAGGCGACGTGACACGCTTGAGAAACCAGCCCCGCGGTGTTAGCAGATCGAGCAGCGCCAGCGACATGGCGGCGCCAGCGGCCGTCAGCGCAATCCTCCGCCAAGGAACCGGGAGGGCGAAACTCGACGCGACCGCCGCCAGGGACGCGTACGGCATCAGCAACCTTCCGAATTTGTGAGAGAGGAAGTGTAATCTCATGCGATCGCGCGATCCGAGCAGCTCCGGGAACTGCGCCAGCAGTTGCCAGACACCGGCGAGAGTGCGGACATGGCGGGAGAATTCCGATCCCATGGGAGACGGCAGATCGTAAGCCTTCGCCATGGGGTCGAGGATCAGGCGATAGCCCTGAAAGAAGGCGCCGAGAGGGAGCGCGATATCGTCGAGAAGCGTATCGGGCGGCAAAGGCCTGGTCAGGTGTCGGCGCATCGCATAAATACATCCGGTGGCGCCACACATGGAATCGATCAGACTCAACTTCCCCCGAGCCCAGACTTCGTAGCGCCAGTAGAGACCCATGCCTGCTTCCGCGCCGCTCGAGTCCGAAAGGATATGGAGTTCTCCGGTTACGCAACCGACTGTCGGGTCTGCAAGGCAGGCGACCAGATGACGGAGGCTCTCCGGCGCCAGCCGTTGCCGGACATCGGTAAAGAAAATGATCTCGCCACGGGCCAGGGCGATGCCCGCGTTCAGGGCCGTCGCCTTCCCGCCGCGAGGCACGCGCAGCAGACGCACGGCGGACGCGGCGTAATCCGACACGATTTCGTCGGTGCGGTCCGTCGAACCGTCGGAAATGACTACGATGTCGAGTAGATCTTTCGGATAATCCAGGGCTAGTATCGAATCGAGCTTCTTCCGCAGAAACGCTTCACCATTGTGGACTGCCATCAACACCGTGACCGTAGGGCGCGCAGTGAGGTCCTTGCGGACCGGCGGACGTCGCCGCCACGGAAAATACGCCAGGAGGATCGGATAGCCGGCCATCAGATAGGCAAGGGCGCCCGCCGCCAGGCAGAACACAAGAACGGGAATTGGCAAAACTCTATCATAGTCTCATGCATCGGAGGAGTCAGTGAGACAAATCATGCGTGCGGCGGTATATAGCCTCGCCGCTTTGGGACTGCTGGTTCTTTTGGTGACCGTCACGCCGCTGACGCCCTGGTGGGCGGCTCGGCTCGCCGGCCCGTGGACCAACCCGAAAGGAGACATTCTGATCGTAGTGGGGGGCTCGAGTCTCGGCAATGGAATGATTGGCGACAGCTCTTACTGGCGCGCGATCTACGGAGCGCTGAGCTATCGCGAGGGAGGATTCCGGGAAGTGGTGGTTACCGGCGGGGGAGAACCGGGAGCGATCGCCATCCCGATCGCCGATTATCTGGTCAGCCAGGGGGTTCCACGAGACAGGATACGGCTGGAGACAAAATCCCAAACCACGCGGGAGAATGCTCTCAACCTGACGGCGTTACTGGCGGGCGCCGCCGGACGAAAGGTTCTGCTCACCAGCGACTACCACATGTATCGCGCGTACCGGACCTTCCGGAAAGCGGGGCTCGACGTCGAGCCAGCGCCGTTTCCGGATGCCGGCAAACGCGGTTCATCCTGGCGGGGACGCTGGCCGGCTTTTCTGGATCTGGTGGTGGAGTCGGCGAAAATCTTGTATTACCGGGCGCGCGGATGGATTTGAGCGTATTACTCGGGCGCCGAACTGCTGCCATCCTGGATGCGGATGCCGCCTGTGATGCTAACTTCTTTGTGCCTCTGTGCCGGACTCTGATTGAAGAGCAGGCCTGAGTCGTGCTCGGTTTCCGTCTGCACGCGACGAATTGCCTATCCGCGAAATCGCCATCCCCTGTGCCGATCGCGCCAGCCGGTCAAAGCTGCACGTAATCAAGGATGGTCTGCGGTTCCTCGGCGTGATTCTAAGATGGCGCTCGTGTATCGTGCATTGCGCTGGTGCAGCCCTGATCGGGAATTGGACACTCTCTGTGCGTTACCAATCACAACAACCCTAGCATGGCATGCGGGTGTGGCGCGCCAACCGCACCTTCACTACTGATGCGCGCGGGTTACCTCTTCTGAGCTGCGGAAGATCCGTTAATTTCCGACGCCCCGAGGCTATAGAACGTTGCCGGCGATTTCTGATTGTTGTACTCGGTCACAATCCATCCCGCCGAGCGGGTCACATTCGCCGAGATTCTCACCTCATCAATCGTACTCTGCAGGTATTTCGTCCCCTCGAATCCACCCACGGTCAAATTCCCCGTGGGGATCGCTATCGGCCCTGCACAGGATGCCGGATATTGCCTGCCCACGCCGTCGATGTACGCATCCAGCCGTCCCAGTCCCGCGTCGTAGGTCATGGCCAGTTGATGGAAGGCATTATCGAGGGGTACCTGGCCCCCAACCTGGCAGCTACCGCTGGCCGTGTCCATCCGGAAAGACGCCCACCCTGTTGCGCCAAACCAGACGTTGAATGGACTATTCCAGGCTCCCACCGCAATCGCCCCGCGATAGTCCTGCGCCGCCCCCAGTTTGATCCATAGCTGCACGCTATAGTTGTTGAAGCTTCCATTCCAGCT
>Ga0114129_10017414_pt1 | contig 10234 bp, 7 predicted proteins | sample RhiMetdeltSRZDD1_FD_80071 | JGI IMG/M metagenome (GOLD analysis project Ga0114129, IMG submission 80071) | Populus rhizosphere microbial communities from Tennessee, USA - Rhizosphere MetaG P. deltoides SRZDD1 (version 2) (version 2) | ecosystem: Host-associated > Plants > Roots > Rhizosphere >... | reverse complement strand
GTATTCCGGAGCCGCCCGCGAATACGAAACACTGCTGGCTCTCAATGCGCCCGATCGAGCGGGTGCATACTACAAACTGGCGGAAGCCAACTTCGGCCAGGGCAATCGGCAGGATGCGCGGAGAAATGTAATGAAAGCTCTCGAGATCGCGCCTTCATACGAACCCGCCCAGGAATTGTTATTAAAACTAGTGAGGTAATCCGTGGAACTGAGCGTTCAACAAAAACAGGAACTTGAAGTCGTCGAACGATTTCATACTGAACTGAAGAAGATCGACCATGAAATCCGGAAGATCATTGTGGGACAGAACGAGGTGGTCGATCAGGTGATGATCTCGATGCTGACCGGCGGACATTCCATGATTACGGGCGTTCCCGGCCTGGCAAAGACGCTTCTGATTTCGACCGTCGCGCAGGTGCTGCATCTGAATTTCAAACGTATTCAGTTCACGCCGGATCTGATGCCGGCCGACATCACGGGAACGGAAATCATCGAAGAAGACCGCGTAACCGGAAAACGCATACGCGTGTTCGTCAAAGGTCCGATCTTCGCAAATATCATTCTTGCAGACGAAATCAACCGAACTCCGCCCAAGACCCAATCGGCGCTGCTTGAAGCCATGCAGGAGGGCTCGGTTTCGATCGAAGGCAACACCTACATTTTAGAAAAGCCCTTCTATGTACTGGCGACGCAGAACCCGATCGAGTTGGAAGGAACGTATCCTCTGCCGGAAGCGCAGCTGGACCGGTTCATGTTCAACATCATTATTGATTACCTGAACGAAGAAGACGAGATCCAGGTCGTAAGCCAGACGACGTCGTTGCGTTCGGTGACTTTCGAGAAGACTATCAGTGGTTCCGAGATCATGGACTTCCAGCGTCTCGTCCGCAAGATGCCGGTCGCGGAATCGGTAATGCGTTATGCCGTCCAGCTTGCGCGCACCAGCCGGCCTGGCGGCGCCAATCCACCCGACTTCATCAAGCAATACGTCAACTATGGCGCCAGTTTGCGCGCAGCGCAGTTCCTGATTCTCGGCGCCAAGGGAAGGGCCCTGATTCATGGCCGTTACAACGTGTCGTGTGAAGACATCCAGTCGCTGGCGTATCCGGTTTTCCGTCACCGCATTCTGACGAACTTCCATGCGGAGTCCGAGGGCATCAAGTCGGAAGAAATCATCCGGCGGCTTCTTGAAGTCGTTCCGGTCCCGCAGTCGGGATTGAAGGCGTGAACCATTAGAAGTTATGAGCACGCCGATTATTGACCGACCCAAGAATCGTTTCATAGATCCAAAGGTTCTGATGAAGATCCAGAACCTGGAACTGATTGCTCGCACCGTTGTCGAAGGTTTCGTCAACGGCCTGCACAAGTCTCCATACCTGGGTTTTAGCGTCGACTTTGCCGAGTACCGACAGTACATGCCGGGCGATGATATTCGCAGGATCGATTGGAATGTGTATGGCCGCTCTGACCGTCTGTATCTGAAGCTTTACGAAGGTGAGACGAACACGCGCGTCCTCATCCTGCTGGACGTCAGCGGGTCGATGAATTACGGATCGGGCGAGGTGAAAAAGATCGACTATGCGCGGATCATCGCGGCCTGTCTGAGCTACTTCTCCTACCATCAGCGTGACGGCGTCGGCCTGCTCACTTTCGATACCGATGTTCGATCGCACATTCCGGCGAGCCGGCGTAGCGGCCAGTTGTTCAACATTCTTGCGGAGATCGACCGGATCGAGCCCGCGAAGGAAACCGCGTTCAAGAAACCGCTGCGCTTCCTGGCGGAGTTCCTGAGCCGCCGCGGTCTTATCGTTGTCATCTCGGATCTATACGACGAACCCGAGAATATTATGGCGGGGCTGAAGCAATTGAAGGCGAAGGGAAACGACATCATGGTCCTGCACATCATGGACAACTTTGAACTGACGTTTCCTTTTATGGATGCCGCGCAATTCGAAGACATGGAAAACAAACGCAAGATGCACATCATTCCGGAATACCTTCGCACTCAGTACCTTGCGATCATCAACGATCACATCGCACGTCTGCGAAAGGAAATGTCGGGATCCCGCATCGATTACACGCTTATGGACACGACCAAGCCGGTCGACGAAGCGCTTTTCTCTTACCTGGCCGCGAGGGAGCATAGTCATTAGAGTCATATGTCACTCTTGAATCCATATTTCCTGTTTGGGTCGCTGGCGCTGGCTGTACCGGTGTTGATTCACCTGGTTCGGCGCGAGAAGTCGGAAATCGTTCTTTTCAGCTCGCTCATGTTTCTTCTCAAAGTGCCGAAGCAGGCGATACGGCAGCAGAAGATCAAGAATCTTCTGCTCATGGCTTTGAGACTGCTCATCCTGGCGCTTCTCGTGATGTCTTTCGCACGGCCTTACCTGACGCAGAACACGAACCCGGCGGCTGCGGCGACGAACAATCGCGGTATTGTTCTGCTGCTCGACAACTCGTACAGCATGCGTTATGGCTCGAATTTCGATCGCTTGAAGACCGAAGCTCGACGCCGAATCGACGCGATGGGCAGCGGAGATCGCATGGCGCTCGTTGCTTTTAATGAAAGCGCGACGATGCTGGGCCAGCCAACGGCGGACAAGAACGCCTTGAGAGCCGCTCTCGATACGCTCGAGCCGTCGTACTCCGGCACGCGGTATTACGAAGCGTTCACGCTCGCAGACCGGGTTTTCAGTCAGATGGCTTCGGCGCAACGGCAGCTGGTTATCGTTTCGGATTTTCAGCGTAATGGCTGGAATCGTTCGAGCCGCGAAAGTGTCATTGGCAGCGACGTGAAGACCGAGTTCATGAATCTCGCCGTCGAAAACCCGACGAACGTCGGAATCGACAGCGTAAGCGTCGAGCCTGCGGTCAGCTTCGCACGGACGTACACGGGCAGGGTGATTGCGCGCATTCACAATCATCGCAAGGACCAGCCCGTCACGGTTCCGATTTCAGTAAGCATCAACGGCAAGGAGGCCACACGAAAAACCATCATGGTGGCCCCGAATGGGACGACACTGGCCGAGTTCACCGGTTTCGATCTGCCGATCGGTTTTTCGAAAGGCCGCGTGCGCATCGAAGCGGATGATCCATTGAAACTCGACAATGATTTCCTCTTCGCGCTGGATCGCCGCGAAAAGCTCAGCGTGCTTGTCGTCGATGCCGGCCGCGCGCGGCAAAGCTTCTTCCTGCGGCAGGCTTATACGTCCTCGCCGGATCTGCCCTACGCCGTGAACGTCACGCCGCTTCAGAACATCACACCTGAGGAATTGGGCAAACACGACGTCGTCGTACTCAATGACGTCCCACGGCTCCCGGATAGAATCCGCGACCGTCTCGATGAGCTGAGAAAGACCGGTCAGGGTCAGCTCGTCATTCTTGGTGAAAACGCCGACACGGGATGGTGGAACAGCTATGCAAAGCTGCCCGCGAAAACGACACAGAAGATTTTCGTGGCGAAGGATCGCGGCCGATCATCGGTAGCCCTGACCACGTACGATCACAATCACAGCATTTTCAAACCTTTCGAAACGAGTACGAAGCTTGCGTTGAACTCCGCGCAATTCTTTGCATACGTTGGAATGGAAGCCAGGCCTGGCGCGACAGTTCTTGCGAAATTCGAAGACGGGTCGCCGGTGATTATCGAATCCGCGAAAGAAGACCACGGGATGCTCGTCTTCAATTCGACAGTCGACAACAAGTGGAATGATCTGCCGTTGAAGCCATCTTTCCTGCCGCTGTTCCATGAAATGGTCAGCTACCTGTCCCGGTACAACGAAAGTCAGGGCTGGTACGCACTCGGCGAAGGAATACCGGTCGTCGGCGGACTGGAAAGCGCGGCGGCGGCGGTGATCGATCCCAATGGTGATCGGCAATCGCTCGGGCAGCTCAGCTCCGGACAGGCCAGGTTCTTCACGCCGACAACGCCCGGGTTCCACGAAATCCGGGTCGGTCCCGACACGAGGGTGGTCGCAGTGAATCCTCCGGCCGCGGAGAGCAACCTTGAAGTCATGCCGCCAGAGGATCTTATCGCCAGCGTCCAGCGTACGCAGGGTGAGTCGCAGAAGGCGGGATTTTTCGATGAAGAGGACCGGCAGGAGTACGCCCGCCATCAAACCGGATGGTGGTATTTCTTATTGTTTGCTTTATTGGCGGGGATAGCGGAGATTTATATAGCGAATCGGGCCTATAACAAGGCATAACGCATAGCGTAGCCATCAAGCAGAAGGAGACGCGTTTCATGAGTCCACACAATGAGTTGCTGCAACGGATCGGCATTGTAAGGAGTCGCTGGAAGGCCTTTCTCTGGGTCCGCGGACTGGCATGGGTCCTGGGGGTTGCGGTCGCATCGATGTTCGTGGGTCTTGCTCTCATGAACTCCGGCAACATTTCCGCCTGGACTGTGAATGGAGTGAGGCTCGGAGTTCTTGTCGCAATCGTCTTCACTGTTATGAAGACGCTTGTGCTGCCTCTTCGCCGACCTCCAACCGATGCGCAGCTTGCGCGCTTTGTTGAAGAGAAAAATCCCGGACTCGAAGACCGTCTGGTCAGCGCTGTCGAAGCACTCGACAAACCCAAGTCCGATCATGGCCCATTCGCGTACCTGTTGACGAAAGATGCGTTGGAGCGCACAAAGAAAGTTCGCTTCGGCGATCAAATCAATAAGCGAAAGTTCAACGCATTCGCTGCGCTTAGCGGTGTTTTCGCATTGAGCTTGCTGATTAGTCTCTATGTCGCTTCAATATTTTTCCCGATAGGAGCGCCACGCTTCTTCGGCAATCCTCTGCATCCACCTGCTGTCGACGCCTATGAAATCAACGTCACGCCTGGAAGCATTACAGTTCCACGCGGAAGCGACGTAGTCGTCCAGGCGGTTGCCATGGGCTTCGATCCGCAGCGGGCCGAAGTTCATATGCGGTTTTCCAACAGTACAAACTGGGAATCCTCAACGATGGAGGTTTCGCCCCAGAGCCTTCCGACATTCAAGCACCTCATCTTCAATCTTCAGGAACAGGTGCACTATTTCGTGGAAGCCGATGGGTTCAAATCGAAGGAATTCACGATTGACGTTGCCGATCTGCCGCGCGTAGAGAAGCTCGACTACACCTACAACTATCCCCCATACACGGGCCTCGCCGTTAAGAAGGAAGAGAACGCATCCGATATGGTTGCGCTGAAAGGCACCGAGGTGGACGTTCTCGTCACCGCCAGCCAGGCGCTGTCGGGCGGCCGTATCGTGTTTGCCGACGGCAAGGCCATTCCGCTACAGCCCAACGGAGAAAAGACGGCGATGGGCCGCGTGACGATCGATCGCACGGCAACGTTCCGCATTGAGCTGACCAACAAGGATCGGCAGAAGTACCTGGGCCTCGAAGAATATTCGATGGAGGCACTCGACGATCAGAAGCCGATCGTGGAATTTACGAAGCCGGGCCGCGACACCAAGGCGACGAAAGTCGAAGAGGTGTTTACTGAATTGCGCGCCGAGGATGACTTTGGCGTCAATCAGCTTGAACTTTACTTCACGGTAAATGGCGGGCCGGAACAGAAAGTTGAACTCTTCAATAACAAGGGTGAGAGCCCGAAGGAGATCTCCGCCGGCCACACTTTCTTCCTTGAAGAATACGATCTCGAGCCCGGCGACTTCGTTACCTATTACGGGAAGGCCATCGATTCTCGCAAGCCCGCGAATACGGTAAGCACCGACATTTATTTCATCGAAGTCCGGCCATTTGGCCGCGAATATCGTCAAGGCCAGCAAGGCGGTGGTGGCGGTGGCGGCGGCGGTCAGCAGGATGATTCGACCGAAGCGCTCTCGCAGCGGCAGAAGGAAATCATCGCGGCGACATTCAAACTCATCCGCGACAAGGCGAACTTCAAGTCGCAGGAATGGATCGACAACATTCACGCCATCGGTCAAAGTCAGGACAAGCTTGCGGAGCAGACGGATACGTTGATGCAGCGTCTCGGCCGCCGCGGTTTGACCGGGCAGGACAAGAACTTCAAGGCGCTTTCGGAAAATCTGAAGAATGCCATCGACCAGATGCATCCCGCGGCAGAGCAGCTGAATGCTCAGCACTCCAATGAAGCGATGCCTTTCGAACAGAAGGCATTGCAATACTTGATGCGCGCTGAGGCTCTGTACACCGAAATTCAGGTCACGATGCAACAGGGCGGTGGTGGCGGTGGCGGCGGACGTCAGCAGAACGCCGAAGACCTCGCGGATCTGTTCGAACTGGAACTCGACCAGAGCAAGAACCAGTTCGAAACTCTTCAGCGCGGCGAGATGAGCCAGAACTCTCAGGAAATCGATGAGGCCATCCGCAAACTGAAGGAACTTGCCGAGCGGCAGCAGAAGATGATGGAACGCCGTGCGCAGCAGGCCCAACAGGGCGGCGGTGGCGGCGGCGACCAGATGACGGCTCAGGAACTCCAGAAGGAAACCGAGAAACTGGCGCGTCAGCTCGACAAGCTTTCACGTGAGAGCAACAATCGGCAGATGGCGGATGCTGCGAAAGCTCTGCAGCAGGCGGCGCAAAATATGCAGCAGCAGTCCCAGAGCGGAAATGCCCAGGGACAGCAGCAGGCCGCGCAGCAGGCTCTCGAGCAGGTACAGCGCGCACAGCGTCTGCTCAATCAGGGCCGCGGCGGAAACATGGATGATCAGCTGCAGCAACTGCAGCAGCAGGCGAAGAGTCTCAAGGAACAGCAGGGCAAGGTCGCGGATCAGGCTGAACAGCTCGCCGGCAACCCGGGCAACGACCCGAAGAGCCGCGCCCAGCAGCTCAACCAGCAGAAGGACGGCGTCGAGCAGGGACTGCGATCGATGCAGCAACAGCTGGAGAATCTGAGCCAGGGTCAGGAAAACCGTGACGCGGCGAACAAGGCTCGCAATGCGAACAACACCATCAAGTCACAAAACCTGCTCGACAAGATGAATCAGAGCAGGCAGTTCCTCAACAACGGCTACTACGGTTACTCAGCTCGCAACGAACGCGACATCGAGAAGGGGCTTGGCGACGTCGAACGGCAGATCGGTCAGGCTGCATCGGCCGCGAACAACACGGAAGAGAAGCGGCTCCAGCAGGCGCTGAATCAGACCAGCGACACGATCCAGAGACTTGAATCGATGCAGCGCCGGTTGCAGTCGAACCAGCAGGGCCAACAAGGCCAGCAGGGTCAGCAGAACCAGCAGAACCAGAGAGGCCAGCAACAGGGCCAGCAGAACCAGCAGGGCCAACAACAGGGCCAGCAACAAGGCCAACAAGGCCAACAGGGTCAGCAGGGTCAACAGGGTCAGCAGGGCCAACAGGGCCAACAGGGCCAACAAGGTCAGCAAGGCCAACAGGGTCAGCAGGGCCAACAGGGTCAGCAAGGTCAGGGCTAGGGACAGCAACAGGGCCAGCAAGCCGGTCAGCAAGGTGGCGGCGGGCAGTACAATCCCAACGGCGGAAACTACGCTGGCGGCTACGGCGCCTATGATCCCCGTCAGTGGAATCGCGAGTTCGAAGAACGGCTGCGCGAGATTCAGGACATCCGTGCGCAGCTCGGCCGTGGCAACCAGTTCGCCGATGACCTGGCTCGCATTGAGGGCAACATCCGGAATCTCATGAACGCTCGCAATGGCGTGGATCCGGGACAGCTCGACAAGCTGGCTCAGCAGGTCATTGATCCGTTCCGCTCGGTCGAGTTGGAATTGAGCCGTGAACTGCAGGTTCTTCTGGCGAAGGAAAACATCCGTTCCGCTCAGGAAGAAGAAATTCCTGAGGGTTACAAGAAACTCGTCGAGGAATACTACAAGAAGTTGTCGAACCAGAAATCGAACTAGCGACCGAAACGGAAAAGAACGCGGGCTAAAGCCGCGCGACTACGTGCATGCCGGAATGTTCCGGCCAACTCGTAGTCGCGCGGCTTTAGCCCGCGTTCTTTAGTACAACGGGAACTTCTCACACAGCATTTCCACTTCGCGACGCACTCGCTTTTGAATACTTTCATCGTTGATCGCTTCGAGCACGTCGGCGATCCACGCACCAATAGCTTCCATCTCCGATTCTTTCATGCCGCGGGTTGTTAATGCCGGTGTACCGATGCGAATACCGCTCGGTGTCATCGGGGGATTTGTGTCGAAGGGAATTGTGTTTTTATTAACCGTGATTCCGGCTTTGTCGAGAGCCTGCTCGGCTTCTTTTCCGTTGATGCCTCGCGAAAACACGTCAACCAGCATCAAATGCGTATCCGTGCCACCGGAAACGATGCGGAATTTCCGTGAGGCTATCTTCGCTGCCAACACGCGCGCGTTCTTCACAACCTGCCGGATATAGCCCCGAAATTCTTCAGTTGCTGCTTCCTTAAAACACACGGCTTTAGCGGCAATGACATGCACGAGCGGACCGCCCTGCATTTCAGGGAACACCGACCGATTCAAATCCTTTGCAAAAGCTTCGCGGCACAAAACGAGTCCGCTTCGCGGGCCGCGCAGGGTCTTATGCGTCGTGCTGGTCACGAACTCGGCATGCGGCACCGGCGAGGGATGCTCACCCGCGGCGACCAGGCCCGCGACGTGTGCCATATCCACCATCATCATGGATCCCGTTTCTTTGGCGACCTTTGAAATCCTTTCGAAGTCGATTTCGCGCGGATACGCGCTCGCCCCAACGATGATCAGCTTCGGCCGGTGTTCACGTGCCAGCGATGCGAGCTGGTCATAGTCGATCGTTTCCGTGTCTTTGCGCACACCGTACGGAACAATCTTGTAATACTTTCCGGAGAAATTCAGCGGATGGCCGTGCGTCAAATGTCCACCGTGTGACAGGTTCATTCCCAGAATTGTGTCGCCCGGCTTCAAAATCGTGAGGTAGACCGCCATGTTTGCCTGGCTGCCAGCGTGTGGCTGCACATTGGCGTGCTCCGCGCCGAACAACTTCTTGGCTCGTTCGATAGCAAGGGTTTCGACCACGTCGACGAATTCGCAACCGCCGTAATAGCGTCGGCCGGGATATCCCTCCGCATATTTATTCGTAAAAACCGAACCGGTTGCCTCGAGCACGGCTTTGTAAGTGAAGTTTTCCGACGCGATGAGTTCAAGGCCGGTCGCCTGTCGCTTTTCCTCGTTCTTGATCGCAGCGTAGACCTCTGGATCCAGTTCTTTCAGTGATTTAGTGATGCCGTCCATAGAAATCGAGACTATCACGCTATGTTATAATCCGCACCATGTTTGGCCTGAACCGCAGGCAATTGTTCTTCCTGCTGGCGTTCATCGCTCTCCTGTATGCTGCGACCCAATACGGTCCGGCTTATTTCGCTGCGTTCCAATTCAACGATTTCATCCGGCAGGAAGTTAAATTTGCGGCGTCCGCGCAGAAAACTGCTGACGCGGTTCGATCCGATATCCTCGCAGAAGCCCAGGAACTCGGTATTGCGCTCGATAAGCGCGATGTTCGTATGACCAAGCGCGGGCCTTCCTTGACCGTGGAGTTCGAATATCGCTGGCCCATAAATTTGCGCGTTTACAAGCACGATCTCGTATTCCACGTCTCCGAGTCTGGAGAAGTTTTCGATAATGCTCCCAATTGAGCGTGGGCTCGAGATCGTTCTGTCCACTGCTAGGACCAAGGATCGTCCGGATTGGATGCCTGCCGAATCTGTGCCGCTTGTCGAAAGCATCTCCCGCATTCTTCGCGAAGATGTGTTAGCGGACGCCGATTCTCCCCCTTTCGACAAGGCCATTCGCGACGGTTTCGCGGTTCGCTTCGAAGACGTAGCGGAAGTTCCAGCCACCCTGTCCATTGTTGGCGAGTCCCGCGCCGGATCAGCATCGGATGTTCAGATCCGAAAAGGCCAGTGCTGCGAGATCATGACCGGCGCCCCGCTTCCAGAGGGTGCGAACGCCGTGGTCATGGTCGAGCACACAGAAAGACTTTCGACAACCTCCGTTGGGATCCGCAAATCTGTCCGCGAAAATGAAGGCCTTCTGCGGCGCGGTGCCGAGTCGCGAAAGGGAGATCGTGTTCTTGCAACCGGCCGCCGGATCGGTGTGGCGGATATTGGCCTGTTGGCCAGTTGTGGAAAGGCATCAGTGCTCGTTTCGCGCAGACCGCGCGTCGCCATTGTCGCTACAGGCGACGAGTTGGTGGACGTCCAGCAGCTTCCGGGGCCAAGCCAGATACGTAACAGCAACACTTACACAATTCACGCTCAGGTTCGCGAAGCCGGAGCCGACCCGTACGAG
>Ga0114129_10017413_pt1 | contig 10234 bp, 10 predicted proteins | sample RhiMetdeltSRZDD1_FD_80071 | JGI IMG/M metagenome (GOLD analysis project Ga0114129, IMG submission 80071) | Populus rhizosphere microbial communities from Tennessee, USA - Rhizosphere MetaG P. deltoides SRZDD1 (version 2) (version 2) | ecosystem: Host-associated > Plants > Roots > Rhizosphere >... | reverse complement strand
GCGGCCCGGACCCTGTGCAACTTCAGCCTGCGAACCGCGTCAGGGCCGGAAGGCAGCAGCGCTAAACAGACCCTGAGGTGTGCCGCAGGTGCACCGGGTCGCGGTGGGGCCCGTCACTAAGTTTGAACTTCGAAGTGTGAAGTTTGAAGTAGGTTCGAACTTACTTACTTCGCACTTCAAACATCAACCTTCGCACTTCGCACTTCTGTTATCGATGACCTATCAAGTTCTAGCCCGAAAATGGCGTCCCCAGCGGTTCGATGACGTCATCGGCCAGCAGGCGGTCACGCGCACGCTGCGCAACGCGATCGCCAGCGGCCGCATCGCGCAGGCGTTCGTGTTTGCCGGCCAGCGCGGCTCCGGCAAGACGACGACCGCACGGATTCTGGCGCGCGCGCTGAACTGCGTGAAGGGACCAACGGCGGATCCCTGCGGCGTCTGCGATGCCTGCCTCGAGATTGCGCAGGGGCGCGACATCGACGTTCTCGAGATCGACGCGGCCAGCCACACCGGCATCGACACGATTCGCGAAGTCATCATCGACAACCTGGCGTTTGCGCCCGTTCGCAACCGCTACAAGGTGTTCATCATCGACGAGGTGCATCAGCTCTCCGGCTCCTCGTTCAACGCGCTGCTGAAGTCGATTGAAGAGCCGCCGCGGCATGTCGTGTTCATGATGGCGACTACCGAGCTGCACAAGATCCCCGACACGATCCTGTCGCGCTCGCAGGTGTTCGAGTTCCGCACGATTCCGACCGCACTCATCACCGCCCAGCTGAAGACGATCGTGGCGGCGGAAGGTTTTCAGGCGGAGGATGCCGCGCTGTCGCTGATCGCCCGCGCCGCCGAAGGCAGCATGCGCGATGCGCAGAGCGCGCTCGATCAGGTGATCGCGTTCGCGGGCACTACGATCGCCGTGGAAGACGTGTCGACGGTGCTCGGACTGGTGGGACGCGACCTCCTGTTCGATCTCGTCGACGCGATCGTCGCCGAAGATGGTCCCGCGGCGTTCGCACTCGCCGATCGCGCGGTCGCGTCAGGGCACGATCTGCGGGTCGTGGTGCGCGAGCTGACGCGGGTGGTCCGGGATCTGATGATCGTGTCCGTGGATCCGTCCCGCGTGGGAGACGGCGAGCTTGCCGAGGGGGAACGCGAACGGCTGACGCAACTGGCGTCCCGTTTTTCGCGCGAGGACCTGATGCGCGCCTTCGACCTGCTGGCGAATGCCGAACAGGAGATTCGGACGGCCTCGCATCCGCGTTATCAGTTCGAGATGCTGCTGCTGAAGTGGATGCACACGCGCAAGCTGGTGCCGTTGACCGATCTGCTGGCGGGTAAATCCCAAAGCCCAAATCCCAAACCCCAAATCCCAAGCAAGCCGGCTGCAAGCGCTGCACCTTCGGCAAGAGCCACGGCGTCCGTCAAGACGGCGCCGGTGTCGAATCCCGAATCCCGAATCCCGAATCCCGATTCGGGCAACCTCAAAGACAAACTGCTCGCCGAAATTCGATCCGGAAAAGCGACGTTCTACAACACCGTCGTCGCGCAGGCGCAAAGGATTGACGTGAATGCCGACCGAATCGCTTTCGTGTTTGGTCCCGCGCAGTCAACGCTGCGGCAGTGGTTCGATCAGCAGAAGACATGGCTCGATGCGGCGGCGGAGCGTGTGGCCGGACGGAAAATTGCGGTTACCTCAGAGCTGACGTCTGCCACAACACCGGCGGGTGCAGGGGTGTCGAATCCCGAATCGCGAATCCCGGATCCCGGCGAAGCTGCGCAGAAAAAGCGCGACCTGAAAGCGGAAGCCATGGCGTCTTCGACCGTCCAGGCGATGCTGGAGGTGTTTCCGGCGGAGATCCGCGATGTCGAAGAGATGTAGGACGGGTTCCGCGGAGCTCTTGAGATCTGGCGAACGCGGACCCGTCGAAACGTTATGAACATCCAAGCGATGATGAAGCAGGCGCAGCAGATGCAAGAGCGCCTGAAGAAGCAGATGACGGAGCTGCGCGTCGAGGCGACGGCCGGCGGCGGCATGGTCACTGTCGTCGTCAGCGGCGACAAGCAGCTGCAGTCGATCAAGATCGACCCGGAAGTCGTCTCGAAAGACGACGTGGAGATGCTGCAGGACCTGATCCTCGCGGCGATCAACGACGCGCACCGCAAGGTGGACGAGCAGCTCGGGCAGCAGATGCAGGGGCTGATGGGCGGGCTGAAGATTCCCGGCCTCTGATTGTTACCCGATCCTCTTGCCAGGCTCGTTGAGCAGCTCCAGAAGCTGCCCGGCATCGGCGCCAAGGGCGCGCAGCGCCTCGCGTTTCACATTCTGAAAAATCCACGCGACGAGGCGGAGCGGCTGTGCGAGGCCATCCGCGACGTCAAGGAGCGTGTCACCTACTGCTCGACGTGCAACAACATCACGGAAGCGGATCCGTGTGCGTTTTGCACGAGCCCCTCGCGCGATCAGCGTTTGATTTGCGTCGTCGAGGAACCGCAGAACGTGTCGGTCATCGAGAAGACACGCGAGTTCCGCGGCGTGTATCACGTGTTGATGGGCGTGCTGTCACCGCTGCAGGGCATCGGTCCGGACGATCTGAAGATCAAGAGCTTGCTCGCGAGAGTGGCCGACGGCGGCGTCGACGAGATCATTTTGGCGACCAATCCGACCGTCGAAGGCGAAGCCACCGCGCTGTACCTTGCGCGGCTGCTCAAACCGCTCGGCGTCCGCGTGACGCGCATTGCAATGGGCATCCCGGTCGGCTCCGATCTCGAATATGCCGACGAAGTGACGATGACGCGTGCGATGGAGGGGCGACGTGATTTGTGATGAGTGATTTGTGATTTGGTTGCTAGAATCGCGACGCAAAATCAGAAATCGCCAAATAAGAATCACAAATCGCCAATCACAGATCGCCCAATGATCCCAGCGTCGTATCAGATGCCTGCCGCAGCACTCCTGCTGCTTGGCGGCATCATCTCCTGCTTCTTCGGTTATCGACTCTTCCGAACCGTCCTCGCAATCTTCGGCTTCATCGTCGGCGGCATGTTGGCGAGCTCGATCTTCGGCGTGAGCAACACGACCATGACGCTCGTTGCCTGGGTTGGCGGGGGCCTCATCGGCGCGTCCATCCTCGTCTTCGCCTATTTCCTCGGTGTGGCGCTTGCCGGTGCGTCGATCGGCGCAGCCGTTGCCAATCTGCTGTTCTCCGTCGGCAACCGCGACCCACGTGTGCTCGCCGTGATCTTCTGTTCGATTGTCGGAGCCATTGCCGCGATGTACCTGCAGCGCTACTTCATCATCGTGTTCACGGCGTTCGGCGGCGCCTGGACGATGATCGTCGGCGCGATGGGCGTCGTCGGCGACCCTGCCGCGCTGCGGGCGGCGGCGACTGGAGATGTGTGGGTCGCCTATCCGCTCAACCCCGCACCGGGTCAGCAGTGGGTCGTGATCGTGTGGGTGGTGCTGAGCCTCATCGGCGCCGGTGTCCAGTTAGGCATCACTGGCGGAGAGAAGGGGAGAGTGGTGAAGCGGAGGAGGAAGAAAAAGAAGATGTCCTGACGACCGGGCCCGGCCGGAAGCCGGGCGTCGGTAGCCAGAAGCCGCACGCTGTTAGAAGATCAGCCGGAATCCCAGCTGCGCCGTCCGCGGGTCGTCCGCCACGATTACCTTCATGAAGTTGGCGGAGTTGCGGGCGCCGGTCGGGTTCCCGAAGTTCGCGTGGTTCGTCAGGTTGTAGACCTCCAGGAAAAGGCCCGCCTGGTACCGTCCCATGCGCCGTTGATACTGGAAGCGCGCATCGAGAATCGTCTTGCGCTCGCCAGGGATCCCGTTGCGAATCGCGAAACCACGGGAATCGAGCGGCGACCGGATCGGCAGGGTCAGATCGTTAACGCCTTTCTGCGGCCGATCGTTGGTCGTGCCGTCACCGTTGACGTCGGTACCGGTAGTCTCGTTGATCGGATAGCCCGAATAGGTTCGGAATACCATACCCGCTCCGAGCCCGTGGGTCAGATCGACGTTCGCGCTCGTGGCGAACGCGTGGGTGTTATCGCGGTCGCAGCGTCCGTAATCAAGGCGCGGGTTGCTGTCGACGACGATGCTCGCGACGTCGTGGCATCTCGCGTAGGTGTAGCTCACGCGCCCTGACCAGCGGTTCGACATCCGCTTCTCGAGTTCCGCCTCCAGCGAGTTGAAGTCCGAGTTCAGCGCGTCGCCGAGCTCGCGCGCCTGCTCCTGGTTGAACTGCGCGAAGGTTGTGCTTCGAGCCACGGCCGGCACCAATGCCCCCGACGGATCGAATGCAGCAACGCCGCGCCGCGTCACGCGGCCCGTCGCGTCAACAGGACCTTCGTTGATGTCGATGACCGCCGTGTTGTTGCGACCCCGGTTGCCGACATAGTCGATGGACACCGCCATGTTGGCCGCGATCTCACGTTTGATGCCGCCACTGAACGCCCAGGTGTAGGCCATCCGCCGATCGCCGTCGACGATGGGGCCGGTTGTCGTGTTGTTCACGGCGTTGCCCGCGAGGACGTTGGAGCGCCGTGCGTTCATGAACGCGATGCAAGCCGGACTCATCACGGCCTCACCGGCAGTGGAACTGGCGACGGGGTTCAGGCACGCTGTCGCCTCCGGTGTGGGTCCAACGGGGAATGTGCCGGTCGTGGCAGGCGATGCCACTTGCGTGGTGTCGTACGCCTGCGTTGGAGCGATCACCGATCGTTGCTCGAGCGTGGCGAGGATCGCAAGCGACTGATACTGATAGACCTTACCGACGCCACCGCGGAGCAGCGTCTTGCCGTCGCCAAGCAGGTCGTACGCAATGCCGAACCGCGGACCGATGGCGTCCTTGGTCTTCGGCGTTGCCTTCTGCCAGTCGTACCGCGCACCGATATTCAGCGTCAGCTTCCTGCCGACCGTCCACTTGTCGGAGATGAAACCACTGGCCTTGCGGTCGATTTGGTCGAATTCGAACTGCCCCATGCTGATGCCGAACCGATACGGATATGTTCTCGGATCGTTGACGTTGAATGGCGCGTTGGTCGGGAACGTGAACAAGCCGACGAAGTTCGCGGCCGTCCCCTGCGGCAATGCTCCATTTCGGCTCCATGCGACGCCCGCTTTGAGATTGTGGGCTCCGGCGATCCAGGTCAGCGTGTCGTCGAACGTGATGTCACGAATCAGGTCCTGGGTGTAGGTGTTCCGCGGGCCCGCGATGAAGTCGGGATGCGTGTTCTGCGATCCGACGCTGAACGGATCGACGCCGTGGAAGCCGATGAACGCCCAGTTGTTGTCGAACAGCGGGCGCGGGCCCTGCAACAGGCTCTCGCGCACGTGTCCGATCTTGATCTCGTTTGTGGTCTTGTTGTTCAGCACCGACGCGAGCGAGCCGCTGAATACCTGGTCTCCCGCGTCGTTCTCATAGCGAGCGGCATCGAGGATCGCCTTGTCGTCTTCGATGGTGTCGCGCTCGGTCAGAATCTTTTCGCGCGTCCAGCGGAAGCTGAGCTGATTGTTGTTGTTGACGTGGTAATCGAGGCGCACGAACGTGTTCGGCCCCGAGAACTTCGTCGTCGTCGAATAAGAAACGGCGAGCGGCGCCGCCTGCGCGGGGAAGTTCAGGTTCGCGGCCTCGCTGGAGTTCGTCCCTTCGTAATTGAAGAAGAAGAACGCCTTGTTTCTGATGATCGGGCCGCCGATGCTGCCGCCGTAGACGTTGCTGCCTGAGTCAGGATTCGACTCGCCGGCCTGCTTCAGGAAGTAATCGGTCGCCTGCAGCTTGTTGTCCCTGTAGTACTCGAACACCCGTCCGGCGAAGGTGTTCGTCCCGCTCTTCGTGACGCTGTTCACGACGACGCCGGTCGATCCGCCGTACTCGGCGCCGTACTGGTGCGTCTGGACTTGGTACTCGGCCATCGAGTCGAGCGAAATACGCGCCTGTGTGCCCTGCGACCCGCCGCGGCGAGAGTCGTTGTCGTACTGGCCGTCGACGAGGAACAGGTTGTTGTTGGTCGCCTGTCCGTTCGCGCTGAACTGACCGCCCTCGAAGGAACCAACCTGCAGCGTTGGGACCAGACCGGGAATGGTCTGCATCAGGCTGAACTGGTTACGAATGGTCGTCGGCAACGAGTCAATCTCGCTGCTCGTGATGTTGGTGCCGATGCGGTTCGAGGTCGATTCCACCAGCGGCGCTTCGCCCGTGACGACGAGCGTCTCGGTGACTCCCGCCAGCGAAAGCGTCAGCGGGACCGTCAGTTCTTCGCCGACGCGCACGACCATGTTGTTGCGAGTCGTCGGCTGGAAGCCGGAGAGCTCCGCCTTGATCGTGTAGGAGCCTGGTAGCAGCTGCGGGATGACATAGCGGCCCGCGCCATCGGTGACCGCCTCGCGCACGAGACCGGTTTCTTCATTCGTCGCGGTGACGGCTACTCCGGGCAGCACCGCCTTCTGCGCATCGGTGATGGTGCCGTTGATTTCGGCTCGCCCGCCTTGCGCGAGCAGCGGCGCCGGGGCGCCGAGGATCAGGCACGTGGCCAACACAGGAACAACCGCCGAAGGGTCCGCATTAACGCCTCCTTGCGTAGTGGGATGCGCGGACATTAGAGGGAGGAGCCTCCGGTGTCAAGCGCGTGCCCCGTTTGGCGATCAATTTGATCGGGTTGAAATAACCCGTAACGAATCGCGGTTTATTTCGCGCCCTTTCACAAAAACCCGTGCAATACGGCGGGTGTTCGTGATGTCTTCGAGCGGATTGGCGTCGAGCACGAGGAAGTCCGCCTGCTGGCCGGCCGCTAATGTGCCGGCGTTTCGCAGGCGCAGATAGTCCGCACCGTTCCTGGTCGCCGCGACGAGCGCTTGCATGGGGGTCATGCCCGCCTCCACCATCAGTTCGAGCTCGCGGTGCTCGGCGAAGCCGAATGGGTCGTCCTGCAGTCCGGTGTCGCCGCCGAGCACGATGTGCGCGCCCGCCGCGGAGAGCTTTGCGAGGCTGCGTTGCAGGATCGCGTAGCGTTCGCGTGCGGCTGAAGCCTGCGCCGGTGGCCGACCCGTGTAGGCGCCGAGAACCTTGGCGACGAGCTCGGGCCCGATCGCTTCGCGCGCCGGTCCATTCAGCCATGCGGCGAGTGACGCCGGCGGCTCGGTGTTGCGGCCACGTTCCGCGTTCTGCAGCGTCGGCATGATGACGACGCGACGTTTGACGATCGCCTGGACGACTTCGTCATCCATGTCCTTGTCGCGCACCATGTGCGTGAAGCCGTCGATGCCGGCGGCCACAAGTCCTTTTGCGTCGGCGAGGTAGAAGACATGGGCGTTGACGCGGATGCCGCGTTTGTGTGCTTCGTCGATGACGGCGCGGTAGAGCGGCGGGGTCAATTCCGGCGCGCGCCCATTGCGATCGTCGACCCAGATCTTGATGAAGTCCACGTTCTGCCCTGCGAGCTCACGCACGGCGCTCCGCGCCTGCTGTTCGGTGGTGATCTCGTAGGCGATGCCCTTGTAGGTGTCCGCACCAGGGCCGGCGTTCGGCGCACCGATGCCGCGGCCGGCGGTGAACAGGCGCGCGCCGCCGAGGCGGCCAGTGGCCTGATCGGCTCGAATCTTGAATGCCGCATCGCCCGGATCGATCCCTTCGGACACGACTGCGCTGACGCCGAAGTAGAGCGCGCGATTGAGGTCTTCGATGATCGTTTCGCGGCCGTAGTTCTCCGGCCGGTAGGTGACGCCCTTCTGAAAGCCAGTGTGGGTGTGGATATCGATCAGCGTGGGCATCACCGTCTTGCCGGTGAGATCGACACGCATTGCGCCGGCCGGCGCCTTCACATCTCCGGCGCGCCCGACGCGTGCGATGGTGCCGTTCTGAACGATGAAGGCCGAACGCTCGATGGCGGGAGTGCCGTCGCCCGGGATCAGCCGCGCGCCCTCGTAGATGGTGGTTTGCGCAACCGCAGAGCCTGCCACGCCGAAGCTGGCTGGAGTGCCTGGAGCGAAGGCGGGCGAGGCGATCAGTAGTACGAGGCCGAGAAATCTTTTCACGCGGCGGATTATATCGGGCCCGTCCTTGCGTCAGCTCGCGCGCATCCGCTACGATCGGAGGTCTCGTTCCCACCAAGATTCCTCAGTAGCTCAATGGCAGAGCATCCGGCTGTTAACCGGAGGGTTGCTGGTTCGAGTCCAGCCTGAGGAGCCATCTCTCCTCAATAATTTACGAGGAGAACAGATCTATGCGCTCAATGAACCTGAGTTTCTTTGGGGACTTCTTTGGCGATACCGTCGCTCATTGAAGAATCATTCTGTGTGGCGGTCTGCGCGTTCGATTCTTGACCGGCCCCCGCTGAATCGCTACGCGTATCATCAGGGTCCTCCGTGAGGAGGATCGATGAAACGGAGCACGTACACCGAGGAGCAGATCCTCGCGATCGTGAAAGAAGGCGAAGCCGGTCGGAAGGTCGCTGACCTGTGTCGGACCCACGGCATCAGCGAACAGACGTACTACCGATGGAAAGCGAAGTACGGCGGCATGGAGCTGAGTGAGATGCAACGCCTCAAGTAGCTCGAGGATGAGAACCGTCGGTTAAAGCACATCGTCGCCGAACAAACGCTCGATATTCAGGCGTTGAAAGCGGTGGTGGCAAAAAAGTGGTAGGCCCCATCGCGAAGCGCGTAGCGGTGGGGTGGCTTCTCGACGCGCGGCACTCGAGCCTGCGGCGCGCCTGTCGCGTCCTGGGCCTGAGTACAGCGACCTGGCGGTATGCCCGACACGGCCGCGTCGACAACCGCGAGCTGCTGGCGCGATTACAGGCGCATGCCGCCGTGCGGCCCCGTTATGGCTATCGCCGACTGCACACGCTGATTGCCCGCGACGGCGTGATCGCCAATCACAAACGCGTGCATCGCATCTATCGCGAGGCGGTCGCGGGTTTCGCCTGCTGAACATCGTCGATGACTTCACGCGCGAGTGTGTCGCGATCGAAGTCGATCGCTCGTTGCCTGGCGCGCGCGTGGTGCGCGTCCTCGAGCGGCTCGCCGGGACCCGTGGTCTGCCGCAGGTGATCGTCAGTGACAACGGACCGGAATTCAGCGGCCGCACCCTGGATGCGTGGGCCTATCGACACCGCGTCGAACTGCGTTTCATTCGTCCGGGCAAACCGATCGAAAACGCCTACGTCGAGAGTTTCAATGGGAAGTGTCGTGACGAGTGCCTGAACGAGCACTGGTTTGTGAGCCTCGCGGAGGCGCGCATCATCGAGGCCTGGCGCATCGACTACAACACCGTGCGACCGCATCGCTCGATCGGGCAGTTGACGCCAGCGGCCTACGCCGCAGCCGCCTGCGCGGGCGCCGCAATTGGGCGGGGCGCCTGCTCGGCCGCTGCTCTTCCCACGAGGGAGGAATTTACAAAACCGGACGGACTCTCACTATCCGTATAGCGGCTTCGGGGGGCCGGTCAGTTCCAGCAGTGTTCGAGCAAAATCGAACGTGAGCGGCAGTTTTCATATATCAATGCCTACACGAAAGAAGTCTGCACACACGTACCCGACGCTCACATACGCCGAAGCCAACGCGTGGCGCGATCTGCATCGTCAGCTCGCTGGGACGCGAACCCTCCAGGATGCAAAAACAATTGCAACACAGGCTGCGCCGCCGCACGCGAAGCGCTTCTACGCTCATCTTCGGTCGTTCGTCCGCACGCTCAAACCGCCGCGAGGCGGGACGCGAAGCGAACTGGACGCTTACGGCAAGCTCTGCCTTCGGTTTGCTCAGGCAGCAGGCCGCTGGTCGGTCAGGCGGTGATGCGCGAGAACCACGTTGCCGATGGTGGATTCTTGACGCTGAAGAAGCGCGAGAAGTTAGAGGCCACGCCGAGCACATCGGTTCGCAAACGGCTATGGACTTCCGAGCCGATGCGCAGTCCGGCAGACGCAAATCGTAGCCGCCGGATCGGCGCGATTGCTATCGTGCGTCCGCCCCCCCAGTACTTGCTGCCGCAGCAGAAATATTCCTCGATGCTTGGCAACATCGAGTAGTAGGTGAGTATCCCGTTAACGTGTACTTGTAGGCACCCTGGGTTTTCCCGAAGGCTGCGCTAAGTTCTGCAGCCGTGTACAGATTACCGTTGCTGTCGATCCCGAGAAAATGTCCTATGTTGGAAGTACCTGTCTGACCCACCGTACTACCTTGGGGAACAGTCTTGACCGTGCCGAGGATCTCGAGCGTCCTGCGGTTGAGGATCCAGGC
>Ga0114129_10017410_pt1 | contig 10236 bp, 9 predicted proteins | sample RhiMetdeltSRZDD1_FD_80071 | JGI IMG/M metagenome (GOLD analysis project Ga0114129, IMG submission 80071) | Populus rhizosphere microbial communities from Tennessee, USA - Rhizosphere MetaG P. deltoides SRZDD1 (version 2) (version 2) | ecosystem: Host-associated > Plants > Roots > Rhizosphere >... | reverse complement strand
GCGCAGGCTCTCCTCGGCAGCCTCCGGCGCATTCGATCGCGCGAGCAGAGCCATGTACGGCTCGAGCATCGTCTGCAGCAGCCGATCGGCGTTGAGGGTCAGCGTGGCATCCTCGTCGTCGGATGGACCTGCCGAACCGAGCAGCACCGGCACTGCTATCTTGTATTCCTGCATCGCTTCCGCGTCGCGCCTGGCAAGGCTAAGTCCGGCGGCCAACGCGGCGCGGGCCATCGCAGTATCGTAGTGCTGCTCGCCCTTGAGGGACTTGGCCGTCGCGAAACCAGCCCGTGCAAACTCCATGCCCTGGGTGACATTGCCCACATAGTAGTTGCTGAATATCCGGCCCAAGCCAGTCCGGTAGGCCTCCTTTCGTTTGCCGGACCACGAGGCAATGGCGTTATCAATGGTCGCAACGACTCGAAGTGTTTCCTCATACTTGCGCTGCGCAAACAGCGCCCCGGCGAGGTTGCTCAAGGCCTTCACGTAAGAGAACGAGGACTGGTCGAGGCCCATCGCGTCGAAGATTTCCACGGAGGCACGCGCCAGCGTTTCGCACTCGGAAAATCGGCCCTGCTCGTTCAACACCCAGGCCAACGCGTAAAGCATGTTGCCGGTCGAATAGTGGTATTTGCCAACGGCCTTGAGGCGGGACAGCAGGGCGCCTCGGATGTCGATCTCCGCTTCGATGAGACGGCCCTGCCGCATCTTGGCGCGGCCTTCGTCGACCAGCGCCCAGTCGATTGCACTTTCGAAACCGTCCCGCTCCGGTGGGCGCTCCCAGGATTTCGATTTTGCCAGGGCGTCCCGGTACAGCGATTGCGCCTTGTGGGCGGACAACTCAGCGTCACGGTGACGCCCTTTCGCAACGAACATGCGAAGGTTGCTCTCTTCTACCAGAGCGGCCCAGTTCGAACCGTAGAGCGCATGCGCTTGCCATGCGCGAGACTCGGCAAGCAGCGCACGGCTCTTGTTGGCGTATGTTTCCGCCTTTGCGATCTCACCCAAGGAAACCAGATTGGTGACGGTACGCGCGTAAAGGAGAAAGGCGCGCCCCTTGTTTTGCGTCGTGACATTCAGCCTTTGCGCGATGCGCTCGAGTAGTTTGCTAGAGCCTTCGTAGTCGCCGGCCCTGCGCATTTGCAGGGCTTGATAGGCTTCCATGCGACTGATGTCGCCGACATAGTCCGTGCCCAACGCGACAGCCTGTTCGGCATCGGCGGCAGCCGCCGCCGCCTGCCCAAGCATGGCCCGCGCTTGCGCGCGCTGAAAATAGAAGTCTTTGCGTGCAGCACGGTCGGTCTTGGCCGGCGGTTCGGCGTTGGCCTCGGCCAGCGTCTTGGCCCGCTTGGCGGGATCGGGCTTTTCCTGATCCAGGAAGGCGGTGATGTCGGCGATGGTGCGCGGTGGCGCGACCAATCGCGGTGTCTGGGCTGATGCGATAGAGCAAGTCGTAAGGGCAACAACAACAGCAGCAAGGCTGCCCGTCCGGGCCTGTCTCACCATGGCCAGTTTCCCCACAATGCCAAGGTCAATGCGCGCATTGAAGCCGGCCGGGGCTGGGCTTGCAAGTACAGTCGTGCTTGCAAGTGAGTGTACTGGAACACAAAATCCGCGGGCGACGCTCACGCTCGGCGTGCAGCCAAGCGTGGCGCACCTGTGGAGGATCGATGACCAGCCAGGACAAGGGCAGCGGCGGCGAGGTCTCGGCGCTCGAGTACATGATCACGGCTATTGCCGGCATGCTCGATGGGCTGGGCCATGTGGCGGTAGGGGCGCGCTCGCCGATTCCGGGCAGCGCTGCGCACCTGGCTGCGGTGCGTTCGGGCGGGCGACTGCGCGTTTCGATCCTCGGCAGCCGCAAGCACAGCTCTTTCACCGACGGGGCGCGCGAGTTGTTCGATTGCGCCGGCCAGGGCCGCATCGATGCCTTCTTCCTGTCAGGCGGGCAGATCGACGGCAGCGCCAACATCAACCTGGTGGGTGTCGGGGATATTGCCACCTATCCACGTGCGCAGGCCCGCTTTCCGGGATCGTTCGGCTCGGCCTATCTCTACTACGTGGTGCCGCGCGTGATCCTGTTCACGCAGGAGCACTCGCCGCGCGTGCTGGTCGACAAGGTCGACTTCATCAGCGCTGCGGGCACCAGTCCGTCCGGCGTGCATCGCCCGGGCGGACCCTACGCGCTCGTCACGCCGCGCTCGGTGTTTGCCTTCGACCGCGACCGCGCGCGCTTTTGTCTGTCGAGCGTGTATCCCGGAGTGACATCCGAGGACGTGCGCAAGGCGACCGGGTTTGCCTACGACGAGCCGACGCGCGTGCCGACCACGCCGATACCGGATGCGGACACTGTGCGTATCCTGCGCGGTGAGGTGGCACGCAGGGTCGCCGATACCTATCCCGCGTTTGCCGCGCAGGCGTGGGGCATCGGCCGCTGAGCGGAGCCGGCCGGATGTGCATTGTTTCACGTGCGACGATCCCCGCTTTAGACTGGCCACATGTCGATGCCCGACCGCCCCGTCTTTCGCTTTGCGCCGAGCCCCAACGGCGAATTGCACCTTGGCCATGCCCTGTCGGCAATGGTCGGCTGGGAGGCGGCTAGCAGAGCCGGCGGCCGTTTTTTGCTGCGCATCGAGGATATCGACACCGGGCGCTCGCGGCCCGAATACGTGGCCGGCATCTTCGAGGATCTGCGCTGGCTTGGCCTCGCCTGGGAGCAGCCGGTGCTGTTCCAGTCGACGCGCTTTGCCGCCTACGCCGAGGCGGCGCGGCGGCTGGAGGCCATGGGGCTGCTCTACCCTTGCTTTGCCACGCGTGCAGAGATCGAGGCGGCGGCCGTCGGCGCAGCCAAGGACCCCGACGGTGCGCCGCTCTACCCGCACTTGTGGAAGCATCGCTGTGCCGGTGAAATTGCCCGGCGCAAGGCGGCCGGCGAGCCGTTTGCGCTGCGCATCGAAATAGACAAGGCCCTGGCCGTTGCTCACACCCGGCTGGCGGGCCGCGCGCTGACCTTCTCGGAGCTCGGCGACCGCGGGCGGTCGCAGGTCATTGCCGCGCAGCCGGCGCTGTGGGGCGATGCGGTGATCGTGCGCAAGGACACGCCCTCGAGCTATCACCTGGCCGTGGTGGTGGATGATGCCTGGCAGGGTGTGACGCATGTCACGCGTGGGCGCGACCTTTACGCCGCCACCCACCTGCACCGCCTGCTGCAAGTGCTGCTAGACCTGCCGGAGCCGCTCTATCGCCATCACCGCCTGATCACCGACGCGCACGGCCGCAAGCTCGCCAAGAGCGCCCGCGACACCAGCCTGCGAAGCTTGCGCGCATCGGCTCGCACGCCTGCCGAAGTGCGCCGCCTCGTGGGGCTGACCTGAATTTGGGGCCGACCTGAACCTGCCGCCTGCGCTTACGGCGAAGGTTTCCAGTGCTGCCAGGCCCACAGGCCAATCAGCACCAGCATCGATCCGATGAACGCGGCCACCACGTCGCGCAGCGAGATGGCAATCTGGTCGAGGTTGGGCCACAGCCGGAACAGGCGAAACAACAGCCCGCCGACGCAGGCGCCGGCCAGGCCGAGCCCGAGATTGCGGATGATGCCGAAGCCCTCGCGATCACGCTTGACGATCAAGCCGGCGAGGCTGCCGCCGAGCAGTCCGACAACGATCCAGACGATGACTTGATCTACGGTCGGCACGGCAATCTCCAGGGCCACGGCCATTCAATGCGCAATGGTCGCAGGCAGCAGGCGTAGAACGTATCGGCAAGAACCCTGGCGCTGGCGGGGGCGTGTACTGAGCGGCCGGCAGCGGCGCGCAGCCCGCGAAAGCTCCCGCCCAAATTCCACCACTGCGCATCAGCATGCTCCGCAGATGCGCCGTATCGTTGTGTGCGCACAGAAAAGGGCTGACATGGGCTGCGGGGCCGTGCGTCTTGTGCTTTGTCTCGGCCTTGCGATGGCCAGCGTTGCATCCGCCTCGGCAGGTCCTCGTGAGGAGCGCGGCCGCGCCAATCTCGGCGCCGCCGCAGCGGCCAAGGCTCAACCCACGGAGTTCGGCAAGTCGCTGGCCGCCGCCGCCCGCCAACAGGTCTCCTATTTCGTCTTCTACAACTCGTCCTATCAGAAGATCCCCTACCCGATGGGCGACGTGCCGTCTTACTTCGGCGTATGCACCGACGTGGTCGTGCGCGCCTACCGCAGGTTTGGCATCGACCTGCAGATGCAAGTGCAGAAGGCGGGCGTTGGCACCGGCGACACCAACATCGACCACCGCCGCGTCGAGGTGCTGCGCAAGTTCTTCGCGCGCGCCGGCGCCAGCCTGCCAACCAGCAACAACCCCGCTGACTACCAGCCCGGTGATATCGTCACCTACTACATGCCCAACGGTTGGCTATCCAAGACTCACATCGCCATCGTCGCCGCCGAGAAAAGTCTCGCCGGCGTGCCGCTGGTGATTCACAACCGCGGCTGGGGCGTGCAGGTGGAGGACTGGCTGTTCGCCGAAAAGATCACCGGCCATTTCCGTTACACCGGCCCGCGCTGAGGCGGCCTGCACGTTGCAACAGCATCGCCCGAAAACGACGAGGGCGCTTAAGGAATTGTTCAGCGGCGAGCCGCACCCTCCGCGGTTGAGCGCCGCAACGGGTGCACGCGCAATGCCGGTTTCGAGATGTCGTCCCTAACTCTCAGCGCCTACCAGCTGGTCACCGACTGGAGCATTTGGGCCGCAGGCCTCATCGCTCTGGCGGTGTACGTGCACGTGCAGAAATTTGCGCTGCGCATTTTGCCGACTCTCGATATCAACGTCGGCAGCCTGCATGCCTTCCTCGATCGTCTGCGCATCAATCTCGACTGGCTGCGCCGTGTGGCGCGGAGCGAGCCGGCGGCGATCGAGGTGGTTGAGGCGGCCGTCGAACCGGCCGAGCCGGACGTCGATCCATATATCGATTGGCAGCGTGACCTTCTCGAAGCCCAGTTGAGCCGCATGGAACGAATTGGCAGCTCGCGCGAACGCGCGGCGCAAAGCATCGAGTCGGCGGAGTACATGCTGAGCCATATTCTCGATGAGTGCGCCGCAGTCATGCTGACGCCGGAAGCGGTCGAGCAGCTGCAGCGCCATCGCGCGACCTTGTCCGCGACGCTCGCCGTCGAGCACGACGAGCCCCCAGGCGTCAACGGGTCTGCGTCAGCCAATTCGGTCGCCGCCTAGCCCATTTTGCGACGCTTTCACTCGATATCCAGATCTGCCATGGTCGGCCTGTCCCGACCATGGGACCGTCCTCTTGCCCGACGCCAGCTGACAGCTCGTTGCTCGGGACCGCGGACAAGGGCGAAGGCAAACAAGCCCAAGAATGACACGCATAGCGTCGTTGGCGCGTGACGGTTGCGGTCAGGCGGCCGCCGAGGGAGGCGACAATCAGCACAATCCTGGTCACCGGCGGGTCGGGCTTCATCGGCGGCTATTGCATCCTGCAACTGCTGGCTGCCGGCCACCAGGTGCGCACCACCGTGCGCAATCTGCGGCGTGAGGGCGACGTGCGCGCCATGCTGAAGCATGCTGGCGCCCTGCCTGCCAATGAGCGGCTGTCCGTCGTCGCTGCCGATCTTGCCGATAACGCCGGCTGGGCCCAAGCCGTGGCAGGCTGCGAGTATGTGTTGCACGTGGCATCGCCCCTGCCGTCCTACATCCCCAAGCACGAGGACGAGCTGATCGTGCCGGCGCGCGACGGGGCGCTGCGGGTTCTGCGGGCTGCGCAAGGGGCCGGAGTGCGCCGCGTGGTGATGACGTCATCCTTTGCGGCCATCGGCTACGGTCATCCGCCGCGCTCGGCGCCATTCACCGAATCAGATTGGACCAACGCGGATGCCGCAGGCCTGAGCGCCTACGTGAAATCGAAGACGCTGGCCGAGCGCGCGGCCTGGGACTTCATCGCCAAGGAAGGCCGCGGCCTGGAGCTCGCCACCGTCAACCCGGTTGTGGTGTTTGGCCCCGTTCTGGGGTCCGACTATTCGGCCTCAATCCTGCTCATTAAGCGCATGCTGGATGGGGCCATGCCGGCCCTGCCACGCCTCTCCTTCGGCGCCGTCGATGTGCGCGACGTCGCCGACCTGCACGTGCGCGCCATGACGGATGGCGCCGCGGCGGGTCAACGCTTTCTCGCCGTTGCCGGTGATTTCATGTCGATGCTGGAGATCGCCAACGTGCTGCGCCGCCGCATGGGATCGGCCGCCAGCAGGGTACCGAGCCGGCAAATTCCCGACTGGCTGGTGCACGTGGCCGGGTGGTTCAATGCGCTGGCACGGCAGGCCGTGCCGGAGCTCGGAAAGCACAAGAACGCCACCAGCCAGAAAGCCCAGCGCGTGTTGGGCTGGGCACCGCGCTCCAACGAACAAGCGATCGTCGCCACGGACGAGAGCCTGCAGCGCCTCGGCCTCATCGGGTCGGCCAAGTCCTAGAGACAGCGCGCCGGCTCAGAAGGGCTTGGTGTACAGCCCCGGATTTTGCTGGATGCTGCGCCTGCAGCTCTCCCGCCATTCTTCCTTCGTCATCTGCGTGGCGCGGTCCCAGGTTTCCAAGCATCGCGCCATGGCGGTCTGATCGACGTCTTCGGTCGATTTCTTCTTCGGCGGCACCACCTGGGCCTGCGCCAGGTTCGCTCCTCGGTCCTCGGTTGGGCGCACCGGATCGGCCTGGAAGGCGGCGAGCCCAACGGCGCTCGATGCCACCGCAGCAAGCATTGTTGTACGGCGCAGTACTGTGCAGATGCCGGCGGTCATGCATGCCCCTTGCTCGCGCCTCATGGCTAGGCGCGTTGCCGGCATCATTGCCGAGCGCGGCCGCCACCGAAATCGGCAATAACCCCGGTGGCGCTCAGGACGACACCTCAGGTCACGGTGTCATCGCGCAAGCTGGCGAAGCGGCCTAGGCGGGGACCTAGACTCGATCCTGCAAAAGCAGGCTGCTCCTCGGACCCGGCTCTGAGCTGCGCTCGGGTCGCTAGCCGCCCAGTTTCGTCACATGCAGCGGCGGCACGCGCTCGCGCCAGGGCATGGCCTGCTCGAGCGCCGTCGCAAGTTGCAGCACCAGGTGCTCGTCCGCAGGTCGGCCGGCCAACTGCACGCCAATGGGAGCGCCGGTCGAATGCATGGCGAGCGGCAGCGACATGGCCGGCGTACCCATGATGTTGTGCGCAACCGTGAACTGGCAGGGTTCGGCCAGCAGCAGGTCGACGTTGTTGGCTGATGACACGCCGGGCCGGCTTAGATTGTATTTGCCCCACGGCTCGGCGACGCGCGCGGTGGTGGGCGACAGCCAGATGTCGTGCCGCGTGTAGAAGCGGGCGAGCTTGCGCCGCGCCACGTTGAGCGCACTGACCGCCGCCAGGAAGCGCGCCGACGTGATGCCCTTGGCATATTCGTAGAGGCTCAGCGTCACCGGCTCCAGTGTGTCCACTCCCGGCGTGCTGCCCGAGCGCTTGGCATAGCCGTCGAGCCTGACGTCGTAGGCGAAGAAGAACACGTCGTTGCAGCTGCGCATGGCGTCGCGACCGCCAATGTCGACCTCGGCCTCCTCGACCTCGTGTCCCAGCGCCGCCAGCGCCTGGCCCGCCGCCTGCACGGCGCGCTTCACCTCGGGGTCGACCGTCACGCCGAACAGCTCCGACAGCACGATGCCGATGCGCAGCCGCGGCGGCGCCTTGACGGTGAGGCTGGAGTAGGGCTCCGACGGCTTCGGAATGAGGAAGGGATCGCCGACCTGCGGCACCGCCATGCAGTCGAGCATGGCGGCGACGTCGCGCACGGTCGTCGCCTGCACGAGGTTGGAGGTCATGCCGAAGCCGCCCTCGTCGAACGACGGACCGCTCGAAACGCGGCCGCGCGAGGGCTTGAGCGCGACCCCGCCGCACCAGCTCGCCGGAATGCGGATCGAGCCGCCGATGTCGGAGCCGTGCGCGAGCGGCACCATACCCGAGGTCACGGCCGCCTGGCCGCCGCCAGTCGAGCCGCCGGCTGAATAGCCCTGCTTCCAGGGGTTGGAGGTGTTGCCGCAGAAGACCGACTCGGTCGTTGCCGACATCGAGTACTCGGGCGCCGCCGAACGGCCGAGGATGTTGACGCCACTCGCCCGGAACAGCTCGGCGACGTGGCTGTCGACCTCGCCCAGCATGCCGCGGCATAGCCGGCTGCCGAATTCGATCTTGCGACCTTTCTCGTGGCCGAACACATCCTTGATGAGAAACGGTACGCCGCGGAACGGGCCGTTGCCGAGCGCCGCTTCGTCGAGGCCGCCGATGCGGTCGGGGTAGGTCTCCACGACCGCATTGACGGTGGGATTGGCAACCTCGATCGCCTTCAGTGCCGTCGCCGCCAGCTCCTTCGGCGACACCTGCCGCTTCGCCACCAGCTCGGCCAGGCCAAGGCCATCGTATTTGCAGTATTCGGCGAGGTTCATGGGTGCGTGGTCCCCTGGGTCAAGCGGCGGCGGCATCCGAGGCAAAGAATCCGATTAGCGCGTCGAGCACGGCATCGGGTGTCTCCGCCGGCAGCATGTGTCCACAGTCCTCGATAATGACCGTTCGGCTGCCGGGCAGCAGGGCCGCCAGTGCGCGGCCCGACTTCGTCGGCGTCATGATGTCGTTGGCGCCGAGCAGAACCAGCGCCGGGCAGCGCACTTTGCCGGCCGCCTCCGTGCCGGTCTTCCAGTCGTTGCAGGCATCGAGATCGGTCGCAAGCACATCCGCCGCATTGCGCGCAAACAGTGCCATCGCGGCGCCGGTCATCCACAAGCCCGGCGTCGGATTGCCGCCCATCTTGGCGCGCGCACCGAACGCCCAGGCTGTCATCATGCGATAGGCCACATCGGGCTGCGCGCGGGCCGCAGCCAACAGATCACGATGCACCGGGATGGCAGCAGCCGTGCCCAGCAGCGCCACGCGGTTGATCCGTTCGCCCAGCGCCGCGGCGCCTTCCAGGGCGACGGCGCCGCCCATGGAATGACCGACCAGCGCAGCCTCGCGCACGCCGGCCGCATCGAGCAGCTTTCCTAGCCAGGCTGTCATCTGTGCAACGCCGGCCAGCGCCGGCCCTTCCGAGCGGCCATGCCCCGGGAGGTCTGGCGCCAGCACCGAATGCCCGTGCCAGCCGAACCAGCGCGCCGGCAGCTGCCAGACCGTGTGATCCATGCCAGCGCCGTGCAGAAATGCGATCACCGGCTTGGCCGCATCAAAGGATTGTCCGCCCGTTGCGGCATAGACCTGCTTGCCGTCCACCTTCAGCTGCATGTCGCTCAGCCCTTCTGCGCGGCGGCGAGCGCCTGGGCTAGATCGTCGATCAAGTCCTGCGCATCCTCAAGCCCGATGGACAGACGCACCAGCTCCTCGCCGACACCCGCCTTAGCCAGCTCCTCCACACTCATCTGCTGATGCGTGGTGCTGGCTGGATGGATGACCAGCGACTTGGCGTCGCCGACGTTGGCCAGATGCGAGAACACGCGCAGCCTCTCGATCAATTTGGCGCCGGCTTTGCGTCCGCCCTTGATGCCGAAACTGAGGATGGCGCCGGCCCCGTTCGGAAGCTGGCGTCTGGCCAGCGCATAGTCGGGATGGCTCTCCAAGCCCGGATACTTGACCCAAGTCACCGCGCCGTTCCCCTCCAGGAAATGCGCGACGGCCGCCGCATTGGCGACGTGCCGCCCCATGCGCACCGGCAGCGTCTCGATGCCCTGGATCAGGTAGAACGCATTGGCCGGGCTCATGCAGGCGCCGAAGTCGCGCAGGCCCTCGGCGCGCGCGCGCATGATGCAGGCAGCCGGCCCGAACTCCTCGGCAAACGAGATGCCGTGATAGCCGGCGTATGGCTCGGTCATGGTCGCAAACTTGCCCGACGCCGCCCAGTCGAAGCGGCCGCCGTCGACCAGGATGCCGCCGATGGCGATGCCGTGCCCGCCGAGAAACTTGGTGGCCGAGTGCATGACGAGATCGGCGCCATGCTCGAACGGCCTGCACAAATACGGTGTGGCGAAGGTGGAGTCGATCAACAGCGGCAGGCCGTGCTTGTGCGCCACGTCGGCTACTGCCTTGATGTCGAGCACCTCCAGCCCCGGATTGCCGAGCGTCTCGGCGAACAGCACACGCGTCTTGTCGGTGATGGCACGAGCGAAGCTATCGGGATCGCGCGGATCGGCCAGCGTGGTGGTGATGCCGAAGCGCGGCAGCGTGTGGGTGAACATGTTGTGCGAGCCG
>Ga0114129_10017409_pt1 | contig 10236 bp, 7 predicted proteins | sample RhiMetdeltSRZDD1_FD_80071 | JGI IMG/M metagenome (GOLD analysis project Ga0114129, IMG submission 80071) | Populus rhizosphere microbial communities from Tennessee, USA - Rhizosphere MetaG P. deltoides SRZDD1 (version 2) (version 2) | ecosystem: Host-associated > Plants > Roots > Rhizosphere >... | reverse complement strand
TACCCACGCCCGTCGAACGCGTGTCGACCAGCGGCGCGACGGCCGTCACCTGTACTTCCTCGGCGATCGCGTTGACGCCCATCACCGGGTTCACGACGGGGCCGCTGTTCACCTGCAGGACGATGCCCGACTGCGCGAAGGTCGCGAATCCCTGGAGCGTCGCTTCCAGCCGGTACGGTCCGAGCGGCAGGTTTGGCAGAACGTAGGAGCCGGTGTCATTCGAGACGGTGGTTCGTATAGACCCGGTCTCCTGCTGTACGACGGTGATCGTCACGCCGGGCAGGACAGCGCCGCTTTGATCACGCGCGGTGCCGCTGATGGTTGCGGTCGCCTGCGCCCATGCGGATCCGCATGCGAGCGCGACTGCGACGGCCGCCAGGCCGAAAACCTTTCCATGCCGACGAGCAGTCATAGAAGACCTCCGGGCGATGAAAACGATTGCGGTTCCTGGTGGATGACGAGGAGTCCGCCTAAGGCGGACTCCACCGATATCGGTAGAGTCCGGCTTTAGCCGGACCGATTCAGTCGACGGTCTGTCCGGGCGCCTGGCCCCACGTGAAGCCGTCCTTCGGCCGCTTCAGCGTGACCAGCCGGATGCGGCGATCGGCCGGATTGCGTCCCGGTGCGCCGGTGATGACCACCTGATCGCCGGCCTTCAGCGTTCCGCCCGTCACGCCAGTGCCGCCGAGCTGACCGCTGCCGCCCCATTCCACGTTGTAGACGACGGTCGTGCCGTCCTTCTCTTTCACGTTCACGTGCACGAAGGAGTGCGGGTTCCGGAAGACGAACTGCACGATTTCTCCCTCGATCGTCACCGACTGCGTCTCGAGGTACGTGGCGGCGAAGGAGTGATGGGCGGGCGCAGGACGCGCGAAGGCAGACGCGACTGCAACCAGCAGAACCACCAGGTAGCGCTTCATGGGTGTTCGTCCCTCCGCGATGCAGGTGCTGCTGACGTATAGCGCCCGCACGTGCAATCTGTCAACACACGTTGACAGTGGATGCGGCGGTCTGTATAACGCGACCACATCACGCGCGCGGGAACGGCATCCCGCGCAGCAACGGAGGGTCGTACAGTGGCGACGCGCCTTGTTTCCTCCACCCTCGCCGGCTTCCTCGTCAGTGCGCTCACCGCGGTGTTGCCGCCTCACGCCGCCGCGCAAGCCGCTCGTCCCGCAGCAGCCAGGCCCGCAGGTCCCGTGCAGCGGCTTCCGGACGGCAAGCCCGATCTCACCGGCGTGTGGACGCCGCGCGGCCCCGGCGGCGAAATCGAGCGGAGCAATCTCGCCAGGCTCGAGAGCCTCTACACGCCCGCTGCGCTGAAGGAGATGGGAAACCTCGACGAGTCGGACGATCCGCTGCTGCGCTGCGTGCCGTACGGTGTGCCGCGTTCCACGGCCAGTTCACCGTGGCCGTTTCAAATCGTCCAGCACCCGGGCTACGTCGTCGTCCTGACGGAGTATTACCACGGCTTCCGCATCATTCCGTACGGCGACGGGCTGAAACATTCGGACGACATCATCCCGACGTACTTCGGCGATTCCGTCGCGCGCTGGGAGGGCGACACGCTGGTCGTCGACGTCACCGGCTTCAACGCGCACACCTGGCTCGCCGACGGCCGCGACAAGCCGACGCCGGCCAGCAAGGGGCGCTGGCCGCACTCCGATGCCCTGCACGTCACCGAACGCTGGCGCGCGGTCGACGCGGACACGCTCGAATATCAGGCGGTCGTCGAGGACCCGAAGATGCTCTCGGGCCCGTGGACGACGCCGCTCATCACGGCGCGGCGGACGGCGATTCAGAAGATCGGCGAAGGGATCTGCTCCGACAGTTTCACCTACACGCTGGCGGCGTCCGGGAAGAACAAGGACAAAAAATAGTCACGCACTCGTAGGAGGCGTCATGGCTCGAAGGCCGGTTCGTTGCCTCGGCTGGGTGTTGTTCGCTTTCCTGATTCCTTCGGCTGCGTTTGCACAAGCGTCCATCACCGGCGTGGTGAAGGACGCCTCCGGCGCCGTGCTGCCGGGTGTCACCGTCGAGGCCTCCAGCCCCGCGCTCATCGAGAAGGCGCGCTCGGTGGTCACCGACGGCAGCGGGCAGTACCGCATCGTCACGCTGCCGCCGGGCACGTACACGCTCACCTTCACGCTGTCCGGCTTCTCCACGGTCCGCCGTGAGGGGATCGAGCTGAGGGGAACGTTCACCGCCGCCGTCGATGCGGATCTTCGTGTCGGCTCGGTCGAGGAGACGGTCACCGTCACCGGCGAAGCGCCTGTCGTCGACGTCCAGAGCGCGACGCAGCAGCGCGTGATCACCAGCGACGTCGTCGACTCCATTCCGACCGGCCGGATGCCGTCGGGTTTCGTCGAGTTGATCCCGGGCATCACGGTCACGCAGGGCGCTGGCAATTGGTACGGCCTCGGGGCGCACGACGTCGGCGGCTCGGTCGGCGACATCGTCGGCATCTTCGCGATTCACGGCGGGCAGTTCCAGGACTCGCGGATGATGATCAACGGCCTGTCGACCGGCTGGGGCAACGAGGCGTTCGAGACGGGCTACACGCCGAACATGAGCGCGATCCAGGAGACCGTGGTCGACACCGCGGCGTCCGCGGAGAACGAGGTCGGCGGCGTCCGCACGAACATCATCCCGAGGGACGGCGGCAATCTCTTCGCCGGCGTCATCTTCGGCAGCTACACGAACGAGCACCTGACGACCAACAACATCGACGACGACCTGCGCTCGCGCGGGCTGCCGCACGCGAACTCGGTGAAGTCGAACGGCGATTTCAATCCGGGTTTCGGCGGTCCGATCAGGCGCGACAAGGTGTGGTTCTACGCCGCGGCGCGGTACCTCAGGGCCGACAACTATGTCGCGGGGATGTTCATCGACACGACGCAGGACGATCCCGGCGTGTTCGCGTACACGCCCGACGAATCGCGCAAGGCGGTGAACAGCGGCATCTGGAAGGACGGGCAGGGACGCGTCACCTGGCAGGTGTCGCGTCTTCACAAGGTGGCGTTCTCGTGGACGCAGCAGACGTCGTGCAAGTGCCCGTCGCTCATCTCTCCGACGCAGGCCGGCGGCACGGAAAACCGCTGGGGCCGTCCGCAGCGCGTCATCACCGGCGACTGGACGGCGCCGGTGACGAGCCGGCTGCTGGTCGATGCCAGCGTCCTGCATCAGGTCAACAAGTGGGGGTTCTTCCCGCGCGACACGATGCCGTCGAACATCATCGGCTTCATCGAGCAGTCCAACGGCATGAACGTGAAGACGCGCGGGGGTGACTATCGCGACGCCACGAACAAGACGCTGCGCTACCGCTTCGCGGTGTCGTACGTCACCGGCGCCCACGCGTTCAAGACCGGCATCGTCAATGCGTGGGCGATGGCGGATTACGACCAGTACGCCCTCCAGCCCATTCGCTATCGCCTGAACCGGGGCGTGCCGAACCAGGTGATACTCCGCGTGCGTCCGTATCACGACCTGTGGACGCTCGACGCGGAACCGGGGATCTACGCCCAGGATCGCTGGACGCTGGATCGCCTCACGCTCAACCTCGGCGTGCGCTACGACTACAAGCGCAGCCACTTCCCCGAGCAGACGATCGGCAACCCGACGGATCCTCACGGCACGACGCGGTTCGTCCCGACGCCGTTCGTCATCCCGAAGACCGACCAGCTGCGGTGGCACGACATCACGCCGAAGATGGCCGCCGCGTTCGACCTGTTCGGCGACGGCAAGACGGCCGTGAAGGTCAGCCTGAACAAGTACCTCGATGGGACGCAGGTGGATGGCATCGGCAATCCTGTCGCGGGTAACCTGGTGCTCGAGACGACGCGCGCGTGGACGGATGCCAACCGCGACTTCCGCCCCGACTGCGACCTGCTCGCACCGTCCGCCAACGGCGAATGCGGACCGCTGGCGAACCCGAATTTCGGCAAGGTCACTGGAGGCGCGGGGCAGTGGGATCCGCGGCTGCTGCGCGGCTGGGGCGTGCGCGGCTTCAACTGGGAGTTCTCGACGAGCGTGCAGCGGCAGCTCGTTCCGCGCGTGTCGCTCGACGCAGGCTATTTCCGCCGGTGGTACGGGAACCTGACGACAACGGATGACCGCGCGCTGGCGCCGGCGGACTTCGACATCTTCAGCATCACCGCGCCGGGCGATCCGCGCCTGCCCTCCGGCGGTGGATACACTGTCGGCGGGCTGCGCGATCTGAAGCCGGCCGTCTTCGGCCGTCCATCGGACAACCTGATTACGTTCGCGAAGCAATACGGGCGGCTCATTCGCCATTGGAACGGCGCGGACGTGTCGATCAACGCGCGGGTGCGCGAGGGGCTGCTGCTGCAGGGCGGCATGAGCACGGGCCGCACGTCGACCGACAACTGCGACCTCGTGCGCACGCTGCCCGAGCTCTCGCCGGCCGTGTCGCTCGATTACTGCCACGTGGACACGAAGTTCCTCACACAGGTGAAGTTCCTCGGCTCCTACACGCTGCCGCGCGTGGGCGTTCAGGTGAGCGGATCGCTGCAGAGCATCCCCGGTCCCGAGATTGCGGCGAACTACGTGGTCTCGACGGCCGCCGCCGCGCAGTCGCTCGGGCGGCCGCTCGCCGGCGGCGCCGCGAACATCACCGCGAACATCGTCAAGCCGGGGACGATGTACGGCGAGCGGTTGAACCAGGTGGACATGCGCTTCGCGAAGATCCTGCGCTTCGGCGTGCGGCGCGTGTCGCTGAACCTCGATCTCTACAACGCGCTCAACGGCAACGCGGTGCTCCAGCAAAGCAACACGTTCGGCAACTGGCAGCAGCCGCAGGGGGTTCTCGTGGGTCGCGCGGTCAAGGTGAGCACGCAGTACAGCTTCTGAAAGTAGGCGGACCTGAAGGTCCGCCTCTACGGCCGTAGACGAGATGGCGAACGTAGAGATGACGAACGTAGAGATGACGAACGTAGAGGCGGACCTTCAGGTCCGCCTGCGAACCGAGAGGGCGATCGTAGAGGCGGACCTTCAGGTCCGCCTGAACAAGGGAGGCGGCATGGTTCGACCAACGGCGACCCTCGCAGTAGCACTCCTTTTATCCCTGCCCACGCTGTCGTGGGCACAAGACGCCTCCAGCGGCACCATCGCTGGTGTCGTGCGCGACCAGGCCGGTGCGGTACTGCCCGGCGTCAGCGTCGAAGCATCCAGCCCCGCACTCATCGAGCGAACGCGATCGACGGTCTCCGACGGCGAAGGGCGGTACCGGCTGGTCGATCTCCGGTCGGGCGCCTACACGGTGACGTTCTCGCTGCAGGGCTTCAAGACCGTCCGCCGCGAGGGGATCGAGCTGACAACCGGCTTCGTCGCGACGGTGAACGCGGACATGGGCGTCGGCGAGCTCGCGGAAACGATCACGGTCACCGGCCAAGCGCCGGTCGTGGACGTGCAGGGCATGACGCAGCAGCAGGTGTTCTCGCGCGACACGGTCAAGGCGCTGCCGATCGGGAAGAACGCCGGCATCTACGCGGCGCTGATTCCCGGCGCCGCGCCGCTCAATCCCACGCAGCAGGACGTCGGCGGCACCAAGGGCGAGGACACGCAATGGTTCCGGATGCACGACAGCGGACGCAGCACGCAGCTGCGCGACGGCATGTTCGTCGGGACGCCGATGGGCGGCGCGAACTTCAATTCCGCCGTGAACCCGGCGACCATCGAGGAGGTCGCGGTGCAGCTGACCGGCAGCCTCACCGCGGAAGCGATGGGCGACGGGCCGCAGACGAACTTCGTCCCGCGCGACGGCGGGAACATCTACAGCGGATCGTTCTCCACCGACTTCGGCAACAGCGGGCTGCAGGGCGACAACATCTCGCCGGAGCTTCGCTCCCGCGGCGCCGCGCGGCCGGGCGACCTGCGGCGCCTGTATGACGTCGGCGGCGGGTTCGGCGGACCGGTCGCGCGCGATCGCGTCTGGTTCTTCGCCAGCAGCCGCTACCTCGAGGCGTCGAGCTACGCGCCGGGCAACTACTACAACAAGACGGCCGGCACGCTCTTCTACGAACCGGATCTGAGCCGTCCGGCGTACGACCGCAGTTATTACCAGGAGCTCGGCGTCCGGTTCACGATCAAGGCGGCGGAGAAGCATCGCCTCACGTTCCTCGCGCGCGACGAGCGCAGCTGCGCGTGCCTGCGCGACGTGCTGACGGGCCTCAAGTCGCCGGAGGCGTCAGGCGATCGCCGCTATCCCTGGGGCACCTATACGCTCCAGGGCGGCTGGACCAATCCGATCACCAATCGCATCCTGCTCGAGGGGGGCGCCAACTTCCTCGGTCACCGCATCATCAGCCGCTTCGCCAACAACGGGACGCCCGACGACAGCCCGAACGACATCGCGGTGTTCGATCGGGTCAGGAACTACTGGTACGGCTCGCCGGGCGAGACGCTCGGCCAGGGGGTCGCGCGCGGCTTCCAGGACTTCTCGTCGCTCAACCTCCGCGCGTCGGCGTCGTACATCACGGGGTCGCACAACCTCAAGACGGGCCTCCAGGTCCGGCGCGCCACGCTCGACAACAACTTCTTCATCAACCACGACGTCAGCTACACGTTCGCGGGACGCGTACCGGAATCGATCACCTACTGGGCAACGCCGTACCGCAACATGAACCGCGTGCTCCAGGGCGCGCTCTACGCGCAGGAGCAGTGGACGATCAGGCGCCTGACGCTCAACCTGGGCGGGCGGCTCGAGTTCGTCAACGGTTATATCCCCGAGCAGCACCTGGCCGCGGGGCCGTGGGTGCCGGCGCGCGACTTCGCCCCGGTGAAGAACGCGCCGAACTGGAGGGACATCAACCCGCGGCTGGGCGGTTCCTACGACCTGTTCGGCAACGGGCGCACGGCGCTCAAGGCGTCGATCGGTCGCTTCATTCCGATTCAGAGCAACATCCCGATCGGCACGACCTCCGGGATCGTCTTCCCGAACAACCCGGTGAGCGCGATGGTGATCAGTTCTACCCGGACGTGGAACGACGCGAACGGCGATTACACCCCGCAGGACTCCGAGCTCGGGCCGCCGTCCGCCGTCGATTTCGGCAGGCCGCGCATCGTCACGCGCTACGCGGACGATGTGCTGCACGGATGGAGCGCGGGTCCGTACAGCTGGCAGGGATCGGTGTCGCTGCAGCACGAGCTGCTGCCCGGGATGGCCGTCAACGTGGGCTACTTCAGGACGTGGTACGGCAACTTCCTCGTCACCGACAATCAGCTCGTGGGCCCCGAAGACTACGACTCGTACTGCATCACCGCGCCGAACGACTCGCGGCTGCCGAATCCGGGCGAGCGCGTCTGCGGCCTGCTCGCAATCAAGCCCGCGAAGTTCGGACGGCAGGACAACCTCGTCACCAACGCCAGCCACTACGGCAAGCAGCTCGAGGTGCACAACGCGATTGACGTCACGCTGAACGCGCGCTTCGGCAACGGGGGCCTCGTGACCGGCGGCGTCTCGCTCGGCAAGACGGTGTTCGACAACTGCGCGGTGCTCGCGAAGCTTCCCGAGATGACGGCGCTGGCGTTCGGGCCGCTCAGCGCGGACGCGACGCGCGCGAGCCCGCAGCGGGTGTGCAGGCTGGATCCGCCGCTCTCGGCCGAAAGCCAGTTCAAGCTGTCGGGTGCCTATGACCTGCCGTGGGAGCTCCGCGTCAGCGCGAACTACCAGAACAATCCCGGCATCGACACGACGGCGACCTACGTCGCGACCAATGCCGAGATCGTTCCGTCACTCGGACGCGATCTTGCCTCGGGCGCGCGCGGGACCGCGAACATCGAGCTGATCACCCCACGCTCCCAATACCGCGAGGGACGGATCAATCAGTTGAACTTTGCGGTGAACCGGGTGTTCCGCGGCCTGGGCCGCGCGCGCATCCAGCCGCGCTTCGAGCTGCACAACGCGCTGAACTCGGCGTCGATCCTGGCGATCAACCCGCGCTTCGGCCCCGCGTGGCAGCAGGTACGGACGGTGCTGGCGCCGCGGCTGGCGAAATTCGCGCTGCAGATTGATTTCTGATGAAGGTGCAGGGGCCGACCTGAAGGTCGGCCCCTACGTATTGAACGGCTACGTATTGAACGGCTACCGGCCGCCGTACAGGAACATTTCCTTCCCGTCAGCCATCACGATCTTCTGCAGCCGCAGGATCTTCTGGCCATCTGAGAATTGGTACCCCATCGCGGTGATCACGTCGCCCGGCTTGAGGGTGCGATTGTCCCAGCCGTTCCCGGACATGCGCGCCGTGCTCGGGCCGCCGACGTCCCACTTCTCGACCTTCCCGCTGGCGTCCTGGACGTTGAGGCCAATCATCACGTGCGGGTTGGTCCAGTTGTAGCCCGTCACGGTGCCTTTCACCGTGACCTCGCGGTTCGTGTCGACCGGCCACGAATGATGGGCGAACAGGGGGGTGGCAGCGGCAGCGATGCCGACTGCGAGTGCAAGGATCTGAAGCCTACTGATCACGCCACACCTCCGAGAGGCAATTCTAAACCCGTCGGGCACCTGTTCCCAACGTTCTCCGCAGGCCTTCCTCGTAGCTGACAGGCTCCGCATAGCCCAGCTCGCGGCGAATGCGGCTGGTGTCGTACACGATGTGCTGATCGAAATTGGCGGGCATCGGAGAGGCCGCCACACTCGAAGAGGGCGGCAGCCGCGCCAGGCGGTCCGCGACGGTCGGCGTGACCGCCTCGCCGACGTTATAGATCCCGCCGGCGGCCGGATGACAGGCGGCCAGCACGACAGCCTGCGCGACGTTCTCCACGTAGCCGTGCGTCCACCGCCAGCGCGGATGATCGCGGAACGCGTAGATCGTGGCGAGATCGGCGTTGTCGCCCGGCCCGTACACCTTCGGGAGACGCAAGACCACGCCGGGGAGATCCGGTGCGGCCAGCGTGACGCGTTCGACCAGGATCTTCTCGTAGGAATACGCCCAGTCGTCCGGGGACTTCGCCTGTCCGCGATACGGGTACGACACTGTTCGAAGGGGCGAAGATTCGGACAGCGGGCCCTCCTCAACCGGCCCCGGTTCCAATCCGGTGAACCGGCCGTACGCGCGGTACACGTCTCCGCTGCTCAGCGCCACGAGCCGCCCCGCCCTGCCTCGAAATGTCTCGACTGCCGCGCGAGCGTCACGCTCGCCCATCGGAATCATGTGAATCACCGCGTCCGGCGGCGGCTCCAGCGCCTCGCGTGGAAACGAGAGCACCGGCATGGTGGCCGCCGGATCGCGGATGTGGTGGACACCGCCGGGAAGGTCGGCCTCGGTTACGCCGCGGTGGTAGACGGTAACGGAGTGTCCCAGGGCGACGAGGCCGCGCACCACGTGCGGGCCGATGAACCTGGTGCCGCCGATCATCAGGACGTGCATGCTGACTGCGGCGGACCAGGTCCGCGTACCCTCTTACCGCTGTGCCGATGTCGCGCGGGCCGCGCTGAGCGGGCCGATGTGCTGCTTCTGGTCCACGAACTTGAGCCAGATCGACACGCGGTTCTCGCTGCTGGTGATCCTCGTCGTGTGGCCCTTGCCGGTCAGGTCGTCGATGAATTCCATCGATCCGGGCGGCAGGTCCACCTTGCCTTCGGCGACCTCGAGCTGCCCGCTTCCAGAGAGATTGATGATGTACTGGCGCTGCGGGCCGACGTGCCAGTCGCTGAAGCGGCCGGGCGTTCCGACGCGCACTTCGACGCTCGCGATCTTCTCGAGCACCGTGTTCATCGTCAGCGGGATGTCTTCGACGTGCGACAGGCCGTCGCTGCCGGTGTAGATCCGCTTGATGACGGTCGGTTTGCCCGCTGACTGCGCCTCCACCCGGCTCCGGGCGGCCTCCGAGCCCCACACCATCAGGCACACGCCGACGAGCGCGGTCGCCGTCAGCCATCTGAATGCCGATCTCATGCTGTCCTCCTATCTGCCGCCGCGGTTCGTCGGTGCGGCCTTGAGACTGTTGTAGACCGCCTCGACGAACATCTCGGTCGTCCACGGACCCGTATTCGAGCCGTATCGCGTGTCGTAGTCCGCGGTCAGCCTCGCCGCCTTGACCTGCGCGAGCGTCGCGCCCGCGTCGATCATCGCCTTCACGCGGTCGCGGACGATCACGACCATGTCGCGATACTCGGTGACCTCGTGCTCGTCGGCGAGGAATCCGTGCCCGGGCACGACGTAGGTGCCGCCCTCGCCCTCGTGCTCGTAGTTGGTCCGGTTCAGGATGTCGTTGAGC
>Ga0114129_10017408_pt1 | contig 10236 bp, 7 predicted proteins | sample RhiMetdeltSRZDD1_FD_80071 | JGI IMG/M metagenome (GOLD analysis project Ga0114129, IMG submission 80071) | Populus rhizosphere microbial communities from Tennessee, USA - Rhizosphere MetaG P. deltoides SRZDD1 (version 2) (version 2) | ecosystem: Host-associated > Plants > Roots > Rhizosphere >... | reverse complement strand
GGCTCCGGGTTTCGTCACCGTTCGAAGTTCACGTCTTCGAAGGTGAACGCCTTGTGGGATCGAGCACCGCGGGCCCACTGGACGCTTCAGCCGGCCGCCACGAATTCGATTTGGTCAACGCCGCGCTCGGCTACCGCTCTCGACGCGTCGTGGACATCCAGCCGGGGCAGATCCTGTCGGTGACCGTGACACCGCCCAACGGCAATGTCAGCATCAATGCTCTCCCGTGGGCGGAGGTCTGGCTGGATGGCGCGGCCCTTGGACAGACCCCGCTCGGAAACGTCTCCGTCGCGCTCGGCGAGCACGAGATCGTCTTCCGGCATCCGAACCTCGGCGAGCGGCGCGAAAAGGCGATCGTCAGATCCGATCGGCTCACGCGCGTGAGCGCGAACCTCCAGCGATAGTCCACTACGGTTTCAGCTGGGCTGCCCAATTGATGACGACGACGACGGGCGCGCTCGCCTGCGTACTGCTTCCCGGCGATTGCGCGATCAAAAAACGTTGCCCGTCGGGCGATACCGCGTAGGGATAATAGGGTCCGTTGTGGGGGAGATTCACAAGGGCTGAATCGAACAGCTCTTTCGGCGCGGTCGCCTCGAACGTCGTACCGCTTCGCCCGACATCGACGACCATCATCTTTCCGCCCGATTGTTGAGTCAGATAAAACAGCTCTCGGCCATCCTGGCGCCACCTGGCAGTCGTGCCGCCGTTCGTCGACACCTTCCATTTCCCCGCTCCGCGCGGAAACGGCTGCACGTAAACTTCGCCGGTTCCCGTTTCGGTTGAGGTGTACGCGAGCCAGCGCCCGTCCGGCGACACTTGCCCGTAGGTCTCGACAAACGCACCATCGAGCAGCACGATCGGCTTCCGGTCGCCCGACAATGGCAGCAGCCAGAGATCGGGTGGCTGTGTGCCGAACCGCGTAAAGACGATCGACTGTCCGTCAGGCGACCAGGCTTGCGGCAGGAGTGTGTCGTCGGAATCGAGGAGCCGTTCTTCGGCGCCTGCGTTGTTCGTCGGCCTGCGATAGAGACCCCATTTGGCCTGACGCAGAGAGCCATAGGCGATGGAATTCCCGTCAGGCGACCACACGGGCGACGAGTTTTCCTGCGACGCATCGTAGGTGAATCGCGACGTGGTGCCTCGAGCGAGCTCCGTGATCCAGAGATCACCCTGTAGCGTGCGATCGTGGTGATGCGCGGCGATGCGCGTGCCATCGCGTGAGAGGTCGATGCCGCGATAGTTCGCCGGCGGACCCACCGATTGGAGCTGTTTTCCCGTTCTGTCGACCCAACTCAATTGGAGCATGGCGCCTCCGGCGCCGCTCACGCCGTACGCGAGCGTGCCGGTTGCGGATATCGAGAAGGAAGTGAAACCGGGAACCTGGATGGTTTCGAGGCGATCGGCCACGGCGACGGGTTCGCCCGACAAGGTGGATGTCGCCGGATCAAAAGGTTGCGCCAGCAGGGTGCCCTGTCTCACGAACAGCAATACCCCTTCCTGCCGCGCGAACACCGCACCGCTCTCCGCGGAGGCGATCCACTTGGCCTCGCCGGTGTCCAGCGACAGGGCATACAGCCCTATGTCGTTTTCCGACGCCGACTGCGACTGCCCGTAGGCGACGATGTGATGCCCGTCCGGGAGAAACGAGGGAAAGTTCAAGGACGTCAAGCCGGTCGGCAACTTCCCGACTGGCGACGCCTGGCCCCCCGCCGACGAGATTCGAAACAGCGGTCCGGGGCCGTTGTTGAAGACGATCATGCCGTCGCGATTCCACGCGCCGCCGCGACCGAGAATCGTCGGCCCGCTATACGCACACAAGGTCTGAGGCGGGCCGCCGTTGGCCGCGACTTTCATCAGCTTGCCTTGGGTCGAGTACGCGATGAAGCGGCTATCTGGCGACCAGAACGGATACGAGGCGCCTTCAGTGCCCGCAAGGGGCTGCGCGGTCAACGAATCGATCGGTCGAATCCAGAGCTGAACTCTTCCTGTCGAGTCTCGTACTGTCAGCGCCAACTTTTCGCCATCCGGCGAAACGGCGGCTGATGAAGCGACGCGGATGGCCGTGCCGTTGGCAAACATGCCGTTCTCGGGCGGCTGAACGAGGAACCGCGTGACCGGTCGCGGCGCGGACCGATTGATGTACCACGCGCTCCCGCCGGCAAGCGTCGTCAACAGGAGCAGCGCTGTCGCGATTTGCCAGACGCGAACGGATCGTCGTTCGCGATGACCGGTTGGTGTCGGCGCAGGAGGCGGAATCGCCGGCGGTTGATCGAGCATGAAGCGGACGATCGCGATCTCGGGAATCCGCATTTTCCGATCGCGCGCGAGGCACTGCTTGACGATCGTGCGGACGTGCGCTGGGACATCCGCGGGGATTGCATTCCAGTCCGGCTCGCCGCGCAGGATCGCGGCCAGCGTATCGGACACGTCCTCGCCCTCGAACGCGCGCCGGCCCGTGAGCATCTCGAACACCACACAGCCGAACGACCAGACATCGCTGCGCTTGTCGGCGGCGCGCCCTTTCGCCTGCTCGGGACTCATGTACGCCGCCGTTCCGAGAATCATGCCGGCCTGCGTCGCCGCGAACGTGAGCGTCGGCGAATGGGTCAACGCGCCCGGCCGGCCTGACTCGGCTGACCCGCCCGGCTCGAGCTTGGCGAGGCCGAAGTCGAGCACCTTCACGCTGCCGTCGGCCGTGAGCATGATGTTGGCCGGCTTCAGGTCGCGGTGGATGATCCCTTTTTCGTGCGCCGCTTCGAGCGCATCGATGATCTGACGAGCGACGGTCAGTACTTCGTCGACGGGCAATCGACCGCCGGCGGCCAACCGTTGCGCGAGCGAATCACCGTCGACGAACTCGAGAACGAGAACGCGACTGCCGCCGGCGTCTTCGAGCCCATAGATGCCCGCGATGTGCGGATGATTGAGCGCAGCGAGGAGCTGCGCCTCGCGCTCGAAGCGGGCCGCGCGTTCGGGATCCGAAACGAACGCTTCGGGCAGCGCCTTGATTGCGACGTCGCGTCCTAGCCGCGTGTCGCGCGCGCGATAGACCTCGCCCATGCCGCCGGCGCCGATCGGGGCGACGATCTCGTAGGCGCCAAGCTTCGAGCCTGGAGTGAGGGGCATCCTCGTGTCGGTGAGCGGCTATTCTACGCTCACGACTTGCGACGTGGGACTTGGGACCTAAGGCGCGCGAGCGAGGAGGGTGGGACCGGACGGCGCGGGGCGGCCACCGGTGGGTTCGAGCGTGACGGCGACGCCTGTGACCGGTCGGGGCACGCGCGGTGGATCCTGCGCCACCATCATGACGCGTCCGGCCTGGTCTGGCACGAATACACCCGCGCTGACCGGCTCCGCCGCCGTCAGCAGCCACGCCTGATACCTCGTCCCCGCCGGCGCCGGCGGCACACGCGACCCGCTGAACACCAGGCCGCGCGATCGACTCCACAGCAGCTGCGCGTACGCCCGGGGCGTCGTCTCTCCACTGGTGACGTTGAAGCGGATCAGATCGGGTGCGGCAAGGACGTCGCTGACCGTTTGCGCGTTCCGAGCGGTCTGCTCGGCCTCGGCGATCTTGCGGTCCGCGTTCTCGCGCGTGGCGGCGACGCGCTGATTGGCCAGTTGAGCCGCGGCCTCAGCCTGCTGCTGGGCGGCGGTCACTTTAGCGGCCGCTTCGCTCAGCCTCGCGTCCACGCGGCGCTGAAGTCCGAACACCAGGGCGCCGGCCCCGACGACCACCAGTGCAAGGACGGCGAACGCGATGGACCACATCCGGCGCTGGCGCTGGCTTCGATCGGCGACGGCCGCGGCCTCCTCACGACCCTCGACGACCGCGTGTTCGAGCGACTCGACGCGATCGGCAAGCGCCGCGGCGACCGCCGGAAGCTGCGGCGGCGTTCGTGCCACGGCTCCGTCGTGGGCGGCCGCATCGCGACCCGTGGAATGAACATCGCCGTGGCCCTGCGCGGAGCGGCGCAGATCGCCATGCAGCCGCACGACGTCTTCGAGCGGCCAGGCTTGCGCAGCATCCGGAGGCGACGCCGTGCGTTGCGCGGCGACTGCCCGCAGTTCGGCAACCGCCGCCTGCAGCCCCTGCGCGAGCTCGTTCAGGCGACGATGCAAATCGGTCTCGAGCGCGGCAAACCGTGATTCGGTCCGCTCGAGGCCGGTGACCGAGCTGGTCGCCGCGGCGCAAATCTCGCCGAGGTTCGAGGCCTGTTCGCGAAGCTGTTGCTCGGTGGTCGTCCAGCGACCCAGGATGTCGTTGCTCTGCTCGATCAGATGCGACAACCGCGACTCCACGGGCTGACGCTGTTTCTGCGTCTGTTGCCACTGCTGGAGCGTGAGGGTGAATCGATCGAGTTGCGCTTCGAGTTTGGAAAGGCGCTGTTCGAGATCCGGAGCCTGCTGATGCATCCACCACCCTGCGCGCGCGATGTTACACAATAATGCGCGCGACGCTCAACAGTTTTGCCGACGCTGCGCGGCCGATTCCCCGCGATTGCGCGTCATCGGCGTGCGCCTTGACAATCGCCTCAAACCTCCTAGGATTAGCGGTACTCACTCTCGAAAAACGCGGGTTCGCGAGGTGCGCCGATGGCAGTCAGTCGCTTGGCGCGTCATGTTTTCGTGGCTCTTGCCTTAGGAGCTCTCATCGCCGCGTTCCCCCTCGCGGCTCAGGACCCGCTCACGCGCGCGAAGGATCTGTACGCGTCGGCGGCGTACGACGAGGCGCTGGCGCTGCTCGATCAGCTGAAGATCGATTCATCGTCTGCCGACGTGGTGGAGGCGGGCCAGTACCGAGCGTTCTGCCTGCTGGCATTGGGGCGCAGCGACGAAGGACGGAAGGCCATCGCAGCCATCGTCGAGTCCGATCCGCTCTTCCAACCAGCCGAGACGCAGATGTCGCCGAGGCTCGTGGCGGTGTTCCGCGACGTCAGACGACAATTGCTGCCGCGGATCGTCCAGCAATCGTATGCGGAGGCCAAGAGCGCGTTCGATCGGAAGGAGCTGGAGGCGGCGGCCATCGGCTTCGACCGCGTGCTCCTCCTGCTCGGCGATCCCGACGTTCCGGCTTCGTTCAGCAGTACGGATCTCCGCATGCTCGCAAGCGGTTTCCGAGATCTCAGCAAAGCGGCGCCCCCGCCCCCAACTCCCGAGACCGCGGCGCCCCAGCCGGCGAGCGTCCCGGTGGCCGCCAAACCCCCAGACGCGCCCGGAGTGTCACGCATGTACGGTCCGAACGACGCCGACGTGACACCGCCCGTCGTCGTGTCCCAAGCGCTGCCTCCGTGGCGTCCGTCGAAGCTGTCCGCCACGCGCCGCGAGTACCAGGGCGCTCTGACGCTGGTGATCGACGAGAACGGGAACGTCGAGTCGGTCGCCCTCCTCAGCAGCCTGCAGCCCGAGTACAACGCGGCTCTCCTCAAGGCAGCCCGCGAATGGAAGTTCAGGCCGGCGCAGAAGGCGGGCGTGCCCGTGCGATACCGCAAGGTGGTGGGTGTCCGCCTGAGCCCATCCGACTAAGTGGCTTGAGTCTCGTGGTCTTTGGGTGCAAGCTGCTGCATCCCCATGACCACATCCACGCTCGCCCCACGCACCGACCCGACTGCCGCACGCCGACTGTTCACCGCGGGCTGCATCGCCCTGGTGGCGACCGCCATGTCGTTCGCCATTCGCGGCGACATCATGGGCGACTTCGAGCGCTTGTTCTCGCTGACCAAGACCGACGTCGGATGGATTGCCGGCGCGGCATTCTGGGGCTTCGGCTTCTCCATCCTGCTGGGCGGGCCGCTGTGCGACCTCCTTGGGATGGGTGTCCTGTTGAGGATTGCCGCGATCGGCCACATCGGCGGCGTGATTGCCACGATCGTCGCTCCCGACTTCACGGTGCTCTTTGCCGCCACACTCGTCATCGGCATCGCGAACGGGCTCATAGAGGCCGCCATCAACCCGCTTGTCGCGACGATTTATGCCGACGACAAAACGCGTCGGCTCGTCGCGCTGCACGCCTGGTTCCCGGGCGGCATCGTCATCGGCGGCGTGTTGAGCTTCCTGTTCACTCAGGCTGGACACCAGATGCCCGCGCTCGCGCCGTACACGGGCTGGCAGGCGAAGATGCTGCTGATGCTCGTGCCGTCGGCCTGGTACGCGTTCCTGTTCGCGGGCCAGGCGTTTCCTTCCACCGAGCGCGCCGCGGCCGGGGTGCCCTTCGGTGACATGTTCAAGGAGATTCTTCGACCGCTGTTCATCGTCATCTGGCTGTGCATGTGGCTCACGGCGGCGACCGAGCTCGGTCCGGGTCAGTGGGTGAGCAACATCTTCAACGACGTCATGAAGAGCTCGGCGCAGGCCGGCATCCTCGTGCTCGTGTGGGTGAACGGCATCATGTATCTGATGCGGCAGTTCCTGGGCGGCGCCGCCCATCGCCTGTCTCCCATCGCGCTCATCGCATCTACCGCCGTCGCCGCAGCGGCCGGACTCTTTTTGTTCGGCCTGGCCACGACACCCTTCACCGCGTTCGCAGCCGCGGCGCTGTTCGCCGCCGGCACCGCGTTCTGGTGGCCGACGATGCTCGGGATCACGTCCGAGCGATTTCCACGCGGCGGTGCGCTGGCGTTGGCCATCATTGGCGCGACCGGCTCGTTTTCCACGGCTATTGCCGGACCCGTCATGGGCTGGATCAACGATCGCTACGGCGCGGATCACGTCCTCTCGATCTGGGCGATCCTACCGGCCGTGCTGGCGCTGATTTTCACGGGCCTGTATCTCAACGACAGAATGCGCGGCGGCTACCGCGTCGAGCGCATCGGCACGAAATCAGCCGTATGAATCTCGACCAACTCACGTTTCCGATCGTCCAGATCTCGCTCGATCTCACGTCGCTCGACGAGGCGCTCGAGACCGCGGCGATTGCCGTCGAGGCCGGCGTCGACTGGCTCGAGGCGGGAACGCCCTTGCTCCTGGCGGAAGGTCTGCGTGCCGTACAGCAGCTTCGCGGGCGCTTTCCCGATCACCCGATCGTCGCCGATCTGAAGACGATGGACGGCGGGTACCTGGAGACGGAGATGATGGCGAAGGCCGGCGCCAACCTCGTCGTGGTAATGGGTCGCGCGCACGAGGCGACGATCCATCGGGTCGTTGACGCGGGACGCGACTTCGGCGTCAAGGTCATGGGCGACAACCTCGCCGCCGTGGATCGCGTGGCGTGCGCGCGCCGGATGGAGGATCTCGGCGTCGATTTCATCGTCCATCACATCGGCTACGATGAGCGACGAATGGTCGCCGGCCTGAGCCCGATGGACGAGCTCGACGCCGTGGTTCGCGCCGTGTCGATCCCGGTACAAGCGGTCGGCGGGTTGTCGATCCGTCAGGCGATCGAGTGTTCCTCGCGCGGCGCACCGCTCGTGGTCCTTGGCGCCCCGCTGGTCATCGACGCCGACGGCTTCAAGCCGGTAACGGGCGAGAAACTGCGTGAGGCGCTGAGCGAGATCTGCCGCGAGATCAAGCAGTAATGCAATCTGCAGTCGTTCAGTACGCGCTCGAGCCGCTGGCGGTCGAGCTGCGCGACGTCGCGATTCCGGAAATCGGCGACCGCGATGTCCTGCCGCGCGTTGGCGCCGTATCGGTCTGCGGATCCGACGTGCACCAGGCGTACAACACGCATTCCTGGACCGTGAATGTGCCCGTCGTCCTCGGCCACGAATTCGCTGGAACCGTCGCGAAAGCGGGACGCGCCGTGAAGGGCTTCCGCGAAGGCGATCGCGTCGTATCGGAAACGGCTGCCGAGGTCTGCGGCGAATGCCTTCTCTGCCGGACCGGCCGCTACAACCTCTGCCCGCACCGAAAAGGGTTCGGCTACGGAATCGACGGCGCCATGGCGTCGTACGTAAAGGTCCCCGCCCGCTGCCTGCACCAGATTCCCGACACGCTGCCGTTCGAGCTCGCGTGTCTGGCGGAGCCGCATGCCGTCGCCTACAACGCCATGTGTGTCAACTCGCAGATTCGGCCGGGCGATTCGGTGGTCGTCCTCGGACCCGGGCCGATCGGGTTGCTGTGCGCCCGGATGGCGGCGCTTGCCGGCGCCGACCCGCTGATCGTCGTTGGGCGTTCAACCGACGCACGTCGCCTCGAGACGGCCCGACACCTGGGCGCGACGCACGTCGTCGACGTTTCGCGCGAGCAGGTCGAGGACGTGGTTCGAGGCATCAGCCCGCTCGGCGCCGATCTCGTCTGCGACGCATCCGGCGCAAGCCGGCCGCTCGACGTGGGGCTCGCGCTGGCGCGTCCGGATGGACAGGTGACCAAAGTCGGCTGGTCGCCGGATCTGGTGGCGGTCAACATGAACCCGCTGGTCCAGAAGAACATCCGTCTACAGGGCTCGTTCAGTCACAACTATCCGGTCTGGGAACGCGTCATCCACCTGCTGGACCGCGGTGTGACGCTCCCGAAGAAGATCGTGGGACTCACGACGGCGCTCGAGGGCTGGCGCGAGGCGTTCGACGCCATGCACGAAGGGCGCGTGATCAAGTCGGTCCTCATTCCATGAGCAATCTCGCGGGAAAGGTGTCCGTGGTGACCGGCTCGACGTCCGGGATCGGCCGCGGCATCGCGGAGCATTTCGCGGGTCTCGGGTCGAACATCGTCGTTCACGGCCGCGACCGCGGCGACGGCCTCGAGACCGTCCGGCGCGTGAAGGCGGCCGGGTCCGATGCCGACTACTTCGATGGCGACCTGACAAGCGAACCGGTCTGCCGCTCCCTGATCCGCTTTGCGGTGGAGCGCTTCGGCGGCCTCGACATCCTCGTCAACAATGCCGCAGACACCGGCCGCGGCGATCTGGAGCACATCGCGGTGGACCGGTGGGACACCATCATCGCCGTGAACCTGCGCGCGCCGTTCATCCTCGTGCAGGAATCGATCGCGCCCATGCGGGCGCGCGGCGGCGGATCGGTGATCAACATCGGCTCGATCCTCGCCTACGTCGGCGAGCAGAAGCTCGGCGCCTATTCCGTGTCGAAGGGCGGGCTCATGACGCTGACGAAGAACGCGGCGGCGCTCTTGAACCGTGACAGGATTCGTGTCAACCAGATCAACGTCGGCTGGACGCTCACCGAAGGCGAACGGCGCGTGAAGCGCGAACAGGAGGGGAAAGGCGACGAGTGGATCGAGCAGGCGGTCGCAACGCGGCCATTCGGCCGCATGCTCCTGCCGCTCGACATCGCGCGCGCGGCGGAGTACTTCGCCACCAGCGCGAGCGAGTGTGTCACCGGCAGCGTCCTCGATCTCGAGCAGTACCCGCCCGGTGCCCTGCCGAACTCCTGAAGTGTCGTCGGTACGGGCCTCGAGGAGTCCGGTCAAAGCCGCACACGCACAAAGTCCGGCTAAAGCCGGACACGACGTACTCGCAACTACTAGAGATTGAAGGGCGGCAGTGTATCATCCCGGCAAGTCCATGGATTTGCAGCGGCTGCCGCTCTTTTCCGGCCTCTCGTCCGACGCCTGCGCGGATCTTTCCCGGCGGATGCGCACGCGTGAGTTTCCGCCACAGGCGGTCATCGTGCGCGAGGGCGGTGCCGACACGTCGGCCTACATCGTCCTGAACGGCAAGGTGGCGGTGCGGCGGAAGGACGCCGACAGCGGGGTCGAGTTTCTCCTGGCCGAGCTCGGTGACGGCCAGATGTTCGGCGAGATGGCGCTCCTGGCGCAAAAGCCGCGCACCGCGACGGTCGTCGCCATCGAGCCGACCACGTGCGCCGTGCTCGAACAGCCGGAGTTCGAACGGATGCTGGCCGAGCATCCGCACGTCGCCCTGCAGATGATGGGGTTGCTGGCGGCGCGGCTCGAAGAGGCCAATCGCCACATCGGCGTCGAATTCGTCAACCTGTCGCGCGCGAAGGTCGATCCGCGAGTCCTCTCTCTGCTGCCGCTTCCGCTGATGAACGAGCATCACGTCGTACCGATTGCGTTCGTCGGCAACCGGCTCACGCTCGCGATGACGAACCCGAACAACATCGTCGCGTTCGACGACGTCCGCCGGCTGATCAAGGGGGTCATGATCGAGCCCGCGATCGTGTCTGAGGACGACTTCAAGCGATTCATGACGTCGACCTATCCGAAGCTCGTCGCGAAAGCCGATGCGCCGGCGGCCACTGACACCAAGGGGCCAGAGCCTGCGGCTGCGCCAGCGCCGCCAACGCTCGATCTCTTGCAGTCGGACCTGATTCGCGAGCT
>Ga0114129_10017407_pt1 | contig 10236 bp, 11 predicted proteins | sample RhiMetdeltSRZDD1_FD_80071 | JGI IMG/M metagenome (GOLD analysis project Ga0114129, IMG submission 80071) | Populus rhizosphere microbial communities from Tennessee, USA - Rhizosphere MetaG P. deltoides SRZDD1 (version 2) (version 2) | ecosystem: Host-associated > Plants > Roots > Rhizosphere >... | reverse complement strand
GCCGGACACTACGATCTAGCGTGACGCGACGAGCCCAGGGGCGGTGAGGCTGACGACGAGCGTGTTGACGAGGAAGCGTTGGCCATCGGCGGTGACGTCGAATGCGTGGTACGCGCCGTAGGGGTAGTTGGCTTCGAAGAGCGGCTCGTAATCGTTCACGGCGAGCTCGTGTCGCGATGTCGAGACGGACGCAGCCATCAGACGTCGATTCGGCGTGAGATAGAAAATCTCTTTTCCATCGCGACGCCAACGAGCCTGGCTGCCGCCATCGGCCGAGACACGCCACCGTTTTCCATTACTCGGAAATGGCGACACGTAGACTTCTGCGCGACCCGAATCCGTCGAGCTGAAGGCCACCCAATTGCCGTCGGGAGAAAACGCGGCCCAATTCTCAGCGGCCGCCGTTTGCAGATACGGATACGGCTCGCGCTTTCCCTCGAGCGGCAGCACCCAGATGTCGTTGCTGGTGTTGCGACCGTTGGTCACGAAGAGGACGAACTTGCCGTCGCGCGACCAGCTCACGGGCCATTTCGCCATACCGTCCATCATCAGCACCGTGTGAGGCTCGATGGCGGTACCGGCCTCCAGCAAATCCAGATGATCGGTTCCAAACGAGTTCAGGACCACGCGACGCCCGTCTCGCGACCAGATCAGCCAATTCTCGTCGGAGGGGTCGGACGTGAACTGTGTCCGTGTGCCGGTCTTCGTGTCGTAGATCCAGATGTCGCGCGTGCCGCGCTCGACGTTGGTGACGGCCACGGCGACGCGCGCGCCATCAGGCGACAGCTCGAGGTTGCCGTGATCGGCGACCGGGCCTATGCCCATGAGACGTTTGCCAGATCGATCGAACCACGTGAGCCGCGACAGCACCGAGGGACGCTGCTGTTGTTGAGCCGCGGTGGCGATCCACGGCAGCGTCAGCATCGCGATGAGGCATCGCGCGAGCGACACCTTGAACATGGCGTCAGCATCTGCGCGCGCGGGCTTCGTGTCAATACCACGTACGAAGTTCGCGAAGAACACGAAAGTCTAATAGCCATTCGTGCCCTTCGTGATCTTCGTGGTTAGTGACGTGCGGTACGTAGGGGCCGCCTTTTTGGCGGCCCGTGGCCCATCGAGCCGAACGTCGTAGAGGCAGGTCTTCAGACCCGCCATGTCCGTTTTTCGCAGAGCGTATGCAGCCAGCTGATTGATGCAATAGACTGTGAGGCTGGTTCGCGCCGGAGGCGCGCCCCCTGTCCACATCAAAGGCTGGTCCAAACGGACCGGTCCTACGAACAATTACGAGAAGCGGCCGGTGCGGTGATCGTTCACATCAATCACATCTCGCAGAGCAAGAAGTCGAAGGGTAGCCAACGGTCGCCACAGAGCGAACTCGCAAGCCTCGTCACCGGATCGCTCGTGTCCCTCGTGGACGAGGGTGTGCTCGACGCGCGGCTGGCGCCGTCCCTCCGGATCCATCTCGATTGGATTCAGTACAAGACGAACTTCCGCGACCCGGTCATGGTCCGGAGGACGACCAATCTGCAGGGACAGATGCTTCCGATGGCGGAGATTGCGATCGACCTCCGTCAAGCCGACGCCGGTCGTCTTCCGGGCGATCTCGCGAGAGCCGTCAAGAGCATCGGCGCCGGGCCAGACGGCCCTGCCGAGACTCATGTCTATCTGGCCGACTTCAAACCGTACCGCGACTGTCTGATGTGGAGCTTCAATCGCCTGTTCTGGCGATACCTCGGTGACTGGGAAGCGTTATCCGGCAAAGGATTCGAAGCCGCGCTGCCGGGCGGGCAATCGGACGCGAACCATCCGCAAGCGGTGTCGGACGCGGTGGCCGACTTCTGGACGCTGCTGCGCGACCTCGACAACCGCGGTCAGCTCCCGTCAGAGATCGTCGGCCTCGAGATCGGCGTGGGCTCTGGCGCTCGCGCCGCCGCCTGGCTCGATCGCTTCAAGGCTCTCGACGCGCAGTGCGGCACGAATTTCTATTCGCGTCTGCATTTCATCCTCGGCGACTACTCGCCCACGAGCCTCGAGCGCGCGCTGGCGGCCGTCGCGCATCATGGTGAACACGCGAGTGGAATGCCGCTCGACGCGCTGAACCCCGAGAAGTCACTGACGAAATATCGCTTCAAGTTGATGTACGTGCACCTGACGAACGTGTACGACAATCTGCCGTTCGATGATCTGGTGCGCCGCGATGGCAAGCTGTATCTCGTGGAAGTGCGCGCGTATTTGAACGGGCCGGCCGTCGACAAGCTCACGGCCGACTTCGGCCTGACACGCGCGGATCTTCCGGGCGCCGTGGAGCGTCTTCTTCAAGGGGGCCCCTACGCGGTCTTCGAGGGCGAGAAAGGCGTCGACTTCTGGCGGCGCCTGTGGGACACGTTCAAGCTCGAGGAGCGGCTTCGCGTGCTCGACGAGCGCGAGGAAGATCACGTGCCGCCCGGACTCAATCGCACGCACCTCGAGGACTTGCTTGCCGAAGCGCCCGACGATGTGCGGTTTCATATTTCACGAGGGGCGGGCGAGAGCTTCGCCAACACGCTGCCGCTGCTGCATCCGCGCGGATATCTGCAGGTGCAGGACATCTTCGTCAGCGATATGGACGACTACCGCAAGGGATTCAGGGGCCCCGGAAAACTGGACGGCTCGCTCGTCACGTGGGTGAACGGCGCCTTGCTGAGAGCGGTGGGCGCGAGAGCCGGGTACGACGTGCACTTCGCGCCGTTCCCGTATCGGCCGGGCACGAAGACGAGCATTTTGTACACCACGCAACGTGACTAACATGAACTACCAACCTCCAACTCCCAACTCCCAACGCTTGGGAGTTGGCCTGTTGGGAGTTGGGAGTTAACTCGAGCACACTGAATATGACCTCGCCATTACCTGTCCTTCCAACAACCGTCATCGGCAGCTACTCGATGCCCGAGTGGCTCGAGCGGGCCAAGAACGAGTACCTCTCGCGCCGCCTCAGTCGTCGCGATCTCGACGAGATGCACGATGCCGTACGCAAGGCCGCGATCAAGGATCAGGAAACCGCCGGCATTGACATCGTCTCCGACGGCGAGGCCCAGCGCGACAACATGATCGACTACTTCACCGAGCGGATGCCTGGCGTGCAGGTCGACGTCGGCTCGAAGCGGTTCTATTACGACTTCTACGAGAGCGTGGTGCGGTCGAAGCTGGCAACCGGAACGCTCGGGATCTCGGAGGAAGCGAAGTTCCTCGGTCGCTTCAGCACGCACTCGTCGAAGATTTCGATCTCGGGCCCGCACACGCTCGTGAAGCGCATTCAGAACAAGCACTACCCGACGGAGGAGGCGTTCGCGCTCGACCTCGGTCGCGTGCTCAACCTGGAGCTCAAGGAGCTCGTGCGTGCGGGCGCGACGCACCTGCAGATCGACGAGCCGTACTATTCAGGCTTCCCGGAAGATCTTCCCTGGGCACTCAAGGCCATCAACGAGATGGTTGCCGGCGTCAACGCCCACGTCACGCTGCACATCTGCTACGGCAACCGCTACGGTAAGCCGTCGTTCGAGGGGAGCTATCAGTTCCTGTTCCCCGCGATTCTGGAGGCCAAGGTGCAGGCGGTGTCGATGGAGTTTGCCCGACGCGGCGAAGAGGACCTGCAGCTCTTCAAGGAATTCAACGTGCCGTTTCAGGTGGGCATCGGCGTGATCGACGTGAAGACGAACGAGGTCGAGTCGGCCACGTTTGTCAGCGACCGCATTCGCCGCGCGCTCGAGGTCATTCCCGCAGAGCGCCTGATCATCAATCCGGATTGCGGATTGGTGCGCCTCCCACGTGATGTCGCGTTCAGCAAGCTCAACGCGATGGTGGAAGGGACGCGGGCCGTTCGAAAGGATCTTGGCAAGTGAAGACGCTCGCCGAGCGCGTGAAGTCCGGCCAGTTCGTCTACATGACGGAACTGGTGGCGTCGGGCCTCAAGCGCGAGGCGCAGGTGCTCGAGATCGCCTCGAAGCTGGCGATGATCCCGGAGATCGCCGCAGGCAGCATTACGAGCTACGCTGGCGGGCAGCTCGGACAGGACTCGATCCGTGTGGGCACGGCCGTGCGCGCGCGCGGCCTCGTGCCGAACGTGCATCTGACGTGCGTCGGCCAGGATCGCGCGACGATCCACAACACCCTGGTGCAGCTCCAGGCGCTGGAGATGCACAACATCTTCTCGATCAGCGGCGATTGGCCGAAGGCGGCGGCGCGGACGGCCGTCTTCGACATTGACTCGGTGCAGCTGGCCGCGCACATCGCCGACCTGCGGGCGCAGAATGGAACGCCTTTCTTCATTTCGGTGGCCGTCTCGCCGTTCAAGTACCAACGCGAGGACTGCCTCTATCAATATGTGAAGCTCGAAAAGAAGATCGCCGCGGGCGCCGACATGGCGATTACCCAGGTCGGATGGGACGCGACGAAGTTCGTCGAGCTGAAGAAATATCTCGACGAGCGCGGAATCAAGACGCCGGTTCTCGGGAACGTCTACGTGCTGAGCCGGCGTGCTGCCGAGCGGATGAACACCGGTAACCCGCCGGGATGCTGGGCCTCCGACGAGCTCGTCGCCGTGCTGCGCAAAGAATCAGAAGCGCCCGACGGCGGACTCCAGGCGCGCCTCGAGCGGGCCGCGAGGTCGGTGGCGGTCCTCAAAGGTATTGGCTACGCCGGCGCCTACATTGGCGGTACACACGACGCTCGCCACGTGACGCACATCATCCGCCGCGCCGAGGAGCTTGCGCCGAAGTGGGAGGAGCTCTTCGAGGAGCTGCAGTACGGGAAGAAGGACGGCTTCTATTTGTACAAGCGCGACCCGCAGCCGAAGTCTACGCGCACGTTGCTGCCGACGGTCATGGATGCGGCCGGCAAGGCCTTGCCCTTCCTGCCATGGTCGAAGAACGTCAAAGACTCTCCGGTACGGCGCGCCATCGAGGGTGTGTTCCGCTGGCTCGAGCGGCATCCGCGCCTCAGTCACTGGTTCGAGCGCTTCGAGTACTACTCGAAGAAGGAAATCTTCGGCTGCCAGAATTGCGGCAACTGCGTGCTCGGTCACATGGAGTACATATGCCCGCAAACGTGTCCGAAGCAGATGCGCAACGGGCCATGCGGCGGGACCTTCGACGGCGCGTGTGAGGTCATCGACCAGGAGTGCATCTGGGTGAAGGTGATGGCACGGGCCGAGGCCTCCAACACGATCGACCAGTTGAAAGTGTTCGTGCCGGTGCCGGACCGCAGGCTGACCGGCACGGCGTCGTGGGTGAATTTCTATCTCGGCCGCGACAGCAGGCCCGGCCGGCCGAAGGAACTCTGGAAAGCCGGTGGCGGTCCCGGCCGCACACTTGCCATCGAGGAAGACGAGAAGCTCCAGACGGCCGGGCCCCCGGCCGCCGACAAGGCATTGGCGGCGAGGACCGCGAAGCCAAGTGGAAAAGTGGAAAAAGCGAAAGAAGTTAAAAAAGTCAGCGGACCAGTAGAGAAGTCAGCGTAGAGCGCAGGCTTAGCCCGCGCGATCAGGATCAACTCCACGATGAAATCAGCCCTCGACATCGCTCACGACGCCGTACTGCGTCCCATCGCCGACATCGCCGCCAGCGCGGGCATCCTTCCGGAGGAGCTCGAACAGTCCGGCCAATATCGCGGCAAGGTGCGGCTGTCGATCCTCGATCGTCTCGCCTCGCGCCCGAACGCGAAGCTCGTGATCGTCACCGCCATCACGCCCACCAAAGCGGGTGAGGGGAAGACGACGACGAGCGTCGCGTTGACGCAGGGGCTCGGGAAGATCGGCAAGAAGGTGATGCTGTGTCTGCGCGAGCCCTCGATGGGTCCCGTGTTCGGCGTGAAGGGTGGCGGCACGGGCGGCGGCTACTCGCAGATCGGGCCGATGGAGGACATCAACCTGCATTTCAACGGCGACTTCCACGCCGTGACGGCCGCGCACAACCTGCTGGCCGCGGCGCTCGATGCGTCGATCTTCAACGGCAACCCGCAGCGCATCGATCCGTCGACGGTGATGTGGCCGCGCACGCTCGACATGAACGATCGCGAGCTGCGCTACACCGTGGTTGGCCTGGGCGGCAAGGTGCACGGCGTCCCTCGCGAGAGCCAGTTCATCATCACCGCGGCGTCTGAGGTCATGGCCGTCTTCGCATTGGCCAGCAGCCTCTCCGACTTGCGTCGTCGCCTCGGGCGCATCGTCGTCGCATACAACTACGACGGCGAGCCCGTCACGGCGGAGACGCTCAAGGTGGCCGGCGCGATGACCGTCGTGATGAAGGACGCGATCAAGCCGAACATCGTGCAGACGCTCGAGGGGCAGCCCGCGCTCGTGCACGCCGGACCCTTCGGCAACATCGCGCATGCAGCCAACTCCATCCTCGCGGATCGCATCGCGCTCAAGTCGGCCGACTACGTCGTCACGGAAGCGGGCTTTGCGAGCGACCTCGGCTTCCAGAAGTTCTGCGACATCGTCTGCCGTGTGGGCGGGTTTGCGCCGAGCGCCGCCGTCCTCGTGACGACCGTGCGGGCGACCAAGTCGCACGGGGGCAAGCCGTTCAACATACTGGCCAACGAGGATCTGGATGCGCTCAGCAAAGGCGCTGACAACCTTGCCGCGCACGTGCAGATCGTGCGGCAGTACGGGTTGCCGTGCGTCGTGGCCATCAACAGTTTCCCGACCGACACCGCTCGGGAGCTCGCGCTCGTCCGCGAGCTCGCGCTCAAGGCGGGCGCGGAGACCGTTGTCGTGCACTCCGGCTACTCGGAAGGGGGAGCGGGCGCCATGGAGCTGGCCAAGGCCGTGACGACGGCGTGCGACAAGTCGAATAGGTTTTCATTCCTGACGCCGGCCGGTACGCCCGTTGTGCAGCAGATCGAGGCGATTGCGACGAAGCTGTACGGCGCGGCGGGCATCGACCTCGAGTCGCAGGCGCGGAAGGATCTCGAGAAGATCGAGAAGCTCGGTCTCGGTCACGCGCAGGTGTGCATGGCGAAGACGCATCTGTCGCTCTCGCACGATCCGCTGCTGCGCAATCGTCCGACTGGCTTCATCCTGCCCGTGCGCGGGCTCGTGCCGAGCGCGGGCGCGGAATTCGTCGTCGCGCTCTGCGGCGAGATGCAGCGCATGCCCGGGCTCGGCAAGACCCCGGCCTTCATGAACATCGACATCGATGGCGAGGGGCGCACGGTCGGATTGTTCTGATGCCGGTCACCTCGACTACGCGCCTTCGGGTTCGGTCGTGGTTCTATCTTCCCGCCTTCTTCGTTCAGCGCTGCGAATTGCTCGGCAAGCGGCCAGTGCCGACGGCAACCTCGCGGTGAGACTCCTCCCGATACCGACCGCGCGCCGAGCAGGTGAGCTGCGTTTCAAGTCATGCGAGGCGCCGCGGGTGAGCCGCGTGCACTAGGCGTACCACCATGACCGTTCAGCAGTTCGCCGCAATCACATTTCGGATCATTGCGAAGGATGGTTTCGAAGACTACATCCCCACCGCGCTGTTCCCAGAGCGCAACCACATTGAGGCGCTCGAAGGCAAGCCTGCCGATGTGGATGTCGAGGGTGTGTCTCGTAAATGGGCGCAGGATAGGCCCCAAGGCACTGAAGAGTATCTGGTTGCATTCAAGATCGATCAGACGCACTTCAAGGTGGTCCGGCATTTCAGCGGCGCCTAACATCGGCTCGGAGCCGTCGCAGCTTCTGGCCTGTGCGATCATGTCACTGCGCTGCGCGGCTCAAGCTGCCGTTATGCGGCTTGGTACGAGACGACGCCGAAGACGGTACACTGACGTTCGAAGGAGCAGGGCCCGATGGTGGACCTCGTCAGAACGAAACGTGAACAGATTCTCCGACTGGCTCGCAGGCACGGCGTGACTGGGGTCCGGGTGTTCGGCTCGATGGCGCGTGGGGATGCCGGGCCGCAGAGTGACGTCGACCTCCTCGTCGAGGTGGGGCCCGATCCGAGCCCCTGGTTTCCGGGCGGGCTGGTCGCGGAGTTGGAAGAACTCCTGGGTCGTCGAGTACAGGTCGTCACGGAGCGAGGCCTCGATGACTTGCTTCGCGACCGGGTGCTTGAAGAGGCCGTCCCCTTGTGAAGGACGACCGCGTCCACCTGAAACACATCTTGCGTTGCAATGCGCGCATCGAGGAGTACACGGCTGGCGGTCGTGAGAGTTTCTTTACCTCGCATCTGATTCAGGATGGCGTGATCCGAAACCTACAGACGTTGGCCGAATCGAGCCAGCAACTGAGTGAAGGCGTCAAGGCCTCTCAGCCGTCGGTTGATTGGAAGGGGTTGGTTGGATTCCGGAACGTCCTGGTGCACGACTATCTGGGCTCGAGCTGGTATACCGAGCTGTCGAACAAGACGTTCCCCGGTTGAAGCGCGCCTGCGAGGCTGCTGTTCCGCCGCTTGAACATCCGGAGTAGAAGCGAGGGCCGTCAGACGGCTGAGACGCTCTGATCATTGAAAGCAACGATTCTTGGGGCACTCGTTCACGAAACTACAGGGTCAGTACTTGGCGTTCATCGTGGCGTACGTAAAAATGAACCGGCGTCCGCCAGCGGAAGCCGACTTTCAGCGCTACTTCGAAGTGACGCCGCCGTCCGTGCACACCATGATTCTCACTCTCGAGCGGCGTGGGTTGATCAGGCGAACGCCCGGTCGGTCTCGTTCGGTCGAAGTTGTCGTGCCCCTGAGCGAGATCCCACCGCTGGGTTGAGGCGCATCAGATGAACACCGCCGCCGAGGGTCACCGGCCACAACTGCTCGACGGGTTGCGCAGATTCGTCAGGTCGGTTCGAGACATGCCGGGCGTGAAGAGCATTCCTGTTCTGGGCTCGATCGTGACGGCCAAGGTAAATCCGAAGGACATCGATGTGCTCGTTGTGATCGCCGACGATGCCGACTTGACGCCACTGGCCACCGCCTCACGCCGATTGCAGGGTCACGCCCAGAGCTTCAATCGGGGTGCTGACGTGTTTCTCGCCGATGAGCGTGGCACGTACATCGGACGGACATGCCACTGGAGAGACTGCCGGCCAGGTGTGCGACGGTCCTGCGACGCCCTTCATTGTGGTCGGCGGCCGTACCTCCACGATGATCTCGACGCGATTCGCCTGAACAGCTCCCTCGTCGTTTCGCCGCCGGTCACACTCTGGCCGCACGTCGAACGTCGTGGTCAGTTACCGCCAGACATCGAGGAGATTGTTGCGGGGTTCGAACACGCCGTCTAACATCGCATGCACCAGACGACGCCCGAGACTTCGGAGGGGCGTCGCTGGTGATGCGTTGTCGTTAGCCGGACAGGATTTCATTGGTGACAGTCGTCTCGGACTTCAAAGGCTACACGGAGCCGTATTGGTTCCGCGCAACGGTCGAACGTCTGCTTTCCTCCTTACCAGCCGGCTATTGTTTGGGGCTCTCTTCAGTAGTGCTCACGGAAACTGTCGTCACGAATGCTCGGAAGCGCAGGCGGGGTCCTCGAAAGGGGCGGGGCGGCGTCGCACTCGGTCGATATCACCGGGCCTGGAACAAAGACGCCGCATGGATTGAACTCGTGGTCGACGAGATCGTCAAGCGACTTCCGAGGCCACTCGACAAACTTCAGATCGCACGCGACGTCGTTGTTGGCCGCGTGCTCTTTCACGAGATCGGGCATCATTTGGATGCGACGCTTGGCTCAGTGGGGCGCACTGGGGAACACGGGGCCGAGGCATGGGAGGCCCGGCTCTCGCGTGGCCATTTTCGACGCCGATATGGATACTTGCGACCGCTAGTGCCGGTGTTTGGCATTCTTGCGGGCGTGGCACGAAGACTGGCTCGACGGGAGGCCCGAATTCGAAAGGCCGGCTAACAGGCGTATCTGGACTCCTCCGTCAAGTAGCTAAGTCGTCGGATCCCTCATATCTGGACTCCTCCGTCAAGTAGCTAAGTCGTCGGATCCCTCATCTCTTCGTCTGCTATTGCGACGAAGATCTCCTTCGTCGCATAGGTGTAGTGAGGCCGCGGCGCGAGCACGGGTCAAGGCTGCGCGCAGCGCACCGCCGCAGGCGGCGTGGCCTTGACGCGCGCGGAGCGTCGTGGCACCGCCCCTCTCGATCGCGGCATAAGGTGGTCAGACTGCAGCCGTATCTTCGGCCTCATCCGTGGAGCGTGTGCGCTCCGGGCCATCATGGAATCCGCGCGCGGGGCGCCAATCGCTGTTCAGCGACCTCGAGGGGCCAGGCGAGTTATC
>Ga0114129_10017406_pt1 | contig 10237 bp, 8 predicted proteins | sample RhiMetdeltSRZDD1_FD_80071 | JGI IMG/M metagenome (GOLD analysis project Ga0114129, IMG submission 80071) | Populus rhizosphere microbial communities from Tennessee, USA - Rhizosphere MetaG P. deltoides SRZDD1 (version 2) (version 2) | ecosystem: Host-associated > Plants > Roots > Rhizosphere >... | reverse complement strand
GTGGCCTTCCACGTCCCGGCGTCGCTCGCCGAGATGCTGCCGCGACTCTGATCGAGATTTTGCCGAGGGGTGCCCGGTTACGTGAGCCGAGCGCCGTCTCCGTTGCGGATGTGGACATCGCGCTGTGGAAACGGGATGTCGATCTTGGCGTCCGAGAGCGCACGATGCAACGCCAATGGCGAGCTGGCTCCGCAAGGAGTCCGCGTCCTCGAGCCGGGTCCAGACGCGCAGCTCGAACTTCAGCGCGCTGTCGCCGAATCCGGTGCACACCGCGAGCGGTGCGGGGTCCTTCAATGTCTTGGGATGCGCGGTCGCGACGTTGCGCAGGACCTCGAGCACGCGCTCGGGAGCGGCCGCGTACGCGACCCCGAGCTCGAGATCCACGCGGCGCAAGGCGTCCGACAGCGTCCAGTTGATGACGCGCTCGGACGTCAGGGTGGCGTTGGGCACGCCGGCGCTCCAACAGCAAGATCAGCCCGGAGACGAAGTTCGCCACCACGTTCTGCAGACCGATTCCCACGCCGACGCCGAGCGCGCCGGCCAGGATCGTGATCCGGTTGCCACCTGCTCGGCGCGCTGGGCGATCTCGGGGATCGGGATCGCCATGATCGCCCCGGCTGACGACGGAGTCGGTTCGCTCGGCCGGGGTGCGGGCGCGGGCGCGGACTGCGCCGCCCCCGTCGACGCCAGCAAGACTACGACGGCGAGCGCAGATGCCGCAGCGCCGAGCACGCGATCAGTAATGCCCGCCGCCCAGCCGGCGCGCGACGCTAGGAGCGTCAGCGTCGGCACCGTGGCGGATGGCGACGGGCAGGTCTCAGCCGGAGCGCCACCGCGCTGGCCCTGCACGCGGTGGCGTCCGCCGCGATTCGGCTATGGCTTCCAGAACAGGCTGTTGTCGACCTCGCAGTAGTCGCCGCCCGACACGTAGGTGCCGCCATGGTTCGCGCACAGCTGCGCGGCGGTCTGGGGGTTCGAGGCCGGCTGACAGCTGCCGTCCACATACGTCCCGCCGGTCTTCTTGCACAGCGATGCCATGTTGATGCGGCTGGTGCCGCTGGCACACGCGGCGGCAGACAGGCCCAGCAAAGCCAGGAGCGGAATGGTCAAAAACCGGTGATTCATACGTCCCTCCACGTCATGAGAGTTGAGTTGAGCGAACGGCGCATTCGGGCTTTCGATGACGCTCGAACGCCGCTCGTTACGCGTGATTGCGCGAGTCGTTGGCTTGCTGGTCGCGAGAACCGTCGGCGCGGCTCTTGACCTCGCCGCCGAGCGCGACGCGGACTTGTTTCGTGTCCCAGCTGATCCAGTCAACGATGTCCACCGGGATGAAAAAGAGGCTCGCGTGCAGCGGACCACCCGCCCCGACCTCGACGTAGCGCAGCGTCCACGCATCCGGATCGAGCAGGAAGTCCTCGACGCGACCGAGCCCGGTCTGATCGCTCTCGACGGCGTAATGGTGGAGCGCACGAGCGCTCCAGAGATGGGGCTCGTCCTTCATCCGCGCCGGTGACGGCGTCGCGTCCTCCACGTGCATCTCGACCAGCACCTCGTGCAGCCTGGCCGCGAGCTGTTCACCTTCCCACACCGACACCGACGAGGCGATCGGCCACGGCACGTATTCGGACAACGGTACCGCGTGCTGTCGAGACACCGGCTTGTGCGAATCGATGTCGGGGCTTTCCCGCACCTGTTCGCGGGTGAGGTCGACGTGGATACGACCGCCGTCCCAGTCGACGGACTGGGCGACCGTCGGCGCGAGTAAGACGTCGCGGCCGACGAACCAGTGGCGCGTGTCGACGTGCAAATACCGCACGCGCCAGTCGACGTCATCGAAGTACAGATCGTGCACGTGCCCCAGGTCGCCGTCCGTGGCATGGATCCGCATGCCGGTGATGGCGCGCACGTGCCGCAACATCATGGCGGTCGGCCTCAACGTTCGACGATCTGATCGGGGCTGACGGTCACCGGCTCGCCCCACCACGACTCGGCGCTGGCGCGGCCGACTTCGGTTCGAGTCACCTCGGGCCGGGACGACGCGTCGTTCCTCAACGAGAACAGCGCATGGGCGCCGGACGCGAAGTGGGTGCCGTGGTCGCGCCAGGTCGCCATCTCCTGCCGCGTCGCGCACCCCGCCGTGCTGGCGAGTGCCGCCAACAACGTGGCGGTGCCGATCATCGTGATTCGCATTGCGGTCTCCTCCTGGGCCTTCAGCGGGCCGTGATGTCGTTGAGACGGATGGCGACCAGCGGAAAGTTACGACGGCCGGCGGAGATGGCGGGAATGACGATGAGGCCGTCACCTCCGCCTCGACGACGACATCTTTATCGTATGCGCCTTGCCGAGGCCCTGGGGGCTCCGTCGACGCCGAGCATCTTCGCGCCGGCGTCCACGCCGGCGTTTGCCATCCGCGATCTGTCCTTTCTGGTGCTCGCGATCGTGACGGGTATCTTCATCGTCGTCGCGGGCGTGACGGTGTACGCGATCTTGCGATATCGGCGCCGCCCGGGCGACGACGGCCGCGACCCGCCACAGGTGTACGGCAGCATGCAGATCGAGCTGGCGTGGACCGTGGTCCCCTTCTTGATCGTCATCGTCCTGTTCCTCACCACGACCCGCTACATCTTCGCCATCGAGCGGCAGCCGGAGACTCCGGACGCCGTCGAGGTGACGGTCATCGGCAATCAGTGGTGGTGGGAGATCCGCTATCCGCGCCTGGGCATCGTGACGGCCAACGAGCTGCACGTGCCGGTCAGCGACGCCGCGCGGCCGACACCGACGTTCATCACGCTCCAGTCCGCCGACGTGATCCACAGCTTCTGGATCCCGCAGCTCGCCGGCAAGACCGACCTCGTTCCCGGCAAGACGAACCGCATGTGGATCGACCCCCGCACCCCGGGCACCTACGTCGGCCAGTGCGCCGAATTCTGCGGCCTGCAGCACGCCGGCATGTTGCTCACCGTGACGGTGCACCCGAAGGACGAGTTCGACCGCTGGGTGGCGGCGCAGCGCGCGGCCGCTGCCGATGACCCCGCCGTCCGGGCTGGCCGCGACGTGTTTGCGTCGGTCGCCTGCATCAGCTGTCACACGGTGCGGGGCACTCCCGCGAACGGCGTGTTCGGGCCCGATCTCACCCATCTGATGAGCCGCGCGACGCTCGGGGCGGGGGTGGCGGCCAACACGCCGGAGAATCTACGGGCGTGGGTCGACGATCCCGCCAGGCTCAAGCCCGGCGCGCGCATGCCGGCGATGAAGCTTTCCCGCGAGCAGCTGGACGGGCTGGTCGCGTATCTCGTCACCCTTCGCTGAGGACGACGGCATGAGCATCATCGCCCCTGATATCGCCGCGCCCGACGCCCCGGTCGAGCGGTCGAGCCTGCTCACGCGACTGCACGAGTGGGTCGTGACCGTCGACCACAAACGTCTCGGGATCATGTACGTGGTCGCTGGGCTGGGGTTCTTCCTCATCGCCGGCATCGAGGCGAGCGTGATGCGCTGGCAGCTCGCCGCGGCCGGCAAGACGGTCGTGTCGCCGGAGGTCTTCAACCGCCTCTTCACCATGCACGGCACGACGATGGTGTTCCTCGCCGGCATTCCGATCGTGTTCGGCTTCGCCAACTACCTCGTGCCGCTCATGATCGGCGCCCGCGACCTCGCGTTCCCGCGATTGAACGCCTTCGGCTTCTGGGCGTTCCTCTTCGGAGGCGTGCTGCTCTACTTCAGCTTCCTGGGCGGCGATGGGCTGTACGGAGCCGGCTCGGCGCCCGACGTCGGATGGTTCGCCTACGCGCCGCTCACCGCGCGCGCCTTCTCGCCGGGGAACAGTACCGACTACTGGAACCTGTCGATCCTCGTGATGGGATTCGGAACGGTCGCGACCTCGATCAATCTCATCGCCACGACGCTGTCGATGCGGTGTCGCGGCATGACCCTCGGGCGCATGCCGCTCTACGTCTGGATGATGCTGGTGGTGGCCGGCATGACGGTGATCGGCTTGCCGCCGCTGTCGGCCGCCCAGATCATGCTGCTGCTCGATCGGTTCCTCGGCGCGCACTTCTTCGACACCCAGGCCGGCGGGTCTGCGGTGATGTGGCAGCATTTCTTCTGGTTCTTCGGCCATCCCGAGGTCTACATCCTGATGGTCCCGGGTTTCGCCATGGTCTCGGAGATGATCCCGGTGTTCTCGCGCAAGGTCATCTTCGGCTACCCGATGGTGGTGGCGGCGTCGCTCGCCATCGGCTTTTTGGCGATGACGGTCTGGGCCCATCACATGTTCGCGGTGGGGATGGGCGCGCCGTTGAACTCGGCGTTCGCGGCATCGACCATGCTCATCGCCATCCCGACCGGCATCAAGATCTTCAACTGGGTGGCGACGATGTATGGCGGCCGGATCCGCTTTGCCACGCCGATGCTCTTCTCCTGCGCGTTTCTCTTCCAATTCCTCTGCGCCGGTCTCACCGGGATCATCCTCTCGGTGGTGCCCTTCAACTGGCAGCTCACCGACTCGTACTTCGTGGTGGCGCACTTCCACTTCGTGCTGGTGGGCGGCCTGATCTTCACGATCTTCGGCGCGATCTATTATTGGTTCCCGAAGGCCACTGGGCGCCTGCTCAGCGAGCGGCTCGGCCGGTGGCACTTCTGGCTCTTCGTGGTCGGCTTCAACCTCACGTTCGTGCCGATGCACTGGGCGGGCATGCTGGGCATGCCGCGGCGCATCTACACGTACCCCGCCGATCGCGGGTGGGATTTCTGGAACCTGATCGCGACGCTGGGCGTGCCGTTCCAGATCGCCGCCGTCCTCATCTTCATCGTGAACGTCGTGATCTCGCTTCGGCGCGGCGAGCGCGCCGGCAACGACCCCTGGGACGCCTGGACCCTCGAGTGGGCGACGGCGTCGCCGCCGCCGGCGTATAACTTCGAGACCGTGCCCATCGTCGCCAGCCGCCGGCCGCTCTGGGATCTCAAGCATCCCGACGACCCGGATGGCCCGCACGAGTGAGCTCGTCGCGCGCCGCAGCCGTCGCGAGAGATCGTCCGTCGCCGCCGACGAAGCTCAGTTGACCTCCGCTCGTGCCCGGCGCTCGTCCGCCTCGCGGGGGCGCAGGCCGCCCGCCGTGAGACCGATCCCGCCCCGAAGACGTCCATGAGACCGCCCGGCGACGTCGCGGCTCGTCGCGCAACTCGGTGATAGGATCGCAGACTGCCGAAGCAGAGCGGGGTGATGCTCAAATGTCGCCGCTGCGCATCTTGCATCTCGAGGACAACGTCGGCGATGCCGAGCTCGTCCAGGCGGCGCTGGAGAGCGACGGCATTGCTGTCGACGTGACCCGGGTCGACACGCGGTCCGATTTCGTGACCGCCCTCGAGCGGCCCTTCGACGTCATCCTCGCCGACAACACGCTCCCCGCCTTCGACGGGCTCTCGGCGCTCGCGCTCGCCAGGCGCGCCTGTCCCGACGTGCCGTTCATCTTCGTGTCGGGAACGATGGGCGAGGAAGTCGCGATCGACGCCCTCAAGGTCGGCGCCACCGACTACGTGCTCAAGGAGCGCCTCTCGCGCATCGGCCCCGCCGTGCAGCGCGCGCTCCGCGAGGCCAGGGAGCGCTCGGAGCGCGAGCGGGCCGAGGCGGCGCATCTCTGGTTCCTCGAAAGCATGGATCGCATCAGTCGGGCCGTTCAGAGTACGGACGACCCCGAGCAGATGATGAGCACGGTGCTCGAGGCGGTGCTGTCGATCTTCGGCTGCGACCGTGCCTGGCTCGTGTATCCCTGCGATCCACACGCGCGCGCGTGGCGGGTGCCGATGGAGCACACCCGACCCGAGTTCCCGGGCGCGTTGGCGCACGGCGTGGAGGTGCCCATTGACTCGGAGACCGCGGCGGCCTTCACGCTGCTGCGGGCGTCCGCCACCCCCGTGCGGTTCGGTGCGGGGTCTGACCACGCGTTACCGGAGAACGCGGCGCAACGCTTCGGCATCCAGTCCATGATCGCGATGGCCATTTATCCGAAGGGCGACCGTCCGTACGCGCTCGGCTTGCATCAATGCTCCTTCGCGCGCGCATGGACGCTGCCCGAGGAGCGGCTGTTCCAAAAGATCGGTCGCCGACTGGAGGACGCGCTGACGAGTGTGCTGATCTTACGGGGCCTTCGTGAGAGCGAGCGCCGGCTCGAAGAGGCCCAGCGGATCTCGCACGTCGGGTACTGGGAGCGCGAGGTCGGGACCAATCGCTCCACGTGGTCGGAGGAAACCTGGCGCATCCTGGGGCTGTCGCCAGAGCCGCGTTCCGTCGAGCTGATCGAAGTTCAGGACCGGATCCATCCGGCCGACCGCGAGCGCCGGGAAACCGCGATCGCCGAGGCGCTGCAGGGCGGCCCGCGGTACGACATCGAGTACCGCATGGTCCGGCCGAGCGGCGAAGTGCGCTTCGTGCGCAGTCAGGGCGACGTGCTGCGCGACGAGTCGGGCCGGCCCCGTTCGCTGTTCGGGACGCTGCAGGACATCACGGAGCGCAAGCTTGCCGAGCACAGACTGCTCGCCCAGCATGCGGTCACGCAGGCGCTGGCGGTGGCGACGACACTCGAAGAGGCGACGCCAAGGATCCTGCGCGCCGTGTGCGAGTGCCTGCGTTGGGACGTCGGCACGCTGTGGCGCCTCGACGTCAAGGCCGGCGTGCTGCGGTGCGTGGAGATCTGGCATACGGCGAGCATCGCGATCCCGGATTTCGATGCGGCCACTCGCGCGATCACGTTTGCGCCGGGCAAGGGGCTGCCGGGTCGCGTCTGGGCCAGTCGGGAACCGGTCCACATCTCCGACGTCGTTCGCGATTCCGGATTCCAGCGCGCGCCGGTCGCCGCCCGCGAGGACTTGCACGCCGGGTTCGGCGTGCCGATCCTACTCGGTGGCGATGTCCTGGGCGTCATGGAGTTCTTCAGCCGCGAGGTCCGGCAGCCCGATCGTGAGCTGCTCGACGTGATGGCCAGCATCGGCAGTCAGGCCGGCCAGTTCATCGAGCGCAAGCGGGCCGAGGAAGCGCTGGCCCAGGCCCGCGCCGAACTGGCCCACGTCGGCCGCGTGACGATGATCGGAGAGATGAGCGCGTCGATCGCGCACGAGATCAACCAGCCGCTGGCGGCGATGGTGAACAATGCCGCGGCGTGTCTGCAGTGGCTCGACGGCCAGAACGTCGGGCAGGCGCGAGAGTCGGCGGAAATGGTCATCGACGACGCCCACCGCGCCGGCGAGATCATCGGTCGCATCCGGGCCCTCGTGAGAAAGCTCCCACCGCGCAGGGACCGCGTCGAGATCAACGCGATCATCCTCGAGGTGGTCGCGCTCGTCCGCTACGATCTGCAGCGCTACGGAGTCTCGGTCCGGACGGCCCTGGGTGAAACCCTGCCGCCGGTGCTGGCCGATCGCATCCAGCTGCAACAGGTGCTGCTCAATCTGATGATGAACGCCATCGAGGCGATGAGCGGTAACGCCGAGGCGCCGCGCGAGTTGTCGATCACCTCGGTGGCCGAGGCCGACGCCGTGTTGATCAGCGTGGCGGACTCAGGCCCCGGGGTCGCTCCGGCGAGTCGCGACCGTCTGTTTCAGGCGTTCCACACGACGAAGCCGCAGGGCATGGGCATGGGACTCGCGATCAGCCGCTCGATCGTGGACGCTCACGGCGGGCGCTTGTCGGCGACCGACAACGAGCCGCGCGGCGCGGTCTTCCAGCTCCGGTTACCGATCGGCATCGGGACGGCATGAGCGCGCGCCCCGCGCCACGCTAAGGGCCGCCGCTCCCGAATTCGCAGCTGTCGTGCGCGAGAAACACGCCGCCGTGGGTCTCGCACCACTCCTTCGCCGCGAGCTCCCCCGGGGTCCAGTGGTGTGCGCACGTGCCGGCGACCCAATCACCGCCCGACCGTTCGCAGAGTGCGGTCGCGCTGAACGTGCCGGTGCAGGCCGAAAGCGTCAGGACGGCGGCCACGATCACCGCGCCGAGCAGCGCCGAGAACCCCGCCTGCATGACCTTCGGACGCTGCGGATCGCGGATTCGTTACGGGCGGCCTCACCTCGGTGCCGCCGTCCTTATATATGCGGGCGCGACCCCGCGGGAGTATGTTCTACGGCGCACACAGCGGCCATGGCTACCGTACGAGAGCGATCCACGGCCTTGCGGTATGCGCTCGCCCCCGCGTGTATCGCGCTGGCGCTCCTCGTCCAGCTGGCGGTCACCGGACCGTTTCCGATGTGGTCCCAAGCACCGCCGCTCATTCATCCGACCGGGCTGTTCCAAATTTGCGTCGTTGCCGCCGCATGGTTCGGTGGTGCGGGGCCGGGGCTGCTCGCTGCGCTGCTCGCCACGCTGATCTTGCCTCGCCTGATTGCCATGAACTATCCTCTGACGGCGGGCTTTCTGGACCTGCCCCGCTTTCTGGCGTTCGCGATCACAGGATTGGCGGTGGGCCTCGGGGCGACGTTCCGGAAGCGGGCCGAAGGCGAGCTTCGCACGGCCCGCAACGAGCTCGAACAGAAGGTGCGAGAGCAAACCGCCGAGTTGCGCCGCAGCGAGGCGCTCCTGGCCGGAGCGCAGCAGCTGAGTCAGACCGGCAGTTTCGGCTGGAAGGTTGCCACGGACGAGCTCGTCTGGTCGGCGGAGACCTTTCGAATCTTCGGATACGACCGGACGACGGCGCCCAGCGTGAAGCTCGCGCTGCAGCGGGTGCATCCGGAAGACGTGGAAACCGTGAGACGGACGACGGACCGTGCCGCACAGGCCGGCGAAGACTACGAGCACGAATATCGCCTGCTGATGCCCGATGGGGCCGTCAAGCATATCCGGGTTGCGGCTCGCCCCGTGACGCGCGACGCGCGCGGCATCGAGTTCGTGGGCGCGGTGATGGACGTGACCGAGCGTAAGCACGCCGAAGAGGCCCTGAGGAAGGCGCAGACGGAGCTGGCTCACGTTGCGCGCGTCATGACCATGGGAGAGTTCGCGGCGTCCATCGCGCACGAAATCAGCCAGCCGCTCGCCGCGATCGTCAACAACGGCGATGCGTGCCAGCGATGGCTCGCGGGCGACGCGCCGAACGTCGAACAGGCGCGGGAATCCGTCGCGTTCATCGTGAGCGATGCGAGTCGCGCGGCCGACATCGTCAAGCGGATTCGCGCGCTGGTCAAGAAAGCCGATACCGAGAAGATCCCGGTCAGCATCAACGACGCGATCCGGGAGGTCATCGCCCTCACCGAGGGTGAGGCGCGACGCATCGGTGTCGCGCTGCGGACCGAGCTGGCCGAAGATTTGCCGTGGGTCGTCGGAGACCGCGTGCAGCTGCAGCAGGTCATCCTCAATCTCGTCGTCAACGGCACCGAGGCGATGTCATCGGTTGCCGATCGGCCGCGAGAATTGCTCGTGCGCTCGCACCGCGACGAATCGGATCGCGTGCTCGTCGCCGTGCACGACGTCGGCGTCGGGATCGCGCCGGACAACCTGAAACAGATCTTCGATGCCTTCTACACCACCAAGCCGCAGGGCATGGGCATGGGGCTTGCGATCGCGCGCTCGATCATCGAACGCCACGGCGGCAGGCTGTGGGCCAACCCGAACGCCGGTCCGGGCATGACCTTTCAGTTCGCGCTGCCGGCGGGACGCACCCAGCGAACGTAGGGTGGGGCTCCGACCCGACCAACGTCGGGTGGAAGCATCCGCGCTCGAACGATAGCCTTCGCCGTACATCGATCGAACATTCACGGAAGACGGCGAGGAGCTGACATGAACCTTCAGGTGGTGCTCGAGCGACACACCGATCGGACCTCCGCCCCGATTCGCATCGACCGCGATCACGATCTGCTGGAGGCGCTCCGCCGGGGCGAGCCCTTGGCCGCGGAGCGTCTGGTGAGCACGTACGGCGAGCGCGCCTATCGTCTGGCGACCCGCATGACGGGCAACGCCGACGACGCGCAGGAAGTCGTGCAGGATGCATTCTGGACCGTGATCCGAAAGATCGACACGTTCCGGGGCGAGTCGGCCTTCGGGTCGTGGCTCTACCGCATCGTGGCGAATGCCGCCTACCAGAAGCTTCGCGGCCGGCGGAACCGCCGGCACGAGCTGTCGCTCGAGGAGGTGCTTCCGACGTTCGACGAGCGCGGGTGCCACGCCGAGCCGGTGGCCGACTGGTCGCAGGCGGCGGCCGATCCGGGCGTCCAGGCGGAGCTGCGAACGACGTTGAGCGCGGCGATCGACGAG
>Ga0114129_10017405_pt1 | contig 10237 bp, 10 predicted proteins | sample RhiMetdeltSRZDD1_FD_80071 | JGI IMG/M metagenome (GOLD analysis project Ga0114129, IMG submission 80071) | Populus rhizosphere microbial communities from Tennessee, USA - Rhizosphere MetaG P. deltoides SRZDD1 (version 2) (version 2) | ecosystem: Host-associated > Plants > Roots > Rhizosphere >... | reverse complement strand
CAGGGCCTTTTCAAGCAGGAGTTTCGTTCTTTCTCCGCCTTTGCTCCGAAGATCTTTCAAAACCAGCGAAACAAGCTCACTAATTCTACGAGTGTCCAAGCCAAGTTTTGAGAACTCATCTGCCAGGCTCGACAAAGTATCCGGGGCCGCGATCTCGCCTCCAATGGCTGAACCCAAGCCGCTAAAGCTACTGACTGGTCCTCCGAATTCTGGGGCCGCTTCAATCATCTCGTCGATGTCTGGAACGTAATGCGCCACCCTCGAAAAATCCTCTATCCTCAACCTTTCCTTAGCCAGCCGGAAGAGGACACTTGCTCCTCCCTTTGCTTGCTCCTCTTCAAGCCCTAGCTTCTTCTGCAATACCTCAATGAGTTCCACGGCTGATCTCCCAATCGCTAAAGAAGTTGGTTCAACTCCTACCTCAAGTCCCTTTCGCTCAGGCTGTTGATCTCATCTCCGCCCTTGTGGCGAACGTAGGACACCATAAAGGGAATGAACCTATTGACCATGGTGCAGTCCAACCCAAGACTCAGGAATCCTCCCGCCAGGCGTTCCAGGTTTCTCGTCCCGAGCCCACGCGTCCTGGTTGAAGTCAATTCTTGCCAGCCCCCCTCCACGCATCCGTTTCCCGGAACTCTTGTAGCCATTTCCTCGAGGTCAGGAAGAAGTCGTGCGACCTTGTAGAAATCCTCTTCGCCTAAGGTTTCCTTGACGATCTGAAAGAGGATGCGAACACCTCCTCTAGCTTGCTCCTGTTTTACGCCAAGCTCTTTTGTTAAGGTTTCGATAAGTTCCATGGCCGAGCCTTTGACTGGGTTGGGGAAACAGCCCATGCAGAGAAACTCTATTCTTCAACAACAAATGTGACTTCTATCGTGACTTGATACTCGGTAACCGTACCGCTAAGGACAACTTTCTTGTTCCGAATCCAAGTACCTCCGACGTTCTTAAGCATTTCATTGGCTCGTTTGATCCCCATTTGAATTGCGTCGTCGAAACTCTTGGTGGAGGAAGCACTAATTTCGGTGATCCCTGCTCTGAACAAAGTGGTTGCTCCTTGGGTTGACAGATTGCTCGATTTCATCTGTTGTCCTATTTTGCTTTCTTTAACCAGATACTAAACTCTGTAGTCGGTACTTCGCTCAACCCAAAAGCAGCCCAGCTGCCAAAGGAAATGAATGCAGTTAACCTGTTCTGTTGCTGAGGACAATGCCGTGAAGCGGGATTTCAGGAGCGGCGGACGAGACATCCTGTTGAGACAGTAGACTGTCTCATTCCTGTCTCAATTGAGACGATCGAAGACGGAGATTTGATTCTGCTACTCGACAGGGAGGTTCAAACTCGACATTCGACGGTAGAGGGTGGCACGGCCAATGCCCAACATCCGAGCGGCTAGCGTGCGGTTGCCGCCAGTGCGCCTGAGCGCGGCCAGTAACCGGTCTTTTTCATCCAGGTTAATAAGATCCGCTGATTGCGGCGATGGGACTCCTGCAGCTAATGGCGTCTCTTTCAATTCGGGAGGAAGGTCCTCGAGACGGATAACCGACCCGTGGCAATGGATCAACGCAAATTCGATAGCACTTTTCAGTTCGCGGACATTGCCCGGCCAGGCATACTCCATCAGTCTACCCAGGGTCTTAGTCGAAACTTCCTGAACGGGTTTTCCGGTGATGGCTCGAAAATCGCCGAGAAAACGGGAGACCAACAATGGAATATCCTCCATCCGTTCCCTCAACGGTGGAATCTGGATTCTGGCGACCCGGATTCGATAGAGAAGATCCGCCCGAAAGTTCCCGCTATCCACCTCCTTGCTCAGGTTGCGATGGGTGGCGGCAAGAACTCGCACATTGACTCGTCGGGGCTTGGTTTCACCGACACGCGTGATCTCTCTTTCCTGCAAGACACGAAGAAGGCTGGTTTGGACACGGAGTGGAATGTCGCCGATTTCATCCAGAAAGAGCACTCCGCCGTCGGCTGCTTCAAACAGGCCCTGGGAATCCGCCACAGCGCCCGTGAAGGATCCGCGCCGGTGTCCGAACAACTGGCTTTCTACCAACGCCTCGGTCAGACCGGCACAATTAACGGCAATGAACGGCCGGTCGTGGCGATGACTTCGGGAGTAGATACCTCTGGCGACAAGTTCCTTTCCAGTCCCAGTCTCGCCTTCGATTAACACTGTCGAGTCCACCGCGGCCAAGTCCTGAATCAAACGATATACATGTTGCATCGGCTTGCTCTTGCCGACCAGGTTCTCAAACTGTGCTTTCTCATCGAGCAGGCGGCGGAGATCATAGACCTCGGAGACATCATAAAAAAAGAAGATTCTTCTCGGTGGATTGCTGGGATCATCTTGCAGGTCGACTTCCATCCAATACTGGCGCCCGTCACGCCTTTCCCAGTGGATCGCCACACGGCTTCTTGCTGACTGAGCTCGGTGCGACGTGGCAGTGAGGCGTTCCAGATCCTCGGTACCAAAGAGCTTTGCTTCCTCCCAGGTTTTCCCCAGAACATCCTCCTCGCGAAGTCCAAACATCTGCTGTGCGGTCTGGCTGAGAAAGACGCAGCGTCCCTCGCCGTCAGTGAGCGCCGTGCCTAGACGGAGCTGGTTCAGGATCAACAGCAGATCATCACGACTGTTCTTCAGTCTCTGCAGCCTTTCTGCCAACTCCATTTCAGCGTGCTTTCGCTCTGTAATGTCACGGACGATGACCAATACCTCGTCCTTTCCGCAAATCGCAATCCTGGCCTCCAGGTCACGAGTTTCCTCACTCACATCGAGTTGATACTCAAAGACCTGTGTGCCCCCCGCATCGAGGGCGCGATGCACACACTCCATAAATTGCTGAACCACTGTCTCCGGCAATATTTCGTGAAGCCGTTTGGGAGCCGTGCCCATGGGAAGCGTACTTGACCCTGCCGCTCCCGCACTGTCGAAGTCCACATAGGTCCCGTCTCTGCTTAGGCGGAACATGAGATCCGGCACGGACCTCAGGAAGCTTCGAGCCTCCTCTTCGCTCAGTCGCAGGGCTTCGCCAACCCGCATGAGTCGCTCGATCTCTAAAGAACCTTCCCGGGCCTTCTGAAGCACCTGCTGCGCTTCTTCGAACTCGTCCGTGAGCTGCTCAATTAAGAGAAATCTTCCTTCCGCATGAAGAAGCGCTGTGGCCTTCAAAGTCAGCTCTCTTCCCGTGGAATCCAATTCAGTCCAGGGCCCTGACTGAATCCGGCCGGAGTCTTTTCGCTGCCAAACCGAACGTGCCTCAGGGAGAAAGGCCTCTAGAAAGAGAAAGGTTTCTTCGATGCGGAAGAGTTGCTCGCCAGGTCCGATCGGACAGAATTTCAGAAACCAACCTGGGAGCGGGGTGATAGGACGAAAAGTCCCATCACCCAGCTCTTGCAGCACCGCAAAATCCAATGTGGCAAATAGGCCAGAGATGTCTTTCGTCAAATCCATGGGCAATCAGGGAGATTCCGGGTCGCAGTCCTGACAGTGCCGGAAAGTGAAGGCTGGGTGAGTCACTAGCATTAAGCAATCCACTAGCAAAGACATGATAGGTCTCCGTCCACTCGAAGCTGCCTGGTGTTAAGGGGCGGCGATGTCGTGTAGCGCGAGACGTACATAACAATGCTACTTCTTGGAGAAGGGGCCGGTCCACTGCAAAATCATTTCGGTTACGGCGGTGCTTTGCATTCCCGGTATGCGCTGGAAAAGGCGCACTCCCTCCTGTATCTTTGTTGAGAAACTCACCCATTTGCAAAACCGCTGCACCTAAATTATACTGCCTAAGACGTAATCCTCGACCGACGATCAGCGCGTGCTGTTGGGAAGGAGTCCGAGCTTGAGAGCTCGCCCCGTGCACTTGCACAAGAAGAACAGCAAGGAGAAGAAAAAATCTATGAGCAAGGCCGAACTAAAGAAAATCAATTCTTCCGGAGCTGAGGCAGGAAGGGCTGGCGCAACGGAAATCAGCAACAAATCTCAACTCCCCGGAGTAGAGTCGCCCGAGGGCGGAAGTATTGACAAGATCAGAGATATTCTCTTTGGCAGCCAAAGTCGGGAGCTTGAGAAGAAAATGGCTCGCTTGGAAGAGCGACTCACGAAAGAATCTGCCGACTTGAGGGATGAAATCAAGAGACGGTTCGACTCTCTAGAAGGCTTTACCAAAAAGGAAATTGAGTCGCTATCGGATCGGCTCAAAACCGAGCAAGCCGAGCGCATCGAAGTTCTGAAGGAGATATCTCGGGAGCTTAAGGAGACAGGCAAATCGTTGGAAAAGAAGGTCGCACAACTCGATGAGCAGGCTGTGAAAAGCCAGCGCGAGCTGCGTCAACAGATTCTGGATCAGTCGAAAAGCCTCTCCGAGGAAATCCGCCAAAAGTACGAATCGTTGCGCGGAGTCCTGGACCGGGAGGCTCAGGAGCTGCGCAAGGAGAAGACGGACCGTTCCGCCTTGGCCGATTTGTTCACCGAGCTTGCAATGCGCCTGAATGATGAGTTCAAGCTTCCGGGCCATGAATGATTTGTAGCCTCTTCGCTGAGTCGGCTGGACTGGGGTGAGGGAACGTGAAGGGACACTTGCCCTCTTTGGCTCCGCAAGAGCGGCTAGGGGAATCCGCCTCGCGTTGCGCACGCCCTGGGGCAGATCAGGACTTCGATCAGGCCAGCGTTTTTGAAGAGAAGCAGCAACGCCAGCGACGTTGACTCGATCCGGACACTGCTCTCAGCCGCCCGGCCAAATCACACTGTCAGATTTACCCTGAGGCTTCGAACTGGTTTCCTTAACTCCCATGGTACCAAAAGCCCAGCCCGAGCAGGAACATCCACAAGTTACAAGCGCTTCACCACTGCGTGTTCCGGACGAACCCGTCGAGAAGATGGAATCCGTCGAGTCAGATGGGTTGACCGAGTTGCGGAATCTCCTGTTGGCACCGGAACAAGCTCAGCTTGCGAAGCTCCAGGAGCGCCTCAACGAAACAGAGTTCCGGGCAGAGGAGGTCGGGCAGGTACTTCCAGAAGCCATCAGATTAGCTTCGTCTCGCAACCGGGAACTCTCCACGGCGCTCACGCCCGTCGTCGAGGAGGGCATCCAAGCGTCAGTCAAACGGGATCCAAAGATCCTCGTCAATGCCATATTCCCCCTGCTCGGGCCGGCTATTCGCAAGGCCATCGCAGCTACTCTTGGCACAATGATTCAGTCGCTGAATCAAACCTTGGAAGAGAGCTTCTCCATCCAAGGCTTGAAATGGCGGATCGAGGCTTTCCGCGCGGGGAAATCATTTGCAGAAGTCGTCTTGCTTCATACCCTACTGTACCGCGTCGAGCAAGTATTGCTCATCCACAAGAAAACGGGATTGCTTCTCCAACACGTTGTCAACACGGCTGTGCCCGTGCAGGATGCAGACATGGTCTCCGGCATGTTGACCGCTATTCAAGATTTTGTCCATGACTCCTTCAATCTCAAAAAGGAGGAAGCGCTTGAAACCATGCAGGTGGGAGAGCTAACCGTATGGATTGAACCTGGCCCGGAAGCGGTCCTGGTCGGAGTCATTCGTGGAAACGCCCCTTATCAGTTAAGGTCGATCTTTCAAGAGACAATCGAGAGTATTCACCGGCAGCATGGATCTTTGCTGACATCTTTCCAGGGAAATTCGGCTGCCTTTGAAATCTGCCGGCCGGACCTGGAATCCTGCCTCCAGGTCCAGTATGCCTCTCATAGGAAGAAGCCAACGTTCGTTCCTCTTCTAGTAATCGCCGGTCTGATGCTGGGGGCCGTTGGGTTGTGGTCCTTTTTGAGCGCTCGAAGTCATCAACGCTGGAGGCTGTACCTGGAGCGGCTTCGAGCAGAGCCGGGCCTGCTCGTGGTCGCGGCCGAAGAAAGCTGGGGCAAATATTCTGTTTCCGGCCTGCGGGATCCCTTGGCCGTCGACCCGAGCAAGTTATTGAAGGAAACCAACATCGATGCCGCTCAGGTAATCAGCCGCTGGCAGCCCTTTCAGTCTGCGGTCCCCCAGTTTGTTCTGGCAAGAGCGAAGTCGCTACTTAATCCGCCGGGAACAGTGACTCTTCAGTTTGAAAACGGTATTCTTCGGGCCGTGGGAGCCGCCCCACAGGAATGGATTACTGAGAGCAGAAGGCTGGCGCCATTCATTTCTGGCGTCGCCCAATTCCAGCACCACGTGTCAGTGGATAGTGATGTTTCACAGACCCAATCCCTCAAAAAACAGATTGAGAAACAGGCGGTCCATTTTGTGGAAGGTGGAAGCCAGTTTGTACCCAATGAGGAAGAAATCCTGCAAACCTTGGTCGAGGAGGTCCGAAGAATGCAGAAGGCAGCCCGATCCCTGAAGCAGACTCTGCATCTCGAGATCCGCGGCCACACTGATGGTTCCGGATCTGAACAAATGAACCGTCGACTTGGACAGAGGCGTGCCGACAGGGTCTTGCAGTTTTTGGTTTCCAGGGGCTTCGAACGCGCTCAGCTCGCCGCCGTAAGTACAGGCACCAATGAACCAGCGACCAGAGAGATCACGGAGTCGGATCGCGCATTGAATCGCAGAGTTACTTTCCACGTGACACTGATGGCTAAAGCTGAGGGTAGGGGATCGCGTCCATGATTCAGAAAAAAGTTTGCATGATAGGGTCCTTTGCGGTTGGGAAAACGAGCCTGGTGGCGCGGTTTGTGAAAAGCATTTTTTCGGAGAAGTATCTCACCACCGTGGGGGCAAAAATTGACAAGAAGATCGTCCGGTTAGGAAATCAGGAACTGACTCTCATTTTGTGGGACCTTCACGGCGACGACGAATTTCAGAAGGTTCGAACATCCTATCTGCAAGGGTCAGCCGGCTATTTGCTCGTTGCGGATGGCACCCGCCGGGTCACACTTGACAAGGCCTTACTTCTCCAAAAGGAGGCCGAAGAGGTACTCGGCAAGATTCCCTTTGTTCTCACCCTGAACAAGTCCGATCTGGCTCGCGAATGGGAAATCAGCGAGGGAACCATTGAGCAACTTGAAGGGTACGGATGGATCGTAATCCGGACTAGCGCCAAAGACGGCCAGGGGGTTGAGGAGGCCTTCTTATCCCTCGCCGGCAAACTACTGGAGGGATAGATGCCTGAGCTACCTTCTCCGATCTTGGATTATGTTGTATCCCTTGTCCGTACAGATCGCTTTCCCGCGTACTTGTATCTGGACGAGAGCGGGAGACTGCTAGACTGGGGCGGAAGTCTGGAAGTTTACGGGCTCTGCGACTTGAAAGGAGGCGAGTCCATCGGCAAGCAGGTGTTTTTCCTCGAAGGCTTGCTGCCTCTGACCAGCGACCTCGTTCTGCCGCGCGTCAAGACGGAAGGTGGGCGTTCTGCCGAGATCCATATTTTTCGGCGGAGTGGCCAAGTGTGGGTGTTGCTTCTGGACGCAACCGCGGCGGAAGCCCAGACTGCCAGGGCGCAGCAGAAAGCTCATGAACTGAGCCTTCTACGCGAGAAAGAATCCCGCACCCTTGATCAGTACCTTGGAAGAGACGCCGCCCCAGCACTTGACGGACGCTTGCTCTTTCAAGAGAAAGGCCAACGCACCGAAGCAACTGTTTTCTTCGCAGATCTCCTTGGATTTTCACAACAGAGTAAACGAGACTCGGCGGAAGCAGTGGTGGATACTTATGGATTGTATCTGCGCACGATCATGCAGATCATTCAGGACGAGGCCGGAATTGCTGAGAAGGCCATCAACTCCGCAGTAGTGGCTGTCTTTGGCGCCATTTCTTCCGCAGGCTTTCCAGCGAAACAGGCCGTCCAATCGGCGCTCCGAGTGGCAGAGGCCGTAACCGCGCTGAACGAGGTCCGGCAAAAAGAGTTCCTCCCTATATTCGATATCAGCGTCGGCATTACCTCTGGACCAGTGGTGCTGGGGATCTTGGGGTATCAGGAGCGGAAGATTCTCTGCGCCATTGGCGCAACCGCCGACCGGGCAGCGCGCTTTCAGGCCGCAGCGCGTGCCCGTGAGATTCTCATCGATGAAGAAACTTTCCGGAAGATCGGGAACTTTCAAGAACGCTTCTCAGAGATTTTCCTGCCCGTCCAAATGGCAGAAATGCCGGGAAAATGCTTTTCCTGCCTCGTGACACAATGAATGAGCTCACACTCTTGTCCCTGCCGCAGGTTTTCGTTGCAAAATAGCCGATTGTCGTAGTCAATGGGAGAGCTGGCCGAATCGCGTAGACTCGATTTCTTTCACTGCGTGCAGGCCTTCATTCTGTACGGAAAGAGATTATCGGGAAAATTTTCGTCTTGAAGGCCGATAAGGAAATGCGGCAAATTGGGTAGGGCCCTTTCTATTGTGCTCAAAGGTGGAAGACATCTCCAATGGATGGCTGGAATAGACTTCGACAGGTGTTGCCTCTAGTCCTGATGATTTGTGCAGGACTGTTCTTCATCGGAGGACTTCTGCCCACGTTCCTTGGCCAGGGACCTGTGGGAATCGTCTATGCCCTGATGGGGGCAGTGGTGGCCCTCTTGACCAAAAAGATTGCTGACCGTCATCGAGCCCAAAGGGAACTCATGAGACTGAACGCCGAGCTCGAACAGAGAGTTAAAGAACGTACAGCCCAACTGCACGCCGTTAACAACGAGCTGGAAGCCTTTAGCTACACAGTGGCGCACGACTTGCGCGCCCCACTCCAACAACTCAGCGGATTTGCCGAGTTGCTCGAAGGGCGCGCGGCTGGGTCCTTAGACGCTGACGGTGTCCAGTACCTGGATTCCATTAAGCAGTCTGCCTGGCGGATGAGCAGTCTGATTGACGACCTTCTGAACTTTTCCAGGGCAGAGCGCGTTGCTTTGCAGAAAAGCTTGGTCAGCGTGGAGCAACTTGTCAGCGAAGCACGTCAGGAATTACAGCATCAAATGGAAGGGAGGAACATTGTCTGGAAATTGAGATCCCTGCCGGAGGTCTATGCCGATCGGTCACTACTAAGGCTTGCGATGGTGAACCTTCTGTCTAACGCGATCAAATTCACGCGCGGGCGGACTCCGGCGGAAATCGAGATTGGGTCAACGATCGGCGAGAAGGAGGTTATAGTCTTCGTGCGGGATAATGGCGTGGGATTCGACATGAAGGAGGCCGACAAGCTCTTTGGAGTATTCGATCGGCTCCATACGAACCACCGCGAGTTCGAAGGCACAGGCATTGGGCTCGCCAGTGTCCGAAGAATCATCCATCGGCATGGCGGCCGAACCTGGGCTGAGGGCAAGATCAATGAAGGCGCGATCTTTTGGTTTTCTCTTCCTTCTGATGATCGCAAACTATCATGATGCCTCAGCCCCTTTTTTTCCATTCAGGTGATCTCCCGCTTTTGCATCTCGGTGTAGATAGCGAAGAATTGGCCAGGCTTGGCGGCGAAGATGGATTGGGGGCAAACCGAGAGCTGCGGTAATGAGGGTGGCCTGCTACCAGCAAAAATAGCACAGTCTACACAAGATTTTTCATTGGGCGGTTAGTGGCCTCCTTGGTCCTGGGTCACCTGCAGCCGCGGTCTGCGGCGCCGTTCATCTAGAATGCCCTGATGCAGGAGGGTCAGAATGACGTTTTGGCGGCTCTCCTTCAGAATGGTGGCAACTTCGGAGATCGTACGATGTTCGTTGAGAAAAAGATAACAAACGGTGAATGCCCTTTGCGCTTGCTGACCTAGTACGGCAAATGCATCTGCAGAGCCCAATTCTGTTATCTTAAGTTTGAACCCTTCACGCCACTCGTCCATTGTGGAGAGGTATCGGCACGAAACTTACTGAGCTATTTTACCGCTTCACCAATGAGGGAACGGCAAAATAGTTCTTCGTCAGGTCCCAAACCACTTCTTGCGTCACAGAAGACCGTTGGTCGTCCGAGTGATCTAGATCAAAACGACGAGCAGTTGTCGACGAACAGATAACAAATCAGCACGTCTTGCTGGAGCTCAGACGTAATCTTTGTTATTTCGTGGCGGACCGATCTTGGGCTTTTTTGTGCAGCACAAACCGGTGGTGCGTGTCGGCCAGCGATCCTGCTATCCATGTTTTGCGGATACTTTTGGAACCGAAAGCACGGGGGAGACTACTCGCTGACCCCCCTTTGGCAACTAAAGCACCTGGCGATTTTCTTAACTTATGGAAATCGACGATTCGCACCCAGCTTTCGTGGAAGAGGGGACAGCGGGGTGCGTTGGCCCTCTCTTAGGCTAATCCGCTGACCCGGCTTCGTTGCTT
>Ga0114129_10017404_pt1 | contig 10237 bp, 11 predicted proteins | sample RhiMetdeltSRZDD1_FD_80071 | JGI IMG/M metagenome (GOLD analysis project Ga0114129, IMG submission 80071) | Populus rhizosphere microbial communities from Tennessee, USA - Rhizosphere MetaG P. deltoides SRZDD1 (version 2) (version 2) | ecosystem: Host-associated > Plants > Roots > Rhizosphere >... | reverse complement strand
GGCACGCTGATCACGTTGTCGGGAAAAGCGTCGTGCCGTCCCGGTGCGGGCACGCCGGGCAGGAACGGCCCGCCGTCACGATCCGTGACCAGCACGATACCGCCGCCCTCGACGAATTTCCGGAGCGCCCTGATGTCCTGCTGCGACGGTTCCACCGCTGGCGCCGCAAGAATGAGCACGGTTCGATCCGGCCTTTGGCGAAGCGCAGTGAGCGGATCGAACGACCGTTCGATCGTGTAGCCGCTGTCCTTCAACGTCAGGAACGCTGCTTTGGCACCGTCTGGACGCGCCGAGTAGCTGGATCCGGGCGCGTACGACGCCGAGTCCACCGGCGCAATCAGGAATGATGCGATCGACAGGAGCAGCGTGATCGCACCGGCCGCGATCAGAATCTTCAGATCGCCGAATGGCGGGCGGCCAGGCATCCCAGGCTCTCCAGATGTGCGGTGACCTGACGGGCGGCATCCGGCGTCAGCGGCTGGTCGCCGTACCACACTCGCTCGAACTGACGCGTGAGATCGGTGACCGCTTCACGTCGATCGTGCCGGGCCGGCAGCAGGCGAAGGTACTCACGGGCGGTGCGCGCGGGGTCAGTTCGCCAGACTCCCTGTTCTTCGAGTCGCCGGAGGCACGCATGATAGGCGCATCGAATCGCCTCGCGGGCATCGCCTGCCTGGAGGGCCACAGACCAGCGGTCCGCCCATTCGCGCGCCGAGAGCTGCCGCCCCGGAGCCGTGTTCAAGGCGAGACGCACCGAGCGGCTTTGCTGCGCCAGCGCCCGCGCCAGCCAGAATCCCAGCCCGATCAGCGCCGCGAGACCCGCGACCCACGCCAGCGTCACCGCGGTCAGACGGCCGGCCTGGGGAGTCAACCCAAGACTCTCCACGAGGCGCGTAAAGCGATCGCGCAGCCACTGTTCGAGGCGCCGCATCCACGCTGCGGCGGCGCCCTGTTCGAACTCACGGCGCTTCAGAATCTCTTCGAGCGATCGGCGCGCCGCGATCTCACGACCGTCAGGCACTGCGTCGGCAAGCGCTGAAGCCTCGACGCTGAGCGTCTGGAGCCGCTCGCGAATCCGGGTCCGTTTCGCCGCCCACGCCTGGACCTCGCCCGCCGTCGTGGGCAAGGCTTCGAGAAGCCAGTCGGTTCGAACCTCATGACGCTCGGACTGACTCTCGACGAACCATCGCGGCGGCAGTTGCTGGCGTACAAGCATCGCCTCGCCTTCACTGGCGTTGTCCAGCGCAGCGGCGATCCGGCGCAGTTCTGCGGCAAAGCCCAGGAGATCGTGGGCTGCAGACGGAGCTGTTTGAGACGAGGCGTGGGCCGGCACGCTGATGGCGGCGGCGAGAACAAGGCACGAAACGATCAGGCGCACGCCATTCAGCCGGGTAGTACGGCCGGCGCGTCGGTCGTCTCGCGGCCGAGATGGGAGATCATCACCTGCAGGTCCAGCCCTTCCTTCCGAACCCTGAGGTCATAGTAGAGCACAGCGAGCGAAATGATGACGAGCGATCCCGTGAACGCATTCGCGATTGAGCCGAACACCGCTCCCGCCAGGTTCAACCAGAACGCCGTCGTCGTTTCGGGGCCTGCGAGGACGGCAGCGAACATGAACGGACCGTTGAAGATGAACATGGCCGCGTAGGTGACGAGCACACAGAACAGGACAACGACGAATACGCGGCCGAGGTGTCCCTTGGTCAGCTCGATACTTCGTCCGATGGACTCGGTCGCCGTCGCACCCTCGAGCACGAGCGCAGGCACCGCGACCGAATAACGGAGCATCATCCAGACGGTCAAGGCACCCATTGTGAACAGGCCGAACATGACCGCGACCGCCGTGAGCACCGGCGTCACGACCGCGAGGCCAGCGCCGACGACCGCCAGAATCAGCCCGATGATGAACATCAGCCCGCCGATGCGGAGCCCGACCAGGAACAACAAGAATGCGATGGTGAACGCCTTCCCACGCACCGGTGCGTAAGCACTCGCTATCGTGACCGTCGCACCATCGTACAACTGGGCGACACCCACAGTCGCCGCCCCGGTCGCGATCGCGTAGGCGATCCAATAAACGATCAGCCCGACGAGCACGAGGAGCGCACCGCCGATGAACAGTGCCAGCATTTCGACCGAAGGTTGCGGTCCGTCAGGCGACGATTCCGCGAGCGCGGGGTTCGCGGGTTGAAGCAGCTGAATCGTGATCGAAATCAACAGCATCAGGATCGACGGGACGGCCATGATGCCCACGAACAGCCAGAAATGGCGGCGGTAGATCGAAAACGACCGGTCCAGCAGTTCACCAAGCGCGAGCGGCCGCAGATCCATGGACATGAGACTCCCGGCGAGGCTGGCTGGGGTGAGCGGATCGTAACACACGCGGCTCGTGGCATCGGCACCTCGTCGGAAGAGCATGCTCTCCTGCTGACGAGACGAAACGGGTCCGGCTGAAGCCGGACACTACGAGCAACGAAGCTAGAGGCCGAACGCGGCGGCGAGGCGGCGCGAGACGCTGCGCCGGATTCGTCTGACGGTCTTCCGCGCGGACACGAGGTACATCTGGCGACGGCGAATGGGCCGGCGGCCGAGACTGACGGGCCCGCCGTCGGTGCTGCTCGGCATCCAGCCGTCGGCGATCAGCTTCTGCTGAAACGACAGCACGCGCGTGACGAGCCGCGCCGGATCGCTGAAGCTCTCAATCTGTTCGGCGCCATCTGGATAAGTCACCGCGAAGGTGTATCCCGTCGAGCCACCCAGGCGGTGAACCTCCAGATCGATGTGAGCCGCTCCACGCGTGAAATACCAGATCATGTCGGTCTGCCCCCGACTCTATCGGCGTCGGGGCGGCTCGACTGCAGACGGGGTCAGATCTTGTTTCTTGCACGTTTGTCCCCTCCAGGTCACGTAACTTCAAGAGGACAAACGTGCAAGAAACAAGATCTGACCCCTGACAACGGCGCAGAACCGTGCCATTATTTGAACCTATGAACCACCTCAGCGGACATCTTCGCCGGTCGCTCTCGATCCTCCCCTTCTTCGTCATCGTGTTCGGTCTCGCCGTGAGCGTTTCCGCACAACGGCGACCCATCACCGAAACTGACATCTTCAAGTTCGTCTGGGTCGCGGACCCGCAGATTTCTCCCGACGGGTCGCAGGTCGCCTTCGTCCGCGCGAGCGTCGACGAGAAGAAAGATCAGTACGACACGTCCATCTGGATCGCCAAAGCGGACGGCAGCGAGGCGCCGCGGCAGCTCACCGCGGGCCTTCGCGACGCGTCACCGCGGTGGTCACCCGATGGCCGCCGTCTCGCCTTTACCCGCGTGGTCGACAAGGATGGCCGTCCGCAGCCGCCGCAGATCTATGCCCTCGCGATGGCTGGCGGCGAGCCACGGGTGCTGACCGACATCCCTCGCGGCGCCGGCAATCCTGAGTGGTCGCCGGACGGCCAGACGATTGCCTTTGCATCGGGAGCGAAACCGGACGATCTCAAGAAGGATCCGAAGGCCGAAAAGCCGCGCGAGAGCGACGTTCGCGTCGTGACGAGCGCGGTGTATCGCGCGAATGGCGTTGCCGGGTTTGGCTATGTGGATCCGGAGAGGCCGGCCCAGATCTGGACGGTGGCGGTCGCGCCTGACGCGAGCGAGATGGCGACGCCGCGCAGCATCACGACCGGCGAGTTCGCGGCGGGCAATATCAAATGGTCGGCCGATGGTTCGCAGATTCTGTTCGTCTCCAACAGGCAGCGCGATTCGTACTACCAGCCGCAGGACAGCGATCTCTACGCGGTCTCCAAGGAAGGCGGCGAACCGGCGCGCATCGCCAGCATCGACGGCGGCATCGGCGCGTACTCAATCGCGCCAGACGGCAAGCGCATCGCGTTGGTCGGCACCGCGCACGGCAACCCGGTTCGTTCGTACAGCCAGCCGGATCTCTGGATCCTCGACGCCCCAGGTGGCACGCCGCGCAACCTGACAGCCTCGTTCGATTTCGACATGGACGGCGGCATTGGCGGCGATCAGCGTGCGCCGCGCGGACAACACCCCGCCGGACCCGTCTGGACGCGCGATGGCCGCAGCCTCCTGATCAAGGTTGGTGAGCACGGCAACGCGAACCTCGTTCGCGTCGACGTCGCAACCGGCAAGCTGGAGCCTGTCACCAAAGGCAATCACGAGGTGATGTCTTATACGGCCGATGCCGCCGCGCGGCGCTTCGCATTCGTGCGCTCCACGCCGACGGTGGTCGGCGACCTCCACGTGCTCGACGTCGCCACTGCAGATGCACCGAAGAAGCTGACGTCGTTCAACGACGAGCTGTTCAACCAGCTCACGATGAGCGAGCCTGAGGAGATCTGGTACCCGAGCTTCGACGGCAAGAAGATCCAGGGATGGATCCTCAAGCCGCCCTCCTTCGAACCGTCGCGGAAGTACCCGATGATCCTGCAGATTCACGGCGGCCCGCACTCCGCATATGGCAACACGTTCACTCACGAGTTTCAGTGGATGGCTGCCAAGGGCTACGTCGTGCTCTACACCAACCCGCGCGGCAGCTCGAACTACGGTCAGGACTTCGGCAACATCATCCAGTTCAACTATCCGGGCGACGACTACAAGGACCTGATGGCGGGCGTCGACGAGACGCTCAAGAAAGGTTACGTGGACGAGACCCGCATGGGCGTGACCGGCGGCAGCGGCGGCGGATTGTTGACCAACTGGGTCGTCACGCAGACGACGCGGTTCAAAGCGGCCGTGAGTCAGCGCGACATCTCGGACTGGTCCAACTTCTGGTACACGGCCGACTTCACGCTGTTCCAGCCGACGTGGTTCCGCAAGCCGCCGTTCCAGGATCCTGCCGACTTCGCGCGCCGTTCACCGATCACGCATGTCGAAAAGATCCAGACGCCGTTGCTCTTCATCCTCGGCGACGAAGACTGGCGCACGCCCCCGTCGGCCGGCGGCGAGCAGCTGTTCAGGGCGCTGAAATACCTGAAGCGCGAGACCGTGATGGTGCGGTTCCCGAACGAGAGCCACGAGCTGTCACGCTCGGGGAAACCCTGGCACCGCGTCGAACGCCTCCAGCACATCGTCGGCTGGTTCGACAAGTGGTTGCTGGGAAAACAGGCGGGCACTCATCAGGCTGACAACAGATGAAAACTCCTAATAGCCAATTCCCCCGCCTTCGCGCAACGGCGGGGGAATTGGAAGTTGGGAAGTGACGTCTATTTCTCCGCGATGCAGTATAGGAAACGCTTCCCTCTGAGATAGATCGCGTTGTCCACCAGTGCCGGCGACGCGTTGAAGCCGTCATCGAGCTTGTTGGCGGCGAGCGCCTCGAACGCGGGGCCGGCCTTCAGCACGGCGGTCGTCCCTTCCTGACCTGGAACATAGACGCGGCCGGCGGCGCCGACTGGTGACGCAAACACGTTGGGCGTGGCGTCGAGTCGCTGCAGCTGGTAGTGCGGCTGCCCCGTCTTCGCGTCGAAGGTCGTGAGCACGCCGGTATTCCCTTTGAGCAGATAGAGAATGCCGTCGTACAGCAGTGGCGAGGGCACGTATGGCGTGTCACGCTCGAGCGTCCACGCAATGGCCGGCGACTTCGTGATGTCATCCTTCGCGTCGGCGAGTTTGACTGCCTGCAGGTCGTTACCGCGGAAACCGCTCGTCAGGATCACGAGGCCGTCGATCGCCACGGGTGAGGGTATCGGGTTGGCTGTCAGGCCTTCGCCGAACCATAAAAGCTTTCCCGTCTCGAAATCGTAGCTGCGCACCTGGTTGGTGCCGGCTGTGACGACCTGCGCACGGCCGCCGTGTTCGACGACGAGCGGCGTCGCCCACGAATCGATCTCCTTGCGCTCGGCACGCCAGCGCTCGTTGCCGGTCTTCTTGTCGAGCGCCACGATGAACGATTCGCCCTGGTGATCCCAGACGACGACGACCGAATTGCCGTGCAGGGCGGGCGTGCTGCCCTCCCCGAACTGGTTGCGCATCGACTTGTCGCCGAGATCTTTCTGCCAGAGCAGCTTGCCGTTCATGTCGTACGCGTAAATGCCGCGCGACTCGAACGACGCGACGACGATCTCGCCGTCGGTGACGGCTGACGCGGAGGCGAAGGTGCCGAACTGTTGATGGGTGCTTTCGTGCGGCGCTTCCTCGCGAGCGACACGCTCCCAGATCACCTTCCCGTCCCGGCGGTCGAGCGCCATGATCGTGTAACGATGCGTCGGGGGCGGGGCCGCGGGCTCGTTGCGCTGCTGAGAAACAAGCCTGGGACCTGCCGCTGGCGCTGTCGCAGGCACCGGAACGGCAGTCAGAATGAAGAGCTTGTCTCCCCAGATCACCGGCGTTCCGGATCCGCTGCCTGGAATCTCCTTCTTCCAGCGAACGTTCTTGGTCTCGCTCCACTCGAGCGGCGGCGTCGCATTCTTCGAGACGCCTGTTGCGGACGGTCCGCGCCACTGCGGCCAGTATTTTTCAGCTTCGGGGTTGTACGCGTTCAGCGCACCGGCCAGCGTCATCGCGGACCCGGCGGCGCCAAGGGCGAGTAGACGTCGATTAGACACGGCGGCTCTTCCTCCTGAGTGGTGAATTACGCCTCGAATCGGTTGGGTGTTTCTCGGGGAGCGGTCTCGGCTACGTTCTGTAAGCGAAAAGCGCAACCACAACCGCGAAGACAATCACGAGAGCGGCAAAGCCGAGGAGGCGAAGCTGTCGCCGGCGTCGCTCTTCGGCGAGGCGCAGCTCGGCGATGTTGGTCCAGAGCGCTTTCTGAAGCCGCACGGTAGTGCCGTCCGAACCTGACTTCTTTCGCGGTTCGCCGGTCTCGACCGGCGCAATGAAGCGATAGCCGCGCTTGGGAACCGTCTGCACGTACAGCGGCCGGTCGGCCGAGTCCTTCAGCACTTCACGAATTTGACTGACACAGAAGTTGACCGACTGCTCGAAGTCGACGAACGTCCCGTCCTTCCAAAGCTCCTGACGAATCTCGTCCCGCGTGACCAGCTCGCCGGCGCGACGGACAAGGAGGGTCAACAGCCTATAGGGTTGAGGCTGGATTCGCAGACGGTCGCCGTTGCGGCGCAACTCCCCTGCGCTCGTATCGAGCTCGAACTCGCCAAAATGAAACCGATTCGCGGGCGCCGAGTTCTCCATACGATCGATTGGTGGCGCCAGACTGACCACTGCGATGCTTCCTTGGCGGCCTAGCGTATCACGACAGCCGGCCTGCTGCGCGCGCTTAGACGCCACGCCAAAGCACTGATTCATCATCACTTGCGGACTCAGGACCTGCTCCGGCTCTGCGAAGCCTCCGCTCAGGGCGGACGCCTGTCTGAACGAGTATCTTGCGCTGACACGAGGGTAACCATGAACGACTTCGTCGACATGATCCAATCGCCAACGCCGCCGCACACGTCCATGCGGTACGCCGTCAACCGGTTCGAGGACGATATCCATCTTGCGGTAAGGTCAGCTGCCCCAGTGCTTTTGACCGGCAGCGCACCCGCTACCCAGGCACTGGCCTATCGCATCCACTCCTCGAGCGGCTGGCGTCACGGGCCGTTCCTGACCATCAACTGTGCCTCCAGCGATGCCGGGCTGGAGCAGTCCCTGTTCGAGGCACTGTTCGCGAGCGATCTGCGGTCTTCTCAGGCGAGGCCGATCCTGCAACTCGCCCAGCCGGGTAGCGTGTTCCTGCGCGAGGTTGGCCACCTCAGCCGTCCTGTGCAGCTCCGGCTCGCTGAATGTCTCGGCGAGGTGGCGGGCACCACCCGCACACCCGGACGCGCCGCGCGCCGCGTGATCGCGTCTACGACCGAACCGCTTCTCCCGCGCGTAGACACGGGGTCTTTCGACGACCGCCTTTACTACCGTCTCAATGTCATACATCTGATGGCCGTGATCCAGCCGCGGTGACGTAGGGCGAGCCGGCCCGGCTCCCCTTTTCGCCTTACAGGGCATGAGGTGCCCGCAGCTCGTCATGGCAGGTGGAGTCGTGATCCTCTGTTCGAGCGCGGCATGGGCGCAGGGAAACCCGCCGCCCATCGTCCGCGCCGACGCCGCAGGCTCGCTGGGCTGGTTCAACGCGAAGGAATCAATCGGCCCTGACGACGATGACTGGTATAGCCGCAGCGCGCTGGGCAGCGCATTCGGCGGCTGGTACTGGACCGATCATCTGAAAACCGAAATCGAGGCGGGCGGAAGCACGCGCGCCAGCCTCTACGGCTATACGACACGGTTCGAAAACAACCAGCCGGAGTTCACCTCGACGCGAGCCGAGTACAGCACCCGGCGTGTTGCTGTCTCGCAACACTATCAGTTCTTTCGCAACACCTGGTTCCATCCCTTCGTCGGCGGTGGTGTCGACCTGATCTGGACCACCAGCGAAAGCGAACAGCTGACCTCCTACCCGTACGTGTCGGGACCGGGCTCCCCGCGTCTACCGGACGAACGGCACGTGCACCCGGAATCGACCGATTTCGAGGTACACCCGTTCGCGCTGGTCGGCTACAAGGCCTACTTCAACCAGTGGGTGTTTTTCCGCAACGACCTGCGCCTCACGCTCGACGGAGGCGTCAACGAAGTAGCGATCCGCTTCGGCATCGGTGTCGACGTGGTAGCCGGGAGACGTCAATGACAAATGTCCTGCTTCGGAAGCCGCTGGCTCTCCTCCTCAGTGCTCTGCTCTGCGCGCCTGCATGCGCCTCCGCCCGCGGGCCCCGATATCAGGTGGCACAGCCTGCGCAGACCGCAGCGCCTGACACGGAACTGATCGCCAGTTATGTGAAGGCCCTGCCGATCGGATCGCGCGTGCGTGTGACGCTTACATCGGGCGATCGCCTGCGCGGCACGCTGATGAAGGTCACCGACGATGAAGTCGTGCTTCAGGAGCATGCTCGCGTCCCGGAACCCCCACGTCCACTGGCCATGCAGACGATTCGTTCGGTTGAACCCGAAAGACCGGGCAGCACCGGGCGGGCGATTGCGATTGGCGCGGCTGTGGGCGCCGGTGCCTTCCTGGGACTCCTCGCGGTAATCGCCGCGTTCGCCTACGATTGAGGTGACCCCTCCGCCTACGCGAGCGGGCGCATCAGCCGCGTTCGCGCCATGAAACCGGTCGCGCAGGAGCGACGGATACCAATGCGACATCGGTAGCAAGGTACGACGGGCTGTAGTGCTACCGTATCGGCACCGTGGCTATCACGAGTGTCGACGTTCGTGCGCACGTGTATGAGTGGGTGACATCAACAGGCAGGGTCCCGTTGCTTGCCGATTTGTCGCGGGAGCTCGGCGTGTCGGCCGATGTTGTCCGGACGCTGCTCCAGCAGCTCGCGCAGGATCACATGCTCGTGCTGCAGCCTGGCTCGGCCGAGATTCTCATGGCCATGCCGTTCTCGGCCGTGCCGACGACATTCGAGGTCGAAACCGAGCGCTACCGGACCTTTGGCAACTGTGTGTGGGACGCGTTCGGGATCGGGTCGATGCTCGGTCAGGCGGTCCGCATCCGTACGTCCTGCCCATGTTGCGGTGTCTCACTCGTCATCGACACCGACCGCCTGCCCGATGACGGATCGATCGCACATTTCGCTTTACCGGCCGCTCGATGGTGGGACGACGTCGCGTTCACGTGACGGACGATGCTGCTCTTCCGGGAAGAGGAGCACATCGACGTCTGGTGCGGGCAATGGAAGCAGCCCCGAGGTGCGATGCTGACACTGCCCCAGGTCAAGGGACTCGCGGACGTCTGGTACTCCCCTGATCGCCGTTCGCCTGACTGGCGACGCTGGACGCCAGCCGAGGGTCAGGTGTTCCTCGAACGCCTGGGGCTCACGGGAGCTTTCTGGAACCTGGAGGGATGAGGGCGTCAACTTCCGATCCCTATTTGTTCAGGGGCGCTTGGCCTCAATCACGGTCTTCTACTTGCCAAACACGGACAAGGAGAAGGGGAGAAGGGAAGAAGGGAAGAAGGGGAGAAAGCAGTTGCTTCAGTAGCGGCTTCATTGGGTGAGCCGATGCCGGCCCGGCCATCGGCGCGCGGGCTGCCCAATTCACATAGTGTTCTCTCCTTCTCCCCTACTCCCCTTCTCCTTTTCAAAGACAAGCAGCCGCTCCTAAGATCCGAACCCGATAGTCACCCCCACCGCCGGCACCCTTGGCATCAACGTCTCGGTGACGCGAACAGCCTCGAGGGTGCGCGCGCGAATGGAAGGATCGGAGGGTCCCAGATTCGTGCGATCGAACAG